>ERZ1032130.408-NODE-408-length-10939-cov-5.491088_pt1 | contig 10939 bp, 8 predicted proteins | sample MGYA00517879_ERZ1032130 | MGnify/ENA primary metagenome ERZ1032130 (study PRJEB33719, sample SAMN04262597) | wastewater metagenome | biome: rural village; feature: animal feces; material: feces | host: Bos taurus | place: El Salvador | collected 2012-01-31 ...
CATGTCTTTAACCCGAAAAACGTTGCGTTTCTATTTGGATTCTTCATTGATGAGAATCATTGCAATTAGATTATTGGTCTGTGGGTATAAAATGAAGTGTGTTCTCTTTTGCTGGAAATGTTACGATTTATTGATTTTGCTCTATTTTGGGATTAGTCGGGCGGAGACTCGACAATGAATGCTTAAAAACTTTCGTTTTTATTTGCCAGTGCACTCGCCTTGCACTATTTTTGCATCAAATTTCTGCTGTATTATGAGATTTGAACTATTTATCGCTCGACGCTTGAAGCTAAAGGGCTCCGACGAACGCTCGGTTGCCCCTAATCTCACCATTGCCGTTATCGGCATAGTGCTCGCCATCGTTGTGATGATTCTTTCCATCACCATTGTGTGCGGTTTCAAGCGCGAAATTTCAAATAAGATCTTCAATATCGACTCTCACATCAAGGTCACTAACTCGGCTGTTCTCGTCAATGGCGACAACTATTCCACTGTCGATGCCAACGATGTGATGCCTCTTATCAACAGTAGCAGTATTGCCGACCGTCTCAGCAGCGTAAGCCTTATTGCTGAGAAACCGGCTATTCTCAAGACCGATAGCGACTTCAAGGGCATTGTCTATCGCGGTGTTGATAGCTGTTTCCGATGGGATTTCTTTGAGAAATGTCTCACTGCCGGCCGTGTACCCAACGTGTGCGACACTGCAAACGTTGCCGAGGTGATTGTGTCGCAGAAAGTTGCATCTCAACTTCGCCTCAATGTGAACGACAAAGTCCTCACCTACTTCATTGACGACCGCGTGAGGGTGCGTCGCTCCCTCATTGTGGGAATATTCTCTTCCGACTTCGACGAGTTTGACAATTCTTTCATTCTCGGCAATATTGCCACACTGCAGAGCGTTAATGGCTGGCAGCCTAATGTGGGCACATATATAGGCATCAACACCAACTACATCGATGACGTACAGGACGAAGCCTACGACATATATCGCCTGCTCTCGCGCGATGCAATAGAGAAGGAATCGCCAATTCTATACTCTGTGAGCGACACCACGCGCAACAACGGCGCGTATTTCTCCTGGCTCGATCTCCTCGACATGAACGTGATTATAATCATCATTCTCATGACTGTGGTGTCGGCTTTCACCCTCATTGCAGGGCTGCTCATGATTGTGCTTGAGCGCATCAATATGATTGGAATCCTGAAGACGCTGGGTGCAACCAACGGCTCCACTCGCCGCATCTTCATCTATCTCACCCAGAAGCTCATTTTCAAGTCGCTGATCTACGGCAATCTGCTCGGAATCGGCTTCGCTCTGCTGCAACAGCACTTCCACTTCATCAAGCTCGATGCCGAGAGCTACTACATTCCCTACGTTCCAATCGAAATCAACTGGCTCTACATCGTCATTCTCAATCTTGGCGTTATCGTTGTCTCCTATCTCACGCTCCTCGCGCCGTCAATGATAATCTCATCAATCACGCCATCAAAGTCGGTGCGTTTCGAGTAGTATCTATCGCTTCTTTGGCAAGCTCATCGACAGGAAGGCATATCCAAGTATGCCCGAAAGTATTGACCCTATGATGATTCCCAGCTTCGAGTCGTTCAGAAGCTGTACTCCCTCTGCCCCCATTGTTCCAAACGACAGGTTGGCAATGAATAGCGACACAGTGAATCCAATTCCTCCAAGCATCGACACCGATGCAAGCATCTTCCAGTTGCTGTGCATAGGCATTGGTGCAAGTTTCATCTTTATGGTGGCCCACGAGAAGATGAATATTCCCGTGAATTTTCCCAGCACCAGTCCGCATATTATCGCCAGGCTCACGCCGCTATACACATCAGATAGCTGCATACCGCTAAAGCATATACCGGCATTGGCAAATGCAAAGAGTGGCACAATCACATAATCCACTATTGAGTGCAGCGAGTCTTCAAGGTCCTGAAGCGGTGATATCGCCTTGTCGGATGCCGACTCTATCTGCTTGAACCAGTTCATCTGCTCCTTGCTGAGAATGAACTTCGAGTCCTCAAGCTCGGCATCGGTGGGCATCTTCACCCTTATCAGGCAGCGTCGCAAATCGCGTATGAATACCTTTAGGTTTGTAACCGGAGTTGAAGGTATGCAGAATGCCACAAGCACTCCGGCAATAGTGGGGTGAATACCCGAATTCAAGAACAGGAACCACACCGCTATTCCTATCGAGATGTAGTAGAGCTTGCTCTTTATGTGCATAGCTGCACCAAGCGCAAGCAGCACAAGCAGACCGAAGGCATAAAGCAGCAGCATATACTCAATAGTTGTAGTGTAAAACAGGGCTATCACAATAATTCCGCCAATATCATCGACCACGGCGAGCGTCGTCAGAAACACTTTCAGCGATATAGGCACTCGCTTCCCGAGCATCGCAAGCACGCCAAGCGAAAAGGCTATATCGGTTGCCATCGGTATCGCTGAGCCGCCTATATAGTCGGTGCCTGCCGCCAGATAACTGAATATCACTACCGGCACAACCATTCCGCCACAGGCTGCAATAATCGGCAGCAATGCATGCCTGAACGAAGACAACTCACCCACAAGCACCTCTCGCTTTATCTCAAGCCCGATTACAAAGAAAAACACTGCCATAAGAGCATCGTTGATGAATTGCATCAGCGTCATCGGCTCTCCATGATGGCTGAACAGGTTGAAGTCGCCTATCTGGAACGATATGTGATAGTTCCACAGCGATGTGTAGTAATGACTTACAGCCGGAATATTTGCTGCTACAAGAGCCATAACCGTGGCTACTATCAGCACATTGCCACTGCTTGCGTGGTTGCGCAGAGCCTTTTGGGTTGAATAAAATATCGACATAACTAAAACATCTTTTTCTACCTCTACAACCCTTCGCGGGTTACATTAGTTCAAATTTATCTTTTTCTATGAATTATCAGTGCGTGCGATAAATATTACTTTGCACGCAGTATGTTCCTCTTTTATACAAGTGAATCCCGGAAGGTTCTCATTTCTGTCGCCATACCGGGATTTATCTTTAGTCGAGCTTCAGCACAGCGAGGAATGCCTTCTGGGGCACCTCTACCGAGCCTATCTGCTTCATACGCTTCTTTCCTGCCTTCTGCTTCTCAAGAAGCTTGCGCTTACGGCTCACATCACCTCCATAGCACTTCGCAGTCACGTCCTTGCGCACAGCCTTGATGGTTTCACGGGCAATAATCTTTGCTCCGATAGCTGCCTGAATGGCAATGTCGAATTGCTGGCGCGGAATCAGCTCCTTCAGCTTCTCGCACATGCGGCGTCCGAAGGGCACTGCGTTGTCGAAGTGTGTGAGCGTGCTCAGTGCATCTACGGGGTCGCCATTGAGCAGAATATCGAGCTTCACGAGCTTCGACTCGCGGAAGTCGTGGATATGATAGTCGAATGAGGCATATCCCTTCGATATGCTCTTCAGCTTATCGTAGAAGTCGATCACTATTTCACCCAGCGGAAGGTCAAACGTAAGCTCCATGCGGTTACCCGAGATATATTCTTGCTTCACAAGCTCACCACGCTTGCCAAGGCATAGCGTCATGATCGGACCGATGTAATCGGCTTGCGTGATAATCGACGAGCGGATATAAGGCTCCTCAATGTGGTCAATCATAGTGATATCGGGGAGTCCTGCCGGATTGTGCACCTCGGTCATTCCGCCTTTCTTGTCGTAGATGCGATAAGATACGTTGGGTACGGTTGTGATAACCTCCATATTAAACTCGCGGCTCAGTCGCTCCTGCACTATTTCCATGTGCAGCAGTCCAAGGAAGCCGCAGCGGAAACCAAAACCCAATGCCACCGACGACTCCGGCTGGAATGTGAGTGAAGCATCGTTGAGCTGCAACTTCTCGAGCGACGAACGGAGATTCTCAAAATCTTCAGTCTCAATAGGATAAACTCCGGCAAACACCATCGGTTTCACCTCCTGAAATCCCTCAATCGCAGCATCACACGGCTCATCAACGTGTGTGATGGTGTCACCCACACGCACCTCCTTCGACGTCTTGATACCCGAAATGATATATCCCACATTTCCTGCCGACAGCTCCTGCCGTGGCGACATCTGCAACTTCAGCACACCTATCTCATCGGCATGATACTCCTTGTCGGTATTCACAAACTTCACGAAATCATCTTTACGGATAGTTCCGTTGATAATCTTGAAGTAGGCAATGATGCCGCGAAAGGGATTAAACACCGAGTCGAAGATGAGTGCCTGCAGGGGTGCATTTTTGTCGCCCTTAGGAGCCGGAATACGCTCCACAATAGCCTCAAGGATATCGTGCACACCAATTCCCGTCTTTCCGCTCGCACGGATAATATCTTCGCGGTCGCAGCCGAGAAGGTCGATTATCTGGTCCTCAACCTCATCGGGCTTCGCACTGTCGAGGTCCACCTTGTTAATTACAGGAATAATCTCCAAATCGTTGTCGATTGCCATATAGAGATTAGAGATAGTCTGTGCCTGAATGCCCTGTGAGGCATCTACAATGAGCAGAGCTCCCTCACATGCAGCAATCGAGCGCGACACCTCATAGGAGAAGTCGACGTGTCCTGGAGTGTCAATAAGGTTGAGAGTATAAGTTTCACCATTATGCACATACTGCATCTGTATAGCATGGCTCTTAATGGTGATGCCACGCTCGCGTTCAAGGTCCATGTCATCAAGCACCTGGGCTTGCATATCCTTTCCCACCACGGTGCTTGTGGTTTCAAGGAGTCGGTCGGCAAGCGTACTCTTGCCATGGTCGATATGGGCAATAATGCAGAAATTTCTTATCGTGTTCATAAATGATGTCGTTATTGTCTTATAATTCAGTATGCAAAATTACAATATTTTTGCAAATTATGAAAACCGCTTGCGCTCAACAGCTCAAAAATCCACCACTTTAGCTAAATTTTGTAACAAAAAAAGAGCGAAGCACAGCCGTTTTCTACACTGTAATTTCCATTCCGTCGTAAGCCAGCTCCACGCCAGGGGGCAGAATCTTCGACGCCTCGCTGTGAAGTCCCATCTGGTGACTCATGTGTATGAGCAGAGCCCTGCGTGGCTTCACTCGCTCTATCACTGCAAGCGTCTCGCTCAGCGACATGTGCGACATGTGTGGCTCCAGTCGCAACGAGTTGATTATCAGCGTGTCGATTCCTTCAATCCGCCGGATTGTAGAATCGTCGATAGACTTTGCATCGGTTATATATGCCATCTTGCCAATGCGAAAGCCCACAATAGGCAGCTTGTAGTGCCACACCGATAGCGGCAGAATCTCTATTCCCTCAAAGTTGAATGGCTCATCAGTAATCTCATGCAGCTCAAACGTTGGCACTCCGGGATATAGATGCTCGCGGAAGCAGTAGGGTATGCGGTTGCGCAAATCGGTGAGCACATCGGCACGGGCATACACCGGCAACTTGTGAATGGCACAAAACGGGCGTAAATCATCAAAGCCACCAACGTGGTCGTAGTGGCTGTGCGTCACAAGCACTGCATCAATCTGCGGATTCTCCACATTGAGTATCTGCGAGCGGAAATCGGGTCCGCAATCAATGAGCAGATGTTTTCCATCTACCTCCACGAGAACCGAGGCGCGATAACGCTTGTCGCGAGGGTCGCTACTGGTGCACACGCGGCAATGGCAGCCTATCTGCGGCACCCCTGTCGAAGTCCCGGTCCCTAAAAACAATATCTTCATAATATCACAAAAAAACTATTTCCTATATCTTCTCAGCAACCCGTCCTCGAAGATAAGATACACACCATTGTCGTAGGTCCAATATTCCACCAACCCATCATAGGTGGGGCGGCGGTCAATCGTCTTGGGTGTTCCCAGCGACAAGCGGCACTCATCTTTCGTCATGCCAAGTGCCACATCGCCTCTGATAATGCACGCCCAGTTCTCGTCGCTGATTTCGGGATAGCGAAGATGCACATCACTGTCGCTGAAAAGGTCGGTATAAGTGCGGTTCTGCACCGATGACTGTGCCGACGACATAAACATATATGCCTCTCTTTCGCTATCGGCAAAGCGCACCTTGTAGGGGAACACCTTGTTGCCCGGAAGCACATCTTTTATCTCAACTTTCACAAATTTGCGTCCGGTGATGAGATTTCCCTGCGCATCATACCACAGCGGCGACTTCACATACACAGCCTTGCCCACAAGCATGCTGCGCAACTGCAGAATCTCGTCAATATCAATCAAGAATGGTATGGAATAGGGCAATTGCGGTTGCGAAAGTTCCTCCAAAGTCTTGTTGGTGGGCAAAAGATACTCATTCCCCGCCTCATCGGCAAACGCTATCACCACACAATCCTTGCCATCAATCGAGGTGTCGGTGCTATATCCCTTGTAGCTCAGATAATGCTGCTGCAATGATGCCGTTGCACTTGCGGCATTTGGCGCAAAAAGCAACTTCACATTGTCGTCGGTCACATAGAACAATTTTCCAGGCTGCCACTCGGCAAATGAAGCCTTTGCTACAGAATACATCTTGCCTCGCTCGGCATCAACAGCTTCCTCAGTGCCTTCAAGCGCACGCTTCACATCTTTCTTGGTGATAGCCTTTGTACTTTCCACACCTGTAAAACACGCCGTGAGCATCAGCGAAGCCGCCAATGCCCAACAAAGCGTCATCATATGTAGCCTATTCAGTCTGATCAATTTCACCAAAATCATTATATGGTTCAAAATTAACTCTGCCCCACTCTCAAGAGAATCACACTCAGGCCCCTCACACCTGACAATATCCCCCTCACTCTTACCTCTCACCTCTTACCTCTTACCTCTCAAGACAACTTATGTATCACAAGCCCCGAACGCAGTTTAGGTTCAAACCATGTGGTTTTCGGCGGCATAATGTTGCCCGAGTCGGCAATGTCGATTATCTGCTGCATCGTCACAGGATAGAGAGCCAGTGCCATAGCCATTTCACCACTATCCACACGGCGTTTCAGCTCGCCAAGTCCGCGAATACCACCCACAAAGTCGATGCGCTTGTCGCTGCGCAGGTCGGTAATGCCGAGTATGTCGCGCAGAATCAAGTCGGACGAGATAGTCACATCGAGCACACCGATAGGGTCGCTGTCGTTGTAGGTGCCGGGCTTGGCTGTGAGCGAATACCACTCACCTCCCACATAGAGCGAGAAGTTGTGCAGGTGCGTAGGCTTGTAGATTTCCTTACCCTTTGCCTCAACGGTGAAATTCTCGCCGATGCGCTCAAGCAGCTGCTCCACGGTGAGTCCGTTAAGGTCGCGCACCACGCGGTTATAGTCAATGATATTGAGGTGCGATGCCGGGAAGCACACAGCAAGGAAGTAGTTATACTCCTCAGTGCCGGTATGGTTGGGATTAGCCTTGGCTTTCTCCGCTCCCACAAGGGCTGCTGCTGCCGAGCGGTGATGTCCATCGGCAATGTATAGTGCCGGAATCTGTGCAAACGCCTCAGTCACGGCATCAATCGTAGCCTTGTCGTCGATCACCCAGAAGTGGTGACCGAAGCCGTCCTCGCTCGTGAAGTCATATTCCGGCTCCTTCTTTATGGTGTCGGCAATCACGCGGGCAAGCACCTCATTGTCGGGAAACGAGAAGAACACCGGCTCAATATTGGCATCGTTGATGCGCACGTGCTTCATGCGGTCTTCCTCCTTGTCGCGACGTGTCAGCTCATGTTTCTTGATGCGACCTTCCATATAGTCGTTCACCCATGCTGCCACCACAATGCCATATTGTGTGCGACCGTTCATCGTCTGGGCATAAATGTAGTATTTCTCTTCATTATCCTGCACAAGCCAGCCTTTCTCCTGAAACTTCTTGAAGTTCTCCACCGCCTTGTCATATACGCACTGTGCGTGCTCATCGGTGCCGGGAGCAAAGTCGATTTCGGGCTTTATGATGTGGTAGAGCGATTTTTCGTTACCCTCTGCCTCACGGCGTGCCTCCTCTGAGTTGAGCACATCGTAGGGGCGCGATGCCACTTGCTCCACTAATTCCTTAGGCGGACGCAAGCCTTTGAATGGTTTTACCTTTGCCATCTCAATATCAGTTGTTTTAGGTAGATTTAGTTTCTTTATGTGGTAAATGGCTGCGCCAATGCCCTGCTTGGCAACCGGCGCAGCTATTCGTTATTTTTCCGCTTAGCGAACGATAGTCTGGGCGCGGTCGGGACCTACCGATACTATCGTCACAGGCACGCCAAGTTCACGCTCTATGTAGGCAATGTAATTCTTGAATGCTGCCGGGAACTCAGCCTCGCTGGTAATGCCTGTCATATCGGTCTTCCAGCCTTCCATCTCGGTATATACCGGCTCCACATTCGCCTCTACGCTGAATGGGAAGTCCTTTGTCACCTCGCCGTTAACGCGATACTCGTTGCACACCTTGATGGTGTCGAAATCGTCAAGCACGTCGCTTTTCATCATGATAAGCTGCGTAACGCCATTGAGCATAATGGTGTAGCGCAATGCCACAAGGTCGAGCCAGCCGCAGCGACGCTCACGGCCTGTCACTGCTCCATACTCATGGCCGATGGCACGAATCTTCGCTCCCGTCTCATCGAAAAGCTCAGTTGGGAACGGTCCGCTGCCCACACGAGTGCAATATGCCTTGAAGATGCCAAACACCTCTCCTATCTTGTTGGGCGCCACACCGAGTCCTGAGCAAGCTCCGGCACACACCGTATTCGATGAAGTGACAAACGGATATGAACCGAAATCCACATCGAGCAGGCTGCCTTGCGCACCCTCGCAGAGCACGCTCTTGCCCTCATTGAGCAGACGGTTTACCACAAACTCGCTGTCGATGATGTCATAACCCTTCATATACTCTATGGCGTCCATCCACTTCTTCTCAAGCTCCTCCACATCACAGCCCTCACCAAGAGCGGTGAGCAGATTCACGTGGCGTTGCTTGGCAGCAGCATATTTTGCTTCAAAATTGTCGAAAATATCACCCACACGCAGTCCGTTGCGGCTTATCTTGTCGGTATAAGTCGGTCCGATACCCTTGCCGGTGGTGCCAATCTTAGCATCACCCTTCAGCTTCTCGTATGCAGCATCGAGCAAGCGGTGAGTAGGCATAATCAGGTGAGCCTTCTTCGAAATCTTCAGGATACCCTTAATGTTCACACCACTCTTCTCAAGCGACTCTGCCTCTTCGCGGAACAGCACCGGGTCGAGCACCACGCCATTTCCTATAATGTTGATTTGTCCATGCTGGAAAATGCCCGAGGGAATAGAGCGGAGCACATACTTATGTCCCTCAAATTCGAGCGTATGACCGGCATTCGGGCCGCCCTGGAAGCGTGCCACCACATCATATCTCGGTGTGAGGACATCTACAACCTTGCCTTTGCCCTCATCACCCCACTGCAATCCTAATAGAACGTCAATTTTCATCTCTTTGTCTGGAATTTATTGTTTTTATATTATTTCTTATTCTTCTCACTCGTCGCCTTCTTCATGCGACGCGCACACCTGCTGCAGATGCCATACACATAGAGCGCAAAATACTGCGTGCTGAACGATGGATACTTCCTCAAATTCATATACTTGATTAGCTCCGTGTCCTTCACCTCCTTTATCTTGCCACACTCAGTGCACATCAGGTGGTGATGATTAGTGGCATCAAGCACCTTCTCATACTGCGCATGGCGGTTGCCAAACTGATGCTTCCTCACCAGCCCGCACTCCACAAGCAGCTCCATAGTGTTGTAGATAGTAGCACGGCTCACGTGATAGGAGTCCTGCTCCATCTCGCGGTAGAGGCTCATGATATCGAAGTGAGCGCTCAGCTCAAGCACCTTGTCGAGAATAGCATAGCGCTCCGGAGTCTTGCGCAGTCGCTTACCCTCCAGAAACGCCGTCAGCAAATTCCTTGCCGCATTCCTCGCCTTCGTCTCGTCCATAGCATCAACACTTCTTCAATTCGCCGGCAACATGTGCCGCAAATTTCACCTTACAAAGATAAGACAATTACCCAAAATACACAACCTTTTCCCTCCATTTTTCTCCACCCTCACCTTCAGTGTGTTTTTTCAGAATTCTCAACTCCACACGCAAAATGGACTGAAATGGGCGAAAAAAAACAGCCGGAGTCTCTCGCTGAGAATCCGGCTGAAGGTATTTTAAAGATTTTATATGGCTATTAGAACATCTGGTCGGGATACTGACCCTCCTCGTGGAGCTTCGCAAGCTTGGCTACCACTTCGGGGCGATCCTCGGGATATGTAACGCCAAACCACTTCGATGTGGTGGGAAGCACCTCACAAGTTGCTTTGCCCTGCTTGATGAGCGTGTCCACCATCAACGGAATGAAGAACTCGCTCTTCAGGTTAGCCTGATTCTTCGGGTCGGCAAGGAACTGCTTGAAGTATTCCTCACTGTGCTGGAAGTAGTCGGGAGTGAAGCCCCAGAAGTTCATCGAGCACGGAGCGTTGTCGGGAATCGACACCCACTCGTCGTTCTCGTCGGGGTATTGAACCACACCGTCGTGGCGCTCAATCTTTGTGCGCTCCACCACGCCTGTGAGCATGTGGGTCTTCTCATCGTTCTCGCAGATACCACGGCTCACGGTGCCACTCTCCGAGAGAGTGTTGCTCACGCTGAAGCCCACCATTGCATAGCGGCCGGTGCTGCCCTCGGGAAGTTCTGAGAGGAACTTGCCCATCACCATGAATGCGTCACGGTCGTAGAAATCGTCGCAGTTGAGCACGGCAAACTGCTCCTTTATCACGTCTTTTCCCATCATCACAGCATGGTTGGTTCCCCATGGCTTCACACGACCTTCGGGCACTATGAAGCCCTTGGGAAGCGCGTCGAGCGACTGGAAGCAAAGCTCGCACGGAACATGTCCCTCATATTTCGACAGAATCTGCTCGCGGAACTGCTGCTCGAAGTCGCGGCGTATTACC
>ERZ1032130.410-NODE-410-length-10901-cov-5.200258_pt1 | contig 10901 bp, 3 predicted proteins | sample MGYA00517879_ERZ1032130 | MGnify/ENA primary metagenome ERZ1032130 (study PRJEB33719, sample SAMN04262597) | wastewater metagenome | biome: rural village; feature: animal feces; material: feces | host: Bos taurus | place: El Salvador | collected 2012-01-31 ...
ACCATACCGTTACGGTCCGTGCCTATTTCAACGGTGAAATTACGGACGAGCAAACAGTCTTCATTGGCTATGGCAACGCGAAAAACCTGCGGCCCACCATGTTTGTATACAGCGCCGAGATCGGCGAGTCCCGGTTTGAAAGCAATTACACCAATCTGACCGATGAGCAGCTTGCAGCCGGCGAAACCTGGAGCGAGGGCATTACCTTTGGAGACGCCTATACCAGGCTCAGCACCGGGGAAGAATTCGATTACAGGCACTTTGTCCGCACCATGGGCGGTGACAAGTACACGGTGGAATTCGTGGACAAATACGGTGATACCTATAGCCAGGTGCTGGATCTGAACCTGCCCGATGACCCCAAGGTTACCTTCTCTACCACAGAACCCACGGTTGGCCCCGTGGTTGTCACGATTACCAGCGAGAAGTACGATCTGAACCTGCAGACTACTACGAACTATGAAAACCCCGACGATGTGGAGCTGGCTGTTCCCGCCGGTACGGTGGTGGAAGGCAACGGCACCAAGACCCTGACGCTGACCCTGTACAATAACAGCGACAGCTTTGATATCGCCCATCCCGTGAACCCTGACGAGTGGTACTCCTATGAGGGTATTCCGGTGGACTATGTGGATGAAAACGGGGAGAGCCAGAGCTTGCACATTTATGTGGACAACATCTACAACGAGCCTGTGAAGCCCACGATCAACTGGACTTATCTGGAGCAGGATGTGCTGGAAACCTGTGTGCAGGACGGCGTGACCTACAACAATGTGATCTTCGGCTCCGTGGATGCTGTTCTGGTGGACGAAAATGGCATCCCCCTGATCGATCCGCTCACCGGCGAAACGCCCAGATTCACCTTTGAACCCGGCGGTGTCACCTCCTATACCTTCAGCGGTTATACCAACATTGTCGGCGTGGAAGGTGCGGACATCACCGCAACCCTGCCCGTGACCCTGCTGTGGTATGAAGCACCTGTGAATCCCGAGGAATCCGAACCTGCTGCAGCCGATGTCTGGGCTCCCATTGTGGCCATGAACGGCAGCACCATCTATAACGGTGATGCCCAGCCGGTCCTGGCAGTTTACCTGAATGCACCTGAGCGGTCTGCGGAATCTCCCGTTGCCGAGGCTGTATCCGAATGGAAGCAGAGCTGGACCGATACCTACGGCGCAGATATGATCTTCAGCGATACCGGCGAGCTGATCTCCTGCTACGGCTGGGCGGATACCTACCGGCTGGATCTGAACATTCTGGACGAAAGCGCCACAAAGGTTTTCGTCACCGCGGCGGATAACGCCGTCGCTCCCGCCTACAACGGCAAGAGTGACACGGTGGAGGGCGTCAGTCTCATTGGCCGCAGCGTGGCGGTTACCCGGAATACCGGCTTCTACATCCATGTGGTGGATGCCGAAGGCAACGCTACCTCCATCCCTGTGCAGACTACGGCCCTGGGTACCGAGGCACCGGAGCCCGGCTGTGTGGTGGTCCTGAGCAAGGATGGCACCCAGGCCCGCGCTTACCTGCTGCCTCCCAATGTGGCGGGCGTGACCAATCTGCAGATTACCGACGGCAGCTCCGCGCCCCATCCCGATGCCCGGGTGGAAGACGATGCCGATTCCAGATTCTACGGCAATCCTTACCTGGTCTACACGGACAATGGCAATCACACGCTCTACTACAGCTACGAGCTCAACGGCCGAACCATCACCGGTCAGCATACATTCAGGATCGACAAGATCGATAAGACCGGTCTGGTGCTGCTCAGCGGCTATCCCAAGTGGTCCGCCAACTATGACGGCAGCGCCACTGCGGACAATCTAAACGAGATCTGGATCCGGATGACCAACCAGAATATCACCGCTCAGTATACCTTCAATAAGTCCGTGGCCGATGCTTACTTCACGGATGCCTCCGGCAGAAAGGTGACCCCCGACTTCGCCTCCGTTTCCTTCCTGGGTGCCCAGGTCACGGTGGAATTCATCCAGAACAGCACCCAGACGCTGAAGCTGGTGTGCGTCAGCGCTGCCAACAGCAGCGACACCGTCACCCTGGACCTGCAGAACATCGTGACCATTGACAAGGCGGCACCTGCCATCTATGAAACCGATGTGGTTTATACGGATGACCACCGCGGTGCAACCATCACGCTGAAGGTCAATGAAAAGGCAGTGCTTCAGTCCAACGGTCAGTATCTGGCTGGTTCTGATGGTGCCTACTCCACCAGCAAGGTGGTCTGTGAAAACGGCGAGTACACCTTCGCAGTCAGCGACAGAGCGGGCAACCGGGTCAGCAAAACCGTATCCGTCACCGACATCGTCACCGAGGGTCTGACCATGGTTCTGGGCAGCAGCGCAAGTGATGACAGCATTGTGGATCCCGGCAGCTTTACGCCCAATGTGGGTGATACCGTCTATGTCAAGACCAGCCGCGACGCTGTGATCACCGTGGATCATACCGGCAGCGAGATTTCCGCATCCGCCAACCAGTGGACTGCTGTGACCATTCCGGACAGCCTTTCCGGCCTGTATCCCATCATCCGGGCCGAAGATGCTTACGGAAATACCGCCGTCATCCAGCTGGACAGCGTTCCTCTGCGGGACGGCAATGCGCCCAATGTGATCCTGCGCAAGAGCCTGATCGCGGCTGACATTACCAGCACCGATGCGGATATGGAAGCGCTGCTGAAGGGCAACCTCCTGGCATCCGACGATACGACGCCCTCTGCCGAACTGGAATACAGCTTCGTCTACACCCGTCCGGCCAATGGCGGCAAGGTAAGCGTGACCTACAAGGTCACCGACAGTTCCGGCAATACCACCACCTGCACCGGCCAGATCCGGTTCATTACCGATCAGGAGCTGATTGTGAAGGTCAACGGGGAGATCGTGGAGCAGGATGAAACTGCAGTGGTTGGGATGAATGACATCGATCTGTATGTGAATTCCGCAGGCGAACCCTACAAGATTATGTGGAAATCCGGTATCAAGACTGCTGCCCAGGTGAAGATCAATGCCCAGACCCTTACCTCTTACACCGACAAGGCCCAATCCTACGATCCGGAATTCACAGAAACCGGCTACTACACCCTGGTGATTACCACCCAGGCCCAGGATACCTACCGGATCATCCTGTATGTGGAAAGCTAAACCAATGTATTGGAGGACAGTGAATATGAAAAATACGGTGAAAAGAATATTGTCGTCCGTACTGTGTTTGGTGATGCTGATCATGCTGCTCCCTGCCGATGCTTTTGCGGCTGACACCACGCACGAAAAGCTGGAAGTGGATGACGGCTATCTGAAGATTACGGTTTCCGAAGAAAACGGCGGCTTCCTCATCGATACGGTGGAAGGCAACAAGCTGGATAAGTCAGATGATAATAAGAACCTGCTTTATCCGGCTTCGGATTTCGATACTTCTTATACTTCCTTCCAGGTGACCCGCGCCGATCCCCAGGGCGGGACCACCACAGAGGAGTACATCTTTGGACGCAAGTACGGCTTCCTTGGCATGGATACCCAGGATCTGGTCGTGACCCGGGAGGGCAACAGCATCGTTGCCACCTGGGGCGTCAAGGACCTGACCGTGAAGCAGACGCTGACCTTGCTGGACGAGACTGCTTCTCTGCACGGCATGGCCAACATCAGCTATACGGTATCCACCACCGGCGACGATATCGTGGATGTAAAGATGCGTGTCATGTACGACACAGCCCTTGGCTTCCAGGACTACGCCACCTACGAAGTGCCCAACCGGCTCAATGAGTATACCCATGTGATCAAGGAGACCGTCATTGACAACAGCGGCGAAAATGAGGGCGACAACTACAGCGGCACGCTCCTGGCTGTGGACAATCCTTATTCTCCCAGAGTTACTGCCTATACGGTGGATGCTGTGCTGGACGGTAAGACGGTTTCTCCCTACCAGCTGGCCTTCGGCCACTGGAACAATCTGGCCACATCTGTTTTTGACTTTGTTCCCCAGGATGTGACCTTCACCAACGCTTACAGCCAGCAGTTTATGACCGCGGACAGTGCCTACGCCATGTATTATGACCTGGGTGCCGTCACCGCCGGGCAGGACAAGAGCTTCTCCACTTACTATGGTATTTACTCCAACGCCACCCTGAGCGAGGAAGAAACTGTTTCCATCAACTTCCCCGTCCAGCCCACGGCAATGGAACTGAAGGAAGACGACAGCAATGCCTATGTTTCCCAGGTTCCCAATGGTGCAGACGGCGACGTCCAGCTGAAGATGATGCTGGAAAACATCTCCGGCGATACCTACAAGGAAATTACTGTGGTCGTGGAGACCATGAACAACATTTACCCCTACGAGGATTACCTCTATTTCCCCGACCAAAAGGGTAAAGAGGCAGAACCTCTGAAGATGGTGTACACCGACTTTCAGTACGGCGAAGAACTGATCGTGGACACCTACTTCAATGTGACCCCTCTGATCGTTACAGAATACCGCCGGTTTAAGGTGCTGTGCTACAACACCACCAACGGTGATGAATTGACCGATGCACGGCTGATCGGCAGCAGAGAGTTCTATCTGTTCTGCCCCGGCGAGCTGGGCGAGACCGTGGTATTCAACTCCATCAGCCCCGACCTCATCTATTATGAAGGTACCCGGAACATCTACCTGTCCGGTCTGAACTTTGCCATGCTGAAGGATCCCACGGCCTATACCACCATCCTGCGGCCCGTCAGCGGCAACGGTGAGGATGTGGTGGTTCCTGCAACCAATGTGGTGGTTGACAGTGCCAACGGCACCGTCAACCTGGTGGTGGATCAGCAGATGGCTGTGGGTGCTTATCAGGTGGTCTTCGACTGGATCGATGAGACGAAGGAAGATTCCACCGATGAGATGATGCGCTTCCAGGTCACTGACGATCTGACCAAGGTGTCTCCCACCTACGGTGTTGTCACCGTGGAAAAGGCGGAGGACTTTACGGAGGCGAAGCCCACCTACAAGATCGGCCTGTATCAGACAGAGGCGATTTATCAGAAGGCCTTTACCCAGGCGGAGCGCAACACCAATGTCTATCTGGAATTCCGGGGCGACTTCGGTGTCCGCTATGAAAACGGCAGGATCGCGGAGGTCCGCGCCAACTCGCTGACCGATGTGAAGGGCAACCCCTTGAGCACCATCAACATCAGCAACTGTCTGGACGTGGAGTGCGGTACGGTGGCCCTGGTGGTGGATAATCCCGGCGAGGATGACCAGGTCATCAATATCGACATTGACGGCAAGGTCTACACCACCAACGCCAGAACCAGCATCTGGGACGGCGTGTGTGCCATCACCTCCTTTGAAAACGGAAACCTGAACACCATGCTGCAGTATGACTACGAAGGCGAGAGTGTGGGCGACATTGAAAATGCCGTTGCCAACACCAACGCCATCACGCTGCTGTGGCCCAGCGCGGCCGGTACTGCCCAGACCATCGCCGGCATGTTCTTCGAGTTCCGTTACTGCCAGTTCGGTCTGATGGCTCTGGAGAAGGGCAGCGTTACCGATGATATGCCCAAGATGCGCGTCATCTCCTTCGGTGCGGAACTGTCTCCTGACTTCCTGCTGCCCTCCAACTTCAATTGGGGCGAGCGGGAAGCCTCCAGCCTGGATGTGGCACAGCTGGCGCTGGCCAAAAAGAATTACACCGCTGACCAGCTCCGCGATGTGCAGGACCGCTGCGCAGGAGACTTCCAGAAGATGCTGGATGCGGAGCGGGGCAGTCTGAGCCTGTTTGTCACCGATGTCCTCTTCGGCGGCGGCTTCGCCGGTTTCAATACCACCATTGAAGTGACGCTGCCCGAATACTTCGATACGCTGCCCTCCCTGTCGGGTACACTGAATCTGAAGGTCCTGCCTGCCAACATGTACCGTGACGGCCGGATCTGGGAATTCGGCATTGCAGGTTCTGCGGACCTGATTATGATCGAGATGGAAGCCTCCTTCGGCATGAAGGAGACTCCCGCCGGCTTCCCGGCGATCGACCACTTCTACTGCTATGTGGAAGGCGGCTTCCCGGGCATCAACATCGACACCGTAGGCTGCTTCTGGGTCATCGGCCTGGGCGGCGGTATGTCCAATATCTATGACACCATGTTCGTTGTTTCCGAGCTGCCTCCCATGGCGCTGACGCTGACCGCTGCGTTCCGCATCTATCAGGTGCTGGAAGCAAAGGCTTCCATGACCGCAAGTCTGCGGGGGTTTGAAGTTTCCATGCAGGACATCAGCATTGCCCGGATCAATGTGATGGACGAGCTTGGCTTCTCCGCCTACTGGTATCCGGAGTTTCGGCTCAGAGCCAATATGTATCTGAGCATTTTGGATATCATCAACGGCGGCGGCTACATCGTCGTGGAGGAAAACAAGAAGAACAACAGTTACTTCTGGGAAGGCTTCGCCTCTGCTTCGGTGCAGACACCGGACCTGGTCATCATTCCCAGCATCCGCCTCGGCTCCGTTGACCTGGGTGTCAACGCCAGCAAGATCTGGGGTGCGATGCATATTCTGAAAATGGATATGGGTCTGACCTACTTCTGGGGCGGCGACGTGGACTTCGCCTTCGGTAAGTATGATGCACCCGAATCCACTTACCCCCTGTCGGTCATGGCTGTGGGACAGGATCCCGACACCGGCAAGGTACTGTACATGAGCCTGGGTACCAATGTGGCGCTCGTTGCAACGACGGATCCGCAGCTGGCCAAAACCACCAATTCCACAAGACGTTCCGGTGGCAGCAGCATTGACAGCACTGTCGACGGCATGAGCCATGTGATCGATCTGGGTGCATATGACGCGGCCAAGGACAATATGCTGAGCATTTCCTTCACCGCCGAGTCCCAGGAGGATGCAGAAGCCATTGCCAAGGGCAGCGGAATGGTCCGGAAGGGCCTGACCCTGACCGCCGAGGGCAGCAGCGATACCTATGCGCTGACCTGGCTTGATACCGGCAAGCCTGCTGATGAGCAGCCTGATGCCAATGCGATGCTTGCCTACAATGCCGAAACCAAGAAGGCGACGGTCACCATCTCCTTCACAGAGCAGAGCGCATACGAGCAGCCCTGGGTCCTCACCTCCGATGTGGAGACCACTGTGGGTCTGTATGAGATCGCCAAGCTGCCCGGTCTGGACGACGTGACCTATTCCATGAATGGCGATAAGCTGACCATCGACACCCTGACCGGCTATGAGCTGGATGCCATCGGCGAGGCTTCTGTGTACGCCGTGGCAGCCGACGGCCAGATGTGCCTGCTTGGTACTGTGGATGCAGCCGATCCCTCCGCACAGCCCATTGACCTGCCTGCGGACCTGCCCAGCGGCGAATATACCCTGCGTGTCGTGGCCAATAACGAAGCAGAGAACATCTGCTCTGCTGTGGATGCAGCCGAACCCTTTGCCTATGAGAACCCCCTGCAGCCCGAGGCACCCAGCATTACCGGTGTTACCCTGGGCGGTGACTATACTCTGGATGTGGATGTGACGGCTGACAGCAATGTCGATGGCTACCGTGCCACCATCTATGAGTGTGTGGATGGAAATTGGGTTCCCGTGGAAGATTTTGCCAATGTGTTTCTGGAGGACGACGATGGCAAACTGACCCTGGGCGGCAGCTACACCACCTTCAGCTATACCGATGCCGAGGGCAATCCCGTTCCCGCGGCAGAGGCAGTCAATACGCAGGAAATTGTGCACACGCTGGTTGACGGCAAGGCTTACCGGGCAGGCATCGCAGCTTACCGCAATGATGACAGAGGCATTCCCGTCTACTCCGTGGAGGTCATGACCAACGCAGTGACCATGGTGGCACCCGTCAAGGCCAATGTGACCGTCAAGGCCGTTGATGCCAGGACCATTGATGCTGTGATGGATTCCAATACCGGCACCGTGGATGTGATCACAGATGCCAATGTTTCCTTCCAGATCACCTCTGACATGATGGCATCGGGCACCTGGACCCTGGACGGCGGTACCCAGAGCGGTCAGTGGACGGCTGAAAACAGCTGCACGGTCACCCTGCCTGAGGCTGTGACAGAAGGCGAGCATGCCCTGACTCTCCAGGGCGAGAACGAAAACGGTGACGCCCTGCGCGTCCAGTACCGGTTCCGGGTGGACTGCTCCGGTCCTGCGCTGCTGATCAGCGCACCCGTCAGCGGAAGCTTCTTCGGCGGCACCGACAGCGATGACACCGCCGAGACGGTGACGCTGGAAGGCCGCAGCGAGCCCGGCACTACCGTCTGTGTGAAGGTGGACGGCGTGGATGCAGCCTCTGAGGTTGTGGATGAAACCGGTGAATTCCACATCGCTGTGGTGCTGGATGAAACCAAGTTGCAGCAGACCCTCACCGTATCCGCTGTGGATGCTGCAGGCAATGAAGCCGCAGAAAAGGAAATTACGCTGAACAACGCCATCACCGGCGCCGAGGGTGTCTATCTGGGCATCTTCCTCAACGGTGTGGACGTGACCAACCGGGTCATTCCCGCAGGCTCCTCCGGCGCTGTGGAGCTGCGCTTTGTGGCAGGCGATCGTTCCGTGGTCATTTCCGATGACAGCAGGGCAGGACGCCAGGTGGAGTGGAACCTGTCCATGCTGGATGGCTACGGCTCCTTTGAAGAAAAATACCTGACGGTAGGCAACGGCTCCGTTGGCTTGCTGCAGGCATCCTACGGACGTCAGACCGCGGCGGTAGGTTTGGGCGGCGGATTGGAGGAAGTCAAGCACATGATCCTCATCTCCGAGGGCGAAGGCTACACAGTCCATACCCAGAGTCCTATTGAGGTTCCGGACGGCGGCGAATTCCGCTTCACGGTGGAACTGAAGGAAGGCTACTCCGCCACCGAGAACTTTGCGGTAACGGCCAACGGTGTCACGCTGACACCTGTGGACGGCGTGTACGTCATCTCCGGGATCCATGCAGACAAGCATGTGCAGGTCACCGGCGTGGCGGATATTACCGCACCCGAAGTTACCGTCACCGTTTCCGACAACAGCTGGAAGGAGTTCCTGAGCACGATCACCTTCGGACTGTTCTTCAAGGATTCCCAGACGGTTACTTTGGCGGGAGCGGATGCCGGCAGCGGTATGAAGGACATTGTGTATTATGTCTCCGAGGATGCAATGACGCTGGAGGATGTGAAAGCCATCACCGACTGGGTGGATTACACCGAAGCCTTCACCCTGGCACCCAACCGTCACGCCGTGGTTTATGCCAAGGCAGCGGACAATGCAGGAAATATCTGCTATGTCAGCTCCGACGGCATCGTGCTGGATGCGGAAGCTCCCAAGATCGAGGGCATTGAGGACGGCGGCAGCTACACCGGCAGCGTCACCGTCACCGTGACCGATACCGCCATTGCGGAGATCACCGTCAATGGTGTCGCGGTCTATCCCACGGATGCCGATGGAGATCAGCAGTTCAGCTTCCAGCTGACTCCCGCAGAACGCAGTCAGACTGTGGTGGTTACCGATAAGGCCGGCAATGTCGTGACCTACATCGTAACGGTCAGCGAGGCAGTGCCTGTGCCTCCCGTGGATATGCCCGACTGCGACCGGGATGAGAGCTGTGTCCTGTCCCGCTTCACCGATGTGGATCCCACTGAGAGCTACCATGACGGCCTCCACTACTGCGTGGAATTCGGTCTGATGAATGGCATGACCGCCACCACCCTCGAGCCGCATACCGTTGCAAACCGCGCCATGATGATCACCATGCTCTACCGCATGGCAGGCGAACCCAGTGTCGAGGGGATGAGCGAACCCTTCACCGATGTGAACCCCGGCGACTGGTACTACGAGCCTGTGGTTTGGGCCTATCATCAGAGGGTCGTCAACGGCACGTCTGAGACTACCTTCGAACCCGGCCGCAATGTGAGCCGTGAGCAGGTCGCCACCATCCTGCACCGCTACAGCGGGACTCCGGAGGGCAACGGCGATCTCAGCGGTTTCCCGGATGAGGGCTCCGTCAGCGGCTATGCCAGAGAGGCCATGGCCTGGGCAGTGGGCGAGGGCCTGATCAACGGCGTTGTGACCCCCGAGGAGATCATTCTGGAACCCAACGGCAGCGCGACCCGCGCGCAGATTGCCATCATTTTGATGCGCTATTACACCGAAGGCTGATTTATTCCCAAGAGGCCCGGACTTTGTCCGGGCCTCAAATTGTTAAAAGCCATGGCTGTATTTGTTCAGCATGCGCATAATTCATAAGAAAAAAGCTCGATTTTCAAACAAAAGCGCTTTTGAAATCATGAGTAGATTCCGCTATAATATATATCGAAACAACAAGTATTGTGGGAGGAATGGCGCGGTGTTTCAGATAAATGATGTGATAATCTACGGCAGTCAGGGAGTTTGTGAAATCGCAGCAATCGAGAAAAAGTCCATCAGCGGTGAGAAGAGAGCATATTTCGTGCTAAGACCAATCGGTGACCGGGGCACTACGATCTATGTACCAACAGATAATGCACTGGTATTGAAAAAGATGCGAAGACTGTTAACTGTTAACGAGATCAATGAACTGATCGACTCCATGCCAGATTGAAAAATCATTTGGATTGACAGTGTAAATGAGCGTAAAGAATACTACAAAAAACTTCTTGCGGGCGGAGATCCGGCGACGTTGATTCAGATGATCAAAGCCATCTATACCCAAAAGAAAGAGCGGGAAGCGTCCGGGAAGCGTCTGCATGTGATGGATGAGAATTTCTTCAGGGATGCGGAACAGACGCTGTATAACGAGTTTCAGTATGTATTGACCTTATCCTGTAAAGATGCGCTAATGAAATACATATTCGAGCGGATCGGAAGCTGAAAGAAAAGAAAAGGACTGGAAACAGAGCGGATTTTCAGGTATCTTGAAGATGCTGTGCGGAGGCTGTCTACGCGCC
>ERZ1032130.411-NODE-411-length-10856-cov-4.777706_pt1 | contig 10856 bp, 10 predicted proteins | sample MGYA00517879_ERZ1032130 | MGnify/ENA primary metagenome ERZ1032130 (study PRJEB33719, sample SAMN04262597) | wastewater metagenome | biome: rural village; feature: animal feces; material: feces | host: Bos taurus | place: El Salvador | collected 2012-01-31 ...
TTTTGTGTTGCACAACACAAATTTCTTTCCCACATGCAGTGGCTCTTTACCAAAAAATCACTAACTTTGCGTGCCGAAACAAATAAATATCAAAAAAAACAAAGCATTTATGAAAACCGACACCAGCACACAGGAATATGCCGAAATGGCTCGCCAGGCTGAGGAGCTTGAGGCTCAGTGCGCCAACACCAAGCCTGAGCGTCTTCCACGCCACGAACTTGCTCTCTACTTGATGAACAATAAGTTTGCAGCAAGCAGCGTGCTTATTGCGCTGTCGCTCGTGGTGGTATTTGCCATTCTTGAGTTTGCTTTTGCACTCTAAGTTTTGTGCCACTTGGGCGGCTTTGAGGCTCGTTCAGGACATAAAAAATTGCCCTCCTGCAATCGTGTGATTGTTGAGGAGGGCAATTTTTTTCCTGATTGTCGCCGGTGCGGCCTATGTTGTTTAGCCGTATTTCACGGTGCCGTCGGGGTTGAGGAAGTCGTCCTCGTTGAGGCTTTTCTGATACTGGTCCATTGCGCGGTAGCTCATACCCATGCTTGAGAAACCGCCATCGTGGTAGAGGTTCTGCATTGTCACCTTGCGGGTGAGGTCGCTGAACATCACTATGCAGTAGTCGGCGCAATCTTCGGCGCTGGCGTTGCCGAGTGGCGACATGCGGTTGGCGAAGTCGAAGAGCGAAGTCATGCCCTTTATTCCACTTCCGGCAGTAGTCATTGTGGGCGATTGCGAGATGGTGTTTACGCGCACACCGTGTTCACGGCCATAGATGTAGCCGAAGCTGCGTGCAATCGACTCGAGCAGGGCTTTGGCGTCGGCCATGTCGTTGTAGCCGAAGAGTGTACGCTGGGCGGCGATGTAGGAGAGTGCGACCACGCTACCTCCGTCGGCAATGGCATTGTTCTTCTTGGCAGCCTGAAGCATCTTGTGGAACGAAACCGCCGAGATGTCGTAGGTCTTAGCCATCATGTCGTAGTCGATATCATCGTAGGTGCGCTTTTTGCGTACGTTTGGCGACATGCCGATAGAGTGCAGCACGAAATCGATTTGTCCGCCAAGCACTTCCACCGAGCGGCGGAATACGTTTTCAAGATCTTCGTAGCTTGTGGCATCGGCGGGAATCACCTCTGCATTCAGTTTCTTTCCGAGGATTTCAATGTCGCCCATGCGCACTGCCACCGGGGCATTGCTGAGGGTGATGGTTGCACCTTCTTCAACGGCTCTCTCAGCCACTTTCCAAGCGATACTCTTGTCGTTAAGGGCACCGAAGATGATGCCACGCTTTCCTTTCAGTAAGTTGTAAGACATAAACAGATACAGCTTAAAAATTTGTTTCAAAAAAACGGGTGCTGAGTGTGTCTAAAGCCGAAGGCATAAAAGCACCTCTGCACCTCAATAGATAGTGATAATGATGAGAGCCAAGAGCCACCGCGTCGCCGCGGGAACTCATAGAAGAAATCCCAAAGAGGGACCGGCTTCATCGGTTTCGGGCTGCAAAGTTACGCATTTTTCCCGAAAAATCCCCAAAATCCCCCGATTTTTATGTTCTACAGCATAAAAATCATGGCGAGTGCCTAATCGACCCACCTCCACCTTGCTGACTTCCTCACCACAATCATACCAAATTACTACTATCGGATTGGGATAGAATAATAAAGGCTGCGATTGGGTCGCAGCCTTTAAGGTATGTTGAGAGATGTTGGTTCTGTCGGTAAGCTGTTATGCTTGTGGGAGGGGCTTTACTTCCCAGCCGAGGGCGCTTGCGCCAAGCACTGCGGCGTCGCTCTCCTTAAGCTCAGATATGAGCACGCGCACTTTGCCACGGTAGATTGAGAGGATATTCTTTTCGAGGGCTTCTTTCACAGGCTTCATGATGAGGTCGCCCGACTTGGTGAGTCCGCCGAAGAGCACGAATGCTTCGGGGCTTGAGAACACTGCGAAGTCGGCAAGTGCCTCGCCGAGAATCTTTCCGGTGTATTCAAAGATTTCTTTTGCGAGAGCGTCGCCCTGGATAGCTGCGTCATACACGTCCTTCGATGTGATTTCGTCGATAGGAAGATTGCGGAGCAATGAGGGTTCGCTGCGAATTTCGAGGAATTCGCGTGCAGTGCGTGCTACGCCGGTAGCCGAGCAGTAGGTTTCGAGACAGCCTGTGCGACCGCAACCGCACATACGGCCATTGGTGCGCTTCACGATTACGTGACCAAGCTCGCCGGCAAATCCGTCGTGGCCGTAAACCATCTGTCCATTGACAACGATACCGCTACCAACGCCTGTGCCGAGAGTAATCATAATGAAATCCTTCAAGCCACGAGCCACGCCGTAGGTCATTTCGCCGATAGCGGCAGCGTTGGCATCGTTAGTGATGGCTACGGGTATGCCGAATTTGGCGCTCACGAGGTCGGCGAGTGGAATTGGCGATGGCCAGGGGAGGTTTACACCACCTTCAATGCGGCCTGTGAAGTAGTTGGCATTAGGCGCACCGATACCGATACCATGGATTTTATCAACGGCATCGTTGGCAACGATGAGGCGGTTGATTTCCTGGTAGAGTTCATCGATGTAGTCGTTGATGTCGCTGTGTTTTGCAGTCTTGATAGAATTGCTGGCAATCACTGTGCCACGAGCGTCAACGATACCAAACACAGTGTTCGTTCCGCCCATATCAATTCCGATAACATAGGGTTTGCTCATTGTTTTTGTTTAGTTTTTTATGTTAATGTTTCGTTTTAGTTTATTGGGGTTGGAAATTTCTTGGTTCACTTCGCGGGGTATGTCGCCCCGGGTGCGACCATTCACGATTTGGGCATAAGATGCGAATCGCTAAATGCAAAGGTATAAAAAAGGCATAAAACCACAGCATCATTTGCTTGAAAAAATGATATGATTAATAAATTTTTGCAGTAGTGCCGTTCCGATTCAGAAGATGACGTTGTATTTGCGGAGCATAAGGTCGGGGTAGTAGGAGAGTTTCGACTGCTGCAACCCAGGGTCGCCGGCATCGTCTTCACGGTTTACCATGTCGATGTCGTGCAGCGAGGCGATGTGCCGCACCATAGCTTGGGCTATGTATTCGTTGGCGCCGTCGAAGCTGTGGTCGGTCTTTTCGATGTGCACATGCAGGGTGGTTCCCGTGACTTCGCCTATGGCAAAAGCCACCACTTGGGTGCCTACGAAGAGCACAATTCCCTCAAACACGCTCTGATAGTGGGCGAAGTCGTGCAGCACACGGCGAGTCTGGTTGCGCTCATATCCAGCCATTCCATTGTCGGTCTTTTCGCTGCAAAGCCGGTCGAAGAAAGCAGTGACGGCGGCAAGATTGTCGCCCGAAAGCGGCTCTATGTGGTGGTCGGGGTAGGAGGCGAGAAATTTGTTCACGTGGTTTCGCTTCTTCTTCATCTTGTTTCCGGCAAAGGTAGCGAGCTTGTCGGCGCGGTAGATGTAGTCGCTCCAATGGCTTAGCTCGGTAATTTCCGTGGGATTGAGAGCACGGAAGTCGTCGATGCGTTCTTCGGTGATTGCCGAAAACTCCAGTGTGATGCCTTCGGTGTCGCAGTAGTTCTTTAGCAGCTCTACCGATTCGCTCAGAGGCATTGCACCCAGAGGCAGAGAGAAGGCTGTGCGCTTCACATCGTCCTCGGCAACGCCCTTAATGAGCAGTGTGTCGCGGTAGATGCAATAGTGATACTTGAAGTAGTCGATCCACATGTAGATTCCTCCCACGGTGTAGTCGCATGAGCGGCTGCCCGACGTGTGAAGATATGGCAGCACAAGGGGCAGCGAATTGAATGTGAGTCGGTGAAAGTGCAGGCGTTGGTTGTCGGTTCCCATAATCGGAGGATTAATCATTCAGTCAATCGAGCCGTTAATCAGCAGCCCACGGTCCATTTGCTGCCGGGCAGCAGCGAGAGCAGCTTGGTGGTAATCACGCAGCAAGCGTAGGTGGCTATGGCGATGCAGGGCACTGCGAGCCACACCGGAAGCAGCGGATTTGCCTGGTCGCCGGCGACAATGGCACTTGCTATCGGTTGCAGGAAGAACATGTGCATGAGATACATTCCAAACGAGAGTTTCGACACCTCAGTAATCCATCGCGGAGCCACCTGCTTCTCAATGCACGAGAAGAGGAGGAATGCTCCGAATGAAGCCAAGAGCACGTTGGGTGTGCAGAATTCCCACGACCATTCGAGCAGCGGAGTGTTGATGATAACACCGGGCTCGCCTTTCCACCAGAACGACCAGCCGGTGAAGGCTGCGCCTATGAGGAAGCTGAGAGCACCTATGCGAAGTCGCTTGGCTCTATTCCACTTTATGTGCACGCGAATGTAGTGCGCCAACACAAGGTATCCGAGATAGCCCGAGCAGTACCACAGCATGCTGAAGCGGTTCCAGAAACATTCGCCCCACAATTCGGGGCTAATGAAGAGGTGCAACCACGGAATAAGTGTAGATACCGCGAAGAAGCCCAGGAAAATGCGCTCGTCGCGTGCCGATGCACGTTCGAGCCACGGCGACACCACCGGAATGATTATGTAGAGGCTGATGAGCGGATACATGAACCACAAGTGGCCTGCCATCGACGGAAAATTGAACGCTATGTTCTTGAGGTCGGCAACCGACTGCTCCCACGTCATTCCTCCCCACACAAGGGGCAACAGCGAATAGGCAATAAGGAAAAAGATGAAAGGAGGAAATATGCGCTTGAAGCGGTGGCTATAGAATTGCCCCATGGTGGTGCCCGGTTTCACCGGCACAAGCAGGAATGCCGACACAATCATGAACAGCGGCACACTGATGCGGCCCAGAAAACCGTCGTAGAAAGCGACCCAGAAGCGGTTGCCCTCATTGGCAAGCATCGACACCGAACCTGCGAGTCCCGACGAGTCGGCACCATAGAAATTTTCGCTTGCATGCACAAGCATCACCAGGAAACACGCTATCACGCGGATGTAATCGACAAAGACAATGCGGTCATTTTTCTCCATATTGCAAATTTTTGTTTGCAAAAATAGCGAATATCCGCGATATAGCCAAATTTTACAAAAAATGGCAATAATATCTGCAGAATATAGCTGTTTCCAAGAAAAAGTAGTATTTTAGCGGCACAAAAGCAGAGTCACATTTATGAAACTAACATCGCTCATATTGTCTATTTCCCTGCTGCTCCTTGCTGAGCCACTTGTGGCACAAGAAGCGGTTGTGACATCTGAATCCACAACGGGCAACACTCTTCCAAGCGTGCCCGAAAGCACCCTTCTGCCCACATTCCTCCACGGTAAAGCCGAAATAGCCACGCCAATGAGCATATATGAATTGGGCATAAATCGGCTACCGGCGCCGTCGTTCTCCTTGCATCATCTGCAGCAGCTGTCGGTGTGGGACAATGGTTCAGTTTACGGCATTGGCAGCACTGAAGGCTTGCCCGGGTTGGGCAATTTTAATAGTGCCACCGTGGGTATAACTCAGCACTTAGGTCGGTTCACTGTGACCGGGGCATTATCGGGCTATAAATACCACATCAACCGCAATCTCTACAATGACTTCGGCGTGTCGGGCAGTGTGTCATATCACATCAGCCCTCACTTCACGGTAAGCGTTTTCGGCAACTATTCGTCGGGCAATGTATATGACTCGCCGGCGGCGATGCCCTACGTCAATTTCTCGTGCTTCGGCGGCTCCATTCGCTATCAGGCAAGTGAGACGTTTGGCATGGAGCTGGGTGTGCGCAGGGTGTTCGACCCGAATCTCAACCGCTGGCAGACTATCCCCATTGTGACACCCACAGTGAATATTGGCAATTGTGCCTTTGGAATAGATGTGGGAGGCTTGCTTCACAGCATCATAAACAGCGGCAACTACGACCACCACGACTATCGTTCGCCGATTCCCACATCGGGCAGCAGCTTCGACAGCAAGAAGGGCAGCATCCCGGGTAGCGGCCCACATTTGCTTCCCGCCAAAGCCGTGAAACCGCGTTAATCAAGAGAAAAAGCATGCTCCACTGCAAAAATGGTCGAATGGTGCGACTATTTTTGCAGTGGAATGCTTGCTCCCATCATGGGGTGGAGATGAGCGAAGCCCGGAGCCGGGTGTGGCTTCGGGCTTCTCATGGTGTCGATATTTGGGGAGGATTGCCTCCTCGGTGTGCGGTGCGGGATTATTCCTCCTCGGTGTACCACTTGGAGTACATAAGGTAGTTCTTGGCGATTTTGATGTTGATTTCCTTTGCCTGGGCAGGATCGACCATCTTTATGAACTTGGCAGGAGCACCTGCCCACAGTTCGTTGGGACCGATTTTAGTCTTTCCGGTGACAACGCTGCCGGCAGCCACAATTGCGCCTTCTCCCACCTCGGCGTGGTCGAGCAGTACGCTGCCCATTCCGATAAGTGCAAAGTCGCGCACCTTGGCACCGTGAATTGTCACGTTGTGACCGATGGAAACATCGTTGCCAATTTCGATAGTCGATTTCTCATAGAGAGTGTGAAGCACAGAGCCGTCCTGAATGTTCACGCGGTTGCCAATGGTGATGGTGTTCACGTCGCCACGCAGCACGGTGCCAAACCAGATGCTGCACTCGTCGCCCATCGTCACGTCGCCTATGATGGTGGCGTTGTCGGCAAGGAAGCAGTCATTGCCGAATTTGGGAGTGAATCCTCTTACTGATTTTATTAATGCCATAATTCCGGTAGTTTAGTTTGATTGAAAAGTTAAAGATAGCGTGTCCCGAAGGCACGCCGACTGATTATTATAGAGCCTTGGTCTTGTCGGCGAGCCATGCAGCCTCCTCGGCATTGAGGTAGGGTGTAAGACGCTCGCGCACCATGGCATGATAGTCATTCACCTGTGCAATTTCCTTTGCCGACAGCATAGAAAGGTCGATGAGACGCGCATCGTAGGGGAACAAGGTGAGAGTTTCAAACTTCAGGAAGTCGCCAAACTCCTCGCTGTGCGCACCTGGCACACAGAGCACAAGATTCTCGGTGCGGATGCCATAGCGGCCGGCTTTGTAGATGCCCGGCTCGTCGCTGGTAATCATTCCCGGCTGCAAGGTGGCGGGATTCTCGTTGAGGCGAATGTTCTGCGGACCTTCGTGAACGCTGAGGAAGTGACCTACGCCGTGGCCTGTTCCGTGCAGATAGGTCATGCCCTCTTCCCACTGATAGATGCGTGCGAGAGCATCGAGCTGGCTGCCGCGAGTACCCACCGGGAACTGTGCCCGTGCAATGGCAAGATGTCCCTTGAGCACAAGAGTGTAGTCGTGAATCTCGTCGGCGGTGGGATTGCCGAGAGTTACGGTGCGGGTGATGTCGGTGGTTCCGTCGAGATACTGGCCGCCGCTGTCCACGAGCAGCAATCCGTCGGCGTGGAGGGTAGAAGCACTCTCCTCAGTAGCCGAGTAGTGCACGATAGCGCCATGCTCCTTGTATCCGGCAATCATTCCGAAGCTGTCGCCGCGATAGAGGTCGCTTGCTGCACGGAATTTCTTGCCCATTTCCCACACATCGCACTCATTGTAGTTGCCCGATGCCACATTCTCTTCGAGCCACTTGAAGAGGCGCACGAGTGCGGCACCGTCGCGTTCCATTGCCTTGCGGGTTCCGGCAATCTGCACATCGTTCTTTATGGCCTTAAGCAGCGAAACAGGCGACTTGCCATACACCTTGTAACATTCGAGTGCACGGGCGAGGGTATCGCTAACGATATTCGGGTCGAGAAGCACGGTGGTATTCACCGACACCTTTCCGAGATAATCTTCCACATCGTCGTAGCCCTTGATTTTCACTCCAGCCTCTTTGAGGTGAGCTTTCACGGCATCATCAACCTTGGCAGAGTCGATAAAGAGCACGTTTTCCTTGTCGGAGAGATAGAGATAGCTGATTACAACCGGAGTGAAAGCCACGTCTTCGCCACGGAGGTTGAGAGTCCATGCAATTTCGTCGAGAGCAGGGATAAACACAGCATCGGCACCCATTTTCTCCACCTCAGCCATTACGCGCTCAATTTTCGATGACGCACTTTCGCCGGCATAGGCATCGTCGTGCACGAAAGCCTTGGCGAGCGGACGCTCGGGGCGGTCGGTCCACACACGGTCGGCTACGGCGAAGTCGGCAGCAAAGCGGAAACCGTTGCGGCCGCAAAATTCCTCGAGTGCATTAGCCTTTACGATAGAGAAAAGGCGTCCATCTACAGCAAGCACATCGTCCTCGCCAAGTTGCTCGGCAAGCCACTCGGTGATGGTAGCCTCGCCGGGAATATCCTCCTTGTGGAGGTCAACGCCCGAGTCTTCGAGCTGCTGTGCAGCCTGGAGGAAGTAGCGAGAGTCGGTCCACAGTCCGGCATTGTCGAGAGTCACCACGGCAGTGCCGTTGCTTCCGGTGAATCCAGTCACCCAGTCGCGGAACTTCCAGTGGTCGCTTATATATTCACTCTGGTGATAGTCAGTGCCGGGAATAATCACTGCGCTCACCTTCACGCGGTGCATCTCGTCGCGCAAAGCTTCAAGATTTTTCAGTGTTGATTTTGACATATTATGTTGATTTTTTGTTTGATGTTATCGTTGATAAAATGAGCAATTAGACCAATGGGATTAATTAGGCCAATAGGGCGAAGGGTTAATTGCTCACTATGTAGCCGCCGTTGTCGGGAGTGACGCGGTAGCGTGTCAGCCCGTAGTGGCGCTCGTAGGCGAGTCCCGACACAGCAGCACCGCCGCCTTCGAGCACGTTGAAGTGTGAGCCGCACTTGGGGCATACAGCCTCGAAGGTCTCGGGATTGTAATCCACTGTTACATCATACCGGCACTCCACCGGGCAAGCAATCTCGTAAGCTACAGGAGAGTTGTAGGTCTGGGTGGTGAAGTCGTAGCCAATTAGCAGTAGCACACCGGCAAACCCGGTGTAGGTGTTGGCGGTGAAGTGGAAATTCGATGGCAACTTCTTGCGTGCGCTAAACACGCGATAGTCGCCCATGCCGTGTACGCCATATGTGTCCCACAGTCCCACGCTGTTCAGTTTTATATGGACCTGATAGGAGGGCGTGCGGTTATCGTCGATAGTGGTGCACGCCACTGCAGCAACCACAGCCATTACAAAGCAAGCAATCCAGCGGCGTATCATAGCAGAATCTGATTGATTTCGAGCAATTCCTCGGCGGTGAAAGAGCTATTGTGTACGGCGCCGATGCTGTCGGCAAGTTGTTCCACGGTGCGTGAGCCAACAATCACCGAAGTTACAGCCTGCTTGGCGAGAATCCAAGCCACAGCCATCTGGGCGAGGGTCTGTCCGCGAGTTTCGGCAATGAGCTTCAGTCGTTGCACTTTCTTCAGCGCGTCGGTGGTAATCATATCCTTCATGAGCGGGTTGAGGCAAGCGGCACGCGAATCGGCGGGGATTCCGTCGATGTATTTACCCGACAGAATGCCTTGAGCCAGTGGCGAGAAGGCAGTGAAGCCGATGCCGAGGTTCTGCAGCGCATCGAAATGACGCTCCTCCACGTCGCGCACGAGCATATTGTATTTTCCCTGATAGATTATGGGATTCACGTGCTGGTTGCGCAGATAAGCCACGGCAGCCACAAGTTTGTCGGCAGGATAGTTCGATAGACCCACATAGAGAGCCTTTCCGCTGCGCACAATGTCAAAGAGAGCCTGCATGGTCTCCTCTATTGGGGTGGAGCCGTCGTAGCGGTGAGAGTAGAAGATATCCACATAGTCGAGTTTCATGCGCTGCAACGACTCGTTGAGGCTTGTGATAAGCATCTTGCGCGATGAGCCGCAGCCGTAGGGACCTTCCCACATATTATAGCCCGCCTTTGTGGTGATAATCATCTCGTGGCGGTGAGCCTTGAAGTTTTCGGTGTACATTTTGCCGAAATTGCTCTCCGCGGCGCCAAAGGGCGGCCCGTAGTTGTTGGCGAGGTCGAAGCAGGTGATGCCGTTGTCGAAGGCGTAGGTCATTCGGGCAAGGCAATCGTTGTAGTCGTTTCCGTCGCCATAGTTCCACCAGAAACCGAGGGTAATTTCGGGCAGCTTGATGCCCGAGTTGCCACATTGGCGGTAGTTCATCACGCCGTCGGCGTAGCGGTTGGGATTTGCGATGTAATCCATTTCTCTAATATTTAGTTAAGAGTGAGTAGCTGTTGTTTTCGTCAGACGATTCGGACCGGGTGGGGAATTCACGAGCCGAGCAGCTGGCTGAAGGCTTGGTGGTAGGTGTCGAAGTCGAATTGTTCCAATTCCTTCTCAAAGAGGGCTGCAATTTCATCGTTGCAAGGGTTGCCGATAGAGCCTTCGTGAGTGTGAGCCACTTCTTTCACCGGCTTGAAGCGTCCGGCTTCGATTTCGAGACCCACCTGCTTGTAGGCATCGCGGAAGGGGACTCCTTCGAGGGTGCGGCGGTTTACTTCCTCCACCGAGAACATGAGGTCGTAGCGCGGGTCGTCGAGAATGTGCTCGTTCACCTTCACTTGAGCCATCATTGCGTTCACCATCACCAGAATGCTCTTCAGCTCGTCGAATGCGGGAAGGAATGACTCCTTCACCAGCTGAAGGTCGCGGAAGTAGCCCGAAGGCAGATTGTTGGTGATAAGCGTGATTTCGTAGGGGAGAGCCTGAAGCTTGTTACACTTGGCACGCGTAAGCTCAAACACATCGGGGTTCTTCTTGTGAGGCATGATAGATGAGCCGGTGGTAAACTCGTCGGCAAGCTTGATGAAGCCGAAGTTCTGTGAATTAAACATGCAGGCATCAAAAGCCAGCTTCGACACTGTGGCGGCAACATTGGCGATGGCATTTGCCACTATGCGCTCAGTCTTGCCGCGCCCCATCTGGGCATATACCACATTGTAGTCGATTGA
>ERZ1032130.412-NODE-412-length-10846-cov-13.315077_pt1 | contig 10846 bp, 6 predicted proteins | sample MGYA00517879_ERZ1032130 | MGnify/ENA primary metagenome ERZ1032130 (study PRJEB33719, sample SAMN04262597) | wastewater metagenome | biome: rural village; feature: animal feces; material: feces | host: Bos taurus | place: El Salvador | collected 2012-01-31 ...
GATATTCTTTCTGAATCTCAGCATTGATTTCCTCGGCATCCAGAGAAACGATGGACTCTGTAATGTTAATCTCGTTATCCCTAAAGAGATTCACCTGCAACTTTACATTCACAAAGTTTCCATCAGCATCGAAGTTGAAGAACAGGAAATAATGCGGATCATACTCATCAGAGACAATATACTGTTCGTCCACACGGAACATGATACATTCACCGTTTTCATCTGTCAGAGTATCCATGTAGGCAACGATATTTTCATCCCATGTAAAGTCTGCCAGCCATGGCAATCGGGAGCTATCGTTATTTGCGGTTTCCACCAATTCACCACCGGTAGAGCTGAACCGTTTTCCGTTTGCGCAAAGGGAAAAGCTTGTTACACCATACGTTTCGCCAACCAAGCCATCCTCTATGCTACCAACTTTTGAAATAACAGTGGTAGAACTAAGCCAATCTTCGTTGCTTTTACTATAAGTATGTATAAATCCATTAGGGACTTGAGCTCCGCTGTTGATTTGGCGGCTTACAATTTTGTAGCCTCCTTTCTGAACGGCCTCCAAGACCGCACGACACTTTGCAAATGCCTCCTGTTCTCCGGGTTCCATTGCAACTACAGGCTCTGCGTTGATGGCAACCGTCTTCAGGATCCGTTCTGCAATACCAGCAGAAATCAGGTTCTGGTCATACCATACATCATAAATAACATCGCCATCAATGAAGAAAGTGTGCTGCTCATTGAGTCCATCCGGATTGCCGTCCCAGAAGACTTCATATTCCATATCGCCGTAAGCAGAGCTTGTCGACATATAACCAATGGGAACACCGGACTCTTCCTTCTTTAATTCAACAATATCAGAGGGTTGGAATTCTGAAGAATTCCAGCTTCGGATGCCGCCGACTTCCACGGATGCGTTTGACAGAAACATAACACCATCCTGCTCTACGGCGGCAAAGCCGGTAGGAAGCAGCATCTTCAGCGTTCCGTACTGTACCAGCTCCGCATCAATGGTGATGACAGAGCCATTGACAGTGGGATCCAATTCAACAGAATTATTTGCAGCAGCCGTAGATAGATTTACACAAACACGGATATCTTCTGTAGTTTCATAATCCAAAAGGATTCTATCAAACCAGATATCGTAAACTGAATCTCCGATTGGATAGAAATGATGGCGGCGATATACTTTGGCTTCCTCCCCTTCGGGCACATTGCTTTCAAATTCTGCCATCCAACCACCACCGGTAGCGGTCATACCGCCTCTATAATACAGTGTAGGATCTAGATAATCAGGGATGCCCATTTTATACAGCAAGCCTTCTATCTCATCATCCGAACCATGGATGCCCTCTGGAATAGCATAGCAAAGCACGCCACCAACGGTGTTATATCCGTCAGTAAAGATGATATTTCCATCTCCGTCACGTTCCTCAAAATATCCATTCGGAAGAGGTTCATTCTCAAGTGTTATTATTTTGCTTTGGGCAGGCTGCGGTGTTTCCGTATGTATTACCGTGTCGCTGTTTTCAGGATTGACTGCACATGCTACCAATATGGTGGTACACAGCAGCAAACAAATCACACTAACCCATAACCTGGGTTTCTTCCATTTTGCCATATTCATTACGCGACCTTTCGTGTCACCCTCGCCAAAGGCCAGAGGCATGCCGGCAATGATCTTTTTATGGGTGGCAAGCCGCAGTAAGGACGCGGAATAGTCTGCCCGGATCTGGGAACCCATTTTTCGGATCACTGCCTCATCACAGCTCATCTCCATATCCTTACCGGCCAGAATGAATGCTGCCCACACCAAGGGATTGAACCAGTGGATGCACAGAGCAAGATATGCCAGCAATTTGATGGTATGGTCACAGCGGCGAATGTGATGCCGCTCATGGGCTATGATGTACTTTCGTTCATTCATCGGTACATCGGAGGGCAAATAGATTTTGGGGCTGAAAATACCCATAACAAAGGGAGTGTCTATGTAATCAGTGCGATATACATTTCTTCTGTAGACAACAGCGCCAACCAGCTTCCCTCTCAACCGAATGTACTGGATAACGCTGTACAGCATCATAATACCAGTTCCGGTGAGCCAGACATAAGAAGCAACCGTCATAAGATCCAAGGGAGAATGTTGAGACTCCTCTGCCTGTACACTTTCCATCTCAGACTGATTTTTAGCAGGAATAAAAGTAAAGTCTGGATCCTGGGTGACTTCCGCATGAATGAAATAAACCACGCTGGTTGATTCCGAAGCTTCCTGAACTTCCGGTTCCAATGCATTCAGAACCGAGACAGGTGCAGTAAATGCCACCGGGCATAGGAGCCGAAACAGAACCACAGACCAGAGTGCATAGGAATAGATCTTCGGAGCCCGTTTCAAAATGAGTCTGGCAAGCATGACCAGCAAAATCACAACACTGCCCGTCATACTCATATTCAATACTTGAGAAAACAGATTACTCATGGGATTACCCCCTCATTGCATCGATGACCTTCTGCAGCTCGTCGATTTCAGAATCAGACAGCTTCTTACGGCTGCCAAATGCGGCTAAGAATGCAGGCAGAGACCCATGGAAGGTTTCCTCTACAAACATCTCACTCTGTCGTGCATAGAACTCTTCCCGGCTTACCAGGGAAGTTACCTTACCTCCCTCGTTCTGGAACAGCTCCCGACCGCAGAGCCGCTTCAGAACGGTGTAAGTGGTTGTACGCTTCCAGTTCAATCGTTCCTCCGCCAGTTCCGTCAAACGGCGGGAGGAAACAGGCTCATTGTCCCAGATGATATCTGCGAAAATGGTCTCGATCTCACCAAGCTTATATTCAGCCATATATATTGCCTCCTTTACTCTACTATCAGTAGACAATTATAGTCTACTACTTGTAGACGCAAATGTCAAGTTATTCTCTTCCAATTTAAGAAATCTTAATATTCGGCTATTCCAGGTAGTATTCCAACTCATTCATTATTGAAATACAATTCCGCGTAGGTTATAATGGAGGAAATGTTTTCCGAAAGGATGGTTCCTTTATGAAAGTAACCTTACAAAACCTGACTAAGAAATATCCCAGCAGGAACAAAAAGCAGCCCCAGGATGTAGTTGCAGTCAATGAGTTCTCCTTTGAAATCCCGGACGGTAAGCTGATTGGTCTGCTGGGTCCCTCCGGCTGCGGTAAGTCTACCACGCTTAATCTGCTCTCTGGTCTGCAGAAGCCCACCTCCGGCAAGATTTTTTTTGGTGATGAAGATGTGACCAATCTGCCTCCGGAAAACCGGGGCGTGGGTCTGGTGTTCCAGAATTATGCCCTGTACCCCCATCTGACTGTTCAGCAGAACATCACCTTCCCGCTGGAAAATCGCAAAGGAAAGGACAATCTGACCAAAACACAGATGGCAGAAATGGCACTGGAAACTGCCAAGCTGGTACAGATTGATGGACTAATGGAGCGTAAGCCCAGTGAGCTGTCCGGCGGTCAGCAGCAGCGTGTTGCCATCGCCCGGGCGCTGGTGAAGATGCCCCGGATTCTGCTGCTGGACGAGCCTTTGTCCAACCTGGATGCCCGTCTGCGGCTCCAGACCCGGGAGGAAATCCGCCGGATCCAGCAGGAAACCGGTATCACCACCGTCTTCGTCACCCACGACCAGGAGGAGGCTATGTCCATTTCCGACCTGATTGTAGTCATGAAGGACGGTGTAGTGCAGCAGATCGGCAAGCCCCAGGAGGTCTATGACGATCCCAAAAATCTGTTTGTTGCCAAATTCCTTGGTACTCCCCCAATCAATACCTTTGACGGCTCCATAAAGGATGGCAGACTGTACATCGGCGACACTCCCGTTATGAATGTAAGCTGTAATTACGAAGGCACTGCAGATGTTGCCATTCGCCCCGAAGGCTTTGTCCCCTTTGAAGACGGCGCTCTGGTCTGCAGTCTGAAGCGTATCGAGGTTATGGGACGAGATATCAGCGTTGTCTGTGAGCATCCTGCCTTCACCGGCGAAAGCTTCCGGGCCATTGTGGACTCTGACGACCTGCCTAAAATCACCGGTACTTCCGTTCTGTTTACCCTGAAATCCAACAAAATATTTGCCTTCCGGAAAGATACCGGTGAGCGAATCCGGTTCTGACAGGAGGTAGTCCTATGGAAAGAAACAATCCCAAGGGCTGGCTGTATCTGTTACCGGCCATAGCTTTTCTGGGTATATTCATGGTCTATCCTCTGATAGATGTTTTGATCTACTCACTGGAAGAGGGGTATAATTTCGCTTCGCAGACCTATTTCGGCATTGGTTCTTACAACTATCAGTATGTTCTGCATGATCCTTACTTCCTGCAGGCTCTGAAAAACACCTTTATTCTGGTGGTCATCACGGTTCCTCTGTCAACCGGCATTGCCCTGCTGATTTCTGTGGGCTTAAGCTCCATTCAGAAGCTGCGGGATCTTTATCAGACCATTTACTTCCTGCCTTATGTCACCAACACCCTGGCTGTCGGTTTGGTATTCATGATTCTTTTCAAGCAGACTCCCTATACGGATGGTCTTGCAAACTTGATTCTAAGCTGGTTCGGTGCAGGTCCCATCGATTTCATCGGCGGTCCTTACTGGGCGAAGATGTTTGTGCTGTGTTTCTACACCGTTTGGGTAGTCATGCCCTTTAAGATTCTGATACTTACCAGTGCCCTGGCTTCCGTAGATCAGACCTATTACAATGCTGCAAAAGTGGACGGAACTTCCAAATGGCGTATTTTCACCAGAATCACCCTTCCTATGATTTCTCCTACCCTTTTCTATCTCATCATCACCGGCTTCATCGGTGCGTTCAAGGCTTACTCCGACGCGGTTGCCCTCTTCGGCACGGATCTGAATGCAGCTGAAATGAACACCATCGTTGGCTACATCTACGATATGCTCTACGGCAATTCCGGCGGCTATCCTTCCTACGCTTCCGCTGCTGCCATTATCCTGTTCACCATTGTTCTGACTATTACCTGCATCAACCTGCTGGTCAGCAAGAAACACGTCCATTACTAAGGAGGCAGCTTATGAACTACGAAAAAATTGAACAAGCTGCGCTTCGCAGAAATCGGATTCTAAAGACCGTCACCTATACCCTTCTGACCTTCTGGGCGATTCTGGTTCTGTTCCCTTTCTATTGGATGGTGCTGACTTCCGTGAAAAGCTACGGCGCTTACAACTCCGAATGGATTCCCCAGCTGTATTCCCTCTCTCCTACGCTGCAGAACTACAGGGATGCCTTTACCGCGGTTCCCCTGGCTGGATATTTCACCAACACCATCGTTTTCACCGTTGCAACCACAGCGCTGATGCTGGTGGTGACGGTACTGGCAGCATTTGCCTTTGCCCGTTTGAGTTTCAGAGGTAAAGATCTGGCCTTTACCCTGTTTCTGTCGCTGATGATGATTCCCACGGAGCTGGTGGTCATCACCAACTACGTCACCATCACAAATGCAGATCTTCGCAACACCTTCACTGGTCTGATTTTGCCTTCCGTCACCTCTGTGTTTTACATCTACCTGTTGAAGGAAAACTTCTCTCAGATTCCGGATGAACTGTACTATGCCGCCAAGGTGGACGGCACTTCGGATCTGAAATATCTGTTTAAGGTTCTGATTCCCATCTGCAAGCCCACTATTGTTACCATCACCATTTTGAAGGTCATTGAGTGCTGGAACTCCTACGTCTGGCCCCGGCTGGTCACCGATGACCAGGCCTATTTTCTGGTATCCAACGGCATCCAGGAGATTCGGGAAAACGGTTTCGGCCGGGAAAACATTCCTGCCATGATGGCGGCAGTGGTGGTTATTTCCGTACCGCTGATTCTTCTGTTCCTGATCTTCCGAAAGAAAATTATGGCCGGTGTCTCCAGAGGAGGTATGAAGGGATGAAAAAGATTGTTTCCATCATACTTACTGCTGTACTGCTGCTGTCTCTGACGGCCTGCCATGGCTCCCAGGAGCAAAAGGTATTCAAAATTCCACATTCCTTCGATACCTCCCGGAATTATGAGATTTCCTTCTGGGCAAAGAATGACACCAATATGACCCAGGTGGAGATTTACAAAAAGGCCATTGCGGACTTTGAATCTCTCTATCCCAACATCACCGTCAATTTAAGACTGTATACCGACTACGGCAAAATCTATAATGATGTCATTACCAATATCGCCACGGATACTACACCCAACGTCTGTATCACCTATCCCGACCACATTGCAACCTATCTAACCGGTGCGGATACTGTTATCCCTCTGGATGACCTGTTTGCAGATCCCAAATACGGACTTGGCGGCACTGCGCTTCTGTTTGATTCCCCTAAGCAGTCGGAAATCGTTCCTCAATTCTTGGAGGAATGTGAATTTGCCGGTCATTACTATGCCATTCCTTACATGCGTTCTACGGAATGCTGTTACGTGAATAAGACCTTCGTGGAAAAGCTTGGTTATACCCTTCCCGAGACCCTGACCTGGGATTTCATCTGGGAAGTCTCGGAAGCAGCCATGGCACAGGATGCAGATAGTAATTATCTGGTGAACGGTCAGAAGGTGCTGATTCCCTTCATTTATAAGTCCACGGATAACATGATGATCCAGATGCTGAAACAGCGCTCTGCGGGCTATTCCACAGAGCTGGGAGAGATCCAGATTTTTAACGATACCACGAAAGAAATTCTCTATTCTGTAGCAGAACGTGCTGGTACCGGCGCTTTCAATACCTTCAAGCTGACCGGCTATCCGGCCAACTTCTTAAATGCAGGACAATGTATCTTTGCCATTGACTCCACTGCCGGTGCCACCTGGATGGGTTCCAATGCGCCTTTGGTGGACATTGCAGAGGAAAAGCTGGTTCAGTTTGAAACCCAGGTTATGACGATCCCCCAGCATGATCCCGGCAATCCCGTTATGATCTCTCAAGGTCCGTCCATGTGTGTCTTTAACAAGGAGGATCCTCAGGAGGTTCTGGCAAGCTGGCTGTTCGCTCAATACATGCTGACTAATGAGGTTCAGATTGCCTATTCCCAGACGGAAGGCTATGCGCCCGTTACAACCAAGGCTCAAAATAGTGCTGAATATCAGGATTATTTAAGCCGCAGCGGTGAAGACAATGGCCTTTACTACGATGTGAAGCTGGCTGCCACCAAACTTCTGCTGGACAACACCGGCAATACCTTTGTTACTCCTGTTTTCAACGGTTCTGCATCCCTGCGTAATGCCGCCGGTCAGCTGATTGAAAACGTCAACAAATCTGTCCGCCGGAAACAGGAAATCAACGAAGACTATATGGCTGATCTGTACGAAGAAGTTTCCGCTCTTTACCGGCTGGATCAGATAAGTACCTCCGGCCAGAAGGTAACTTTCGGGCCATTACCTCAAGCATCAAACGTTCTGATTTGGACACTGGCAATTTGCTGGATAGCAATCGCCACATACACTTTTTTGAATTGGAATAAGAAGAATAAATTGTAAATATATCATTTAAGTCATTGATTTCTCTAAATATCGTTGTATAATAGTGCTTGTGCAAAAGCACGAATCTACATCCTAACAAAGGAGACAAGAAACATGAAAAAGATCATTGCAATGCTGCTGGTTCTGAGCATGGTTCTGGCTTTCGCCGGCTGTGCCAAGACCGAAGAGGCACCCGAGCCCACCGCTGCACCTGTTGAGACTACTACTGCCGCTGTGGAGACTGAGGCCACTGAAACCGAAGCTGCCGAGACCGAGGCAGCTGCCGCTGTTATGACCCACGAAGAGTACATGGCTGCCGAGCTGGACTCCGCTGTGACCATCGAGACCTATGTCCAGGGTCATCAGTCCTGGTGGGACAACAAGGTCACTGTCTACTGCCAGAGCCCTGATGGCGCTTACTTCCTGTATGAGCTGGCTTGCTCTGAGGAAGACGCTGCCAAGCTGGTTCCCGGTACCAAGATCCTGGTCAACGGCTTCAAGGGCGAGTGGGCCGGTGAAGTCGAGGTCATGGACGGCACCTTCGAGTTCGTTGAGGATGGCGACACCTACATCGCTGAGGCTCTGGATGTGACTGAGCTGCTGGGCACTGACGAGCTGATTAACCATCAGAACGAGTTCGTTGCTTTCAACGGCCTGACTGTTGAGGCCATTGAGTACAAGAACGGCGAGCCTGGCGACGACATCTATGTCACCCTGGGCTACAACGGCGCTTCTTACTCCTTCTGCGTGGAAGTCTACCTGACCGGTACCGATTCCGAGGTTTACACCACCGTTGGTTCTTTGAATGTCGGCGACGTTGTTAACGTCGAGGGCTTCCTGTACTGGTACGAGGGCGCTAACCCCCACATCACCGCCATCACTGTTGCTTGATCTGAATCAGACAACATACACCTAACTGCAAGAATCCGCCAGTTCTTTCGAACTGGCGGATTTTGTTTGTGCATTATTCCGTGGTGAACTTCAGGATGGTTATGGTATCGGAGATCTGATCCTCATATTCCGAGAACCAGCCATCTGCACCGTCGTTCATGATGACAAAGTCACCGATATCTGTATTGACCACTTCATAAGACCAGACGCCATGTCTGGTATCAATTCCTGTTATGGATTTTACGCTGGCCGGATAACTTGTCTTTGTGGTAAACCCATACCAAAGGCCTTCTCCGTAGTAGCGGCCCTCCTCCTGAACCTCGTGCCCATCCGGCCAGAAGCTGAAATAGAGCCAGCCATCCTCCACATCCTTCGGTCGGCAGCGGATACCGGAATTTGTAGAATTCTTCACCTCTTCATAGGTCCAATCCTCGATCAGGTACAGCTCCAGGTTAAACTTTCCCTTACTGAATTCGATTGGCCCCTGCCAATCATATTCCGCTCCCACGGAATAGTTGATAACGGGAGGATTTTTCCGTATATCGTCTAAATAGGAACGCAGAGAGGCATCTTTGATGGTCCAGATTGGCACCGGGGTACTGAGATTTTCGTAGCTTCCCTGCTGGGCTTTATCCAGTTCCTTCGTCAGGATCATCTCAACCGAGCCTTTATAAGCCCGGAGTACCACAGCCATCTGGTTTACGCCATCAATGAGGGAAACAGAACAGCTTCCTTCCAGCTGGTCTCCAAGCTGGAATCCGCTGTAATCACTGGTGTATTTATCTGTCTTTGTGAAGGCTTCCGAAGAAATCCGGTTCAGAATAGGAACCAATCGCTCCAAAGAACCCATGGGCAGAAAGCCATTGGTTCCACTGATGCTGGTAGAGTTGGCGGTTGAAGTCACATCCAGGCACACATAACCTTCTGCTGTAGAAACAGCATTCTCTTTCAACCCCCAACACCAATCCCAGGGAGTATCCACTTTAGCAAAGGCTGATCCGGAGGTTTTCTTATTTCTGACACCATCTGTGACCGATTCTAAATACTGCCGGATTGGTTCCGGGTCGGGAATCCGGAAGGCTTCGGTACTGCCAGGCTCCCAAACCAGATCAAAATTCTCGGAGAAGAACAGATTTTTCTCGCCCAATTCATAATTAACAGTAACCCAGGTTGTTTCGATTCCATTTTTCTCCGCTGCTGCCAGTTCTGCTGCTGTTGCAGGCTTAACGGTGTCTTGCAGATCCCTAAGCAGAGTCATTACCTGATTCAGCTGCTGTGAGGAGGACAAGCAAATACGCTTTCTTGCATTCACATCCACGCAGACAAGCTTGGATTTCAGCGTTTCTACTTCCGGGTCCAGATCCGCAAGTACAATACCTTTTCCAGGCTGCAGATTAAGCTGCCAATAGCCTGCCGGATTTCCAAATTCGGCATCATTCCAGTAAATGCAGAGTCGGTCCGCCTTCTTGGTGAGCTTATGGCCACTCCCCTCTATGGGAAGTTCGTAGAGTTTATCTTCCGAAGCATCATATACCTGCACCTGTGTGGTGCTGTCATTTTGTACTGTGGCGCAGACCTCAGATATTCCATCCCCTGTCAAATCAGTCAGGAACACATTTCCAATCCTGACAGAACAGGAAATAATCGGATTCCTGCCTTCCTCATCGATACAATCTATCGTATTATCCGCAGAATTATAGAACAGGGTTACATTCTCCATTCCAAACAGTTCCACCAGAGTATCCTTGGGATTTCTATCATTCGCATTTGTGGAATATCTGTCAAACCAGGTATAGACATTGTCGATGGAGAATTTTACGTAAACTGTGGTATATTCCGGATTATCTCCTGAAGTGGTCGGAATTACTTTACCCAGACGGTAAATCCCCACCGGCAGCCTGCCGTAGAGCTGTTCCCAGTCCACTCCATTGTGGCGCAGAAAGGCAATATCATAGGTCTGGTCCGGGAAGGGTACCTCTGCGATCTTCGGCAGGTCTTCCCACGTTCCGTTTTTCTGCTGCTGTAAGAAATATTCGTAACTACACCACAGATTGCCGTCAATCAGATCCTGGTTCTGATGGAACAGAATTGTTGCCCCTGTGGGACGGACATTTTCCAGAGAGATAGTCACAGGACTGGCCTCTTCCCTCACTTCATAGGTCAGACGGTTCATGCCATTCAGCATAAATGCGATATGATGTCCTGCAGTCTCGTAAATCGCCTTCTTTACAAGGACGCAGAACCCCTCACCGTTCATGACTGACTCAAAATAAGCTGCGTTTTCATAGGTTTTCTGATTGTCCCAGACTTCGCCCCGGTTGACCTCTACATTGCAGATAAAGCCATTGCCTGCAATATCCACATGATTCGGCAGCAGAAGATTGTCCAATTCCAAAGAATCCGTCTGAAATGCAAAGGTAAACCGAAGATATTCTGACTGTTTATGGTAAATTAGAAATACAGTAAAAGGGCTCGAAAAGTGCATAACCT
>ERZ1032130.414-NODE-414-length-10828-cov-5.811659_pt1 | contig 10828 bp, 7 predicted proteins | sample MGYA00517879_ERZ1032130 | MGnify/ENA primary metagenome ERZ1032130 (study PRJEB33719, sample SAMN04262597) | wastewater metagenome | biome: rural village; feature: animal feces; material: feces | host: Bos taurus | place: El Salvador | collected 2012-01-31 ...
GTAGTAAGCCACCGACGAATCGGTGGCTTACCTGTGTAAAAGGGGAATTTTTTTTGCTATAAAAGCAAAACACTTGAATCTCTTCAAGTTGTCTTTATTATATATCGGTTTTTTGGGTTTGTCAACACTTATTTGTCGAAAAAATAAATTTCTTGTTGAAATTCTTCAGGAAGGTCTTTTCCTGAGTTTGTTATTTTCTGACACAGGTTGCTCATCCTATGCGACAGTTGTTCATATTTGGACGTATGTCGCTGAATGACGGACAAATAAATTGGGTTCGATGTCAGCTTGTGTCTTGTTTCGGAAGGGAACGGACAGTGATTAAATAAAATAGTACGAGCTACTTTGTTTAATCGGGGTGAGCCTTCAGATTCATATGCAACCCAAACCAGATAATCTAATACAAATGCTTCTTTTATACTGTTACGTGCTTTGGTTAAAAGTGTTTTGACCTTTTCCTTTGCATCTGCGGATAAATCGTTATTTTTACGATAAAACTGCAAATAATCAAAATAATCGCCTGTCAGAGAGTTACTGCTTGGGTCATTCCAGTGAGAACCTTGTGTACGCTTGCACATTTCCCAGCGATACTCACCGCATAGACGTAAAAACAGCATACGCAGATTTTCCGGAGTAAATACCGGTAAAACCATACGACATGGAGTGGCGCGTTTCTTTCCTTCAACCTCCTGCCACATAATACCTCTGGCACCATAGTTTGGCATAAGAATGATGTCAGGAAGAATTTCTTTATGTATAAATTCAGCATTAATTCCAATGGAAGGGTTTGTGTAAACGACTTCCTTGTAAAAAATCTGATAGTCGATTCTTCTTATATTTTCGCGCTCCTGAACAAGTCTGGTTGCGCTTAAAAGTCCTTTTGCAAGGTGGTCAATCAAATTATGGCTTGAAAAGAATGGACAATAGGTTGAGATATGTCCGAAAGCCATTTTATTTGCCTGCGGGAAAAGATTCTTCAGTTCGTATTCCACCTTGGCAGTTCTGTTTTCCAGCATATCTTTCTCTTCCTGTACCGTGATTTTTCCGGTAGCTCTTTCAGAACGCAGAAAGTCAGTGTAATCCATATCGAATTCATTTCGGCTGGGTTCTTTTTTACCGTCATAAATAGCTTTCAACCATTCGATAAAGGTATAGATGTTTTCGGATTCGTCCGAAATATCGGCTTTCAGTAATTTGTATAAGTTTTCGGCATTTTCCATACCTGCCAAATCTTCATCAATGTAACCGAAGGTTAAGAAGAGTTTCACTATATCGCTGGTTTCTTCGCCCTTTACGTATTTCAGTGCAAGGTTAGAATAGAGACGATGAAAATCTTCTGTTAGTTTATGACGCAACTGTGAAACAGCAGGTGCGTTGGAAGATTTGTCACCGATTTCTTTGTATGCAAAGAGATGTTTTGTAAAGTTTGAAACAAATTCATCCTCTTCGTTTGCTGCTGCAAGAATTTTGTTCATACTGTCTACAAGAATGTTCTGGATAGAAACGTTCTTGGATGATTCACCTTCCGCATCTTTGTCCGTAGGAACGGCGGACTGCATTTTTTTCTTCTGGTCCTCCATACGTGCCTGTAAGGCGGTTTTGTCCACAAAAGGCATTTGGTAAAGGCAGGTGAAAAGAGCTGTAAGCAGAGCTTTGGCCTCTTCGTAATCTTCCGTGCCTGTATGAGTCCGGCTTAACAGTTCGGAAAAATAGCGGAAGTAATCGTTGTAGTCTTCGTTGAAAAGCTGGTTTCGGTAGCCGATTATAGCGTTGGCCAGCTGTGAAATATAATCTTTGAAAACAGCGGCATCTTCGGAAGCCTTCAATACAAGTCCGTATACGAATACTTTATGTTCCTGTAAAAATGCATCCGAATATTGTTCCAAAACATTATTCAAATCTACATAGTAAGAAACGGCATAAGGAGCTTTGTTCAACAGTTCTGTGACAGATGCGTCCGTCTCCGTAGATGAAATTTTTGGAGTTATATGCAATTTTTCACACAAGGCAACGTATTTTTTAACAAGTGCATTGTGGAGTGAGGAGGTGTTTTTTAACTGCTCCTTGTATTGCAGATAGAGTTTAATTAAGGCACTCATCTGACTATTTACAGTCTCCAGTGCGGCTTTCTGTAATTTGAAATCTTCCTGCAAAATGTTTTTATCAGGAAAGGTGGTTTCTAAGCGATATGCGCTGATAGCGGTATCTTCGCCTGTGATATCCGTGGTAAAAGCCGAACCGCCATATAAATGTAAAAGGCCCATAACCTGTCCCGGATTAAGTGTTAAAGAAAAATATTCGTTCTTCATAATGACAGAACCGGATTCTATAATTCCGATGACGCGGACGGGCTGTCCTTCACTGTATATCGTTGTATTTTTTTGTAAAATCATTTCGCTCGCCATATCAAAATACCTGCCTGAAATTTGCTAATTTTTCCATATATACAATTATAACGCATAATGGTAGGGAATTACAAGAAAGCATTGCAAAATGAGAGAAATGTCATTTTTTTGTTAAGTAGCTACTGTACTTTTGCAAAAAATATGATACAATAATCATATCTGTGACGTATTTTGGGGTAATGTCATATAGATGAGATTGGAGGGTGAAGTCATTGGAACGTACAGAAATGAAACCACAACAACTTATGCAACACTATCGTAGTGATATTGAACTGCTTGCACGCTATATTCCATGGCTGGAGTCAAAGAGAGGCCAGGAAGTTAGCAACGATTATCATAGCGCGAATGAAGTAGCTACAAGCTTTTCGTTTCCGGTATATGACGGAACATTGATGAATTTTGTAAAAGATGTGCAGAAAACTTCATTGACGGATCGTAATTATCAGTATGTGTATTCTAGAAATCATATTGAAACGGTTGCGGATGAGTATGTTCAGATTGACAGAGCGTCTGTTCAGGATTTGGGAATTCTTATCGGAATTTTATCCAAATATGTTTTGGGTGGTCGCACAAAAGGAACACTTTGGCCGGAAGGCGTAAGAAACGGAGTATATCTGGCAATTGTAAATAAATTAAAAGAACTATGTGAGTTCTGGGATAAGCCTATAAGGTAGGGCTTAGATAATAGGAGAACGGTATGAGTGAGAAATCAACACAGAAAAGAAATCTGATATTGGAAAATGCGAAAAACGTCTTTGTAGAAAGAGGTTTTAAGAATGTTACAATGAAGGACATTATTGAAGCAAGCGGAATCAGCCGAGGTGGTTTGTATTTGTATTTTTCCAGCACAAAAGAGATTTTTTTGGAAGTGTTAAAACAGGAAGCGGCACAGGACGATGATGTTTTTTCAGAGACATTTACCGAAGAAACTACGGCGGCAGATATTTTGTATTTGTTTTTGCAGGAACAGAAGAAGGAACTTTTCAGAAAAAAGGACAATCTGACGGTTGCAATTTACGAATACTATTTTAATGAAAGTGCGCAGGGTAAGGGGAAAGACCTGAAAAAGCAATTCGACAAGGCTACGAAGCTTGTGGCAAAACTCATTGAAGCAGGGGTAGAAGAAGAAGTCTTTTACTGTGAAGACTGTATGGGTGCGGCTCTCAATATTATGTATACATTTGAGGGAATGAAGGTTGCATCAAAGACAATGGGTATTAAAGAAGCAACGGTTGACAAAGAAATCGATTATATATTAAGTCAGCTTGAAATAACAAAGGAGTTTATTTAGAAATGGAAAACGTAAAAAGAATCTACGTGGAGAAAAAGGAAGCTTATGCGGTAAAGGCAAAAGAGTTGGAAGGAGATTTAAAAAGCTATTTAGGCATTCACGGCGTTGAAAAGGTACGAGTTTTCATCCGCTATGATGTGGAAAATCTGGAAGATGAAGTGTTTGAAAAAGCATGTGGTATGATTTTTTCTGAACCACCTGTAGATATTTTGTACAGAGAAAGTTTTGACATTCCTGAAAACGGACACGTGTTCAGCGTGGAATATTTGCCGGGGCAGTTTGACCAGAGAGCAGATTCAGCAGAACAGTGTGTAAAATTCATCAAAGAGGATGCCAATCCGATTATCAAAACAGCTACTACATATTTAATTTGCGGTAATGTTACAGATGAAGAATTTGCAAGCATTAAATCATATTGTATTAACCCTGTAGATTCCAGAGAAACCGGTATGGAAAAACCGGATACATTGGTTACTACATTTGACGAACCGGCAGATGTGGCTATTTTTGATGGTTTTACAGATATGTCGGAGGGCGAACTGAAAGAACTTTATATGTCCTTAGGTCTTGCCATGACTTTCAAAGACTTTTTGCATATCCATAATTATTATAAAGGCGAAGAAAACAGAAATCCGTCTATGACAGAAATCCGTGTACTGGATACCTATTGGTCAGACCACTGTCGCCATACAACTTTCTCAACAGAACTGAAAAGTGTTACTTTTGAAGAAGGTTATTATTCAACACCAATCGAAACAGCTTACCAGAGCTATTTAGATACAAGAGAAGAAATTTTTGCAGGCAGAGAGGACAAGTTCCCTTGTCTTATGGACTTAGCTTTAATGGCTATGAGAAAACTCAAAAAAGACGGAAAACTTCAGGATATGGAAGAATCTGACGAAATCAATGCCTGCTCCATCGTAGTTCCTGTAACAGTAGACTACGGCAATGGTCCGGAAAAAGAAGAATGGCTTGTATTTTTCAAAAACGAAACACACAACCATCCGACAGAAATCGAACCATTCGGTGGTGCGGCTACCTGTCTTGGTGGTGCTATCCGTGACCCGCTTTCAGGCCGTGGTTATGTATATCAGGCAATGCGTGTAACAGGTGCGGCTGACCCAACAGTACCTGTCAAAGATACATTAAAGGGTAAATTGCCACAGAAAAAATTGGTTCGCGGCGCAGCCGGCGGTTATTCATCATATGGTAACCAGATTGGTCTTGCAACAGGATTTGTTAAAGAAATCTACCATCCTGATTATGTGGCAAAAAGAATGGAAATCGGTGCGGTTATGGGTGCTGCGCCAAGAAGTAACGTTATCAGAGAAACTTCAGACCCGGGCGATATCATTATCTTATTAGGTGGTCGTACAGGCCGTGACGGCTGTGGCGGTGCAACAGGTTCATCCAAAGTGCACACAGAACAGTCTATCGAAACCTGTGGTGCAGAGGTTCAGAAGGGTAACGCTCCTACAGAAAGAAAAATCCAGCGTCTTTTCCGTCGTCCGGAAGTAAGCAGTATTATCAAAAAATGTAACGACTTTGGTGCAGGTGGTGTGTCTGTAGCTATCGGTGAATTGGCTGATGGTTTACAGGTTGACCTTGACAAAGTTCCAAAGAAATATGCAGGTCTTGATGGTACAGAACTTGCGATTTCCGAATCACAGGAAAGAATGGCTGTTGTAGTAGATGCAAAAGATGTAGACAAGTTCTTGGGATACGCTTTGGAAGAAAACTTAGAGGCGGTACCGGTAGCAGAAGTTACCAAAGAACCACGTCTTGTTCTGAAATGGAGAGGCAAGGAAATTGTGAATCTTTCCAGAGCCTTCTTAGATACAAACGGTGCACATCAGGAAACAGATGTCTATGTAGAAGCACCGGATAGAGAAGAAAACTATTTTGAAAAAGTGGCTGTGAAGGAAGTAGCAGATGCCCTTGATAAAGGTGATGTAAAACAGGCATGGCTTTCACTCCTTAACGACCTTAATGTATGTTCGCAGAAAGGTCTTGTGGAAATGTTTGATGCTTCCATCGGCGCAGGCAGTGTATTTATGCCATATGGTGGTAAATACCAGCTTACAGAAACCCAGGCAATGGTAGCAAAATTACCTGTATTAAAGGGCAGTTCCGATACAGTTACTATGATGAGTTATGGTTTTGACCCATATTTATCTTCATGGAGTCCATACCACGGTGCTGTTTACGCAGTAACAGAGTCTATGGCGAAAATCGTAGCAAATGGCGGCGATTACAAGAAGATTAGATTTACATTCCAGGAATACTTCAGACGTATGACTCAGGACCCGGCAAGATGGAGCCAGCCGTTTGCAGCTCTTCTTGGTGCATACGATGCACAGATGGGTTATGGTCTTCCGTCTATTGGTGGTAAAGACAGTATGTCAGGTACCTTTAATGATATCGATGTACCACCCACATTAGTATCCTTTGCAGTGGATGTAACAACAAGACAGAATATTATTTCGCCGGAACTGAAAAAAGCAGGTAACAAGCTTGTATTATTTGAAATAGAGAAGGATGAATTCGATATTCCGGTATACGAAAAAGTTATGAATACCTACGATGCTATCCTTGGTATGATGGAAGAAGATTATGTAGCTTCCGCCTATGCTCTTGATTCGAACGGTTTAGCCGCTGCAATCAGTAAAATGGCATTCGGTAACCAGCTTGGCGTTAAGGTTTCAGACAGCTTACAGGCAAAAGAATTGTTTGCTAACGGACTTGGCAGTATCGTAGCCGAAGTTAGCGAAGAAGCTTTGGCATATATGGAAGATAATGACATCGACTATACATTGGTTGGTGAAGTGACAGAAGAGGCCGCATTTGTATACGGTGATGTAACTATTACAATGGAAGAAGCACTCTCTACTTGGAAGGAAAAACTGGATAAAGTATTCCCTTACACATCCACAAAGGATAAAACAAAAGTAGACAGTGGATTATATAAAGCAGATTCTATCTACGTTTGCAAAAACAAAGTGGCTCGTCCGACAGTATTTATTCCGGTATTCCCGGGTACAAACTGTGAATATGACAGTGCACGTGCTTTTGAAAGAGCGGGCGCTGATACAATTGTTAAGGTATTTAAAAACCAGAATGCAGAAGATATCAGAAGCTCTGTAGAAGAATTTGAAAAAGCCATTAATCAGGCACAGATTATTATGTTCCCGGGCGGATTCTCAGCAGGTGATGAACCGGACGGAAGTGCGAAGTTCTTTGCAACAGCTTTCCAGAATGAAAAGATGAAAGAAGCTGTAACAAAGCTTCTTAATGAAAGAGATGGTTTGGCACTCGGTATCTGTAACGGTTTCCAGGCACTTATCAAATTGGGCCTTGTACCAAACGGACAGATTACAGGACAGGATGAAAATTCACCTACACTGACATACAACACAATTAACCGTCACATTTCCAAGATGGTATACACAAAGGTTGTATCCAATAAGTCACCTTGGCTTATGGAAGCAGAACTTGGTAAAACTTATGTAAATCCAGCTTCTCACGGTGAAGGACGTTTTGTTGCACCGAAGGAATGGATTGACAAGTTATTTGCGAATGGTCAGGTTGCAACACAGTATGCGGATATAAATGGCAATATCTCTATGGATGAAGAGTGGAACATTAACGGTTCATACGCGTCTATCGAAGGTATTACATCTCCTGACGGAAGATGCTTTGGTAAGATGGCTCACTCTGAAAGACGTGATGTATCCGTTGCAATGAACATCTATGGCGAACAGGATATGAAGATTTTCGAATCAGGTGTTAAATACTTCAAATAGGGGTTTTTATGAATTATCAGAAACAGCTTGAAGAAGTGATAGAGCAAAATAAAAATAACAGAAAGAAACTTCTACTACATAGTTGCTGCGCTCCTTGCAGCAGCTATGTTTTAGAGTACTTAAGAGAATATTTTGATATTACCGTTTTTTTCTATAATCCGAATATTTCAAGTAGTATTGAGTATGAAAAGCGCGTACAGGAAGAAATAAGACTTATAGAAGCCTACAACAGGCAGGTAAAAACAGGTAATTTTGAAAATATGAATTCGACCTCTAATGCAGGTTTAATCGAAATATTAGAGGCGACTTATGATCCTTCTGAGTTCTATGAAGCCATAAAAGGCTATGAACATTGTAAGGAAGGTGGAGAACGATGCAGAAAATGTTTTGAGCTTCGACTTAGAAAGAGTGCAAAAGTGGCAAAAAAAGGCGGATTTGATTTTTTTACCACAACACTTACAATAAGTCCACTCAAAAATACCGATTGGCTCAATGAGATTGGTGCTAGAGAAGGAGAACAGGAGGGAGTTCTCTTTTTGCCATCGGATTTTAAGAAAAAAGATGGCTATAAACGATCTATACAGTTGTCAAAGGAATTTGAACTTTATAGACAGGACTTCTGCGGTTGCGGTTTTTCCAAGGCAGAAATGGAAGAAAAACGCAAAATGCAGGAGGAAAAAGAGTAATAGGAGTATTTTATGAAGAAGATTTTGGAACTTATTTCAGAAGAAATGAAGAAGGGCTTTGCTTTGGCAGGTTATAACGAAGAACTTGGAAAAGTGACGTTATCTAACCGTCCGGACCTTTGCGAATATCAGTGTAATGGCGCAATGGCAGGTGCAAAACAGTACAAAAAAGCTCCTCTTGTAATTGCAAATGATGTCGCAGAAAGATTAAAAGACAGTAACATTTTTTCGGAAGTAAGCGTTATCGCACCGGGATTTTTAAATTTAAAAATCAGCAATGCGTTTTTACGTGATTATTTGGATGGAATGAGCAAAGACCGCAAATTCGGTTTGGAACCGGCAGGATGTCCGAAGAAAATTATTATTGATTACGGCGGACCAAACGTGGCAAAGCCATTGCATGTGGGACATTTACGTTCTGCTATTATTGGAGAAAGTTTAAAACGTATATTGCGTTATGCGGGAAATGAAGTAATCGGAGATATTCATTTGGGTGATTGGGGCCTTCAGATGGGACTTATTATTACGGAGTTAAAGCTTCGTAATCCGGAACTTATTTATTTTGATGAGAATTTTGCGGGAGAATATCCGAAGGAAGCTCCATTTACGATTTCAGAGCTTGAGGAAATTTATCCGACAGCCAGTGCAAAATCCAAAGAAGACCCTGCCTATAAAGAAGCGGCTATGGACGCAACCTATAAATTGCAGAGCGGCGTAAAAGGATACCGCGCACTTTGGCAGCATATATTGAATGTTTCCGTAACGGACTTAAAACGTAACTACAACAATTTGAATGTAGAGTTTGATTTATGGAAGGGTGAATCGGATGTTCACGATATTATCCCGGAAATGGTTACTTATATGAAGGAAGACGGCTATGCGTACGAAAGTGAAGGCGCTTTGGTTGTGGATGTAAAAGAAGAAACGGATACAAAAGAAATCCCGCCTTGTATGATTTTGAAATCAGACGGCGCGGCTCTTTATAACACAACAGATCTTGCCACCATTATGGAACGCATGAGCCTGATTAAACCGGATGAAATGATTTATGTAGTAGACAAACGTCAGGCTTTGTATTTTGAACAGGTTTTCCGCTGTGCAAGAAAAACAAAGCTTGTTTCTCCGCGTGTAAGCCTTAAATTCTTGGGATTCGGTACTATGAACGGTAAAGACGGTAAGCCGTTTAAAACCCGTGAAGGCGGCGTAATGCGTCTTGAGTACCTGATTAAAGAAATCAACGAAGAAATGTACAAAAAGATTATGGCAGGCCGTGATGTGAGCGAAGAAGAAGCCAGGGAGATTGCAAAAACGGTTGGTTTAAGTGCAATCAAATATGGTGACTTGTCAAATCAGGCAAGCAAGGATTATATCTTTGATATTGACAGATTTACATCCTTTGAAGGCGACACAGGTCCGTACATTTTGTATACAATCGTTCGTATTAAATCTATTTTGAACAAATATAAAGAAAACGGCGGCTCACTTACCTTAACAACTCTTCAGAATGCGACAAGTGTTTCTGAAAAAGAATTGATGATGGAAGTGGCGAAATTCAATGAAGTAATAGAAAATGCGGCAAATGATATTGCACCACACAAAATTTGTGCATACATTTATGATTTGGCAAATGCATTCAACCATTTTTATCATGAAACAAAAATTCTTACAGAAGAAGATGAAACAAAGAAAAACAGTTTTATCGCACTCCTTGTTTTGACAAGAGATGTTTTGGAAACATGTATTGATTTACTTGGTTTTTCTTCACCGGAGAGAATGTAATAACAGGTCATATGTAAAATTTAATTACTTGGAATGAAATTCTTTGGAATGAAATTCTTTGGAATGGGACTCAGGAATGGGTTCCATTTTTTGTTTTCAAAAGTTAATTCATTTAAAAGATAATTTTTTATATCTGTTATGTGTTGTCTGTAATAATTGGGGTTTGCGTATTCGAATGAGAGAATTCTCTTGGCTTTTCTTGTGAGTTCACGTATTAGAGATTTGTTTTTTATAGTGTGGGGTGTTGCAGAAAATTTGTTTATGTATGCACGATCAATGTATTTGTCTGTTATAGGGATTATATCACTGATAAAAAATATGGATTTCTGATCGGTTTTTCCGATGTGGTAGAAACAGGATTTTATATCTGTTTCTTTACAACTTAGATATTTTAGAATGCGTTTTTGGGCTTTTTCGCTACGATGTGCCAGATTACCCATTGGAATTGCCCAATATATTTTGTCGGATTCTTCAAGTTTTATAAGGCACATAATGGGTCGTTCTTTGGGGTCATTCCAAATGCCGCCAAGCCGCCGTAAGATTTCATAGAATTCGGGTTTTGCATAATATAGTGTATGTTCTTGCATTTTTCCTCCTTATGTAAAATAATGGCCCTGCCATTTTGACAGGGCCACAATGTTTATCCCTACATTGTGAAAGGTAATTGTATCAAGCGATGTTCATCTGCACATCGCGAAGCATAATTGACACTGACAATGTTTATCCCTACATTGTGAAAGGTAATTGTAAAGTCATTATATGAAATAAAATTGAAAATGTAAAGTAGTAAAATTATAAAATAAATATAAATTCTTGTACAAATTATTATCCAAAAATATAATGAAATTATGAAGGTGATATAAA
>ERZ1032130.415-NODE-415-length-10811-cov-4.388992_pt1 | contig 10811 bp, 7 predicted proteins | sample MGYA00517879_ERZ1032130 | MGnify/ENA primary metagenome ERZ1032130 (study PRJEB33719, sample SAMN04262597) | wastewater metagenome | biome: rural village; feature: animal feces; material: feces | host: Bos taurus | place: El Salvador | collected 2012-01-31 ...
GATTTGAAGGATACACTTAATATATGGGATTCCCAGCTTTTGTCTTTTGGAAGTAAAATTATTGAGAGACGTCAGTTATTTGTTTCCCAGCTGAATGAAATTATATATGATATACATAAAAAATTATCCGGCGATAAAGAAGAAATTTTAATAAAATATGAGCCAAATGTATTGATAGATGATTTTGAAAAGAAATTAAAACAAAATCAGGAAAAAGATATTAAGCTTAAAATGACAACCGTGGGTCCTCATAGGGATGATATTTGTATTGATGTAAATGGTATTGATATCAGAAAATTCGGTTCACAGGGACAACAAAGAACAGCGGCTCTTTCTCTGAAATTATCTGAAATAGAGCTGGTGAAAAAAATTACAAAGGATACACCTGTTTTGTTACTTGATGATGTTTTATCGGAACTTGACAGTAACAGACACAAATATCTTTTAGACAGTATAGGAAATATACAGACAATAATTACCTGTACAGGTTTGGATGATTTTGTAAATGACAGATTTGAAATAAATAAAGTATTTAAAGTATCGAATGGCAAGATAGTTGGAGGTAACGATGAGTAATACTGATAAAGTTGAATATGGCGCGGATCAAATTCAAATATTAGAAGGCTTGGAAGCAGTTAGAAAAAGACCGGGTATGTATATAGGTACTACATCATCAAGAGGTTTACACCATCTTGTTTATGAAATAGTTGATAATTCTGTGGATGAAGCTTTGGCAGGATATTGTAGTAAGATTGAAGTTACTATTAATCCGGATAATTCTATTACGGTAATGGATAATGGTCGTGGTATTCCTACAGGTATTAACCAAAAAGCAGGAAAACCGGCTGTTGAAGTTGTATTTACAGTTCTCCATGCCGGCGGAAAATTCGGTGGTGGAGGATATAAAGTATCCGGTGGTCTTCACGGCGTAGGTGCATCGGTTGTTAATGCACTTTCAGACTGGCTTGAAGTGGAAATACGTCAGAATGGACATGTTTATAATCAGCGTTATGAAAGAGGTAATGTATGTTTTCCTCTGAAAGAAGTTGGTACTTGTGATTTAGAATTAACAGGTACAAAGGTTACTTTCAAACCTGATGCAACTATTTTTACGGAAACGACAGTTTACGATTATAAGGTTTTGGAAGAAAGACTTCGTGAAACGGCTTTCCTTACAAAAGGATTATGTATTGTTTTACGCGATATAAGGGAAGAAGAAGTAAAAGAAAAAACATTCCATTATGAAGGCGGTATTAAGGAGTTTGTTACTTATTTAAATAACAGTAAAGAGCCTTTATATCCGAATATTTTATATTTTGAAGGTAAGAAAAACGGCGTGTATGTGGAAGTTGCTTTCCAGCACAATGATTCTTATAACGAAAGTGTTTATTCGTTTGTTAATAATATTAATACTCCTGAAGGCGGTACGCATTTAATTGGTTTTAGAAATGCAGTTACAAAAACTTTTAATGATTATGCAAGAACCAATAAATTGTTAAAAGAAAGCGAACCAAATTTATCCGGTGAAGATATCAGAGAAGGTCTGACTGCAATTGTAAGTATTAAGATTGAAGATCCTCAGTTTGAAGGTCAGACAAAACAGAAACTTGGTAACTCTGAAGCAAGAGGTGCGGTAGATAATATCGTAAGTGAACAGCTTACATATTTCCTTGAACAAAATCCACAGGTTGCTAAGCTTATTTGTGAAAAATCCGTACTTGCGCAGCGCGCAAGAGAGGCTGCCAGAAAGGCAAGAGATTTAACAAGAAGAAAAACTGCTTTAGACAGTACTTCTATGCCGGGTAAATTGGCGGATTGTTCAGATAAAGATCCGAAAAACTGTGAAATTTACATCGTAGAAGGTGACTCTGCGGGCGGGTCTGCTAAGACTGCCAGAAGCAGAGCAACACAAGCTATTTTGCCACTTCGAGGTAAAATTCTTAATGTAGAAAAAGCAAGACTTGATAAGATTTATGCCAATGCGGAAATTAAAGCGATGATTACTGCTTTTGGTACAGGTATTCATGATGATTTTGATATTAGTAAGCTTCGTTATCATAAAATTATTATTATGACGGATGCTGATGTCGATGGTGCACATATTGCTACATTGCTCTTAACGTTTATTTACAGATTTATGCCTGAACTTATTAAGCAGGGTTATGTGTATTTGGCTCAGCCACCTCTTTATAAATTGGAGAAAAATAAAAAGGTGTGGTATGCGTACAGTGACGAAGAACTTAATAATATTTTGGAAGAAGTCGGACGTGACCAGAATAATAAAATTCAACGTTACAAAGGTCTTGGTGAAATGGATGCAGAGCAGCTTTGGGATACAACTATGGACCCTGAAAAACGTATCTTGCTTCGTGTGTCTATGAATGAAGAAGCAGAGGCAGAAGTAGATTTAACTTTTACAACGTTAATGGGTGATAAAGTTGAACCACGTAGAATTTTTATTGAAGAAAATGCAAAATATGTAAAGAACTTGGATATTTAATGGAGATATAGAATGGACGATCAAATTTTTGATAAGATTCAAGAAGTCGATTTAAAGAAAACAATGGAAAATTCTTACATTGATTATGCTATGAGCGTTATTGCATCCAGAGCATTACCTGATGTAAGAGATGGTTTAAAACCGGTTCAACGTAGAGTTTTGTATTCTATGATTGAATTAAATAATGGTCCTGATAAGCCACACAGAAAAAGTGCACGTATCGTTGGTGATACTATGGGTAAATATCACCCACATGGTGACAGTTCTATCTATGGCGCTTTGGTTAATATGGCTCAGGAGTGGTCAACAAGATATCCGCTTGTAGACGGACACGGTAACTTTGGTTCTGTGGACGGCGATGGCGCGGCTGCGATGCGTTATACCGAAGCAAGATTATCAAAAATTTCTATGGAATTACTTGCTGATATTAACAAAGATACAGTTGATTTTGCACCAAACTTTGATGAAACAGAAAAAGAACCTGTAGTTTTACCGAGCCGTTATCCAAACCTTTTGGTAAACGGTACTTCCGGTATTGCCGTAGGTATGGCTACTAATATTCCGCCTCATAATTTACGTGAAACTGTAAATGCGGTTGTTAAAATTATTGATAATCAGGTGGAAGAAGACAGAGAAACCGATATCGAAGAAATTTTACAGATTGTAAAGGGTCCTGATTTTCCGACAGGCGGTGTAATGCTTGGTACAAAAGGTGCTGAAGAAGCATACAGAACGGGCCGCGGTAAAGTAAGGGTTCGTGCCGTAACAAATATGGAGACACTGGCAAACGGAAGAACAAGAATTATTGTTACAGAGTTACCTTATATGGTAAATAAAGCAAATCTTGTTTTGAAAATTGCCGAACTTCATAAAAATAAAAAAATAGACGGTCTTGTAGATTTACGTGATGAATCCAGCCGTGAAGGTATGCGAGTTGTTATTGAGTTACGTAAAGATGTAAATGCAAATATTGTTTTAAATCAGCTTTATAAACATACTCAGTTACAGGATACTTTCGGTGTAATTATGCTTGCGCTTGTAAATAATGAACCAAAGGTTATGAATTTACTTGATATGCTTAAGCATTACTTGAACCATCAGAAGGAAGTTGTAACAAGAAGAACCAAGTATGATTTAAGAAAAGCAGAAGAAAGAGACCATATTTTACAGGGGTTACTCATTGCACTTGATAATATTGATGAAGTAATCAGTATTATCAGAAGCAGTCATAATACTCAGATTGCTAAAGAAAGATTGATGGAACGCTTTGGTTTATCAGAAGTTCAGTCTCAGGCAATCGTAGATATGAGACTTCGTGCTTTAACAGGACTTGAAAGAGAAAAACTTGAAAATGAACACGAAGAATTAGTAAAGAAAATTGCTGAATTAAAAGCAATTTTGGCTGATGAAAAATTACTTCTTGGTGTAATTAAAGAAGAAATTACAATGATTTCCGATAAATACGGAGATGACAGAAGAACAAAGATTGGCTTTGATGAATATGATATTTCTATGGAAGATATGATTCCAAATGAAAATACAGTTGTTGCTATGACGAATTTAGGATATATCAAACGTATGACGGTTGATAATTTTAAAGCTCAGAATCGTGGTGGCAAGGGTATTAAGGGAATGCAGACCATTGAGGATGATTTCATAGAAGATTTGCTCATGACGACAACTCATAACTATATTATGTTCTTTACAAATTTAGGTAGAGTTTACAGATTAAAGGCTTATGAAATTCCGGAGGCCGGAAGAACAGCCAGAGGTACTGCGATTATTAACTTACTTCAGCTTACTCCGGGTGAAAAGATTTCTGCAATTATTCCGATTAAGGATTATGAAGAAGATAGAAATTTATTTATGGTTACTAAGAAAGGTATCGTAAAGAAAACTCCTCTTCAGGAATACAGTAATGTACGTAAGAGCGGTTTAATTGCCATTAATTTAAGAGAAGATGATGAATTAATAGAAGTTAAAACAACAGATAAGGATACAGAAATTTTCCTTGTTACAAAACAGGGTATGTGTATCAGATTTAAAGAAACTGATGTAAGAAAAACAGGTCGTTCATCTATCGGTGTTATCGGTATGAATTTGAATCCTGACGATGAAATTGTAGGTATGCAATTAGATCATCAGGGCGATTCCCTTCTGATTGTTTCTGAAAATGGTATGGGTAAACGTACTTACCTTGAAGAATTCCATATTCAGAACCGTGGCGGTAAGGGTGTAAAATGTTATAAAATTACCGAGAAAACAGGTGAAGTAATCGGTGTAAAGGCTGTTACGGATGAACACGAAATTATGATGATTACCGATGCGGGAATTATTATCCAGCTTCGTATGGAAGATATACCTACACACGGAAGAATTACATCAGGTGTTAAGATGATTAATCTTGATGAAGAAGTAAAAGTTGCTAAAATAGCAAAAGTAAGAGAAAAGGTTACGGAAGATGGTCAGGAGATTGATTTAAATGATGAAACCGATAATGCATCGGAAGAAGTGTCAGAAGAGACTACTTTAGAAGTAACTGAAACAGAAGCAGAATAATTTTTAAGAAACCTTGATATTTTTCAAGGTTTCTTTTGCATTTTTCTTATATTGTGATAAAATAATTTTTTGGTAAATATATATACTAAATTTAAAAAGAAAAGAAGGAAAAAAAAATGGCATACGAAGTTTTAAAAGATTTAGCAATTATCATTGTTTTTGCAAAGTTTTTTGGGTTAGTTGCTAGAAAATGCAAAGCACCGCAGGTAGTTGGGGAAATTATTGCAGGTTTATTAATTGGTCCGTGTTTATTTGGAATTGTTCAGCAGACGGATTTTTTAACACAGATGGCGGAAATCGGTGTAATTTTACTTATGTTTTCAGCCGGTCTTGAAACAGACTTAAAAGAATTAATGAAAACGGGACCGATTGCACTCCTTATTGCTTGTGCCGGTGTTTTTGTACCATTGATTGGTGGAACTTTATTATATATGGCTTTTTATGGTTTTGACGGTTTGGGAACAGAACATTTTTATAAAGCACTTTTTATTGGAACAATTATGACGGCGACAAGTGTAAGTATTACGGTTCAGTCGCTTCGTGAAATGGGTAAATTAAAGGGTAAAATAGGTACGACTATTTTAAGTGCTGCGATTATTGATGATGTTATCGGTATTATTGTACTTACATTTGTTATTGGATTTAAGAATCCGGATTCAAATCCGGGAGATGTAGTATTTTCTACAATACTTTTCTTTATTCTTGCAGTAGGTGTAGGTTTTATATCATATAAAATCTTTAAATGGGTTGATAAACGATATCCACACACAAGAAGAATTCCGATTGCGGGATTGGCTTATTGTTTTGTATTTGCATATGTGGCAGAGCATTTCTTTGGAATTGCAGATATTACGGGTGCTTATGTTGCCGGTATTATTTTGTGTTCTATTAAGGACTCTGAATATATTGCAGAAAAAATGGATATCAGTTCTTATATGTTATTTGGACCGGTTTTCTTTGCAAGTATCGGTTTGAAAACAAATATTACGGGAATTACAGGAGAAATTCTATTATTCTCACTGGCATTTGTAGTAGTGGCACTTGTAACAAAAATTATAGGTTGTTCACTTATGGCGAAAATATGTAAATTTAGTTGGAATGAATCACTAAAAGTCGGTGTCGGTATGATGACCAGGGGTGAAGTTGCCCTCATTGTGGCACAAAAAGGTCTGGCAGTCGGACTTATGACAGATGTTTATTTTACAGCTGTTATTTTCCTTATTATCATATCATCCATTTCTACTCCGATTATATTAAAGCTTTTGTATTCGAGGGACAAAGAACCGGAAGGAATGATTGAATGCGAAAATTAAGTCAGGAAGAAAAAGTAACCTATATGACAACCGAAAAAGTGCCAAAGCTGATTTGTTCTTTGGCGGTACCTACGATTATAAGTATGCTCGTCACTAATTTTTATAATATGGTAGATACGTTTTTTGTCGGAAAAATTAATAATCAGGCAACGGCTGCGGTAGGTGTTGTCTTTTCTGTTATGACACTGATTCAGGCATTAGGTTTCTTTTTTGGTCATGGTTCCGGAAATTATATATCCAGAAAAATGGGTGAGAGAGACTATGAAAGTGCCGAAAAAATGGCATCTTTTAGTTTCTTTATGTGTTTTTTCGCAGGAATTATTGTTGCAGTAGTTTGTTTTATTTTTATGAGACCTTTGGCTGTATGGCTAGGTAGTACTAAAACTATCTTGCCTTATACTTTAGAGTATATGGGGATTATTTTATTGGGTGCTCCGTTTATTATGTCTTCCTTTGTACTGAATAATCAGCTTAGGTATCAAGGCAGTGCTAACTATGCAATGGTAGCGATTGTAATCGGTGCGATTATTAATATCGGATTGGACCCACTTTTAATGTTCGCATTTGATTTGGGGATTAAAGGGGCTGCTTATGCGACAATAATCAGTCAGATAGCGAGTTTTATTCTACTGATAGTGGTATCAAACAGAGGTGAAAATATCCATATCAGCTTTAAAAAATTTGAGTTTCGATTTTTATATTTTAAGGAAATAATCAGGGGTGGTTCGCCGTCTTTATTCAGACAGGGACTTGTAAGTATTGCTTCTATTATTATGAATAATATTGCGGCAGATTTTAGTGATGCGACGGTAGCGGCTATGAGCGTTGTTTCCAGAATCACAATGTTTGCAAATTCCACCTTAATTGGTTTTGGACAGGGATTTCAACCGGTCTGCGGAATGAATTATGGTGCAAAGCTTTATAAACGTGTACGAGAAGGTTTTTGGTTTTGTGTAAAATACTCTTTTGTATTTTTAATTGTATTATCAGCTTTGGCTTATATTTTTGCACCATGGCTCGTCAGCTTGTTCAGAGATGATACAGAGGTAATAAAAATAGGCACGGAGGTTTTGAGATATCAATGTCTTGCTTTTCCGTTAAGCAGTGTCATTGTGCTTACAAATATGATGCTTCAGTCTACGGGAAAAGGAATCTGGGCAACAATTGTGGCGTCTGCAAGACAGGGATTTTTCTTTATTCCGATTGTAATAGTTTTATCGAATTTATTTGGTTTGAAAGGTCTTGAAATCAGTCAGACAATCGCAGATGTGTTTGCATTTTTATTGGCTTTTCCGGTGGGACTTTATTATATGAATCAGTTTAAGAAAGGAAATTAATTTATAATGAAAAAAGTATTGGTTCTTGATATAGATGGGACACTTACAAATTCCCAAAAAGTAATAACGGGAAATACAAAAACAGCAATTATTGAAGCAATGAAGCGTGGTCACAAGGTTATGCTCGCATCAGGTCGTCCGACTCCCGGAATGAAAAGATATGCCGAAGAATTAGAACTTAGTAATTATGACGGGTATTTACTTTCTTTTAACGGAGGAAAAATTATTCATTGTAAAACAGGCGAAATTATTTTCCAGAAGGTACTCCCATCAGTTGTTATAAAAAGTCTTTATAAGTTTGCAATAGAAAAAGGCTGTGGACTGATTACCTACTTAGGCGATGATATTATTTTAGCTACCGAAAAAGATGAGTACATTGAAATTGAATCCAAAATCAATGGTATGGAATGTAAGGAAGTTGCGAATTTTGTTGATTATGTATCTGATTACAGTTTGAATAAAATGCTGATGACGGCTCCGCCTGAAAAAGCGGCAGTTTTGGTAGAAGAACTTCAGGAAAAATATAAAGATGTTTTGAGTATTTATCGGTCAGAACCGTTTTTCATTGAAATTATGCCAAAAAATGTAGATAAAGCGGCTTCTCTTGACAGAATGCTCACAAGTCTAGGACTTACAAAGGATGATGCCATTTGTTGCGGAGATGGATTTAACGATAAATCTATGATTGAATATGCCGGTGTAGGCGTGGCAATGGAAAATGCACAACCTGCAGTAAAAGAAGTTGCAGACTATATAACAAAATCAAACGACGAAGATGGTATTGTAGAAGTTATTGATAAATTTGTGTTATAGGTCTCTATATTTCAAATATAAATATACTATAAAATTGAAAGTCAATAATATTTTATCGAAATTCGATAAATATTTATTGACTTTTGTTTTTTATGGTGATATATTGGTAAAAAATACAAGGAGAATGATTATGAAAGATGGTTTAACGCGTTTTACGAAATTGATTTTGGATATTATGTATTTTTCAGGAATAGGTGTAACGGCTACTTTGCCTATCAGCATCAAATTCTTAGGATACTACATTCCATTTTACGAAACATATTACTATCAACAGCTGATTATATTTCTTATTGCCGGCATTTTAGCTGTACTCATTATAGGAGAATTACGTAAGATGTTTCGTTCTGTTTTGAATGAGGATTGTTTTGTTAAAGAAAATGTAACAAGTCTTAAAAAAATGGGTACATATAGTTTACTCATTTCTCTTGTATGTTTGGTAAGAGCCTGTATTCATTTTACAATAGCTATTTGTGTAGTTATTTTAGTGTTTATTATTGCAGGGCTGTTTAGTAAAGTACTTTCAAGTGTATTTGACAAAGCGGTAACTTATAAATTAGAGAATGATTTAACGATTTAGGAGGAAGCTTATGTCAATTATTATTAATTTAGATGTGGTTATGGCAAAGAGAAAAACGGGCCTGACCGAATTAGCAAATGAAGTAGACATTACACTGGCCAATTTGTCTATTTTGAAAAACAATAAGGCGAAAGCAATTCGTCTTTCTACTTTGGATTCAATCTGTAAGGCTTTGGATTGTCAGCCGGGTGAAATATTGGAATATGTGGCTGATGACGGAGATGAAATGCCTTGAGAATAAGAAGGGAGTAATCTTTATGAATGAAAATTTAAAAGAACAGAAAATGATAAGTAACTTTCCTTTTTTTATATGGGGGACTTTGGCATATGCACTTTTCTATGTAGTCTGTCTTTATAAAAACGGCTCAGGAATTACGTTTCCACTTTTTACGGCAGGTACAATTGTTTATTTTGTACTGTGTATGAGAAAACTGGATGTAAAAGTAAAAAGATACAGTATATTTTATATGATTTGTATCGAGTTACTTGGATTATCCACATGTTTAACGGACAGCTGGGTTATTATTTTCTTAAACAAATGCGGAATTTTCTTTTTAATAATTGTATTTTTATTACATAATTTTTATGAGAATAAGCATTGGAATTTTTTAGATCATATAAAGGCTTATTTTTTAGCGACAATTGTTCCTATAATATTTATCGGTAAACCGTTTTCGCATTTTTCAGCGTACAGAAAGAACAAGATAACAAACGATGACACTAAGAAAAATGGAAAGATTTTGTATGTGATTTTGGGAATAGCTATTTCGCTTCCATTGGTAGCGGTAGTTCTTCTTTTATTAGTAAGTGCCGATGCGGTTTTTAAAAATGTTTTTGCAAAGATGTTTGAAGATATTGATTTCTTCACATTTACAGGAGACAGTATTTTATCAAGTATTTTGTTTGTAGTGGTATTCTTTTTTGTTTATATGCTTTTAAGCTTTTTGATCAATTTCAACGTTAACGGTACAAAAAAAGAGAGAGTAGGCGGAGAGCCGATTATTGCTATTACGGTAAGTGCTATTTTATCTGTAATTTATGTACTTTTTTGTGGAATTCAGGTAGTGTATTTGTTTATTGGCAGCAGAGCCAATTTTACATTACCGAATGGTATGACATACGCTCAGTATGCAAGGGAAGGATTTTTCCAATTGTTGTTTGTATGTATTATCAATTTAATTTTGGTGCTTGCGGGAATTTATCTTTTCAGGGAAAGTAAGATTTTAAAAGTATTTTTGTGTATTATAACGTCTTGTACTTATATTATGATTGCTTCCAGTGCAATGAGAATGCTTTTATATATCCAGTATAAATATTTAACATTTTTAAGAGTCTTTGTACTTTGGGCTTTGCTTGTGATAGCGCTTGTGATGGCAGGGGTTATGATAACGATTTTCAAAAAAGATTTCAATTTCTTTAAATATTCGACAATCATTGTAACGTGTCTGTATCTGGTTTTATCCTTTGCAAGAGTAGATTATATTGTGGCAAAGATAAATATTGATAATATGGAGAAAGAAACGCAGTACGATTTTTTTGAAGGAATACCGGTGTATGATGATTCTTCTTATCTTATTTATAATTTAAGCTTGGATGCGGCGCCTGTAATTTTGGAATATGATGATGGTTCAGATTCAGATGAATGTGGAACATATAATCAAAGAAAAAAATTATATAAAGCAAGGATTTTAAATGAAACAGATAATATAGGA
>ERZ1032130.416-NODE-416-length-10759-cov-6.355568_pt1 | contig 10759 bp, 14 predicted proteins | sample MGYA00517879_ERZ1032130 | MGnify/ENA primary metagenome ERZ1032130 (study PRJEB33719, sample SAMN04262597) | wastewater metagenome | biome: rural village; feature: animal feces; material: feces | host: Bos taurus | place: El Salvador | collected 2012-01-31 ...
AACAATTCTTTTAGAATTTTCAGGGTTGCATTATTGTTTATTTGTCAAGGTTCTTAATTGATATCTCTTTAAAAGTAACTCAAACGGAGAAGGAGGGATTTGAACCCTCGCGCCGCTATTAACGACCTGCACCCTTTCCAGGGGTGTCCCTTCAGCCTCTTGGGTACTTCTCCAAGACTGAATACCATTCTTATTTATGAAGCTTGTTGCTTCAGCGGAGAGGGTGGGATTCGAACCCACGTGCCCTTGCGGACAAACGGTTTTCAAGACCGCCTCGTTATGACCTCTTCGATACCTCTCCGTATGTTTGCCGCTAACCGTTTCTCATCAGCGGCAAATGTTATTCTAGCAAAAATTATATGCAGTGTCAACAACTTTTTTTAAAAATTTTTCAAGAAAATATTTTCTGTTTTTTTATCGTAAAAAAAAGCCGATTTCTCAGCATTTTTAACACTTATTCAAAATTTGTTCAGCCAAAATCAAATCATCCGGCGTAGTTATTTTTATATTTTCATAGGAACCTTCCACTACACAAACCTTTGTGTCGCCATATGTTTCCATTACCATCGCATCATCGGTAATTACTACATTCAGTTGTCCCAGCTTATCTGATTCTATCATTTTATCGTAAGCATTCTTGATTCTTATATACGAAAACGTCTGTGGAGTTTGAACCGACCACAGTGTTGCTCTATCGGGAGTGTTCTGTACGATTCCGTCTTTTCCGACTACTTTAATTGTATCTTTCACTGGAACTCCTACTATGCAGGCACCGTTTCGCTTCGCCGCATCATAAGCTCTTTGCAAAATTTCTTCCGTTACGAAGGGTCTTGCTCCGTCGTGTATGAATACAAGGCTGTCCGTTTTACCACCGGATTGGATAAAGTTAAGTGCCTGATATACGGAATGATAACGTTCCTTTCCACCTGTAACAACAGCAGACACCTTTGAAAAATTGTATTTGACCACAAAATTATTCTGACAATATTCTTCTTCGCCATCACCTGCCACCAATATAATTTCATCAATAAAGCTCTCTTCAAAGGCTTTTAATGTGTAATATAAGATAGGTTTTTCTTGTATCAGCAGGTATTGCTTTGGCACCGCGGAATTCATTCTTTTTCCCTGTCCTGCAGCCAACACAATTGCTATAGTATGTTTTTTCATAGATAGCCTCTATCTTTCTCCGAGTTTCAAATTCGGAACTGCATTTAAATCAAGTCCGCTTCTTGCACCTTTTTGGTATTCATAGTAGCCTGCCACACCAATCATTGCCGCATTATCGGTACAATAAGTCGGAGAAGGATGATAAAATTCAATATTTCTCTTTTTGCATTCTTCTTCAAAGGCTTTTCTAAGAGATGAATTAGAAGCCACACCGCCTGCAATGGCAAATTTCTTCAGACCATAAGTTTCAACTGCATGAAGAGAATGTTCAACAAGAACGTCTACCACAGCTTTTTGAAAAGAAGCAGCCACATCTGCCTGATTATACGCTTCGCCTTTCATCTGGCATCCGTTCAAATAATTGAGGACCGCTGATTTTAGTCCACTAAAACTGAAATCATACTCACTTTCATTTACTTTCGCCCTTGGAAAATGAATTGCTTCCGGATTACCTTCTTTTGCAATTTTATCAATTTTAGGTCCGCCAGGGTATCCAAGACCAATTGCTCTTGCCACCTTGTCAAAGGCTTCTCCTGCCGCATCATCTCTGGTACGACCGATGATTTCATATTCACCATAGTCTTTTACAACCACAAGATGAGAATGACCGCCCGATACAACGAGACAAACAAATGGTGGTTCCAAATCCAGGTTTTCAATATAGTTGGCACTAATGTGTCCCTCAATGTGGTGTACGCCTACCAATGGTATATCTGTTGCAAAGCTGATGGCTTTTGCCGCAGACACACCCACAAGCAGTGCTCCCACAAGTCCCGGACCGTAAGTCACTGCAATGGCATCTATATTTTCCAATGCCACATCAGCTTCTTTTAAAGCTTCTTTAATTACCTGATTGATTTTTTCAATATGTTTTCTCGATGCAATCTCCGGCACAACACCACCATAAAGGGTGTGTAAAGCAATCTGAGATGCAATTACGTTAGACAAAATTTCTCTGCCGTTTTTTACAACGGCTGCTGCCGTTTCATCACAGGAGCTTTCTATCGCTAAAATCAAAACATCTTTTTCTTCCATTTTTGTAACACTTTCTATTCTTATTGAGTATCTGCCTGTTGCCAGCCGTAAATTTTCCAGCGTCCGTCTTCATCTTTTCTCATAAGGAAGATTTCCGTAACTTTTACAATCTGGGTTGACTGTCTTACATTATAAAATGCATATAACTGCGCCCACTCGTATCCATCCTTTTCAAATTCCAATACATCCATACTGGAAGACGTGGAATAACTGCTGATACTCCAGTCTTTTTTTTTGAAAGATGCGATTTCCGCTTTCAAATCATCTATATACATATCATAATCCTGATTGGCTCTAAGTTCTTCATCATACAATTCCAAGGCTCTGTTAGCCAACTGAATCAATTCTTCATCGGTATATCCACCGGCATAAAAACACTGGGTGATATCGCTGTAATATTTTAAAACTTCCTTCGGAGTCGGTGGATAATTATTATCCATATTTCTAAGAAGGACATTTTGAACTGCTGTAATCTGCACATCTGTGGGTTCATCATCTTTTGCAAGGTGATTGGCAATCACATAGTAGAGACCAACAATAAGTGCAACGCTTACTACAATGATAATAATCGAGGTTGACATTTTAAACTTTTTCATACGCCTTCTCCTTCCTCAAATAATAAATCCACACTTTTTCCGTCTTTTCCGGGATAGGTATTCGGAAAAATTTCCCTTGTCGCCGGAATAAACTCTTCAGCCCTCGTTAATGCAGGACTGTAGTGAGTCAGCCAGAGTTCTTTAGCGCCTGCCTCTTTTGCAAGAGTAGCTGCTTCAGAAAACATCATATGCTTGTGTTCTTTTGCTTTATTCAATTTATCTTCTTCGCCATACATACCTTCGCAGATAAATAAATCCGCGCCTTCGGCGTTCTTTACAATACTTGGTACCGGTCTTGTATCTGTACAATAGGTAACTTTCAGTCCTTTTCTCGCATCTCCCAAAACCATATCCGGTGTGAAGACTCTGTCACCTTGTGTAATCGTTTCGCCTTTTTGGAGTTTGCTCCAATACGGCATCGGAATATTGTTTTCCTTTGCTTTGTCTACGGAAAACTTACCACTACGGGGCACTCTGACACTATAGCCATAGCAGGTAACATTGTGTTGCACCTTAAAGGCATCTATAAAAAATCCGTCAAATTCAAAAGTCTGCTCAGCCTCTTCAATTTCCAGGCACTCTATTTCAAACGGCAGTTCCGGAGCAATTACCCTGAGCGCCGAAACCACTCTTGTAAGGCCTTTTGGACCAATAAGTAATAATGGCTCTGTTCTTTCTGCATTGCCCATTGTAAGGAGCATTCCCGGCAAACCACTGATATGGTCTGCGTGATAATGAGTAAAACAAATGATATCAATCGGCTTAGGACTCCAGCCTTTTTCCTTCATTGCCACCTGTGTTCCTTCGCCACAGTCAATCAAAATGCTCTTTCCGTTGTAGCGAAGCATCAAAGATGTGAGCCATCTGTATGGTAGGGGCATCATACCACCTGTTCCTAATAAACAAACATCTAACATTTCTACCCCTCCAATTTCTTAAGGAGCATTTAATTCGCCCCGTTCTTCCTACTTATATTTTATAATAATTCCGTATTATTGGCAACGTCTACCGGAATCCCGAATGTCTGAATCCATTCGTCATAACACTTCTCACATAAATCAAATTTGTGAATTTCTTCATCTTTATTACTAAAATAACCAAAAGCATATTCAACACTGAATACACCTTCTGTAATAATACCATTTTGTACGTTCAAACTTTTCTTACAACAATTGCACGCTGCTTCTGTAAGCTGATTTGTTTCGCTATATTTCCGCATCTTTCTTCTCCTTTTTTGTTAATCTTCCTTTATTATACAAAAAAGTACACTTTGGGAACGTGGGAATTGTTCCTTATGTTTCCTAAATCTTCCACATAATTATTGCGTCTTCTGTGGGATTTTTGTAAAAGTTCCTGCGAATACCCTTACTTTCAAATCCCAGTTTTTCGTACAGCTTTATTGCAGGTGTATTGGATGCACGAACTTCTAAAGTAAACGCTTCAATGCCTTCTTTACGTGTTTCTTCCATCGCAAAATGAAGCATCCTGAAGGCTATCTTTTTTCCACGATATTTTTCATCCACCGCCACATTGGTAATCTCTCCGTCACCGCCGAAATTATGCACTCCACAGTAACCGACAATATCGTTCTCCACTGCCACAAAGAAATACGAATAGTTATGCTGTAAGCTTTCCATAAAACCTTCTTTAGACCATGGCGTTGAAAAAATCGCTTTTTCCATTTCTGCCACCTTATCTAAATCTGGCTCTGTCATACGTCTAAAAATCATTGTCTACTTATCCTCACCGGATTTTTGCTTTTCTTCCATTTCCATACGTTCCCGTTCTGCCTGTGAAAGTCTTAAATAATCCGGCTCCATCTCATCGGCAGACACATACTCGCCTTTGGCATATGCTATCGCGCCTAAAAGTCCAACACTTGATGCGCGTTGTCTGTTAAATCCAGCCGGTGCAAGGTTGTATTCCACCTGACACATTTTTTCAATTTTATCTTTATAAACAGGAACTCCGTCACCTAAAAAGATAACATCCTGCTCCCACGTATTTACTATATTTATAATTTCTTCAATGGAAATGGCACATTGGGGCAATTCACATATCATTTCGTATGCGCCGTCCTTTTTTTCAAAGCGATAAAGACCTGTATAAACCTGATCTCTTCTTGCATCCATCAAAGGACAAATAAGGGCACTGCTTCCGTACATATTGTAGGCAAGTGCATCTACTGTCGGAATTGGAACGAGAGGACAATCAAGGGCAAGTCCCAGTCCTTTCGCCGTGGCACAACCAATTCTAAGACCGGTAAATGACCCCGGTCCCTTGGTCACTGCAATGGCATCAAGACTCTTTAAATCCAGTTCTGTCATTTTTTTTATTTCATCAAGCATCGGAATTAATGTCTGGGAATGAGTCTTTTTGTGACAGGTTGTGTACTCCGCCACCATCACATCATTCTCTATTACAGCAATTGTTGCCACCAGTCCCGAACTGTCTAAAGCTAAAATTTTCATCCTTCTATTTCCTCAATAGTAATTTTTCTATAATCAAAACCTTTTCCCAAGTCCTTTTCGATTGTCACCCGGGTGTGTGTCTTTGGTAAAATTTCTTCAATCAGGTTTGCCCATTCAATAAAGCATATGCCGTCACCGTAAAAACAATCCTCATAACCGATTTCTTCCATTTCTTCCACATCGCCGATACGGTAAACATCAAAATGGTAAAACGGCATTCTGCCTTCCTCATATACCTGTAAGATGGTAAATGTGGGACTGGAGATTGGCTCTGTAATGCCGAGGCCTTCAGCCACACCCTGGGTAAAAACAGTTTTCCCGACTCCCAAGACTCCAATTAAGGTATACACACTACCCGGTATTGCATTTTGTCCGATTTCTTTTCCTATCCGGAAAGTTTCCCCGGCACTGTATGATTCTATAATTTTCATAAATAACCTCTTATCTTAACCTTTTTCGGGTCCATATTTACCGAAATAATTTCCATCAGCTTCGGTACATCCGTACCCAAGTCTTTTCTTGGGAAAATGCAGGCATTCACTTTAGTTGTATATAAGATAATACTTTTCGGTGTAGATACCGCTTTATACATATTGGGCCATTCCTGCATTTCTTCCTGTCCGTCCTGTGAAACAAAGACGCCCTCTTCGGTCAAACGATAATGCAAAGGCTTTTTAAAAGCAGGACTCGCAAGTTGCTGTTGTTTTGCCTTCATAAAAAGTGACACAGGCATATAGAGCAGTATGATTGCACCACAAATTAAAAACGGTATATGTCCGTTTACAACTCCACCTATTAAAACAATTGCTCCCACTATATTGGCAATCAGATTAGATATTTTGGAATAATTGTGATACATAAGGAAATCATACAATACTCCACCGGTTATTTTTACATCAAATTCCATTTCCATTAAACAAAACCACCTATTTCTTATGTGAATTTTTCAATATAGGGCTTAATTTCTTATAAATCAGTATGGTTATCAGAGATACGATACCGCCCTTAATTAAGTTAAGTGGCACTACCGCAAACAAAACAAGGGTAGTCACATCCGTTATATTGGAATTGACTTTTGTTCCCATATCTACAATACTTGCACCCGTTCCGTCCGGAAGCAGTGGCATACCATACATTTTTGCAAAAGTCGGTAATAAAAATAATGCATTGAGCCACGAACCGACGATTGTCATAAATACCGTTCCTATTATACTAGAAAAAATAGCACTTTTTTTGCTTTTTTTCAACCAGTATAAGAAAGAAGCCGGCAAAATAAAACTACAACCTACCACAAAATTTGCCAATTCCCCGACAAGTGCTGTACTTGTTCCCTTTGTAATGAGTTTCAATAAAATCTTACAGAATTCTATCATAACACCTGTTACAGGTCCGAAAGCAAAGCCACCCACAAGTGCCGGCAATTCACTTAAATCCAGTTTGTAAAACGGCGGTGCAAAAGGTACGGGAACTTCCAATATCATAAGAACTGTGGATATAGCTGAAAACATACCTATCATAGCTACTTTTCTTATGTTAAAAACTTTCTCTTTCTTTCCCTTTCTTATCTGCATCCATTTTTCTGCTAAATATGCAAGCAAAAAAATAAGAGTTACTATTCCTAGAAACTCCACGGCAAATAAAACATCATTGGCTACACTTTGTAAAAATGATTTCATAACTTTTTCTCTCCTTCTTTCATCCAGACTGTACTGTCGGTTTTGGGTTCGCACCAAATCAGCCGTGGCCTTTGACCCCGGGTCGCGGACTTGTCCGTCTGGATTGATATTTTCAGTACATTCATACACCTTTCAATCACTTTAACGGCATCACCACCGGTTGGGAATTTCACCCTACCCTGAAGAATAACTATTATTCAGTTTTCTATATAAAGATACTAGAGTATAGTCAGATTGTCAATATAAAAAAGATTGCGCAGCTATTGTAATTGCCTATAGCACACAAAAGGTCATCTTCCACAACAGAAAATGACCTTTTATTATGATTCCTATATTGTTTTATGCTTTCGCTTCGCCTTTACCGATTTTCATTGTAAGGGCAATACGTTTTTTCTGAACATCAACGCTCATAACTTCTACGTCTACGATATCACCGACACTGACTGCCTCAAGCGGGTGCTTGATAAAACGGTCTGTAATCTGTGAGATGTGTACAAGTCCGTCCTGATGAACGCCGATATCTACGAACACACCAAAGTCGATAACGTTACGAACAGTTCCTTTTAATACCATACCCGGCTTTAAGTCTTTCATATCAAGAACATCACTTCTTAAAATAGGAAGTGGCATATCCGCGCGCGGGTCACGTGCCGGTTTTTCCAGTTCTTTTAAGATATCTGTAAGAGTCATTTCACCGATACCGAGTTCCTCTGCCATCTGTTTTTTATTTTTGATGCGTTTTTCAAGGTTACCTACCGATGCCGTTTCTTTTTCAGCTACCTTCGCCTGACTTTCAACCGCCGTTGCATCCTGAGACAGGTTTGTGCCTGCAAGTGCCTGCATTAAAGCAGCTCCCATAGCGGAGTTTTTATTCTTAATGACAACCTGCGGCTGTTTCTTTTTCTTCTCCTGTTTTTTCGGCTTGTCTTCCTTTTTGGAAGGCTGTGATGCATTCTGTTTCCAAGCTGTCTTTACGTCTTCCATAGTAAGACCGAGCTTTTCAAGAAGTTTTTCTGCCGCTTCATAGCTTTCCGGATGTACACTGGTTTCATCCAGAGGGTTATCCCCACCGATAATACGCATAAAGCCCGCGCACTGTTCATATGCTTTTGGACCTAATTTAGCAACCTTTAAAAGCTGGTTACGGTTTGTAAAACGGCCGTTTTGTTCACGATATTCCACAATATTTTTCGCAATCACCTTGGAAATACCGGAAATATATTCAAGGAGTGATGCACTGGCTGTATTTAAGTCAACACCGACTTTGTTTACACTGTCTTCTACCACACCGTTTAAGGCTTCGCTTAATTTCTTCTGGTTCATATCATGCTGATACTGACCAACACCGATAGATTTCGGGTCAATTTTAACCAGTTCCGCAAGTGGGTCCTGAAGACGTCTTGCAATGGATGCCGCGCTCCTTTGTCCCACGTCAAACTGCGGAAATTCTTCTGTAGCAAGCTTACTTGCAGAGTATACGGAAGCACCTGCTTCGTTTACGATAACATACTGTACTTTTTCAGGAATTTCTTTTAAAAGTTCCACGATAACCTGCTCGGATTCTCTGGAAGCAGTACCATTCCCCACTGAAATAAGACTGATATTGTATTTTTTAATTAATTTCTTTAATTCTGCTTTGGCTTCTTCTACTTTGTTCTGTGGAGCAGTCGGATAAATAACCTTGGTATCCAGAACTTTACCTGTTTCATCTACAACTGCCAATTTACAGCCTGTACGGAAAGCAGGGTCCCATCCAAGAACCACTTTGCCTGCGATTGGCGGCTGTAATAAAAGCTGCTCTAAGTTTTTACCAAATACGGTAATTGCACCGTCTTCGGCACGTTCTGTTAAATCGTTACGGATTTCACGTTCAATAGCCGGTGCAATCAGACGACTGTAGGCATCTGCCACAACTTCTTTCAAAATCGGAGTCGTGTATTCGTTTTCTGATGTAATAACCTGTTTTTCCAAATATCCTAACACTCTTTCCACAGGCGCATCAATTTTTACGTTAAGAACCTTCTCTGCTTCACCACGGTTTAGTGCAAGCACTCTATGTAAAGCAACTTTTTTCACCGGTTCCTGATATGCATAATACATTTCGTAAACGCTTTCCGCTTTTTCATCCTTTGCATTACTTACCAACACACCTTCTTCAAAGGTTAAATCACGGATAAAAATACGGTAGTCTGCATTGTCCGAAACAGTTTCCGCAATAATATCCATTGCACCCTGGAGTGCTTCTTTGGCGGATTTTACTTCTTTTTCTTCATTCACATAATTTGCCGCTTCAAGCATAACTTCGCCTGTAGCATCCTGTGCTAAAATGAACTGTGCAAGCGGTTCCAAGCCTTTTTCTTTTGCCACACTGGCTCTTGTTTTTTTCTTCGGTCTGTACGGTCTGTACAAGTCTTCTACTACAACAAGGGTTTCTGCCGCCAAAATACGTTGTTTCAATTCATCTGTCAGTTTGCCCTGTTCTTCTATGCTGCTTAAAACCTGATTTTTCTTATCTTCCAAGTTGCGAAGGTAAGCCAATCTTTCATACAGGTTTCTAAGAACCTCATCATTCAATGCACCGGTAGCCTCTTTACGGTAACGGGAAATAAAAGGGATTGTATTGCCTTCATCAATCAATTTCACCGCAGCCTCCACCTGCCATTTTTCCACCTGTAATTCTTCTTTCAGCTTTAAGATAATATCCATATAAAACTCCATTCGTTCCTCATATTTCGCAGTCAAAACTGCATATCCATTATATTAGATTTTACCCCTACTTTTCAAGAATGATTTGTATTATTCGTAAAAAAATGCTACACTATTTGTACAAGGAGAGTTACTATGGATTTTTCAAATATACAAAACACACCTAAAAAGAATCAGGCACTTGTCAGTAGCGCGTTTATTATGGGTATTCTTTCCCTTATCAGTGCGTTTACATGCATCAGTTTCCTAGCACCTGTATTTGGTGGACTTGGCATACTCTTCGCTCTTTTGTCAAAAGGCAAAGAAGAAACCATGGAAAAGAAAGCAAAGCAAGGTCTTATTTTTTCGGCAGTATCTTTAATTGCAACCGTTGTGTTTATGATAGGTACGTTTATTTTTACTTTTGCGACTCTGTCACAATATGAACCGGATGAATTGCACGACTACTTAAATGAAGCCTATGAAGAAACTTACGGAAAAAGCTTCGATGAACTGTATGAAGATATTTACGGTGAAGACTTTGGCGAACTTTACGAAGATATGTAAAAAGACATATATGGCGAAATGTAATGACATTATTTTATAGAAAGGTAGGTGCTTTATGAGTATAGGAATGAATGGCCTTGGTACAGGCGGCGGATACCCATATTCCATAAACAATTCATACTCCAATATAGCAAAAACAGGAGATGCTGCGAAAACAGCTCCGGATTATGAATGTCAGACTTGTAAAAAACGTAAATATCAGGATGGTTCTGATGAGATGGTTTCTTTTAAAGCGCCTGCCCATATTTCTCCGGAATCCTCTGCGGCTAAAGTAATGAGCCACGAGCAGGAACACGTTACCAACGCCTACAAGGATGCGGCACAAAACAATGGTAAAGTCGTATCCTGTTCCGTCACTTTAAAATCCGCTATCTGTCCGGAATGTGGTCGCTCTTATATCGCAGGTGGCACTACAAGTACACAGATTAAATATTATAACGAAGATAATCCTTACCAGAAGGATTTAAAACAAACCGATGGTTTGAAATATGCCGGTATGAATGCCGACTACGCAGTATAACAGTATTGGAGTTAATTATGAATCAGCACAAAACATCCACCC
>ERZ1032130.418-NODE-418-length-10744-cov-7.032183_pt1 | contig 10744 bp, 7 predicted proteins | sample MGYA00517879_ERZ1032130 | MGnify/ENA primary metagenome ERZ1032130 (study PRJEB33719, sample SAMN04262597) | wastewater metagenome | biome: rural village; feature: animal feces; material: feces | host: Bos taurus | place: El Salvador | collected 2012-01-31 ...
AACTCTTAACAAATACAGCTCAGATGTTCGCAGACGTTCGTACATACTGGAGCGGTGACGCTATCAAACGTGTAACCGGATACGATGTGGAAGGTGTTGCAAAAGAATCTGATGGTGTTATCCACTTAATCAACTCCGGTGCTTGCTGCCTCGATGCTAACGCAGAAGCAAAAGATGCTGATGGCAATGCAGTAATCAAACCTTGGTATGAAGTTACTCAGGAAGATCAGGATGCTATCATGGCAGCTACAACATGGAACGCAGCTGACAACGGATACTTCCGTGGCGGCGGATACTCTTCAAGATTTGAAACAACAGCTACAATGCCGGCTACAATGATCAGATTGAACCTTGTAAAAGGTATCGGACCAGTGATCCAGATCGCAGAAGGTTGGACAGTAGGACTTCCATCAGAAGTTTCTGATGCATTATGGAAACGTACAGACTACACATGGCCATGTACATGGTTTGCTCCAAGATGTGATGGAAAAGACGGTTCTGCATTCAAGAGTGCATACGAAGTTATGAACAACTGGGGTGCTAACCACGGATCTATCTCTTACGGACACATCGGTGCTGATCTTATCACAATGTGTTCTATGATGAGAATTCCAGTAGCTATGCACAACGTTCCAGCAGAAAAAATCTTCAGACCAAAGGCTTGGGATGCATTCGGAATGGACAAAGAAGGCGCTGACTACAGAGCATGTGCTACATACGGACCAATGTACAAATAAGATAAATATATAAAATCTGACTTTTGAAGGGGCGGAATTTTCCGCCCCTTTTTTCGATAAAATGGAGATAACAATGTACAAAGTTCTTTTAGTGGATGATGAAGCCCTGATTCGAGAGGCAATTAGTGAAAATATTCAGTGGGAAGAAATGGGATTTTCCTTTATGGGAGCCTGTGAAAATGGCAGACAGGCCATGGAAGTCATTGGAAAGGAACAGCCGGATCTTCTTCTGACAGACATTAACATGCCTTTTGTGGATGGGATAGAGCTGACTAAATTTGTTTATGAAAATTATCCTGATACCAAAGTGATTATTATCAGTGGATTTGATGAATTTGAGTATGCGAAAAATGCCGTCAAGTATCAGGTTCTGGAATATATTTTAAAACCAATTACACCCATGGAGTTTCTTGAAACTTTATCACGGGTGAAAAAAATGTTCGATGAGCGTAATGCGAGTCAGAGAGATATGAAAAAAATCCGCAGTGCCTATGTGAGCAATCTTCCCGTGGTGCAGGGGCGTTATCTGCATAACCTGCTAAACGGTACCGTGGATTACGGAAAACTGGCAGAAAAACAGGAAGAATTGCGGTTGTGTCTGAGTGCGGGATGCTATAATACGGCATTGGTAGAGGGGGACAGTCTGGAACCGTTTACCACTCAATATACCAATGTCAAAGATGATCTGGCACTGTTTGCGATTTATAACATTGCAGCTGAAATTGTGACGGAAGAAAACTGCGGCATTGTATTCCAGGGAATCGATGAAAAAACGGTGATCCTGTTTATGGAAAATGAAAAGGAAGCGCTGCAAAAGAAGATTCGCAAAGTGATTCCGGAAATCCGTCATGCAATCGAAGAATTTTTAAAAATTCAGGTTACAATTGCAGTTGGGAAAACAGTCATGAATTTGGAAGAACTGCCGGATTCCTTTGCAAAGACAAAGAGTGCTCTGGAATATAAATTTATGCTGGGCGGAAATCAGACTATTGAGGCGGAAGAATATGAAGAGATCCGTAACAGCGCAAAGCATGTGGATATTTTTGAATGGGCTTCCCAGATTGCAACTTCAATTCGTACAGATAAAATAGAAGAAATGGAACAAAAGACAGCTCATTTTATTGAACAGATTAAAAGAAGTTACGTAAATAAAAACAGAAGCTTTGTGTATGTGCAGAATCTTGTGCTTTCCGTCATGAATCTTCTGGAACTTTCGTCAGAGTTGGAAGAAGAACTATACAGCCAGGAGCGCACCTTCATGAAACAGATCAATGAGTGTGAAAATTTGGATGAAGTGGAGAAATGCCTGTTTGGAACCTTCCGATATATCTGTAAACTAATGTCTAATCAGCGTGACAGCTATGGAAGGCGTCAGGCCATGCTGGCACTGGATTATATTGAGAAAAATTATGGTGACAGTTCTGTAACATTAAACTCTGTATGTTCGGCACTGGCTATGAGTACCAGCTACTTTAGTTCTGTTTTTAAGAACTATACAGGAGAAACCTTTATTGAATCGCTGACTAAAAAACGTATGGAAAAAGCGAAGATTTTATTGCAGCAGGGGAAAATGAGAACTTACGAGATTGCGGAAGCAGTGGGCTACAGCGATGCTCATTATTTTAGTGTGGCTTTTAAAAAAGCAGTGGGTAAAACGCCGACAGAATACGCAAAGGAAATTAGAAAGTAATGGAAAAGATCAGGAGGAAAGGGCTCAATTTCATAGGGAGATTTCACAGTATTCGCAGCTCCATTATGACATCTTACGTGGTGATCGTTATGGTGGCACTGGCGGTATTTGCCATGGTGGCACTGCAATATACAGAAAAAACTGTTTTGGAGAATGCGGAAGAATACAGTATTCAGCTGATTGAACAGGTGAACAGTGATATTGATTCTTACATTGATTATCTGCACAATATTTCTGTATTGATTGCTTCGGATGAAGATGTTCATGATTATCTCTTTGAGGAAAAACTGACTGATCATGAACGTCAGGAGAGGTTTGCAAGAATCACCACACGGTTTGGCACGATCATGGAAACCCGAGATGACATTGTAAATATTGGGGTGATCGGTGAGAAGGGCCGATACATTATTAACAACGGCAGCTTTAAAATTAATGAAAACGTGGCATTGGAGGAATTGGAATGGATTCAGAAGGCCTATGAAAAAAAGGGGTCTACAGTCATTTCTTCCTCTCATGTGCAGAATCTTGTGGATGGAAAATATAAATGGGTAATCACCCTTGGAAAAGCACTTCAAAATAAAAACAGCAAAGAAGAAGGATTCTTTTTTGCTGATTTGAACTATAGCTCCATTAGCGAGCTTTGCAGTGGAATCAGTTTCGGAAGCAAGGGGTATATTTATATTCTGGACGGCAACGGTAATCTGATCTATCATCCACAGCAGCAGCTCCTTTACAGTGGATTAAAGCAGGAAAAAATTCAGGAAATTTTGAATTGCGGCGAAAACAGTTTTGTTACGGAAGATGGAAAACTATATGTGATTTCCAGATCGAGAGAAACGGGATGGAATGTTGTAGGGGTTTCTTATACGGAAGATCTTTTAAAAAACAGTGATGAAACCGCCAGAATTTATGTGATCAGTGCAGTGATGATTCTTGGTGCCGCATTGATTCTTGCATATGTATTGTCCCGAGAAATCACAAGACCGATTGAGGTTTTGGGGGATTCCATGAAAGAGGTGGAAAAAGGGAATTTTGATCATGCAGTTCTGGAAGTTTCAGGTCATAATGAAATTGCACGATTAAGCGCCACTTATAATCTGATGACTACAGAGATTAAACATTTAATGGAACAGAATGTGGAAGAACAGAGGCAGAAACGTAAAAGTGAATTAAAGGCGCTGCAGGCGCAGATTAATCCCCACTTTCTTTACAATACGCTGGATTCCATTATCTGGATGGCGGAATGGGGAAAAACAAAAGAGGTAGTACTAATGACATCCTCTCTGGCCAAACTTTTGAGGCAGAGTATCAGTAATCAGAATGAACTGGTTCGCGTGGAAGAAGAGGTGGAATATACCCGCAGTTATCTAACCATTCAGAAAATGCGTTATAAAGACAAACTGGAATATGAAATTCAGGTGAGCCCGGAAGTGCTTGGGATGAAGATTCCAAAACTTGTGCTGCAGCCGTTGGTTGAGAATGCAATTTATCATGGGATTAAATACAAAGAAGGAAAAGGCAAGGTTTGTATTAGCGGATGCATTGAAGATGGGAAAATTATCTTAAAGGTTGCAGATGATGGAATCGGGATGACAGAAGAGCAATTATCCAGAATTTTTGAAAAGAAAGAAACGGATACAAGAAAAAATGGAGTCGGCGTGCTGAATGTGCATGAAAGGATTCAATTGTATTATGGACCGGAATATGGGCTGGAATTTTTTAGTGAACCGGATTGCGGTACAACTGTAGAAGTACACATTCCGTGGATGGAAGGAGGCACAAAAGCAGAGAATGAAGAAAAATTATAAATTCAAAAAATGGCTTGGCTGGCTTGCGGCAATTCTTTTTAGTGCTTCCTGTCTGGTCTTGTCGAAGGGAAATACGGGAACGTCGGAAAAAGAAATAGCTCTGGTGCTGAAGATTATCGACGACAGCAACGACTTTTGGACTGCTTTTATTCAGGGTGCTGAGATGGCCGGGAAGGAATATGGACTAAGAATTATAGTGAATGGTCCAAATGCGGAAACAGAATATGAAGAGCAGGGTAAAATGATCGAAGAAGCCATCGTGCAGGAACCGGATGCCATTGCTCTCGTGCCTTCAAACTATACAGAAACCGTAAAGTATGCAAAAAAAATAGAGGAAGCAGGGATTCCGCTTGTGCTGGTGGACTCTGTAATGGAAGAAAAAATGGGTTCCTGTGTTGTGGCCACTGACAATGTGGAAGCGGGACGCAAAATGGGAAAATACATTGCAGAAAATTTTCAGGGAATCTCCAGTATTGGAATTGTAGGTCATGTAAAAGGTGTGTCCACAGCCATTGAGCGTGAGCAGGGGTTAAGAGAAGGGCTTGGAACACTGAATGAGAAAGTGGCAGAAATTGTATTCTGTGATTCGGATTATTGGAAGGCTTATCAGGTGACAAAAGAGATGCTGAAGCGCCATCCGGAGATCAATGTGATTGCGGGACTTAATGAATATTCATCGGTGGGGGCTGCAAGGGCAGTCATTGATCTTGGATTAAAGGGGAAAATCCGTATGGTGGGGTTCGACAGTTCCATTAAGGAAGTAGAATATCTGGAAGATGGAACCTTTGATGCTATCGTCGTCCAGAAGCCTTTGAATATGGGTTACCTTTGTGTTGAGCAGATTGCAGCGCTTCTGAATAAAAAAGAAATTCCCGAATATGTGGATTCTGGTTCTGTTTTGATCACCAAGCAGACCATGTATACGGAAGAAAATCAAAAATTGCTGTTCCCATTCTAGGAAATTTGAAAGGGTTAAAATTTTCTGGAAAATTTTAACCTTTTTTCGTATGATTTTCTATTAAAATTAAGGAATTTTACACCTATAATGAGAGCATGTGCGGAATGTCCGTTGTCAATGTAATTGTTTCTGGATTTTAAAAACCGGTGCAGTCTGCAAAGGAAAGTTCAAAAGACAAATGGGGACTGTCATAAAGGACTTTCATGGGGGTATGCAGAAAAAACTGCGATCGGAAACCGGGTTTTAAAAACGTCTGGAATCAGGCGGTGTTTTTGGGGAAAGGCAGTGCTGATGGTTCCAAAGAAATAAGGACATAATGACGGACATTACAACATGAAATTATGCATATTGCACAAAAAAACATTGGTAATAAGTTGGAAAATATAAAAAATGACAAGGTTCTTGTTGACTGACTTATCTGATGAGAGTATAATGTGTTATAGCAACGGAAAATCGGACGGGGGATTTTGGTCTGATTTTCAAGCATAAAAATAGGGAGGAATAGTAAAGGTGGAAAAAATCAAAGAAAACCCATTAGTAAAAAAGATTGGCTTTAACAGAATCATTCTGGTCGGCGTAATGCTCTTAATGTATGTTGCATTCGGGGCTTTAACCGATGGCGCATTCTTCGGCATGACACGTATTTTGAACACTCTGAACTATGCATACTTCTTAGGATTCCTTTCCTTGGGAGTAACATTCGTAATTGCAACAGGCGGTATCGATTTCTCGATCGGACCTATGATGTTCTGTTGTGCATTAGTTTCAGGTTTCTGTTTAACATCTTACGGAATGCCATTAGTTGTTTGTCTCATTATGAGCATTTTGATCGGTACACTTTTCGGATGCTTTAACGGTTATCTCGTGGCTTACTGGAAAGTACCACCATTCATCGTATCTATGGCAAGTATGAACATTGCCAAAGGTATTGCAGCAGTATTTACAAAGACACAGTCTGTAAGCTGGCCACAGACTTCTGATCCTGTAAACGGATGGTTCAGAAGTATTGTAAGCGCAGGCTCTGTACCTGTAGGTCTGTTCATTTTCCTTGCGGTAGCAGTTGTTTGTGCAGTAGTCTTGAATCAGACAAAAGCCGGCCGTTACATTCTTTGCTTAGGAAGCAATGAAGAAGCAGTTCGTCTTTCAGGTGTAGATACCAAAAAATGGAAAATGCTTGCATATGTTATTTGTGGTACACTAGTAGGTATCGCTTCTCTGTTCTTCGTAGCAGCATTTACAACAGTACAGCCAGGTTATGGTGACCAGTACAACAACGAAGCAATCGCTGGTTGTGTAATGGGTGGTACATCCATGGCAGGTGGTATCGCTTCTATCAGCGGTACAGTAATCGGTGTATTTATCATCGCTCTTTTACAGCAGGGTATTCTTGCTCTTGGATTCACAAAAGAGTATCAGTACATCATTACAGGTTTGATCGTTATCGGTGCAGTTTATGCAGACGTTTCTGCAAGACGTAGAAAGAACTAGTGGGAATGCTGGAGAAAGGAAGGTAAGAAAATGGGCGATATTATTTTAACAATGAAAGGTATTGACAAATCTTTCCCTGGTGTTCACGCATTAGATCACGTAGATTTGGAAATCAGAAAAGGCGAAGTTCTTGCACTCATGGGCGAAAATGGTGCAGGTAAATCAACTTTAATGAAAGTTTTAACAGGTATCTATAAAAAAGATTCCGGTACAATTACATACGAAGGCAAAGAAGTAGAATTCAAAAACACAAGAGAAGCTCAGGATGCCGGTATCGTAATCGTACATCAGGAACTTAACATGTTAGGTCACCTGACAGTAGCACAGAACTTATTCATCGGTCGTGAATTCATGAACGGCGCAAAGATCGATGATAAGAAAATGAATGAAGAAGCGAAAAAGCTTTTTGATAAATTAAACGTAGACATTGATCCTACAGAAACAATGTCTAACTTAACAGTAGGTAAGCAGCAGATGTGTGAAATTGCAAAAGCAGTTTCTTTCGATGCAAAAGTTATCATCTTCGACGAACCTTCTGCAGCTTTAACAGAAACAGAAATCGAAGCGATGTTCGAGATCATCCGCGACCTTAAGAAGAGAGATATCGCGATGGTATACATCTCACATCGTATGGACGAAATCAAAGTGATCACAGACCGTGTAACAGTTATGCGTGATGGTACTTATGTTGGAACAATCATTACAAAAGATTCCACAAAGGAAGACATCATCAACATGATGGTTGGACGTGTTATTTACGAAGATCCTAAGACACATAGTATGGTTGCACCAGATGCTCCGGTTGTATTAAAGGTTGAACACCTGAATGCCGGTAAGATGGTACAGGATGTAAGCTTTGAACTTCGTAAGGGTGAAATTCTCGGTTTCTCCGGACTTATGGGGGCCGGACGTACAGAAACAGCCAGAGCATTATTTGGTGCTGACCCGAAAGAAAGCGGAGAAATTTACATCAACGGTGAAAAAGTTACAATCAACAGCCCGAGAGATGCTGTTAGATGCGGTATTGGTTATCTTTCAGAAGATAGAAAACGTTATGGTTGTGTAGTACAGAAGACTGTTGCTGAAAATACAACTATGGCTACCATGAAGAACTTTATGAACGGTCTCTTCATCAACAAGAAGAAAGAAGCTGAAGTAGCTCAGCAGTATGTTGAAGCACTTGCTACAAAAACTCCTAGTGTTGATCAGTTGGTAGTGAACTTATCAGGTGGTAACCAGCAGAAAGTAGTTATCGCGAAATGGTTAACACGTGACTGTGATATCCTGATCTTCGACGAACCTACACGTGGTATCGACGTTGGTGCTAAGAATGAAATTTACAAATTAATGAACAAATTAGCAGCTGAAGGTAAATCAATCATTATGATTTCTTCTGAAATGACAGAAATCTTACGTATGAGTGACCGTATCGTAGTTATGTGTGAAGGTAAGAAAACAGGTGAAATTGATATTTCTGAAGCAACTCAGGAAAATATCATGAACCTTGCAACAAGAGAAATTGACTAGGAGGGGTAAGAGATCATGTCTAAGAAAAAATCATTTACATTATTAAATGGACGAGAACTGATGGTAATCGGTATCATCCTTGCGATGGTCGTTATTTTCAGTGTGATTAGTCCAACATTTAGAACTTATCCTACACTGGTATCTGTGTTGGATAGTGTATACTATGTATCCCTCATGGCAATTGGTGTTACATTCCCTCTGATTACAGGCGGTGTAGACCTTTCCATTGGTACAGGTTTGGTATGTTATTCATTAATCGGCGGCTATCTGGCTGTTCATAAAGGAATGCCAATCGTAGCAGCACTTCTTATTACAATTTTAGTTGGTGTTCTGATTGGTATCTTAAATGGTTGTCTGGTAGCACTGATGGATCTGCCTCCGTTCCTTGCATCTCTTTGTACATGCATGATCACTCGTGGTTTAGGACCGGCTCTTTGTGGTGGATTTGGTGTGTCATGGCCATCAGCATTGGCACCGGAAGGATGGTTCAGAAAGATCTTTAAATTTACCAATGCAAACGGAACAGTTATTCCGGTTGGTATTATCTTGATTGTGGTATTAGTTCTGGTTATGTCCTTTGTATTGAATCATACAAAAGTAGGACGTTATACAATCGCAATCGGTTCTAACAAAGAAGCTACAAGATTAGCAGGTGTTAACGTTAAATTTTACCATGTAACAGCTTATGCAATCTGTGGTCTGTTTGCAGGTCTGGCAGGTGTTGCTTATGCTGCAACATATGTTACAATTTATCCAGGTACAGGTGCAGGCTTCGAAATGGATGCCATCGGTGGTGCAATCGTAGGTGGTGTATCTGCATCAGGCGGATCAGGTACAATCTTTGGTGCATTCCTGGGAGTTATCGTTATCTCCTTAATGAAGATTGGTTTACCATTCATCGGCTTACAGGCGAACTGGCAGCAGATTTTCACAGGTCTTGTATTACTTGGCGCTGTTTTAATCGACGTTGTAAAAAAGAAAAAATAATTATTGTAACGGTATGATGTCGACAAGACTTCATATATAATTTTAAAATCCTAAAGGAGGAAAAAAAATGAAAAAGAAACTTTTAGCTATCCTTATGTGTGCTACATTAGCACTCTCTATGGTAGCATGCGGCGGTAAAGAAGAAGCGCCAGCAGAAACTCCAGCAGCAGAAACAGAAGCTCCAGCAGAAGAAACAGAAGCTCCAGCAGAAACAGCATCTAACGATTATCACTTTGAAATCGTAGTTAAATCCTTCCAGTCTACATACTGGCAGGCAGCTGTTAAAGGTGTTGAACAGGCTTGTGCAGAACAGGGCGTAACAGCTAACTGCAACGGTCCAGCAACAGAATCTGATATCGCTGACCAGGTTCAGATGCTTAACGATGCTATCGCAAAAGCTCCAGCCGGAATCGGTTTAGCAGCTTGTGATACAAACTCTGTACTTGACTCTCTTCAGAAAGCTTTAGACGCAGGTATCCCAGTTGTTTGCTTCGATACAGGTGTTAATGAAGCTCCAGAAGGTGCTGTAGTTGCTACAGTTGCTACAGACAACGCAGCAGCAGGTGCTTGCGCAGCTGAAAACATGTACCCAGTTCTTAAAGACGTTCTTGCAGCAGCTACAACAGATGCTAAAGTACGTATCGGTGAAGTTAACCAGGATGCTACAGCTCAGAACATTCAGCAGCGTGGTCTTGGTTTCATCAACAAAATGATTGAACTTTGTGCAGCAGATGGAATCAAATGTGCAGTAGAAGGTAACGAATTCTACGTTAACGCAGCAGAAGGTGCAGTAGATGCAGCTGAAGCTACAGTTGTTATCGAAGTTGCAGTTCCAGCTCAGACAACAGTAGAATTAGCTTCTGCAGAAGCTCAGAAAATCATGGCTAAAGAAGACACAGTTGCAATCTTCGGTTCTAACCAGGTTACAGCAGAAGGTGTCATCACAGCAAACGGTGCTCTTAACAAATTAGGAACAGACCCAGCAACATCTATCATTGCTGCAGGTTTCGATGCTGGTACACCACAGAAAGAAGCTATCAACGCTGGTCAGTTAATCGGTTCTGTAACACAGTCTCCATTAATGATGGGTTATGAATGTATCAACACATTAGTTGCATACTGCAACGGCGAAACAGTTGCTGATATCCCAATGGATGGTTACTGGTACAACACAGAAAACATGACAGCTGATGACATCGCTCCAAACCTTTACGACTAATCAAAAGTCTTAAATTAGTTTTTTGTGAATCATTATAGTTAACTCTAAAGAGGTCGGATTTGTCCGGCCTCTTTTTTGAAATATGATCCAGTTATTTGAAAAATATTTAAAACTTCATGAAATCTTAAGGTTTTCATGAAAAATTACCATAGAATTTTCATAATTTTTATGTATAATCGTTATTAAGTTGGAGAATTGAAAGAGAGGGCATTATATGATAAAATTAGGAAAATTCTATATATTGGCTGCTTGTACTGCACTTTGTATATTCGGATGCGATAAGACAGAGGTGGCTCCGGAAACAGAAAAAGTACCTGTAGCCGAAATTGT
>ERZ1032130.420-NODE-420-length-10716-cov-4.888941_pt1 | contig 10716 bp, 8 predicted proteins | sample MGYA00517879_ERZ1032130 | MGnify/ENA primary metagenome ERZ1032130 (study PRJEB33719, sample SAMN04262597) | wastewater metagenome | biome: rural village; feature: animal feces; material: feces | host: Bos taurus | place: El Salvador | collected 2012-01-31 ...
ATGGGGAAGGAAGAACTGAAAGCGATGGACTATCCCAACAAGAATCCTCGCAGAAGTTACATGACTTTCTCTATAGAACCACTCGACATAGATTTAAGCCTTTTGGTTAATCATCGAATGATAGAGAAACTGATTGAATTAAATCCTGAAAACGAAAAGGGAACTCCCGTATTTATTGAACCGTAAAAAAATAGTGATAGCAATATAACATATGAGTACAATACAGAATAAGAAGATAGTGGCTAAGGAGAAGCCACGATGAAGTATATATCAAAGAACAATCTACTGCCGAAGTTTCAGAAACGTATTGAGGCAATGCTGAAGAACACGGAAAGCAGTGTATATGGCTTTTGCGATGCTATGCCGGACATCTACTGGGAATACGCAAGTGGTAAATAATGATTTGCAGATATAATCATGACAAAAATAGAATGACTATATGATAGACAAAAACGAAATTACCCGTCGGTTGCAGGAATGGATCGACCAGATGGAGAGAAGCGGAAAGTACGTGAACCAGGATGATATTAACCGTCATCTAGGTGAAATCATGCATGCACAGAACGCTATGCCAAAGCCGGATTTCAATGGATTCTCATCTGAGCAGATGCACCAGATGCTTAACAGACCATTAGAAGTGGAGTGTCCAGTACAACTGCGTAGATTAACTGATGAGCAGATAGAGCAGATTCCCGTCATGCGACAGGCTCTGCACCTGATGAATGTGTTGAGCGAAAAGGAATTGAAACTCACGTCACAGGGATATATACCTCCAAAGACGGTTGCCGAGCTCTACGAAATAGGAAGTCATAGTTGGAACTCTGACTGGTATAAACAGAAGAGCGAACCGAAGACAGAAGAAGTGCAGGTACTCAGGGTCGTGTTGAAGGAGTGCGGACTCATCAAGACTCGTGTCGGAAAGTTGTCACTAACGGCTAAGGGTAAGCAATTACTTGTTGACCATAATGAATTGATGCGAACGATAATTCTGTTCCTTTTCAGGGATTACAACACTGGCTGGCTTGATTCGTATGAAGACAACGAAGTGGGTAATTTGGGACGACTGTATTCTTTATGGCTTCTGCATCACTATGGCGCTGATTGGCGCAACACAGGGTTCTATGCTGATGAGTATAGCAAGGCTTTCCCAATGCTAAATGCTGTTCATGGGTATGAATATAGAGTATTCAACCGCCTGTTCCGTTTTATTGGCCTCTGTGAGATAAACGAAAGCGATGATTTCAAGGGGAAGAACTGGGGTAAAGAAGTCCGTAAGACGGAATTACTTGACCTGATGTTTACATTTGAATAGCTTAAATCCACATACTGATCTTGGAGATTAGTTTTACCACATAGTGAACTTTTTGATTGCAATACACAGTTGTGGTAATTGTGATGCTGTGACACTTTTTTCAAGTTTGATACTATGTGCATAGTGATAATGATTCATTTGCAGTTGCCATCAATGCCCTGATACGAGTGATGAATCATGACCACGGCTTGCTATCTTATCTGGTCAGCCATCCCACCTAACGAAGTATGGCGGGGAATTAGGCTTTTACCACATAGGATTATATAAAAGCATTGATTATAAGATAAATGCATATATATTATAATTAATTGGGTAACAAAATAGTAGCATTTCTGAAAACGATTTTAGATAATGCACCGTATTGGTGATTGTGGGATGAATATAGTGAATTGCTTACATGCTTCGATATTCAAACTTGATACTTAAATTGAGGATAAGGTTTGCGACAGGTCATTGTCTTGATTTTAGCTGTGGCTTTCAATCTCACAAATATTGGTGTCAATTTTGTGATTTTTAGCCTCTATTGAACTAAAAAGCAAAGAAAATTGCCGCATTTTGTCATATTTTTGTTTGTTATTACACGTTTTACATGAATAATTAGTATTTTTGCCACATAAAAATTTTTCGCAAAATGGCAAAAAACGACCTCAATAGATTGAAAGTGGTGCTTGTGGAACAGCATAAAACAGCAAAATGGTTAGCAGAGCAAATGGAAAAAGACCCTGCAACTATTAGCAAATGGTGTACAAACAAAGCACAGCCTTCATTAGAGACTATCAAAAAGATTGCAGAAATCCTACAGGTTAAAATGAGCGACCTTGTAAGCAATGAACAACCTTAAAGCAGAGATCAAATGGCAGACAACAAGATAAATATCCGCAAACTGGAAGCTGACCTTTGGGAGTCGGCAGACTTGCTTCGTGCAGGGAGTAAACTGACATCGAGCCAATACTGTATGCCGGTATTGGCGTTGCTGTTTTTAAGATATGCATACAGCCGCTTCAAGATGGTTGAAGCAGAATTGCTGAAGAATCGTCCAAGCCGTGGTGGACGTGTTATGCCTGTAGAGCCAAATGACTTTGCAGCAAAGAGTGCTCTCTACCTGCCTCGTGAGGCACAGTTTGACTATCTGGTGAACCTCTCGGATGACCAGCCTTTAGGCGAAGCTGTTAATCATGCCATGACTTTGGTTGAGGAACAGAGCGAACAGTTGACCGGTATTCTGCCAAAGTCATATACGATGTTTAGCGATGAACTGTTGCGTGAACTCCTTCGCATATTCAACAACAAGACACTTGATGAAATAGGTGGCGATGTGATTGGCCGCATCTATGAATACTTCCTCTCAAAGTTTGCCAAGGCTGTGGCATCAGACGATGGCGTGTTTTTCACACCGAAGTCACTTGTAAAAATGCTTGTCAACGTACTGGAGCCCAAGCAGGGTGTCATGCTCGACCCAGCTTGTGGTTCGGGAGGTATGTTCGTTCAAACTGGCGACTTTGTGAATGCAGGTGGCATGAATGCCAATACGCAGATGACATTCTACGGTCAGGAAAAGGTTGAGTACAATGCCCAGCTCTGTTTGATGAATATGGCTGTCCATGGCTTGAATGGTCGCATCGTCTCTGGTGACGAAGCCAATTCATTCTACCATGATGCTCACAATCTGGCTGGCAAGTGTGACTATGTAATGGCGAATCCTCCATTCAATGTAGATAAAGTAAAGTCGGAATCAGCATCTGCTGCTGGTCGTCTGCCATTCGGCTTGCCTGGTGTTAATGCTAAGACAAAAGAGATTGGTAATGCCAACTATCTCTGGATTTCATATTTCTATGCCTACCTCAACGACCATGGTCGTGCAGGATTCGTGATGGCATCATCGGCAACAGATAGTGCCAACAAGGATCGCGACATCCGAGAGAAACTTGTACTGACAGGCGATGTGGATGTTATGGTAAGTGTGGGCAACAACTTTTTCTATACCCTCTCGCTCCCTTGCTCGCTGTGGTTCTTCGATAAGGCGAAGCGTTTAGAGAACAAGAGTCGTGTGCTCTTCATCGATGCCCGCAACTACTACACCGTAGTTGACCGCACCCTTAATGAGTGGTCAGAATGGCAATTGAAAAACTTGCAAGCTATTGTCCATCTGTATCGTGGAGAGACAGAGAAATACCGCCAGTTGGTGGCTGAATACAATGACGCCCTTGATGGCAGAACCTTGCAGCAATGCGAGGTAGAGCTGGTAGCCATCAAGCAGGCAGCGAAGGATGCCGTAGCCAATGCTGTCAGAAAGGAGAAGAAGCGAGTGGAGCGTGAGCAGAACGAAAGCATTGCTGAAGCAGAAGCTATGCTTGAGACAGCCCGTCAGCGCGAGTGGCTGACCTCGAAGTTCGGCCTCAATGTCGAATACCGGGATGTGCTGGGACTCTGCAAGATTGCCACGCTCAGCGAAATAGAAGAGAAGAACTACAGCCTTACCCCCGGTGCATACGTGGGTGTTGCTGAAGTTGAGGACGATGGCGTTGACTTCCACGAGCGTATGAATGAAATCCATACAGAACTCGCGTCACTCAACAAAGAGGCAAACGTGCTAATGAACGAGATTATGAAGGAATGGGAAACCCTTAACTCGAAGTAAATCATGGCAAACGAGATAAAACCAATAGTGTCAACCGATATTTCAGCGATGGGTGCAGTAGTTGGAAATTTGATGACTGACCTCCGCCAAATCATTGACGAAGCGCGAATCCATGTGGCATCTACAGCCAACTATGAGCTTACCATGATGTACTGGCATATTGGCGAGCGAATTAACCGCGACGTGCTTGGAAATGAACGGGCTACATACGGAAAACAAATTATCGCAACAGTGTCACGACAATTACAAGCATGGTATGGTAGCAAGGGCTTTGAGGAGAGAACAATTAGGAGAATGGTACAATTTGCGCAAGAATTCCCTGATTGGCAAATAGTGTCACCGCTGGTGTCAAAATTGTCTTGGACTCATTTCCTGACTATTATGACACTGAAAGACCCACTTCAACGAGAGTTTTATCTTACAATGGCAGCAAACGAGAGGTGGAGTAAACGTACACTTCAATCAAAGATTGATGGAATGCTATACGAACGTACAGCATTGTCGTCAAAGCCTGAGGAAGTTGTAAAACAGGAACTTGCCAATGTCAGAGACAATAAAGAAGTTTCTCCTGATGTAGTATTCAAAAGCCCTTATTTCCTTGAATTTACTGGGCTAAAAGGCATGTATAGCGAAAAGGACTTGGAAGACAGTCTTGTAGCACATTTGGAACAATTCATTCTTGAACTCGGAAACGGATTCTGCTTTGCTGAGCGTCAAAAGCGAATGATTATTGATGGGGAGGATTTCTATCTTGACCTGCTGTTCTATCACCGCAAGCTACATCGCCTAATTGCCATTGACTTGAAGCTCGGTCGTTTCAAAACTCAATACAAGGGTCAGATGGAGCTCTATCTACGTTGGCTTGAGCAGAATGAAATGGAGCCGGGGGAAGAAACTCCTCTTGGTCTTTTGCTCTGTACCGAAGGAAACGAGGAACAGATCGAGCTTCTCCAACTCGACAAATCAGGAATAAAGGTCGCTCAGTATATGACAGAACTACCACCGCGCAATGTCCTCATACAACAGATACAAAAGTCCCTTGAAGTTGCAAAAGCTAAATGGGGAAATGAAAGAAAGGAGGACGAGGTATGAGTGAGTGGAAGAAAGTGAAGTTGGGAGAAATTTGTGAGCGTGTTACCTCTGGTGGTACGCCCAAAGCAAACGTATCTTCTTATTATAACCCACCTACAATTCCTTGGCTTAAAACCAAAGAAGTAAACTATTGTAGAATAACAGAAACCGAAAACTATATTTCCGAAGAAGGACTTAAAAATTCAAGTGCAAAACTTATTAGTCCTAATTCGGTTATAATTGCAATGTATGGTCAAGGAGATACTGCTGGACGTATTGCCATAAATAAAATTCCACTTGCGACAAATCAAGCATGTTGTAACCTTACTATTGACAAAAGTAAAGCAGATTATGAATTTATCTATTATCAGCTTTGTACTCTATATGACAAGTTGGTTTCATTGAAAGCTGGTGCTGCTCAACCAAACCTCAATGCACGAATAATAAAGAATTTAGAGATAATAATGCCTTCTCTCCCCATCCAGCACCGCATAGCCAACATTCTCTCTCGCTACGACTCATTGATAGAGAACTATCAGAAGCAGATAAAGCTATTGGAAGAAGCTGCTCAGCGACTCTATAAGGAATGGTTCATCGACCTCCACTTCCCCGGACACGAAAACACCAACATCGTGGATGGCGTGCCTGAGGGGTGGGAGAAGAAGCCTATCTCGCAACTTGGTGAATACCTTAATGGATTTGCTTTCAAACCATCAGATTGGCAGAAATCAGGCAAGCCTATAATCAAAATTAAGGAAATGGGGAATGGGGTAAGCAATGATACTCCGAGAAATAATGGGGAAAGAGTTCCTGCAAAATATTTGGTGAAAGCAGGAGATTTGCTTTTCTCATGGTCTGCCACTCTCATGGTAATTGTTTGGAGCGGAGAAGAAGGTTGGCTTAATCAACATTTATTCAAGGTGACTCCATCAAAAGGGATTGAAAGAGAGTTCTTGTTGCAGTCAATCTCGAACACTATAGAAGAGTTTCAGAATCTCACAACTGGTTCAACAATGAAGCACATTCAGCGTAACAAACTTGACCAAGTCTTTGTTAATGTTCCTAACGATGAGATAATGAAAAGATATAGTAGTATTGCAGAAAAAGAAAGAACGGAGATTCTTCATCTTTCTTCTCGAATCCGCCTCCTCAGCGAAGCTCGCGACCGCTTACTTCCGAAACTGATGGGCGGAGAAATCAAATTCTAAAATGGAACAACTATGGATAATATGAAAGATAACACTTATTACAAGTATCGCAATCTTAAGGATTTTGAACGTTTCCTTGATGTTGTGATTAATAATAGGATGTATGGTGCAAAACCAAGAGAATTGAATGACCCCATGGAAGGTAAATTCAATAAAACGAACTTAAGTCAAGATGATTTTGAAGAGATACGTAACGGGTTGAAGAATACAAGAATATGTTCATTGTTGACAAAGCAGAAAGAGCAAACATTTCCCAATGATTACCTAATGTGGTCTCATTATGCTGATAGTCATAATGGATGTTGTATAGAGGTTCAAATCACAGGAAGGCACAATTCTGGCTGGGCGGTACATAAAGTCCTGTATCAGAATAACATGCCATCTTTGGATGGGCTAAAAGGTAATAAACGCATACAAAGAATTCTAACAGTCAAAACACCCATTTGGGAATCAGAACATGAAGTAAGAGCCATTAGGGTATATGAAAATAAGAAAATCAATTCATTATCTCCATATTATCATGTGAACATAAAAGCTGTTTACTTTGGATGTAGAGTGACATTAGAAAAATGTAGGTTTTACAAGAGGATAATTAATTGAGTTAACCCTGCAATTAAAACTTACAAGGTTAAGGAGCATAATACAAGAAATGATGTATTTGCTGAATTAACTTGCAGCGAGATTAAATAATTAAACGTTTAATAGCAAATAGTTTATGGCAAAGGACTATAGCGAAGACCAATTGATCCAGCGTAGCACAGCCGAACTCTTGGAAAAAGAGCTTGGCTGGAAGTTTGTGTATGCTTTCGACAATGAGGTACTTGGCGAACAAGGCACGCTGGGACGCAAGGCGCAAAGCGAAGTTGTGCTGACACGGCATCTTCGCTTGGCTCTGAAACGCCTGAACCAGTGGATGACCGACAAGCAGTTGACAGAAGCCATCGAGCGCATGACCAGCTACATGAGCTCGCAGACGCTGATGCAGATAAACGAGGAGAAATACCAGTATCTGCGTGACGGTGTGCCTGTCACTCGCCTTAAACCGAATGGCGAGACGGAGCTGGTACGTGCCAAGGTTATGGACTTTGCCAATGTGGATAACAACGAGTTTATTGCCGTCAGAGAACTTTGGATAAAGGGGCCTATCCACAAGCGCAGAGCAGATGTAGTGTGCTTCGTGAATGGTCTTCCTGTCATCTTCATCGAACTGAAGAATCACGACCAGGACATACAGAATGCCTATACTGACAATTATCGCGACTACCTTGACACCATACCGCATTTATTCCACCACAATGCCATGATTATGCTGAGCAATGGCATGGAAAGCCGTGTGGGTACAGTGGGCGCCAAGTGGGAGTTCTTCCATGAGTGGAAACGACTGACAGAGTTGGATCATGGCAACATCGAATTGCCGACGATGCTGCGTGGTATCTGTAAAAAAGAGAACCTGCTGGATTTGCTTGAAAATTTCATTCTCTTCGACCATAGCGGAGGTTCAACCGTCAAGATTCTGGCACGCAACCATCAGTACCTGGGTGTGAATCAAGCTGTGGAGATGTATCGCCATCGTGAGGAAATGAAAGGTAAGCTGGGTGTGTTCTGGCATACACAGGGTTCAGGTAAGAGCTATTCGATGGTATTCCTTGCTCAGAAAATCAGACGTAAGTTTGAAGGTTCGCCAACGATTGTGGTGCTGACCGATCGCGATGAGTTGAACAAACAGATAAGCGATACCTTCGAGAATTGCGGACTGTTGGGTGGATTGAAAGCTAAGCAGTTTATCGCACAGAGTGGTGATGACCTCCGACAGAAGCTGACAGGAAATCCTTCGTTTATCTTTTCACTGATACAGAAGTTCAACAAGGCAGACGCAGAACCTATCTATCCTGATCATGACATCATCGTGATGAGCGACGAAGCACACCGTACACAGAATGGCGTTTTTGCCGACAACCTCATGCACATGTTGCCAACAGCAAACCGTATTGGCTTCACTGGTACACCTTTGCTCAGGGATGATAATATCACAGCTCGTACATTCGGACAGTATGTTTCTGTGTATGACTTCAAACGTGCCGTAGAGGATAAGGCAACGGTTCCTCTCTACTATGAGAATCGCGGTGAGAAACTTCAAGAGCTGAAGAATCCGGAAATCAATGCAGAAATTGCCGCCAGATTGGATGAAGAGGACTTGGATCCTTCACAGCAAGCTAAACTGGAGCGTGAGTTTGCACAGGAGGTACATTTGTTGACCGCCGAGAAACGACTGCGAGTAGTGGCACAGGACTTTGTGCGTCACTATAGCGACTTGTGGACAAGCGGTAAGGCCATGATGGTAAGCTTCAACAAGGTAACTTGCGTCCGCATGTATAACTACGTGCAGGAGTATTGGCAAAAAGAGATAAAGGCTCTGCGCAAACGTATTGAGCAAGATCCATGGCAACAGGAAGTTCAGGAGATGAAGCGTAAGCTGCAATGGATGGAAGAAACCGAAATGGCAGTTGTTGTATCGCAGGAGCAGAACGAGATACAGACATTCAAGAAATGGCGACTTGATATCACTCCACATCGTGAGAAGATGGAGAAAAGGGAGTTGGACAAGGAGTTCAAGGATGCCGACGGCAAACTGCGCGTGGTCTTTGTCTGCGCCATGTGGCTGACAGGTTTTGACGTAAAAACGCTGTCATGCCTTTATATTGATAAACCCATGAAGGCGCATACCCTGATGCAGACCATTGCCCGTGCAAACCGTGTGGCAGAAGGTAAGTCGAATGGCCTGGTCATCGACTATATTGGCATTGTGAAAGCACTCCGCCAAGCACTGGCTGACTATACAGCCAATCCTGATGGCGGTGAAGGTGGCAACGACCCGACAGTCAACAAGGAAGAACTGATAAAGAATGTTTGGGAAATCATAGCGACAGCGGAAACATTTCTGCATGATAAAGGTTTTGAATTGCAGGAACTCATTGATGCAATGTCATTTGAGAAACTGTCACTTCTGAAGAAGGCAGCAAACCAGCTTTGTGATAAGATTGAAACCCGTAAGTCGTTCTGCACATTTGCGACTACCTTGCTCAAACTTTGGAAATATCTCGATCGTGAAGATATAACTGAAGACATGCGCAAAAAGAAAGATGCTCTGGAAGCCATCTACAAGGAATTGCAGAAAAAGCGTAAGCACGCTGACATCACCGACCTGAGTGTGGCAATCAATGATATTGTCAATGAGCATCTTGAAATAGATTCCGATGCTATGATGGTTGCTGATGATGGTGAACGTAGATTCGACATCAGTGGCATCGACTTCGATTTATTGCGAAGAGAGTTTGCCAAGCGTGAAGACAAGAACCTCGTACTAAGAGACATTCAAGACTTACTTCAGGAGCGTCTGGCTCGACTATTGGCAGAGAATCCATCAAGAATCAACTTCTACGAGAAGTACCAAGAGATTATTCAGGCATATAACCAAGAGCAGAATCGCGCAACGATAGAGAAAACCTTCGAAGAGTTGATGCATCTGTCTCAATCTCTCAGCGAAGAAGAGAAGCGTTATGTACGAGAAGGATTCAAGAGTGATGAAGAGCTCTCGCTCTATGACCTCCTATTGAAAGACAATCTGTCAAAGACAGAAGTCAAAAAGCTAAAGGATGTAGCCATAGAGTTGCTTGCTAAAATAAAGGAACAGTTGTCTGGAATGGATCATCCATTTGACAAGCCAACGACTCGTGCTACTCTTATCATTACCATACGTGATGTTTTGTGGCAAGAACTTCCAGAGAGTTATAGCGAAGAAAGTATAAACTACTACCGAGATACAATCTATAACTATGTTAGTCAAAGATATGGTGGTGTGGCATAAAACTAAGAATGGACGAAAATGAATCGACTCGTTATCATAGGCAATGGCTTTGATATGGCACATGGTCACAAAGAGGCTGTGTCGTAATGAACTGCCTCTTTGTGATATTTTGTGATTGATTGTAATCGATGCTAATCGGGATTTATTTACCGATGCAATAGGGATAAAGCACTAATATACAGACGTTTGGTGCGTTAAAGAAAGTAAATATTTGTAATCTTTCTGTACACTTGTTTTTGGCAACACTTTTAACATATTTAACCTTATTTAACGGGCATCACCGAAATTGGTGAACGGTGATGCTCCGGAATTCGCAGAATAGTCAAATCTATGCCATCAGCCTAAATCCGAAAAAGGGATAAAGTCAGGAAAGAAACAGTATCCCGAGACTGGAGTGAATCCACAGAAAAAGCCCGATTCTTCGTCGGTAACCCTCAAAGAAATCAAGTTACCGACAAAGAATCAGAATCAGAATCGGAATCACCATCCCTCCTAATTGCTAATTGTGAGTAAAATTTTTTTTGTTTTGATAAAAATTCATACATTTGCCTAAAGAAAATCACCCTACTGCTGCCGGTTTGCTGATGTTTGGATATGAATATGAAATCACACGAGAGTTTCC
>ERZ1032130.421-NODE-421-length-10701-cov-4.318711_pt1 | contig 10701 bp, 8 predicted proteins | sample MGYA00517879_ERZ1032130 | MGnify/ENA primary metagenome ERZ1032130 (study PRJEB33719, sample SAMN04262597) | wastewater metagenome | biome: rural village; feature: animal feces; material: feces | host: Bos taurus | place: El Salvador | collected 2012-01-31 ...
GTATTGCCCAATTGCTGGAGTTGACGTAACACTTTTATCAACCGGTGAGTATCACGGCTATGCAGGCCGATACTGGGTTCATCAAGGATGTACAGGGAACCTACCAGACTGCTTCCCAACGATGTAGCCAGGTTGATACGTTGACTTTCACCACCGGAAAGAGTATTGCTGAGACGGTTCAAGGTAAGATAGCCCAGACCCACATCCTGCAGGAAGTTCAACCGGTTATTGATTTCGTTCAACAAGCGTTGGGCGATGGCTGTGGCGTGTTCATCCAGTTGCAGATTCCGGAAAAACTCCTGTAACTGATAGATAGGCATTTCTACCAGTTCGGAGATATTACATCCGCCTACTTTCACATAATCAGCTTCTTTTTTCAGACGGCTACCGTGGCAGGTAGGACAGACGGTTTTACCTCGGTAACGGGCCAGCATGACTCGGTATTGTATCTTGTATTGGTTTTCTTCCAGCATTTTGAAGAAAGAATCAATACATACTTTCTCGCGTGGTCCGTGCCACAGATAATCTTTCTGTTCCTGTGTCAGTTCGTAATAGGGAGTAAATATTGGAAAGTCGTGGGCTGGAGCTTCCCGAAGGAATTCAGTGAGCCATTCGCCCATCTTTTCTCCTCGCCAGCATAATACGGCTCCATCATATACACTCAGTGCCCGGTTTGGTATTACGAGGTGCTCATCTATACCGATGATTTTGCCGAATCCTTCGCAGGTAGGACAGGCTCCTACCGGTGAGTTGAATGAGAACATCTGGTCTGTTGGTTCTTCAAAATGGATGCCGTCCGCTTCGAATTTAGTACTGAAAGAATGCAAGCGGGTGGTTCCTTCTGGCAGGTAGAAGCGGAGCAGGCAGACACCGTCGCCTTCGAACATGGCTGTTTCTGCCGAATCAGTCAGGCGGCTCATGGCATCTTTGGTATTGTCACAGCTCATACGGTCTACCAGCAGATAAATGGTATCTTGGGCATTGTAGGTGTATTCCTCAATACGGATTATTTCTCCATTCACCTCCAGCCGATTAAACCCTTGTTTCATGTCCATTTCTATCTGTTCGGCGGTTGTACGTCCTTCACGGGGTAAAATGGGGGTCAGTACTGTATATCGGGTACCTTTCGGGTAAGAAAGCATGCAGTTGACAATATCTTCCGGGCTGTCTTTCTTGACCAGTTGTCCGCTAACCGGCGAATAAGTCTTTCCCACACGGGCAAAAAGCAGACGCAAGTATTCATAGATTTCTGTAGAAGTTCCTACTGTAGAGCGTGGGTTACGGCTGATAACCTTCTGTTCGATGGCTATTGCAGGGGGAATTCCTTTGATGAAATCGCATTCGGGTTTACTCATTCTGCCCAAAAACTGACGGGCGTAAGCCGACAGACTTTCTACGTAGCGGCGTTGTCCTTCGGCATACAGGGTATCAAAGGCAAGAGAAGATTTGCCGGATCCGGACAGTCCGGTGATAACAACCAGTTTGTTGCGTGGTATGTCTACATCGATATTCTTCAGGTTATTGACTCTGGCTCCCTTGATGGATATATATTTACTTTCAGACATGCTTCTTCCGATATTATGTGAGTATGCAAAGGTAGTGAAAGGCGAGTGGAGAGGCAAGCGAAAAACAAAGTTTTTCAGATTGACTATTCCGAGCCGCATCCCAACTTATAAAAGATAGCGATATTTGTAGAATCTTTGTTTTATTCTGTCAAAAGCTGTATTTCCGGTTTTATATTTTAGTTATCTTTGCCTTTCGTTAAAAACTTATCAAAAACTATTCGATTATAATGATGAAATTAAAATTTTTCTTGCTCTTATTGTTAGCTTGGTTAGGAGGTAGTGCCATGTTCGCTCAGGTACGTTATCCGAAGCGTGAGTTTCGTGGAGCGTGGATACAATGTGTGAACGGACAGTTTCGGGGAATGCCGACTGCCCAAATGCAGCAGACATTAATTCAACAATTGGATAACTTGCAGAAGGCAGGTATCAATGCTATTATTTTTCAGGTTCGTGCTGAGGGAGATGCCCTTTATCGTTCTTCGTATGAACCTTGGAGCCGTTTCCTGACAGGTGTACAGGGAAAGGCACCTTCACCGATGTGGGATCCGCTTCAGTTTATGATTGAAGAGTGTCACAAACGGGGGATGGAATTGCATGCCTGGATTAATCCTTACCGGGCCAAGACAAAAGGTACTGGTGCCTTGTCGCCATCACATCCTGTCAACCGTTATCCGAATCTGATTGTCAGCTATAACGGTCAGCTTTATTTTGACCCGGGATATCCGGAGTCACGGAAATATATCTGTAAGATTGTACGCGATATCGTAACCCGTTACGATGTGGATGCCATTCATATGGACGATTATTTTTATCCTTATCCGAATCCGGGTGAGAAGTTTCCGGATGATATAAGTTTCGCAGCCTATGGACGCGGATTCCGTAATCGAGACGACTGGCGCCGTGACAATGTAAATGTACTGATTAAGGAAATCCATGAAACGGTACGTGCCTGCAAGCCTTGGGTGAAATTTGGTGTTTCCCCATTCGGTATCTATCGGAATAAGAAGAATGATCCGAATGGTAGCGATACTAAAGGTTTGCAGAATTACGATGATTTGTATGCCGACGTTCTGTTGTGGGTGAACAACGGTTGGATTGATTATAACATTCCGCAAATTTATTGGGAAATCGGTCATCCGGCTGCCGATTATGACACCCTGATACGCTGGTGGGCGAAAAATTCTGCCTCCCGCCCTTTGTTTATCGGACAGGATGTGATGCGTACAGTTCAGAAAGCGGATGTGAAGAATCCTAACCAGCACCAGATGCCTGCAAAATACCAGTTACAACGTTCGTTGTCTACTGTTCAGGGTAGTTGCCAGTGGTATGCTGCTGCGGTAGTCAATAATCCGGGAAATTATCGGGACTTGTTGGTGCAGGAATACCATAAATATCCGGCTTTGGTACCTACTTCTCCTTTTATGGATGATAAGGCTCCGGGGAAGGTGCGTAAGTTGAAGCCGGTATGGACAGCTGATGGATATATCCTTTTTTGGACAGCTCCGAAAGCAAAGGATGAAATGGATGAAGCTGTACAGTATGTAGTCTATCGCTTCAAGAACGGTGAAAAAATCAATATCAGTGACCCTTCACACATTGTCAAGATTACTCGGGATACATTTTATAAGTTGCCTTACGAGGATGGAAAGACAAAGTATCAGTATGTGGTAACGGCTTTGGACCGTTTGCATAATGAGTCGAAAACAGTGAAGGAAAAGATTAAGCTTTAAGTTTGTTCTTTAGAGTCTGTAGAAGGAGAAATCCATTGAAAAGCAAGAAAACGTAGATGATTTGACAAATATAGTGTTAAATCGGATTTTTTGTTCGATAAGAATGTTGTGATTTAAAAGTTAAATTGCTATATTCGTTTTCAAAGTGAATGCGGAGCGTATCTTTTGTAACAGAAAGGACTCCTTCTACGCTTCCTTGACAACCGAATTGTCCAGTGAAGGAATGGGCAGGGATTAAAAGCTTGTTACTATGAAAAAGGTTTTATGTACATTGGTATTGGCTATGGTAGCCGTGATAGGTTTCTCACAGGCTCGGATAGATGTAAGAGCCGGTATGTCTATTACCAATCTGACGAAATCTGAAATGGATGCAAAGGTAGGCTATACACTTGGTGTTGGAATTGACCTTCCAGTAGCTACATCTTTCTCTGTACAGTCAGGATTGATGTTTACAGGTAAAGGAGCAAAAAAAGGTGACTTAAAGGCAACTCCATGTTATTTGGATATCCCTATTTTAGCGGCTTATAAGATGCCTATTGCCGACGATGTGAACTTTGTAGTCAATGCAGGTCCTTATATCGGTATTGGATTGGGCGGAAAGGTTAAGTATGATGATTTAAAGTCTGATTATTTTGGAGATGATGGTGCCAAACGTTTTGATTTGGGACTTCAATATGGTGTCGGTGCTGAATTTGGCGACCACATTCTGTTGAATCTGAGTGGACAGTATGGTTTTATATCTCCGTTTGAAGATTCAGATGAAAAGAATTTAGGTTTCTTCCTGACGGTGGGTTACCGCTTCTAGGAAACATATTATAGGAAAATGAAAAAGGCTGCCCGATAAGGCAGCCTTTTTCGTCTGTATATATGTTGTTCGGTTAAATCATTTGATTTTTTCCCGGATTTTGGTGAGGTAATTGTGCATCCCTTGGGCGTCTTTTTTGCTGATGATATCCAACAGTTCATTTAACTCGGTACGGATACCTTCTACTTGGGCCGGTGTATGCGGGTTGAAAAGGATTTCCTGCAACAGATAATCGTCTTCGTTCAATACTCCTTTGGCAATGGCCATATGGCGTTTGAAAGTAGTACCCGGTGCATCCTGGTGCTTCATGACAGCCGCAAAGACAAATGTGGAAACGAACGGAATAGACAGGGAGTAAGCCACTGTTTCGTCGTGTTCCTCGAACGTGTATTCGAAAATGTTCAGACCTAGGCGTTGGTACAGGTCCTTGAAGAAAATTTTGCCTAAGTGGTCGCCTTCCTTGATGATAATGGCATTTTCAGTACTCAGCTTGTCCAAGCTGGCAAAAGTCGGTCCGAACATCGGGTGAGTGGATACGTAACGGAATCCGGAATTCTCATAGAAAGTTTTCAGTCCGGTTTTTACCGAAGCGATGTCGCTGATGATACAATCTGTTGGAAGCACCGGAAGAACCTGACGAAAAGCTTCCAGCGTGTATTTCACGGTAGCGGCATTGATGACCAGCTCCGGTTTGAATTCGGAAATTTCGTCGATTGAGGTAAATCGGTAGCAGTTGTACATGAACCGCAGGTGTTGAGGGTTGATGTCGTATACGGCTACGGTGTGTTCGAAACTCAATACATCTGAAAAGAAAGAGCCCATTTTTCCGGCTCCTAAGATCAATATTCTCATATTTTTATAGCTTGGTTGGCAGGGGAAAGAGCGAAGAAGTGTGAATGCCTCCTTCGCTGCTGTCTTACCTGTTATTTGTTGATAATTTCCATCTGCTGACGGACGCTTTCTTCGTGGATAGCTTCGAATACCTGTTTGATGAATTCGGCATCCATGCCGCACAGAGAGCCTTGTGCGCCTCGTTTGTCAAGGATTTCGTTGTAACGTCCAGTCTGGAGGATGGTCATGTTGTGTTCTTTCTTGAACGTACCGATTTCTCGGCAGACGCGCATACGCTTGGCCAGGATTTCCATAAGGTCGTTGTCGCATTCGTCAATCTGGCGGCGAAGTTCGTTCAAATTTTCAGTAGTCTGATGTTCACTGCGGATAACCAACAGATTCAGAATGTAGTCGAGTACATCTGGGGTAACCTGTTGGGAAGCATCACTCCAGGCTGCATCGGGAGTGCAGTGTGATTCCACAATCAGTCCGTCGAATCCTAAGTCCATAGCCTGTTGGCACAACGGAGCTACCAGTTCACGTTTGCCGCCGATATGGCTTGGGTCGCACAGAATCGGCAGATTGGGAATACGACGGCGCAGTTCAATAGGAATGTGCCATTGTGGCAGGTTACGGTAGATTTTCTTGTCGTAGGATGAGAAACCGCGGTGGATGGCTCCGATGCGTTTCAGTCCGGCATTGTTGATACGTTCCAAAGCACCTATCCACAGTTCCAGATCAGGGTTGACCGGATTTTTGATAAGTACCGGTATGTCCACTCCTTTCAGTGCGTCGGCTATTTCCTGCACTGCAAACGGATTGGCTGTGGTACGTGCACCAATCCACAGCAGATCGATACCGGCTTTCAGGCATTCGTATACGTGTTTGGCAGTAGCCACTTCGGTAGTGACATACATACCTGTTTCTTTTTTTACTTCTTTCAACCAGGCCAGTCCGTCTACACCGATACCTTCAAAACCTCCTGGTTTGGTACGTGGTTTCCAGATTCCTGCACGGAAAATCTTTATTCCTTTATTTGCCAGCTGGCGGGCAGTGCTCATGACTTGTTCTTCTGTTTCGGCGCTGCAAGGACCGGCGATAACCAACGGACGTTCGCTAGGTACGCCTTCCAATACGATGGGTTGTAAATCGAGTTCCATAATGAAAGGTATTTATAGTTTTACATGATATTTTTGATTCTTTCCAAGGCTTCGGCCAGTCTGTTTTCTTTGGCACAAAGCGAGATACGGATGTAACGTTTTCCGTTACTGCCGAAGATGAACCCCGGTGTGATGAATACACGGGCTTCCTGAAGCACCTTTTCGGTCAGTTCTTCTACATCGGCATAGCTGTCTGGGATTCTTCCCCACAGGAACATACCTACCTGTTCCGGGTCGAAAGTACATCCCAAGGTAGTCATGATATCTTCAGCCAGTTTTCTCCGGCGGCTATATACCTGGATATTGGCTTCCTCGTGCCATTCTGTGCTGTTCTGATAAGCTTGGGCGGCTGCCAGCTGCATCGGACGGAATGTACCGGAGTCGATGTTACTTTTGATTTTCAGAATCCATTGAACGAAAGTGGCGTTGGTGGCAAGGAGGCCGACGCGCCATCCAGGCATATTGTGGCTTTTACTCATCGAATTGAATTCGATACAGCATTCTTTAGCTCCCGGGATGTTCAGAATACTGATAGGTTTCTTATTCAGGATGAAGCTGTATGGATTGTCATTGACGATGACTATGTTGTGTCGGCGGGCGAAATCCACCAGACGTTGGTACAGTTCCAGGGTAGCGTTGGCACCGGTCGGCATGTTCGGATAGTTGGTCCACATGATTTTTACCCGGCTCAGGTCCATTTGTTCCAGCTGTTCGAAATCGGGTTGCCAGTGGTTGTTTTCCTGCAGGTCGTAAGTCACGATTTCACTGCCTAAGATCCGGTTTAGTGAGGTGTAGGTGGGATATCCCGGATTCGGAACCAGTACCTGGTCACCCGGGTTTACCAGAGCCAGAGTGACGTGCAGGATACCTTCCTTCGAACCGATGAGCGGTTGGATTTCGGTAGCCGGGTCCAGGTTTACGTTATACCACCGTTTGTACCAGTCGGCCATGGCACGGCGGAGTTCCGGAATACCTACGGTAGGCTGGTAGCCATGTGCGTCGGCTTTCCGTGCATTTTCACACAATACCTCGATGGTTTCTGGAGAAGGCGGCATGTCCGGACTTCCGATACCCAGACTGATAACATCTTTTCCTTCAGCATTCATTCGTGCCACTTCTTTCAGTTTGCGGCTGAAGTAGTATTCGCTTACGCTTGCCAGACGGTCGGCAGGCTGTATGTTATAATGTTGATTCTCCTTCTGCATATTCTCCTAAAATTTTCAGTGCTTTAGTTAATGGGGTAACGGCATCGATGGCCTGTTTGTATCTCAAATAATCATTGAACATGATGTCTACGTAGAACAGGTATTCCCATTCACGGCCGATTATAGGCAATGACTGTATCTTGGTCAGGTTGATTTTATAGAATGAAAAGATAGACAGGACTTGCGAAAGACTTCCTTCACTATGTGGCAGCGAGAAAACCAGATTGACCTTATTGATTCTGGAACGGTCTTTCAGTTCGTCGGCCATCCAAGGGTCACAGACTACCAGGAAACGGGTGAAGTTATGCTTATTGGTTTCGATACCTTCCTGTAATATTTTCATGCCATAGAGTTCGGCAGCATATTTTGAGCAGATGGCCGCATGGCCTTTCAGTTGGTTCTTGCTGATATTCTCGGCACTTCCTGCCGTATCTTCTGTCTCTACTACTTTCAGTCCCGGATGTTGCTGGAGAAATTCTCGGCATTGTGCCAGTGCGACTGGGTGTGAATTGACTTCTGTCAAGTCATTCCAGTTTTCATCGGGCAGACACATGATGCTGTGGCTGATGCGGAGCTTGTGTTCTCCGATGATGGTGGCGCCGCTGTTGCGTAGCAGTTCGTAATTGTGCAGCAGACTGCCGGCGATGGTATTCTCGATGGCAATTACACCGATGACATTGCTGTCTTTCCGCATGTTCTCGAATACATCTTCGAACGTGTTGCAGCAAATCAGTTCAATTTCTTCGTCCTTGAAATACTTGTGGGCAGCAATATCGTGATACGACCCCAGTACTCCTTGAATGGCTATCTTCTTCATTGTGTTTTGGCTAAAAAAAAATCCCGTCTTCACTCGGAAGCGGGATTCGTTTATTTTCTATTCTATTATTCTATTCTCTTAATATACGCATGCGAACTCCCGCTTCACTTCATTGCTAAAGTAAAAGTAAAAGAAGTAAAAAAAGAAGTATGTCGCAAAAGTTCTCATTGTTTGTTATTTTGTTATTGTTTACGCTGCAAAAGTAATACTTTTCTTGAAAAAACAAGAGAATTATGAATTTTTTTTCTTGGATTTTTTAAATCGGGCTTGCTGGTGTTTCGAAATTGTGAAAGTTTCCGTTGATAAGATTTTCTTTTTCCGGATCCAGACTGATGGCTTTCTTCATATCTTCTATTGAGCCTTCCTTGTCTCCTTTCAGCAGTCTGGCTCTTCCCCGTTCCTGATAGAGTCTGGCGTTTTCGGGCATCAGTTCGATGGCTTCGGTATAGTTTTCGATGGCAGCATCCAATTCTTTCAATTCAATGTGTAGTTCTCCTTTTAGCAGGTAAGCGTTTTCATTGAAAGGGTTGTTTTCAAGTACTTGATTGAATGCTTCGAAGGCAGCATCCTTGTTTCCGAGGGCGGCTTGGATTTTACCTTTCAGTAATAGAGCGTCTTCATTATCCGGGTGAATGGTAAACACATGTTCTATGTCTTCCAAGGAATCGTTGGCCTGTCTCATGTCCCACAGGACTTCTGCCCGTAAGAGGTATGCTTCCAGATAATTTTCATTCAGAACAATGGCTTTGGTCAGCATGACAATGGCTTGGATAGGATTTTGCAATCCACGGTATGCCTGTGCGGCCATGTAATAGGATGTGGCATTCATTTCATCCAGTTTGATGGCTTTCTGGCAGGCGATGTCCATACTTTTGTAGTCTGCCTGCAGATAGCATACCCGTGCCAAGGCCAGCAGGTTTTCCAGATGGTCAGGTTGTATCTCTACCAGTCTGTCCAATGTGGTACGGGCATCGTCGGTAGCATCCGTCTGAAGGTAGGCGTTAGCCAGTAACATCATGGTTTCCGGTTCTTCTTTCAGTCGGATAGCATTTTCGAAACATTTGATGGCATAGGGAAGCTGATGGATGTTACGGGCACGGATGCCGTCGTATTTCAGCGTATCGAAATTCTTTTCTTCTTGTGTGGCGGCTTGTTTCTCTTCAGATGATTTTCCGCCGAATAATGATGATAGTAGACCCATGATATGATGTAGTTATGTTGTTTTTCGGCCGACAAACTTACGGAAAATCTGCGGAAATACCGCATGAAACGGGAGAAATGCGGCTAGATGATTGATCTAGTACTGTTACGATGATGGGTGATGTCAGTTTAAAAAATAGCGAAAAGTAAGAGTGAAGAGGAATTATGAAGAAGACATATGGCTTCATTGTATCTTTGGCAAGGCGACTATTATTTCGGTAGTGCTGCACATGGATGAGCACACCGTATCTTCATGCCACAGTCGTACCGATAGTAACAGGAGAACGCAGGAAAGCCAAGAAAAAGCAGACGGAAGGTAAACGTTCCTACCACAAGAAAGCCAATATCGTGCGTCTGTGTGCTGACGATGTATTGACACGTGAGAAGCTGGTAACATATCACGACAGTTATGCAAAAGCAATGGAGAAATATGGCTTGCAACGTGGTGTGCGAGGCTCGGAAGCACGCCATACAACAACCGCCCAATACTACCGTGATTTGAAACGGCAGACGGATGAACTTGAAGCCAATGTGCAACAGTTGCAGACCGAGCAGCAACAGGCAAAGCAACAGCTTGACGAGGTAAGGCAGGAAGTCAAGTCGGAGAAACTGGAAGCTGCCAAGACGGAAGCGAAAGCCGCATTCGTGGCAAAGGTCGGTTCTCTTTTCGGCAGCAACAAATTGAAAGAGGAAAGAGAGGAATTACAGCAACGTATATCCGCACTTAAAAATCAGAACAAAGAATTGATACAACATATCAAAACAATAGAACGGGAATATAAAGAAGAACGTACCAAGTTCAATGAATATGTGGATAAGATACAACGATACTTCCCTTATATGGAAAAGCTGTTACCGTTAATTGACTTCTGCCAAAACACCTTGAAATTCTCTGAAAGAGTAATTCAGGAGTTGTGCATGTTGAAAAAGGTTAGGCTGAAAGGGGATTTCTATTCTCCCGAGTTCAACCGAAAGTTCCGTGACGAAAATGCGGCTTTTTCATTTGAGGAGGACAAAAAAGGACATTTCCATATATGCGTGAATGACATTCCGCTTGTGCTATGGCTCAGACAGAAAGCGAATGAATGGAAAAATGGTTTGGAGATTAAAAATACAAAGCAGGATAAAGGACTGAAAATATAGAATGTCCTCTAAATTCCACTCCAAAAGCAAATAAAAACATTAGGAGATAGGAATTTATCAGAAAAATCTTCTACTTTTGTAAGCGGATTGAGGTAACTCTCTCCAAGACATACGAGAAAAAGAAGAAGCGTTATGCTTATCTTGAACTTGAAAACGTAGGAAATTTTCAAATTGGATACAAGAATAGCATAGTGGTTCTCACGCTATAGATATCTTAAGATCGGAAGAGCGGTTCAGCAGGAATG
>ERZ1032130.422-NODE-422-length-10694-cov-5.880064_pt1 | contig 10694 bp, 4 predicted proteins | sample MGYA00517879_ERZ1032130 | MGnify/ENA primary metagenome ERZ1032130 (study PRJEB33719, sample SAMN04262597) | wastewater metagenome | biome: rural village; feature: animal feces; material: feces | host: Bos taurus | place: El Salvador | collected 2012-01-31 ...
GCCGCGGTGCTGGCGCACACCAAGAGGGGAGAGGTCGCCACCGCGTCCTTCAGCCTCAAGCCACACCAGCTCGATGCGCTTGAGAGCGTCCTCGCCAAGCGGAGTGAGAGCCTTAGCCTCGTGGGCACGGCGCATGAGCTTGAGCACCCACTCATAGTCGTTGTCGCCAATGAGATAGCGCGAGCCGTGACGGCCGTAGTGGCTGATGTAGAAAGGCTCATACCCCTTGGGGGCGGGAGTGTTGAGCGACTCGGTCACAGGGTAGGCGTAATACACGCCACCAGCTTTGTTGAGGTCGGCAAAAACCTCCTCGGGCGTTGTCTGGCACAACGCCACGAGGGGAAGAATGATAGCCGACAGAATAATTGAAAATCTTTTCATGTCGATAACCGGTTTTTTGCTTGAAAATATAGTTGGAAAGCTATATTCCACAAAATTAGTAAAAAATCAAGTTATTGCAGTAGGTAGATGCCGACAAATTACTTATATCCGTCGTTCTGCTCAAGAGCCGGGTTATTAGTCATCTCGCTCTCAGGAATGGGGAAGAGTGCGTAGAAATCATCTACGTCGGAGCCAAGACGCTCACCGTTCTTCCAGTCCCAGTTGTAGCCCTTGGTGAACTTTCCGAAGCGGATAAGGTCGGTGCGGCGGACAAGCTCCGAAGCCATCTCGCGCTGACGCTCGGCGAGGATAAAGTCGAGAGTAAGCTCGCTGTCGGTGATATCACCGCTGACGGCTGACGAAACGCCTGCCTTGGCGTATTTGCCGCTCATGTAGGCACGCTCACGGATTTCGTTCACGTATTTCAGAGCGTCGGCACGGTTGCCGCCCGAGCGGAGGATAGCCTCAGCAGCCATAAGATAGGCATCGCCGGTGCGGAACAACGGGAAGTCGATTGAAGTGTAGGTGATACCCGAAGCGCACTCTTTGTCGTCCTTAGTCACGTTGCGCCACTTGATGTAGCCGTAACCGCAGGTGAAGGTGCTGGTCATAGCCTGGTTGTTGTCCCAGGTTTCCTTCTTCTGGTTGTCGAGAGCAGTCATAAACTGGGCACGCTTGTCGTTCTTGGTGTTACCCCAAGTGTCGTCGGTGCGGAAAGCCACGTCGGCAGGGTCGAAAGCATCTACGAGAGTCATCTTGGCACGCACGTTGCCCCAGCCTTTCGAGCCTACGCCGGTCTGATAAAGCTCATTCATCGGGCCATTCACAAAAGCCTTCACATAGAAGTTGGTTCCAGCCGAACTCTGGGCGCGGAGACCGTCCTGAGCGAGCGGCCAGATGATTTCGCGGCAGGTGTTGTTGTCGGCGAGGAAGATGTGGCGATAGTCGCTTGCAAGAGGATAAGCGTTGCTGTCGATCACCTTCTTGGCGTAGGTGAGACAGTCGGTGTAGCGGTCGGTGCCGGTCCATACCTTAGCATTGAGATACATGCGAGAGAGGAGGAACCAGGCAGCCACCTTATCCACGCGGGCATATTCGTTCTGTCCCGGCTCTTTGAGTAGGTCTTCGCTTGCCGACTCGCCGATAATGGCTTTCAGCTCACTTTCGGCATACTCGAAAGTGGCTTTGCGGGTCATCTGCACGGGAATGTCCTTCACGCCCACAGTCTCATCGATGTAGGGCACGCCGCCAAAGAGGTCGCAGAGCATAGAGTAGCAGTAGGCGCGTATGAAGCGTGCCTCGGCACGATAGGCGAGGTATTCACCGCTCATCTCGTTCCACACGCCATAAGCCTTCATCTTGTCGGGAGTGCACTCGCGGAGGAACTCGTTGCAGTAGGCAATCGACATGTAGAGACGCTGATAGGTCCAAGTGATTACCGATGCGTTTGAAGAAGTCCACTGGAGGTTGAGGCACTTGCGCAGACCGTTAGAAGACGAAGGCATGAGGAAATCGTCGGTTGTAAGCTCCTGAAGGTAGAAAAGTAGGCGCACATAGCCCGAGTAGCCTTCGTTGGCACCTTCGAGGTCGCCGTCGCCACCGTCGCCACCCTTCTGGCCGGTGAGAATCAATGAGCCGTAGCACTTGGCGAGCACGCCAAGGTAGCCGTCCTTGGTGCTATACACCTGCTGGCCCACAAGCTGGTTATCGTCTAATGGCATTGTGTCGAGGTCGCCGATGCACGACGAGAGGCACATAATGCTTGCTAAAAGCATGAAAATATATTTTTTCATTTTCTTATTGTCTTGATTAATGGTTAGTAATTAGAAGTTAAGATTCACACCTACATTGAAAGTGCGCGGACGCGGATAAACCTCGCGGTCGATACCGTTGCTAAGCTCAGGATCGATGCCGCTGTAGCCGGTGATAGTGGCGAGGTTCGACACGCCGAAGGTGAGGCGAAGCGTGCTCTTGTCGTTCCACAGCTTGCGGAAGTTGTAGCCGAGAGTCACGTTGTCGAAGCGGAAGAATGAGCCATTCTCGAGCCACATGTCGCTGTATAGCTGCTGAGTCTCGAAGCCGAGGTCGCGAGTGCTGCGCAGAATGTTGCTGAAGCTGCCCTGGTCGCTATATACCGACTGGCAATACTGGTCGGCTTTCACGTAGTTATACACGTAGTTGCCAAATGAGCCGTGACCGCTGATTGAGAGGTCCCAGTTCTTGTAGGTAAAGCGGGTGTTGAAGCCGAGGTAAGAGGTCGGGAGGGCACTCTTGCCGGTGGCATACTTGGTCTCGGTGGCTGAGATAGAGCCGTCGGGCTGCACATATTGTCCTTCAAGAGGCTTGCCGTTCTCATCGTAGGCTTGTTTGGCGAGATAGAATGTGTAGGGGCGCTCATCGACCATAAACACCTGCACGGTCTTTCCTGTGCCGGAGATAGCACCGGTATTCACGAAGTTTGCACCGGTATCAACGGTGTTGAGCTTGGTGATTTTCGAGTCGTTCCAAGTGTAGTTGAATCCAACGGTCCACTCAAAGTCGCTTGTGCGCACCGGCACGGCGTTGATAGCAAACTCCACGCCTTGGTTCTCCATCTTACCGATGTTGGTGGTGATAACCGAAGAGTAATTAGTGCCCGAGAGCACGTTTATGGTGTTCAACAGGTTCTTTGTATAGCGCTTGTAGTAGTCGATAGTACCATAGATGCGGTTTCCGAGGAAGCCGTAGTCGATACCCACGTTCCAAGTGGTGGTGCTTTCCCACTTGATGTCATTATCGAATCCATTGGGTCGGTAGGTCTGATACCACTTGTCGCCAAACTGATATGACGACTCAGGATAAGAAACCGAGAAAGTGGTCATGTAGGGGTAGTCGTTGATGATATCCTGCTGTCCTGTCACACCGTAGCCGAGACGGAGCTTGAGGTCGGAGAGTGTGTTCTGGTCTTTGAGGAAGTCCTCCTGGGTGATGCGCCAAGCGAGAGCCACCGATGGGAAGAGACCCCAGCGGTTGTCCTTAGAGAATCGCGAAGAGGCATCAGTACGCATTGTGACGGTTGCGAGATAGCGGTTGTCGTAGCCATAGTTCACACGGCCGTAGAATGAGAGGAGATAATACTCCGACTCGTAGTGGTAGAGAGTAGCAAGCTGGTTGCCCTCAGTGTCGTTGGTGGTGAGGTCATACTTTTTCCAGAAGTGCTGCCAGCCATAACCGGCCATCACGCCGAAATTGTGCTTGCCAAGCTCCTTGTCGTAGTTGGCGAAAGCATCGAGGAGGTAGTTGCGCTTATCTTGTGTGCCGCTTTCGGCAAGACCTGTACCGTCCTTCTGGTTGCCGGTGTACATCATACCAGCCAACTGGGGCACGTTGCGGTTGTACTTGCTGCGGAGCACATCGTAGCCGAGGTTTACGTTGAGTTTCAGGTCTTCAAGACCGTGAACCTTGTACATGATAGCTGCGCTACCAATGGAGCGTGTAATCTTGTTCTGGCGGTCGGTGAGATCGAGAGTAGCCACAGGGTTATCGGTCTGGATAGCCATAGGCGAACCGCCGTTGGTCCAGATGAAGTAGCCAAGACCCGGATCGGTGGCGGCAGTGCTGCTGCCGGTCATCACGGGGCGTGTAGGGTCGTAGCGGAGAGCGCTGTTCACCACACCGCCATCTACTTTGCGGTTCTTCTCATAGGAAACCTTGAGGTTGATGTTGGCAGTGAGGTGCTTGTCGAAGAATTGAGGAGCGATGTTGCCACCGAAAGAGTAGCGCTGGTAGTTGCTCGTCTTGATGATACCATTCTGGTCGGTATAGCCAAGAGAAACGCGATAGGGACTATCTATAGCCTTGATATTGCCGGCTACCGAGAGGTTCTGCTCGGTGCTGAACGAGGTGCGATAGATTTCGTCCTGCCAGTCGGTGTTTGCATCGCCGAATTTAGCATCAGAGGGGACACCGGTCACTGTGGGGACATACTGGCGGAACTCGTCGGCAGTGAGCACGTCGAGCTTCTTGGCAACCGTACCCACGGCATAGTTGCTACTATAAGTGACTTGAGTGCGGTCGCCACCCTTCTTGGTGGTGATAACGATTACACCATTAGATGCACGCGAACCGTAGATTGCAGTAGCCGAAGCATCTTTGAGCACGGTGAAAGTCTCGATGTCCTCAGGGTTGATAGAGCCGATGATGTTGCTTGCGCCCTCGATAGTAGAGTTATCCACAGGCACACCGTCGATAACGATAAGCGGGTCGTTGCTTGCCGAGAGGCTGGCGCCGCTACGAATGCGTATTGTAGCGCCCTCGCCCGGAGCTCCGGTGCTCGACACCACGTTTACACCTGCCATCTTACCCACGAGAGCGTCCTGAGCCGACACGCGGTTACCCTTGTTAAGCTCATCGGGCTTGATAGCCATCACTGAACCGGTAGCATCTTGCTTCTTTACACTACCATAGCCAATCACCACAAGCTCCTCGAGGTTCTGGGCATCTTCCTTGAGTACGATGCCGGCTTTCACCTCGGGTGAGTTGGCAACAATCTCGCGTGACTGGCAGCCTACGTAGCTGATAACGAGGATAGCGTTGTTGCTTGGAACTTTGAGAGTGAATCGACCGTCGAAGTCGGTGGCGGTTCCGGTGGAAGTGCCTTTCACGAACACCGATGCACCGATGATAGGTTCTTTTGTACCGTCAACCACAAGACCCTCAATGGTGGTCTGGGCAAATGCGGTAACACCTGAGATTAATGCCACGATGAGCATAATCATCTTGAAGAAATCAATTTTTAAGTGTTTCATTTAATTGTTAGGTTTATGTGAATTTTGATAAGTAAAAGCGCACTTGGTGCTTCGGTGCAAAATTAGTCAAGAGAAATGAAAGCGTGAATATACAGTAAATACGCAAAGTAAACCCTATTTTTTTAAATATAAACAATCGCCATTGATAATCAATGTTTTAGCCTATAAAAATCAATATTAAAAAGTAAGTCAATGGCAAAATTCGATTAATATTGCAGGCTCATTAATGCTTCGTCGAGCCACACTGGCGGCATCGAGAGGCACAAAGAGCCGACACACACTGGTGTTATTTAATTTTAAAAATAGGCTGAAAGTCGGCTTTAATTGTGTGAGTGCCACAAATTTGAGCTATATTTGCAAAATGTTTCGGCAGGCAGACATTGCACAATGTAGCTGTTGCAAGAGATGTGATGCCGATAGTGCGTTGCCGAAAGGCTCAATTATCGATAATAAACAAAGTTATTTTTTAATATCTCACAGATGAGAAGATACAAGATTATCAACGACTCACTTGGCTGGCTCACATTTGTGGTGGCTGCTGTCACCTACCTCCTCACCATGGAGCCTACTGCCAGCTTCTGGGACTGCCCGGAATTTATCTCGCAAGGATTCAAACTCGAAATCGGACACCCGCCCGGCAACCCTATCTTCATGCTTGCCGCCCGATTTGCTATCAATTTCACCAACGATGTGAGCAGTGTGGCTCTGTGTGTGAATGCCATGTCGGCATTGCTCAGTGCAGGTACCATTTTGCTGCTGTTCTGGACTATCACCCACTTGGTGAAGCGTCTTGTGGTAGCTGACGATGCCGAGAGCGTGAGCCTCACCGAGATGCTTGTGATTTTCGGCAGCGGATTGTGTGGCGCCCTCGTCTATACGTGGAGCGACACCTTCTGGTTCTCGGCTGTTGAGGCTGAGGTATATGCCTTCTCATCGTTCTGCACCGCCTTGGTGTTCTGGCTCATCTTGAAATGGGAAAACCGCGCCGACGAGCCTCACAGCGACCGCTGGCTGGTGCTCATAGCCTATGTGATAGGCGTGTCGGTGGCAGTGCACCTGCTCAATTTGCTTTGTATTCCGGCAATCGTGCTTGTGTTCTACTACAAGAAATTCAAGAATACCAATGCCAAGGGCTCGCTGCTGGCGCTGCTCCTCTCGTTTGCCATCATCGCGCTGATTCTCTTCGGACTCGTACCGGGCTTCGTGGAAGTTGCACAGGACATGGAGCTGTTCTTCGTGAATACCCTCGGACTTGGCTTCAATTCGGGCGTGCTCATCTATGCCATAGTGCTCTTTGCAGTGTTCATCTGGAGCATATATGAGCTTTACAAGCAGCAAAGCCCCACCCGAATCAAGCTGTCGTTCTTCCTGAGCATCTTCCTCTCGGGAATGCTCTTCATAGGCGACGGTTTCTTGATTCCGGCAGTGCTCACAGTGGCTCTCATTGTGTATCTCTACAAATATTGTAACCGCATTCCGGCGCGTATCTTCGCACTCACGGTGATGAGCATTTTCGTGATTTTCATAGGTTACTCATCGTATGCACTCATTCTTATCCGCTCGAATGCACAGACACCAATGGACCAGAACTCGCCCGACAACGTGTTTGCACTGGGTAGCTACCTCAACCGCGAGCAGTATGGCGACACTCCGCTGCTCTACGGACAGACGTTCAACGCCGGCGTGGTGTATAAGGACAACGGCGAGGGCGCAATGAAGCCTGTGAAGAAAGAAGGCAAGGCTCTCTATGCCAAAGAGGTGAAGACCGACCCGTCGCAGCCCGACCGCTACAAGCAGATAGGCACAGCCGACAAATATGTGACTTCTCCAGAGCTCGACATGCTCTTCCCGCGAATGCACAGCGGTGCACACGCCCGTGAGTACAAGGAATGGATAGGCATGGTGGGAACCACCGTGAATGCCACCACACAGCTCGACAAGGAGGGCAACGTTATCTCCACTGAGCCAAAGGTGAAGCCCACATTTGTGGAAAATATGCGTTTCTTCATCGACTACCAGCTCAACTATATGTACTGGCGCTACTTCATGTGGAACTTCGTAGGCCGCCAAAACGACATTCAGGGCAGTGGTGAAATCACCCACGGCAACTGGATAAGCGGTATTCCTTTAATCGACAACGCACGCCTCGGCGACCAGTCGCTGCTTCCGAGCGACCTCGGCGAGGGCAACAAGGGACACAATGTGTTCTACATGCTGCCGCTGCTGCTCGGTATCATCGGCTTGCTGTGGCAGGCTTACGCCGGAAAACGCGGAATCGAGCAATTCTGGGTGGTATTCTTCCTCTTCTTCATGACGGGTATCGCCATTGTGATATATCTTAACCAGACTCCAAGCCAGCCGCGCGAGCGCGACTACGCCTTTGCAGGCTCATTCTATGCCTTTGCAATATGGGTGGGTATGGGCGTTGCCGGACTGTGGAAACTCATTCTCGCCATCATCAAGAAGGCAAAGAAAGCCGATGCCGATGCACGCACCTCGATGATTACCGCCTGTGCGGCTGCCGTGGTAGGCATTCTTGTGCCGCTGCAAATGGTGGGACAGACCTGGGACGACCACGACCGCTCAGGACGCTATCCGGCTCGCGACTTCGGTATGAACTACCTTTCGAGTGTGGGCAAAAACGGTATTATCTTCACCAATGGCGACAACGACACCTTCCCATTGTGGTACTGCCAGGAGGTGGAAGGCTACCGCACCGACGTGCGCGTGGTGAACCTCAGCTATCTCACCACCGACTGGTATATCAACCAGATGCGCCGTCCTGCCTACAAGTCGGCTCCGCTACCGATGCTCTCAAATCCGCTCACATTTGCCTACGAGGAGCGACAGTATAACTACTTCATCGAGCCTGACGAGACACCGACTCCGGTGCTTGAGTCGCTTGCGCAGCTCTATTCGGACGACTACAAGAACAACCCGTGGCACTTGCCGCAAATCAAGAAGCCGTGTATGTATATCCCGGTGGATAGTGCTGCTGTGGTGGCTGCCGGAATCGTTGCTCCCGAGCGTGCCAACCTAATTGAGCCGACCATCGACTGCGACATGCTTGCCGACAAATACACTGCCGGTGAGATGGCTATGAGCTCGAGCAAGGTGATGACCCTCGACATTATCGCCTCTGCAGCCGCCCAAGGCTGGAAACGCCCGGTATATTTCGCCATGACCGTGCCCGACCGCTACTATGCCGGACTCTCGCCCTTCATGGAATCGACCGGTATGGCTTACCAGGTGGTGCCCATCAAGAGCGCAGTGTATGGGGCTACCGGCGAAATAGGCACCAACACCAAGAAGATGTATGACAACGTGATGACCAAGTTCCGCTGGGCAGGACTCGATGCCGACCAGAACGGCGAACGCTATTGGGACGAGACCATACGCCGCATGGTCACCACCACTCGCTCTGCAATGACCGACCTTGCCTACGACCTCATCGGCGAAGGTGAATACGACAAGGCACGCACCATTCTCAACCTTATGGACGAGAAACTCCCCGTGAAGGCTGTGCCCTATTCACTCCAGCTTGGTATGCGCTACGCCCAGATTCGTACAGCGCTTGCCAAACTTGGCGGAAACAAGGACGACCAGGAGAAGGCTGTGAAGATTATGGAGAGCGAGGTGCTCCGCTATGCCGAGTATGTGCGCTACTACCAATCACTTAGCCCCGACCTATACACCCGCCTATCGTACACCGACCACTATATCGACCAGCGCTACTTCCTCGACCTCCTCGAATACTACCACCAAATCAACGAGGCAGGACTGGAGAAGCTCGTGAAGAAGATTACAGATATGGGCGTAAACATCGACCGTATGTACGACTTCGTGCGTGCTCAGGCTCAGGCTGCACAGGCTCAAAATGATTCTCAGCAAGTTGAAGAAGATGAGACTGAAGACGTAGCCGATGCCGAAGATGCCGACATCGACTGGAGTGAAGCATTCGGAGGATAACATCAACCGACCCTACTGACGTAATGCTAATCGAACAACCGCCTTTACTTTATAGAATACTGTTCCCCGAGACCGTGTGGAGAATACACCGGAAACGGAGAACAGTATTTCTCACTTTCGACGACGGTCCTATCCCAGAGGTGACACCGTGGGTGCTCGACACCCTCGATTTCTATGGCGTGAAAGCCACCTTCTTCCTCGTGGGCGACAATGTGCGCCGCCACCCCGAGCTGCTCGACGAAATTCTGCGCCGCGGTCACAGCGTGGGCAATCACACCATGAACCACGTGCAGAGCCTCAAGATGACCACACGCAACTATGTGCACAATGTGGCTCTTGCCAACCGGCTTATCGGCTCGAAACTATTCCGTCCGCCGCACGGACTGATGCGCTGGGGCACGGCACGCCTCATGAAGAATCACTACACGCTGATAATGTACGACCTCGTGTCGCGCGACTACAACCACAAGCTCACCGGCGAGCAGGTGCTCAACAATGTGAAACGCTATGCCCGCCGAGGCTCGATAATAGTGTTTCACGACTCACTGAAAGCTCGTGAGAATATGCAATATGCCCTGCCACGCGCCATCGAATGGCTTAAATACAAGGGCTATGCATTTGAGGCAATCCCAATGCAATAGCCCACCAGCCTTTGCTTGTGGATTGACGGCAGATTTTACCAACAGAGAATGAACGACTACAAGGAGCTGATTCGCACAGAGGCTGCACGGCTGGGCTTTGATGCCTGTGGCTTTGCGCGTGCCGAGGCTGTTGATGCCGAAGCACAGCAGCGCTACGACCGCTGGATTGCTGCCCGCCGTCACGACTGCATGGACTATGCCACACGCTACCTCGATGTGCGCAGCGACCCCCGACTGCTCCTCGACGGGGCACAAACAGTGATTTCACTCGCCCTTGGCTACTATCCTGCCGTGCTGCAAGACCGCGAATCGCCACAATTCTCATTTTATGCCTATGGGCGCGACTACCACGAGGTGCTGCGTGAGCGTCTGCGTGCCCTTGCCACCTACGTTAAGGAGCTGACGGGCTGCGAGAGCCGTGCGTGCGTCGATACTGCTCCTATTCGCGAGAAATACTGGGCGCAACGTGCCGGAATCGGCTTCGTGGGTCGCAATAATTTGCTTATTCTGCCCGGTCGCGGCTCATTCTTCTTTCTTGGCGAACTCGTAACCACGCTTGCCGTGGAGCCCGATGAGCCATGCCGCCTCACCTGCGGTGACTGCCGACGATGCGAAATATATTGCCCGGGAAAGGCTCTGAGCGGCGATGAAGCACTCGATGCCTCACGCTGCCTTTCGTGCCAACTTATAGAAAACCGAAGCGAAACGCTGCCTGAATGGGTGGGAGAGCGTGCCGGACTGCGCGTGTATGGCTGTGACGCCTGCCAGCGGTGTTGCCCCCACAATGCCTACGCTGAGCCTACACGGGTGCCCGATTTTGCCATTTCGCCCGAGCTGCAGCACATCACCGCCGACGATATAGAAATCAACAAGGCCCAGGATGCCGGTGTGGACTACAACCAAGGCAATATCACCG
>ERZ1032130.423-NODE-423-length-10674-cov-6.186552_pt1 | contig 10674 bp, 8 predicted proteins | sample MGYA00517879_ERZ1032130 | MGnify/ENA primary metagenome ERZ1032130 (study PRJEB33719, sample SAMN04262597) | wastewater metagenome | biome: rural village; feature: animal feces; material: feces | host: Bos taurus | place: El Salvador | collected 2012-01-31 ...
CAAAGTTCATTGCCAACGTTGCTGGCTATAATCACTCAGGATTCCGAGAGATCATCATAAATATTTGTGTACTTTGAAGATACTTTACTGTTATCATCACAGTATTTTATCCCCCCTATAAAGTCTGAAAAATCCACAATTTTCTCCAGCTTTTCCATGTAAGAATGGCAGCATTACACTCTTATCCCATGGTATTTATAGTACCTTCATTATACTTCCGCCCCTCCCCCCAAAAAATGAACATTCACATATAATTGTTGCACTTCTTTAATCTGACCCATGAAAATTCTGTAACATTTTTACAAAAAATATACTTTTTTTACCACTAAAAAACTCTTCACAGCAATGCCATGAAGAGCCTGATTTTCCTTATTTTTTTCATAATCCGATTACCATAGAAGCTGTAAATGCACTTTAATAATTCCGATTGATCAGTTCCAGCTCCTCGATCATTTTTTTCAGTTCTGCCTCACTTTGACAGGCTTTTTCAATCGATGCGGTAATCATATCTATCGCCTCACTGTCCCAGACAGATGTAATGGTCTTTAACTGAATTCCTGCACTGTGGGCAGTTTCCAGTGCATTCCCAAGCACTGGATATTTTTCTGCGATAACCTGATTATCCACCTTTGGATTCGACGGTGCCTGTCCGGTTTCTGTGGCAATCCTTGTCTGAATTTCAGGGCTTAACATATATTTCAAAAAACGAATCGCAGCTTCATTTTTCTTGTTGTCTGGACTTTCATAAACCACATACCCCGAAGATGGTGAAACGTAGGATAGCATCATTCCGTAATTGGTAGGATAATTTGCATACGCAATCTCATTGCTCAGTTCACAGCTCTGGATCACTTCACTCTCCCATACTCCGTTAAAATACATGGCTGTCGAACCTTCAATAAAGTATTGTCTTGCATTTTCCAAGCTGTCAGTATTCTTTGAGTATCTATAAATATTCGAAAAATCGCGAATGACCGTTTTCAAAACCTCATTATCATAGCTTTGCGGAACATCTGTGGCCAAAATCAACCCATCCGTGCTTTCTCCACCAAGTCTCGCAAGGAAAAGATTTTCCACCACCTGAACATTTTCCAGGGCATAAACTGCCTCCAGCTTTTCACTGGTGCGATTCCATGTTTCCAGCTTTTCGCAGACTTCATAGAACTCCTGCCACGTTTTAGGCAAGGCAATCTCTCCGTTTTCATCCACGATTCCTGCTTCTCTGAAATACTGCTCGTTGTACCAATATCCCATAACCTCCAGCGCGTCCGGCAATGTATACAAACTTCCATCGGTATTTGTCCACACCTCCAAAACCGATGGATGAACCAGCTGCATAAATTCAGAATCCTTTCGAATATACGACATAAGATCAAGCAGTTTTCCTCTTTTTACCGCATTTTCCACATAATAATATTGTCCGTTGGTGCTTACAATATTTGGCATTTCATCCAATGCCAGCATGTCATTGGCTTTTTCTACCGCAATGGAACTGTCAGAAGATGGCTGAGAGCTTAACACAATGTCTTCATTTCGCTCATCAAATTCATCATAGATTTCCTGCATAATAGAGTGTGCACGCAACGTACCTCCCCATCCGTGGATAAAAGATAATCGTACAGGCTCTGCTTCCTCAGTCATCCCGCAACCTGAAAGTAAGAGTAAAAATAAAGTTAATATAATAATTTGTCCTTTGGTTCTCATCGTAATTCCTCACAAAAATGTTCAAGCATTTCCACAATTTCTTTTTTCTTACCAGTCAGTGATCCTTGCACCATCTGAGGTTTGCCACCGCCTTTGCCGTTAAACTTTTCATTCAACTGTTTTGAAATTTGACTCACATCAGTATTTTTACATCCAAGAATATAACGATATCCCTTGTCATCGCTTCCGATAAATGCACCGCAGATTCCCACGCAGCGTTCCATGGCATCATTGACAAAATTGCGCATTGCAATAGAGTCCAGAGATTTTTCAAAAATGCAGACATATTTATCCTCTGCATTCACTTTTTCCAGTTTTTCCTGAAGATACATCGCCTGAATACGATTTAACTGTTCTCGCAAAGAAGTTTGTTGCTCCTGCAAATTTTTCACCGCTTCCGCAATTTTATCCGGTTTGGCAGAAAGGGCTGCAGAAACTTTTCCCACAGACTCCTGCTTCTGCTGATAATCTTTTAAAGCACGCATACCACAAACAATCGTCAGGCGGCATCCCCCGCGATGTCTGTCGCAGCTCTGGATTTTCAGAAGTCCAACCTCTGCTGTTGTTCTTACATGAGGTGCACAGCAGGCACATCTGTCAATTTCAGGAATTTCTACGATTCGTACCTGACCTTCGATTTCAATCTTACTTCTGTATTCCATTTCAGAAAGTTCTGCCTTAGTAGGAAATTTCACCTGCACCGGAATATTGGCATGAATCGCCAGATTCACTTTGATTTCCAGTTCCCGCACCTGCTCTGCTGATAATTCTCCATCGAAATCAAGCGTTGTAATTTCTGTGCTCAGATGAAATCCTACGTTGTTGTAACCATAGGTTGCACATACAATTCCGGACAAAATATGTTCCCCTGTATGCTGCTGCATTTTATCAAATCGTTTCGCAAAATCAATCTTGCCAGCTACATGCATGCCCACTTCCAGCGGAACTTTTGTTTCATGATAAATAACCCCTGCTTTTTCACAAGTATCAATTACTTCGATTTCATTTAACCATCCTGTATCTCCGGTCTGACCACCACCCTCCGGGAAAAAGGCGGTTTTATCTAAAACTATACTCCATGTAGTTTCACTTTTCTGTTCACAGGAAATGACTGTGGCCTGAAACTCCTGTAAGTAGCTGTCTTTATCGTATAATTTTTCTGTTGTCTTCATGTTTCTTTTCCTAACTATTCAAAATCTTGTTTTTTAGCGACGCTTACTTCTATGGCAGGGTCTATATACACACAATATCCCACCAGACCCTCCAAAGTGTTCTCCAACTTGCTTTTGCTATGTGAAAAGGGTCTATACAAAAAACTTTTCCGTCAGACCCCACGTTTTTGATTTTTCGGTATCTCACACAAACTTTTTCTGTATAGACCCTTGAAAGCTGTGATTAAGCAAGCTACAATTGACTTTCGGTATCCTACAATCTACTGTTCACGCATAGACCCCACAAGCCCGCAATATCGCCTGTTATCCTTACTTACACATGAAATATCATCTTTGCCTGGGCTCTGCGCTCCTCATACTGCGGATAAAAATCCATCGAACGGTCATAGGGCTTGATATAAAAAGTCTGAAGCAGAAACATACTTACCTGTTTCGCAGCCGCTTCATCTGCTCCTTTCACACGCTCTTCCATACGCATGAGGAAGTTATGCCAGTCAGCCACAAAACTCTCGTACTGTTTCAGGTTCGGTGTATCAATCCACTTTTTCACCTTTACCTTGGTACGGTTTTCTTTTTTACATTCATGAGTCTGAAGGAAATATTTAAATCCTTCTTCCTCATAGTATCTTCCCAGTGGGAACAAACGGCAGATTCCCGGTCTGTGGGCATGAATGCTGCAGCGGCCGTTTCTATCCAAAAATCCACAGGCTTCCTGTGGTCCGGCCATACGAAGATTCGGTAAAATAATTCCATCCACCACATTTAGCTCGATGTACCGGTTCATGAGTGCTTCAAAGCTCATTTCCAGATTGGTAGTCAGGCGGTAAATGTCCAGCGGGTCTAAAATAATGGATTCTCCCATACCGTGACAGCAGGCAGAACATCCTGCACAGTCACCGCAGTCTGCTTTTACCATATCATTGCTTGTATATAATTTGCCGTCAGAAATTTCTTCCAGCGATACGTTTCTTTTCATCAGAATTCTCCCTTTTTGAAATGAGGGGATGCAACGCATCCCCTCATTTATGAAGTCTTATTTGTTTTCTTCTGGTAAATCAATCTTAATATGAACGTCTGCAAGCTGTTTTGGATCAACTTCTGACGGAGCACCCATCATTACGTCCATAGCTGTCTTATTCATTGGGAATGGAATGATTTCACGAATGCTTTCTTCTCCTGCAATCAACATTACCATACGGTCAACCCCTGGAGCAATACCGGCATGTGGCGGTGCCCCATAAGTAAATGCATTGTACATTGCCGGGAATTTCGCTTTCACGTCATCTTCTCCAAGGCGTACAATTTCAAATGCTTTGATCATGATTTCAGGATCATGGTTACGAACTGCACCGGAAGACAATTCCACACCGTTACATACTAAGTCGTACTGGTACGCAAGGATATCTAATGGATCTTTTTCCATTAAATCTTTCATACCGCCCTGTGGCATGGAGAATGGATTGTGGCAGAATTCAAGTTCACCTGATTCCTCGCCCATTTCATACATTGGGAAATCTACGATCCAGCAGAATTCGTAGCAGTCTTTCTTCATGTGACCTTCTACGGTATTACCTAAGATTTTACGGAATACACCGGCTGTCTTCTGAGCCACTAATTTCTTACCTGCTGTAAGACCTACGAAATCCCCTGGTTTTAATCCAAGTGCTTCAATTACAGCATCTTTTCTTTCCACTAAAAATTTGGAAATACCGCCAACGAATTCGCCGTTGTCATCTACACGGAACCAGAATGCTTTGTTGTTTGACTGCATTTCAACATCTGCACACATTTTATCGATAACTTTTCTTGTGCCGGCAAAGTTGTTTACTACGATTGCTTTTACCACATTTCCTTCAAATGGGCCAAATCCGCAGTCTGCCATCACTTCTGTAGCATCTGTTAATTCTAAGTCGATACGAAGGTCTGGTTTGTCAGAACCATACTTATCTAATGCATCTAAGAAAGAAATTCGTTTGAATGGTGCTGCGCTTGCTGTTTTGTAAACGCCGTATTTTGCAAAAATTGGTGGAAGAACCTTTTCGATTACTGCGAATACGTCTTCCTGACTTGCAAAGGACATTTCCATATCTAACTGATAGAATTCACCTGGTGAACGGTCAGCACGTGCATCTTCATCACGGAAGCATGGTGCAATCTGGAAATATTTATCAAAACCGGATGTCATCAGAAGCTGTTTAAACTGCTGTGGCGCCTGTGGCAATGCATAGAATTTTCCCGGATGGTTTCTGGATGGTACAAGGTAATCTCTTGCGCCTTCCGGAGAAGAACATGTCAGGATTGGTGTTGTGATTTCTAAAAATCCTTCTTCTGTCATAGCTTGACGAAGTGCAGATACAACCTGACATCTAAGTACGATGCGGTCTTTTACTGCAGGGTTTCTTAAATCAAGGTAACGATATTTTAAACGAGCATTTTCATCCGCTTCTTTGGAACGGTTAATTTCAAATGGAAGCTCGTTATGACGGCATTTTCCTAAAACAGTGATGTCTGTTGGAACAACTTCGATATCTCCTGTTGCCTGATTTGGGTTTTTGCTGGAACGTTCTCTCACCACACCAGTGATAGAAAGAGTAGATTCACAGTTTACACCATTTAATTTTTCCATCATTTCTTCAGTTTCAATAACAACCTGAGTTGTTCCGTAGAAATCACGAAGAACAAGGAAACCAAGGTTTTTACTTACTTTACGAAGGTTTTCGTACCATCCAACAATGGTTACATTTTCCCCCACATGCTCCATACGGAGATCATTACATGTATGTGTTCTTGACTGAAACATTTTTATCCTCCAAAATAAAATATATTTTCATTTATTTCGTACATTTTAACTGATTAATTATAATATAAAGCCAAGTTTTCTTCAACCACTACTTTCCTAAGAACTTATAATTTCTCTAGATTTCCTGTTTTCCAAGTCTCACCTGCTCCATATAAAATGCCAGTTCCTCTTCCATATGGTCAAACAGATAATTTTTCTGACCCTGAGGATGCTTTTCCAGATACTCCCTGCGAAGCTCCTGCTTCATATATTCAATCTCATCTCTCAGTTCTTTTGCAGATAAAAGGCGGCATCCCTGTCCACGGATAATCAGCTGCTCTAACCCATCAGAAGTCGCAACGGTTACATTGTATTTTCGTCCAATCTCATGAGCCAGCTTTTCAATGTACTGATCCGCAGTTTCCGCTTCCTTTGTATATACAATGTGAATATTGTGATAATCCGTCATTTCACCGGTATTTCCAACCACTTTATAGGCATCGAACACGAGAATCAGCGTACACCCTTTATACCCCTGATAATTACAGAGAATATCCGCAAGCTTTCCTCTCGCCGCCTCAATGTTAACTTCTGCAAGCTCTTTTAAATCCTCCCAGGCGAACACAATGTTATATCCGTCTACCAAAAGATATTCCCTCACAGCTTCCGGCTTCTTTTTGTGCTTTTCTGCGGATGGATTATAATCTCTGACCTTTCTGGTTAAATAATTGCTGTACTCTCTGCGCTCCCGTTCCTTTTCCTTACGATCACCATAGGTACGGGTAAAAATCTCTTCCAATTCTTTATCATCTGATGCCGAATAACCAAATCCACCCCCTGACGACAGGGTCTGTTTTGGTGCGTTAATCACTTCCATCGGTTTCTTTTTCTTCATAGAATATGTTGTTTCCACATGAGCCATTTCATCAACTTCATCCCATGGCACATAATATCCTGCACCGTGAGCGCAGAATACGGAACCTGACGGATTTCTCATGTCCGAATCCGGATCATAACCACGATTTTCCACAACTTCATCCGCATTGTGACATGGTGCATAGCCTCCAAGAACACAGTTTAATCTGCCTCGTCCCTTAGAATATGCAATCACTTCCATGGTATAATCTCTCATAGTGGCTACCGGTGCTTTACCCGTCACCACTGCAGTCTCCGCACCCAGTTCCGGTGGATTGCATTTTCCAAACATTTTTTCCACGTCCGTCATGGCACGTCCCAGATTTTCCAGGGGAATCTCCAGACGGAACTCATACATCGGTTCCAACAATACACTTTCAGCTTTCATCAGTCCTTGTCTTACCGCACGATAAGTGGATTGTCTGAAATCACCACCCTCTGTATGTTTTAAATGAGCACGTCCCCCCACCACAGAAATTTTCATATCCGTAATTTCAGAACCTGTGAGCACCCCTTTGTGCTTACGCTCTTCCAGATGAGTCATGATCAGTCTCTGCCAGTTCTTATCCAGCAGATCCTCACTGCAATTTGTGGCAAATGTCATGCCGCTTCCCTGTTCTCCCGGTTCCAGCAGCAAGTGTACCTCTGCGTAGTGGCGTAACGGCTCATAATGTCCGATCCCTTCCACTGTGTTAGAGATTGTCTCTTTATAAATAATACTTCCCGTGCCAAAAGTGACATCCAGATTGAAACGCTCTTTTAACAACGTTTTGATGATCTCAATCTGCACCTCTCCCATGAGCTGCACATGAAGCTCTCTTAAAGTTTCATCCCAGACAATGTGAAGCTCCGGTTCTTCCTCCTCTAACTGTCGAAGCTTTCCAATGACTTCATTCACATTCATTCCATCGGGCAGGATCATCCGGTAATTTAATACAGGCTCCAGATAAGGTTTCTCAGAGAATCTTTCCACCCCAAGACCCTGACCCGGATGGGTTTTGGTAAGACCTGTGACTGTACAGACGGTTCCTGCAAAAACCTCCGGCACTGTCTCAAATTTTTCTCCGGAATAAAGACGAATCTGGTTAATTTTTTCTTCCCATACTTCCTCATCTTTTGTTCCTGTCAATAAATCTTTGACTTTCAGACTGCCTCCCGTGACTTTCAAATGAGTCAGTCGGTTCCCCTGATCATCTCTGGAAATCTTAAATACCTTTGCTCCAAACCGCACCTCATGTGCCGGTTCACAGATGTATTTTAAGAGAGCATCTAAAAAGCTTTCCACACCATCCAGTTTCAACGCAGAGCCAAAATAAACCGGAAATACTTTTCTCTCTGTGATGAGATGTGGAATCTCCTCTTCCGAAACTTCCCCGGTTTCCAAATACTGCTCCAGCAGCTCTTCCTCACACATGGCAAGGCTTTCATAAAACTCCTCATCCCGGGAGCCGCTAAAATCAATGCAGTTATCAGACAGCCTGTCTTTGATATTTTCCATCAATTCCTCTTTGTCCGTTCCCGGCTGATCCATCTTATTTACAAACAAAAATACAGGAATGTTATTTCTCTTTAACAGCTTCCAAAGTGTTTCCGTATGCCCCTGAACACCATCCGCTCCGCTAACCAGCAAAATGGCATAATCCAGCACCTGTAAGGTTCTCTCCATTTCTGCCGAGAAATCCACATGCCCCGGCGTATCAAGAAGAGTTATCCCCAACTCTTTCCACTCAAATCTTGCCTGTTTCGAAAAAATGGTAATTCCTCTTGCACGCTCCTGGGCGTCCGTATCCAGATAAGCATCCTTTTTATCCACACGGCCAAGTTTTCGAATGGCACCGCTTATATATAACATTGCTTCTGACAATGTTGTTTTTCCCGCATCTACATGGGCCAGAATTCCCATTGTCAATTGCTTTTTCATACTTTATCCCTTATTTCGTATTTCTCAAAATATCCAGCGTATGGGAGCCTGCCCCAATCAGGTCTGATCTCTCACAAACCGATAAATGATATTTTACAAATAATTCAAATGTTTCCTCATCCATGCTATTTAAGACCGGACGCATAAAATCAGAAGGTCCGTCCGGAGAAATGATCTTGATTCTCTTTAATCCCATTTTCTCGTTTAATGCATTAATATCATCCAAACGCATATAGCGGTATAAATCTTCTGTATTCGATAACACCTGAAAATCTTCAGATAATTTTCCTGCCGCCAGACTTTCTTTCACATGCCCTTCCTTAAATCCATAGGTCAGCACACTGTACTCGTTCATACAATATGCCACCAGAATGATTCCATCCTTTTTGGTCACACGACGCGCCTCTGATAATGCCTTTAACTGTTCCTCCTTTGTATGCAGATGATACATTGGTCCAAACAATAAGGTTACGTCAAAGGTATCTGCCTCAAATCTTTTTAATTTCAGTGCATTTCCCTGGTATGCCTTTACCGCACTGTTCTTGGATTTCAAAATCCCGAGGTTATATTTTACCAGCTCCACCGCTGTCACATCATACCCTTCATTTGCCAAAGCAACGGAATATCTTCCGGTTCCGGCACCCACATCCAGAATCTTTTTTGATTTATCTTCTCCTAAATACTGATGAATATATTTCATGGAAGTGATAAATTCTACCTGACCATGGCGGGAATTTAAACGTTTTTCTTCATTAAATTTATTATAATATTTCTCCAATTCAGTCATCATAACTCTATGTGTCTTTCTATTTACTCCCCTAAAACCTGCAAAAGCTGCTCAGGTTTTTCAATAAATGCAGTTGGCTCATAAGCCTTCAGCTCTTCTGTTGTTCGAAATCCCCAGGTTACCAGCACACAATCCATCCCTGTATTTTCTGCTGTTGCAAAATCCACTTCAGAATCTCCTACATAAATGGCTGTTTCTTTTTCTTTTCCCAATGCTTTCAGTGCCTGAAGTACTGTATCCGGTGCAGGTTTTTTACGAATCCCATCTTTCTGACCAATTGCAACAGAAATATATTCTTTAAAATAAATATCATTCAGCTCACATACTGCCCCGTGATTTTTATTGGAAACAATTGCCATTTGATATCCTTTTTCATATAAATCTTTCAAAAGAGACATAATACCTGCATATGCACAGGTTTTTATTTGACAATGCTTTGTATAATAGCTTTTAAAAGTTTCAAATACCTGCTCAAAGACTTCTCCGGTCACCTGCTCCGGCACGGCAAGCTCCATCAGCCTTCGGATTCCATTTCCCACAAAACATCTGACTTCTTCCAGAGTTCTTTTGGGAAAACCATAATCCTCCATCACAAAATTTACCGCATCTGCCAGGTCTTCCAAAGTGTTTAATAAAGTTCCATCCAAATCAAATATCACTGTATCGTACTTTTTCATTTTTTCCTCCAAATAAGCCCATAGATAAATAAAGTATACCTTATCCTATCCTTCCAGTTCAACAAATATTATCATACTTACGTTGCTGCTTTTTTCATTTTTTTGATTTCACTGTATAGTTCTTCATATTTCGCACACACTATAAGTGACTTTCATCCATACTTTTCTCTCATTTTATAAAAGTATAATACAAAAAGGAGTCAAACATTATGAAAAAGAAAATCTTTTTACTCACTCTGGTACTTACATGTACCCTTTTCTCCTCTGTCGGCTGCGGCAGAAGAATGAACAGTGCAACTGATGGAACTGACAAAAACAATCAGACCACACAGGATACCACCGTAGAAGACAATAACACAAACAACACCCCTTCTAACGGAACAACAAACGACGATAATGTGGTAGACGGCGTCATGGACGGTATTGAAGACACTGTGAATGGCGTGACAGACGGTGTTGACGATGTGGTGAACGGTGTCAATGATTCCGTAGATAACATGACCAACAACGATACTACACCAAATGATACAAACCGATAAGAAAAAGGGAAAGCGCTCCTGCGCTTCCCCTTACTGATACATACTTTTCAAAGGTTCTCTTTGTAATGTAAATCCTCTGCCTCGAATTTCTTTAATATCCGAAACGATAACAAATGCGGATGCATCCATTCCATGGACGGTATTGATCAGTTTTTGGTATTCATCAATTGGCACTACGAC
>ERZ1032130.424-NODE-424-length-10659-cov-6.292531_pt1 | contig 10659 bp, 9 predicted proteins | sample MGYA00517879_ERZ1032130 | MGnify/ENA primary metagenome ERZ1032130 (study PRJEB33719, sample SAMN04262597) | wastewater metagenome | biome: rural village; feature: animal feces; material: feces | host: Bos taurus | place: El Salvador | collected 2012-01-31 ...
GGCATGATTTCCTAATGAAAAAAAGATTGCAATTATCTGTTGATGTGATATAATCACAATAAGTATGAAGAAAAATATCAGGAGGATATGGACATGAAACATGTAAAGACTTTAAATACTCAGGTGTTACAGGATACAATGAAAAAAGGCGGATGTGGAGAATGCCAGACATCCTGTCAGTCAGCATGTAAGACTTCCTGCACAGTAGGAAACCAGACTTGCGAAAACCACAAATAAGTGAAGTGATACTCTGGTAAGCAGCGACACATCCGTCGCTGCTTATCTTTGTTCTGACCTTTGGATATATTTAAGGGAGAAAAAGAAAAAACGATGATTCATCAGTATAAAAATAATGGATATAACATTGTAATGGATGTAAATTCAGGCTCTATTCATGTGGTAGATGATATGAGTTACGATATCATTGCAATGTATGAAGAATCTGCAAAAGAAGAAATTGTAGAAAAGCTTGGCACTCAGTATCCGGCAGAAGAAATCGCTGAAGCATGGGATGAGATTACAGAATTGAAGGATGCCGGAAAATTATTTACGGAAGATGTTTATGAAAAATACATTGATGGTTTTGCAGACAGACCAACGGTTGTAAAAGCACTTTGTTTACATATTGCACATGACTGCAACCTTGCCTGCCGCTACTGCTTTGCAGAAGAAGGGGAATACCACGGCAGACGTGCAATGATGAGCTATGAAGTGGGTAAAAAAGCTTTGGATTTCCTCATTGCAAATTCAGGAAAGAGAAAAAATCTGGAAGTAGACTTCTTTGGCGGTGAACCTCTCATGAACTGGCAGGTAGTAAAGGATCTGGTTGCCTATGGAAGAAGCCAGGAAGAAATCCACAATAAAAAATTCCGTTTCACATTGACAACCAACGGTGTTCTTCTAAATGATGAAGTGATGGAATTTGCCAATAAAGAAATGAGCAATGTGGTTTTAAGTATTGACGGACGTAAGGAAGTTCACGACTATATGCGTCCATTCAGAAAAGGACAGGGAAGCTACGATCTGATCGTTCCAAAATTTCAGAAGTTAGCAGAAAGCAGAAATCAGACAGACTACTATGTACGCGGTACTTTCACAAGACATAATACAGATTTCTCAAAAGACGTGCTTCATATGGCGGACTTGGGATTCAAACAGATTTCAGTAGAACCTGTAGTGGCTCCGCCGGAAGAAGATTATGCAATCCGTGAAGAGGATTTACCGAAAATCTTTGAAGAATATGATGAGCTTGCCAAAGAAATGGTTGCAAGATATAAAACAGACAAGGATTTTAACTTCTTCCACTTTATGATCGACTTAACAGGCGGTCCGTGTGTTGCCAAGAGACTTTCCGGATGCGGATCAGGAACAGAATATCTTGCAGTCACACCTTGGGGAGACTTCTATCCATGCCACCAGTTTGTAGGAAACGAAGAGTTCCTTTTGGGAAATGTGGATGAGGGAATTGTAAAACCTGAAATCTGCAGAGAATTCAAAGCCTGCAACGTATATGCAAAGGAAAAATGTAAGAAATGTTTTGCAAAATTCTACTGCAGCGGCGGATGTGCAGCTAACTCTTACAATTTCCACGGTTCAATTATGGATGCATACGATATTGGATGTGAATTACAGAGAAAACGTGTGGAATGTGCAGTTATGATCAAAGCAGCCACAGCTGACAAATAAAAAATGAGTGAAATAACGGGCATGAGGCGCCTTTGCCCCATGCCTGTTTTTGTATAAAAGTATGAAAAAATGGTTTGTATCTGCAAAGAAAGCAGATTTTACGGAAATTGGAAAAAAATTCAATATTACGCCAATGACTGCGCGGATTATCAGAAACCGTGATGTGGTTGGTGATGAGCAGATTCGAAAGTTTTTGTACGGAACCATTGCAGATTTTTATTCGCCCTGGGAGCTGTCCGGTATGAAAGAGGGGATTTCTCTTTTGCAGCAGGCAATTTCCGAGGGCAAAAAAATCCGTGTAATTGGTGACTATGATATCGACGGTGTGTGTTCCACGTACATTTTGCTGACAGGGCTGAAAAAAGTGGGAGCAAATGTGGATACCGTCATTCCTGACAGAATTAAAGATGGATATGGCATTAACGAGCACCTGATCGATGGAGCAGAGAAGGACGGAGTGGAGGTGATCGTAACCTGCGACAACGGCATCGCGGCATATCAGCAGATTACTTATGCCAAACAGCTGGGGATGAAGGTGCTGGTGACAGATCATCATGAAGTGCCATTTGAGGAAACCGAAAATGGCAGAGTGGAGAAGCTGCCTCCGGCAGATGTTGTCATCAATCCAAAGCAGGAATCATGCCACTATCCATGGAAAGGTCTGTGCGGCGGAGCGGTTGCATGGAAGCTGGTGGCAGCCCTTTATGAGACATATGGTGTTGACATGGAAGAGGCTTATACGCTTTTGGAATTTGCGGCGATTGCGACGGTTGGTGATATTATGGAGCTTCAGGATGAAAACCGTATGATCGTAAAAGAGGGATTGAAGCGTATTCATCAGACAAAAAACATTGGTTTAAAATCGCTGATTGAAGTCAATGGATTGGAAAAGGATTCCATAGGTGCCTATCATATCGGATTTGTACTGGGACCATGCATTAATGCGGGAGGACGATTAGACACTGCAAAACGTGCGCTGGAATTATTTGCATCAGAAAATAAGGAATCCGCGGATCGGCTGGCAGGAGATTTAAAAGCCTTAAATGACAGCCGAAAGGAATTGACAAAAGAGGGTGTTGAAGAAGCCATTCGCCAGGTACTGGAGACAGGCAGAAGAAGTGAGCGTGTGCTTGTGGTCTATTTGCCGGATTGCCACGAAAGCATTGCCGGAATCATTGCCGGAAAGGTGAAAGAGCGCTTTTATCGTCCGACCCTTGTATTAACGGATGCGGAAGAAGGCATTAAAGGTTCCGGCCGTTCTATTCCGGGATACAATATGTTTGAAGAACTCTGTAAGGTAGGAGATTTATTTACAAAATTTGGGGGCCATCCAATGGCTGCAGGAATGTCGTTGCCAAAGGAGAATCTGCAGAAGCTTCGTCGTCAGTTAAACGAAAACTGTACATTGACCGGGGATGATATGGTTGAAAAACTAAGCATTGATATTGCTATGCCAATTCAGTATATCAGTGAGGAATTCATAGAAGAATTAAAGGTGCTGGAGCCTTTTGGAAACGGCAACAGCAAGCCGCTGTTTGCAGAACGGGAGTTTCACGTATTACAGAGTCAGATTCTTGGGAAGAATAAAAATACAGTCAAACTATACGGAAGCAATGCAGCGGGGTGTCATATGGAGGGCTTATATTTTGGGGATCCCCAGGAGCTGTTGAATCTGCTGAAAAAGAAGGATACCATTGCTGTTACCTATTATCCTTCCATAAATGAATTTCGTGGAAAACGAACTTTGCAGATTATGATTCAGGATTTTCAGTAAATATGACAAAATCTGTGAATTTAGTTCAGTAAAGTTGCAGAGAAGTAAAAGAGATGATATAATATTTAGACAATTTTAAGCAAAATCAAGGATTTTATAAAAATTTAGAGTAGATAACGAGGAGAAGTACAATGAAAAAGGTAGAAGATTATGTAGTAAGCATTCCGGATTTTCCAGAACCGGGTATTATTTTCCGTGATGTAACCAGTGTTATTCAGGATGCGGATGGGCTTCAGCTTGCCATCGATGAGATGCAAAAGCTTCTCGAGGGTGTGGAGTTTGATGTCATCGCAGGTGCAGAATCCAGAGGGTTCGTTTTCGGCATGCCAATTGCATATAATATGAAGAAACCATTTGTACTTGTCCGCAAAAAAGGAAAGCTTCCAAGAAAAACTGTAGAAATGTCCTATGATCTGGAATATGGCAGTGCCACCATTGAAATGCACAAGGATGCCATCAAGCCGGGACAGAAGGTGGTTTTAGTAGATGATTTAATTGCAACAGGCGGCACCATCGAAGCAGCTGCAAAGCTGGTAGAAAAGCTTGGCGGTGAAGTTGTAAAGATTATTTTCCTGATGGAATTGGCAGGTCTGGAAGGAAGAAAGAAACTGGCCAAATATGACGTGGGAAGCGTTGTTTGCTACGAGGGCAAATAGGAGCATCTTTAAGGGGAGCACTTTATGGAAAAAGTAACGAAAGTGAATGAAACAGAAAAGGAAATCAAGAGAATGGCGGACTTTACCAGTCCGGAGGATCTCTATCAGGAACTGATCGCGGCGGTGAAGAAATATCATCCGTCATCAGATAATTCCATGATTGAAAAGGCCTATCATATTGCAAAGGAAGCCCATGAGGGACAGGTGCGCAAATCAGGTGAACCATATATTATTCATCCATTGTGTGTGGCCATCATTCTGGCAGACCTGGAGCTGGATAAGGAAACCATCGTAGCAGGGATCCTGCATGATGTGGTAGAAGATACGGTTATGAGCAATGAGGAAATCCGCAGGGAATTTGGTTCAGAAGTAGAACTTCTGGTGGATGGAGTTACCAAGTTGGGACAGTTGTCCTATTCCCATGATAAGGTGGATGAACAGGCGGAAAATTTACGTAAAATGTTCCTTGCCATGGCAAAGGACATTCGTGTGATCCTGATCAAGCTTGCCGACAGACTTCATAATATGCGTACGCTTCAGTATATGAAGCCTGAAAAGCAGAAAGAAAAAGCAAGAGAGACCATGGACATCTATGCTCCTTTGGCACAGCGTCTTGGTATTTCCAAAGTAAAGATTGAACTGGATGACCTTTCCTTAAAATATTTACAGCCGGATGTGTATTATTCTCTGGTAGAGCAGATTTCAGATAAAAAGAGTACAAGAGAAAAATTCATTCAGCAGATTGTAGCTGAGGTAAGAGAACACATTGACAATGCAGGCATTAAAGCCAGAGTTGACGGACGTGTAAAGCATTTCTTCAGTATTTATAAAAAAATGGTTAATCAGGATAAGACACTGGATCAGATTTATGATCTGTTTGCAGTTCGTATTCTTGTAGATAATGTGCAGGATTGTTATGCGGCGCTGGGCTCTATTCACGAAATGTACAAACCGATTCCGGGGCGTTTTAAAGATTACATTGCCATGCCAAAACCAAATATGTACCAGTCTCTGCATACAACACTGATCGGGCCAAACGGTACACCGTTTGAAATCCAGATCCGTACCTACGAAATGCACAAAACCGCAGAGTACGGTATCGCAGCACACTGGAAATATAAAGAATCCGGCGGAAGCAAGGAAAGAAATGTGGAAAACCGTGCAGAAGCGAAGCTGACATGGCTTCGTCAGATTCTGGAATGGCAGAAGGATGAGTCAGACAATAAGGAATTTATGAGCTTATTAAAGAGCGATCTGGACTTATTCTCTGAAAGTGTATACTGCTTTACCCCAACAGGAGATGTTAAAAACCTTCCAAATGGTTCCACACCAATTGATTTCGCCTACAGCATTCACAGTGCGGTAGGGAATAAGATGATCGGAGCCAGAGTGAACGGCAAGCTGGTGCCGATCGATTATCGGATTCAGAACGGTGATCGAATCGAGGTGTTAACTTCCCAGAACTCGAAAGGTCCAAGTCGTGACTGGCTGTCCATTGTAAAATCCACGCAGGCGAGAAATAAGATTAACCAGTGGTTTAAATCTGAATTCAAACAAAGCAATATCTTAAAGGGAAAGGATGTGATTTCCCAGTATTGCAAGATGAAGAGCATCAACCACGTGGACATTATGAAGCCGGAATATCAGGAAAAGGTTATGAGAAAGTACGGTTTTCGAGATTGGGAATCCGTACTGGCGGCGATTGGACACGGAGGCTTAAGAGAAGGGCAGGTAGTAAACCGTCTTCTGGAAGAATTTGAAAAGGTTAATAAAAAGAATATTACCGATGACAAGGTATTAGAAAATATCATTGAAACAGGCAAAGACCAGAAAATGAAGCTGACCAGATCAAAAGGCGGCATCGTAGTCAAGGGCATTGATGACGTGGCAGTACGTTTTTCCCGCTGTTGTAATCCGGTGCCGGGCGACGAAATCGTGGGCTTTGTTACACGTGGCCGTGGAGTTTCCATTCACAGAACAGACTGTGTCAATGTGGTAAATATGAATGAAACGGAAAGAATGCGTATGATCGAAGCTGAATGGCAGGGATTTGCTGCAGGTTCCGGAGAAAAATATGCCACAGAAATTACGATTTATGCAAACAACCGTACAGGACTTCTGGTGGATTTATCAAGAATTTTTACAGAGCGTAACATTGACCTGACCGGAATCAATTCCAGACTCAGCAAGCAGGGAACTGCTACCATTTCTGTAAGCTTTGAAATTTCAGGCACTGAAGAACTGAACAGAATTATTGAAAAGATCAGACAGGTTGACAGCATCATTGATATTGAACGTGCTGTAACGTAAAGGAGAGATACATGATTCATGTGGAGTTTATGGTGGTAGGACCGGTTTCTACCAATTGCTATTTTTTGATAAATGATGAGCTGAAAGAGGCCGTGATCGTAGATCCGGGAGATTGCGCAGACAAGATTAAAGCATATATTGCGAAAGAAGGTTTCAAGCCGGTGGCAATTCTTTTGACACATGGCCATTTTGATCATATGATGGCGGCAGAGGAGCTGCGCGCAGAATACAAAGTGCCTGTCTATGCCTGTGCAAAAGAAAAAGAACTGCTAAGCAGTGCTTCTTTGAATCTTGCAAAAGGATTTATCAGAAAAGACTATGCAATGGATGCAGATATTTACTGCAAAGAGGGTGATGAGTTTTCCCTTGCAGGATGCACCATCAAAGTGCTGGAAACACCGGGCCATACAAAAGGCGGGTGCTGCTATTACATTGCTTCTGAAAACATTGTATTTACAGGTGATACCCTGTTTCGTTTAAGCATTGGAAGAACGGACTTTGCCGGAGGTTCTTATCCTGAAATCTGTAAAAGCATTCAGGAAAAACTGTTTGTGCTGCCCGATGAAACCATTTGTTACCCGGGACACGGGGAGGGCACAAGAATTGGATATGAAAAGGGGCGCAATCCTTATGTCAGATAAGATTGAAGTAAAGGTAAATATAGGAAGCTATGAATATGATATTCATTCCCTGGTAAAGGCCTTTTATCCAAAAGCGGAAGTCAGTGTACAGGTGAAAGAGGCCTTTGAGTCGGATTGTGTACTGAAAATGGATGTTCATTTTACAGAAGGGCGTGTGGAGGTAACTACATTTCACCATGAAGAAAGAATCTATGCAGGCTTCTGTGAATTACCGGAGACACTGACCAGAAAAGAAGTGAAAGACCGTTTTAAGCGTTTGATCTATACTGCATTGTCAGAGCATAGTGGAAAGAAACTTCCATGGGGAACTTTGACGGGAATTCGTCCGACAAAGATTCCTATGGCAATGTTAGAAGAAGGTGCTTCTGATGAAGAAATCAAAGCTTACATGGAAGAAACCTATTACTGCAGTGAGGAAAAAATAAATTTAAGCACGGAAATTGCAAAATGGGAATTAAAGCTGCTGGGCCAGCTGGATTATCAGGATGGCTACAGCCTTTATGTAGGCATTCCATTTTGTCCAAGTACCTGTCTGTACTGTTCCTTTACTTCCTATCCTTTAGGAAAATGGGAAAAACGAGTGGATGAATATCTGGATGCGTTGTGCAAAGAACTGGATTACATTGCAGAGGAATTAAAAGATAAGGTGTTAAATACCGTTTATATTGGCGGCGGAACACCGACCACCCTGAATGCGGAGCAGATGGACAGACTGCTTACAAAGATTGAAGAGAAATTCGATTTTACTCATGTGAAGGAATTTACGGTGGAAGCCGGAAGACCCGACAGTGTGACAAGGGAAAAGCTTGAGGCAATCAAGAAACATAGAGTAGACCGGATTTCGGTGAATCCTCAGACAATGAAGGATGAAACATTAAAGATCATCGGACGACATCATACGGTAGCCCAGACCATTGATGCTTACAAGCTGGCCCGTGAAGTCGGTTTTGATAATATCAATATGGACCTGATCATTGGTCTCCCGGGTGAGACAAAAGAGGATGTGGCCCATACCTTAAGTGAACTAAAGGAGCTTGCGCCTGACAGCATTACGGTACATTCTCTGGCGATCAAGAGAGCAGCCCGTTTAAATCTTTTTAAGGACACTTATGAGGAGATGGGGCTGGAAAATTCCGCTGAGATTATGGATTTGACCTATGCTTCCTGCAAGGAACAGGGATTGCTGCCATATTATTTATATCGTCAGAAAAATATGGCCGGAAATTTTGAAAATGTAGGCTATGCAAAGGAAGATAAAGCAGGCATTTATAATATATTAATTATGGAAGAAAAACAGTCCATTGTAGCGGCCGGAGCCGGGGCATCTACCAAGATGGTCTATCCGGACGGGAGAATTGAGCGAATTGAAAATGTGAAGGATGTAGGTCAGTATATTGACCGCATTGATGAAATGATTCAGAGAAAGAAAGATTTTTGGGAAATCAATGGACGATAGGGAGATGGCCATGGAAGAAACACGTCTATCCTTAAAACAGATCATGAAGAAAGACATGGAGGATGAGCTTCTCCATGGTGTAAAGGTGTGTAACCTGGCGTTTCATTTCGGAAGACGTCTGGGGCTTTCCTACGACCGGGCAATAGAGCTTGCTACGGCGGGGCTTTTGCATGATATGGGAAAACTGCAGATGTCCAGGCATTTGTATGGACGAGATGAGGGATCCTTAGAGGTTGAAGAAATTGTCCGCACCAGATCTCATGCAAGGATTACCTATGATATCCTTATGCGTTATGATTATTCGGATTTTGTTCTGGAGACCATTTTATATCATCATGAAAATTATGACGGTACGGGATATCCAAGAAATCTTGTGGCAACAGATATTCCGGAAGGGGCAAGAATGCTTCGTCTGGTAGATGCATTTGTAACATTGACGTCTGACAAGGCTTACAGAAAGGCCTTTGATAAGCAGACGGCGGTTGAACTGATGATTGAGGAAGTTAAAAATTTTGATATGAAATTTTTTCTTGCTTTCCTCAAAATGATTCATGAAATTGACGTGGACGAGGTCATCAATTTTTCAAAATTAGAAGTTGACTTATAGAAAAAACATGGTAAGTTAGTAGTAGTTTTATGGACTGCTGACGAAAAATAAGATAAAACACGAGGAGATTCATATGAAATTTATTAAAACACCGGTAAAAGGGATGTGTGATATGCTTCCTTCAGACATGCGCTTAAGAGAGTATGTATTGGGAATGATCAAAGAAAGCTATGCAAAATATGGTTTTATGCAGATTGAAACACCTGTGATGGAACACATTGAAAATTTAACTTCCAAACAGGGCGGAGATAATGAAAAACTTATTTTCAAGGTAATGAAACGTGGTGCAGATTTAGGACGTGCCATTGAAAAGGGTACTCACGAATATGCGGACAATGGTCTTCGCTATGACTTAACAGTGCCTTTGGCAAGATATTATGCAAATAACAACCAGAAGCTGCCGACACCTTTTAAAGCATTACAGATTGGGAATGTATGGCGTGCAGACAACCCACAGAAAGGGCGTTTCCGCCAGTTTACACAGTGTGACATTGATATTTTAGGCGATGAAACAAATCTTGCAGAAATTGAGCTCATTGGGGCAACAGCAGGTATGCTTACACAGATTTTTGCAACAGTTGGAATTGATTCCTTTACAGTACATGTAAATGACAGAAAAATCTTAACAGCCATCTGCTTACAGGCTGGATTTAAAGAAGAAGATGTGGCAAGCGTACTTATTTCCCTTGATAAATTTGATAAGATCGGCTTAGACGGTATCCGTAAAGAATTAGTAGAAAACGGATATGCAGAAGAAGTGGTTGATAAATACCTTGCAATTTACGAAAACTTAAAAGAATCTTCCTGCAGCGAATTTTGTAAAGATGTCGTAGGGGAATTCTTAGACCAGTCCGTTGTAGATGCTATGGAAGAAATCATTTCCTGTGCAAAATCAATGGTAAATAAAAATGTAACAATCATGTTCGATCCAACACTGGTTCGTGGTATGGGTTACTACACAGGTCCGATCTTTGAAATTACAATTGATGGATACGGCTTCTCTATCGCAGGCGGCGGAAGATACGATAAGATGATCGGTAAATTCAGCGGCCAGGATGTATGTGCAAGCGGATTCTCTATTGGATTTGAACGTATCATTACCATCCTGAAGGACAAATTTGAAGGTGAGATGAAGATCAGTGATAACAATCTTGCAATCCTTATTGAAAAAGGCGTATCTACAGAAAAGAAAATGGAAATGTTTGCAAAAGCAAAAGAGCTTCGCGAAGCCGGAACTACTGTAACAATTCAGCCAATGAAAAAGAATATGAAACAGCAGATCAGCTTACTCGAAAAAGAAGGCTATACACAGTTTGAAAAAGTGTATAGACGTTAATAAACAGCAGATGGATTTAAAAGCCAGCGAAAGATTGCGGTGCCGGAAACGGTGCCGCTTTTTTTGTGAGATAAACACATGCGCTCCGGATGCCACTGGACACCCAGGATTGGCAGGTGATCGTGCTGGAGTGCTTCGGGAACTCCGTCTGTAGCGCCCCTATGTCCGTTATGCCGCCGACATGAATGTGGCC
>ERZ1032130.425-NODE-425-length-10649-cov-4.794034_pt1 | contig 10649 bp, 15 predicted proteins | sample MGYA00517879_ERZ1032130 | MGnify/ENA primary metagenome ERZ1032130 (study PRJEB33719, sample SAMN04262597) | wastewater metagenome | biome: rural village; feature: animal feces; material: feces | host: Bos taurus | place: El Salvador | collected 2012-01-31 ...
CGTTGGCACGCAGGCGGTCGGCAAGCTCATTGCCTGGCTCAAACACATCGTCGATTAGTTCCTTATCACTGTTAACACAACCTTTATTTGCATTATTTTTTCGTTTTCTTCAGATATAATATCCGCCAATATTTCCCCTTCCATAAGATGCATCAATTTCCTACAAATAAACAATCCAAGTCCACTTCCTTTTTGATTTCCCACATTACTTCCTCTGTAAAAGCTATCAAAAATATGATTGAGTTCTGCATCACTCAAAGTGCATCCCGTATTTCTCACAATAATCTCAAATGCTTCTTCCTGTTTTTTAGCTTCTATCCTGATTTTCTTACCATCTCCATATTTAATCGCATTTTCAATCAGGTTTTGCAACACCTCAATCAGGCGTTCCCTATCTCCAAAGAGTAGGCAGTTTGCATATTTTTCTATGGAAAAATCAATCTGATTGATCCGCATTTTGTCCTCATAATATTCTTCTATATAAGATATTGCATCTCCTATATAAAACTCTCCGTTTTGCACTTCAAAATTAAGAAACTCTTCGTTAGATGCTTTTATAATTTCTGCCATATAACCTTCTATTTCACCTACTTTTGCATGAATATTCTCCGCTACCTCTATTTTCTTTTCTTCATCTTTATAAAGATTTCTGCTGATAGCCTTTGCATATAGTGAAATTGCATTGAGTGGTGTTTTAATATCGTGGGAAAGTGATAATAACAACATTTTCTTCTCTTTTTGGAGTTCCAATTCTTTTTCTTTAGACTGTTCCAAATGTTCTCTTAGCAAATCCATCCCCCAAAGAAAACGACCGAAATATCTGTTTCTATTTTCTTTCAAAGGTTTTGTAAGATTACCCTTGGCGAGTTCATATGGGAACTCGGAGAATTCAAAAAAAGGCTTTAATATATTATTTCTAATATACAAAAAAACTGCTGCAAGAATCATAATCAGAACTAAGGAAATTCCATTAAACGCCCAAAGCACATCCGACGTGTAAACATTTTGACGTTGATAGGTAATTTTATAAATATTATTCTTTGTAGAAAACAAACTGTAATGGAAAAGTTCCGCTACAGTTAGCGTAATCCAACTCTGCCGTTTCAGAAAAACGAATGTTTTCACCCATTTGGAGCATACTTTGGTAAATAGCTGTAACAACAAATGGCTGCTTTTCTCCGCCATTCAAGACATAAATAGTATCCCCTACCTTCGCCTCCAAGGACTCTGCTACCAGATGTGAAAGTGCAACTTCGTTTTCATATACCGGGGCCACGCCTTCTATATATTCATACTTATCAGCCAAACTACCAATCCCCTGTAATGCCATACTTTCGAGTACATTTTCTTTATGATACAGTTTAAAGCGGAGCTGGCACTCTGAGAAAACTTTTTCCACTTCGATACCGTTTTCTATAAGTAATGTTTCAACATTCTCTGCCAGCTCTTCAAATGCTTTTTTTTCTCTTCTGGCAATGGCATTCATAATGCTTTCTTCATCTGCTATATATAAATCACAGTTTTGCATTCCGCACCAAACCATCATATTGTCAGAATTCAGAGTATTAATTGTATTAACCGGCATAACAACAAGCCAGATACCGACTAATGAGGTCAAAAGCAATACAACATATTTTTTCCAGTCACTAAGGACATCGTTCCACGCTAAAAAAGTGGTTGCAGTATGTCTTTTTCCCGCTAATTTCATAGCACCTTTTTTTTAAAGCGCTCTCCGTTACTACCACTTCGTATCGCATCTAAAGGTGTCATCTTCTTAATACTTGCTGTTCCTAAGTATGCAAAAAATGTGATAACCACTACCAAAACAACACTCACGAGCCATTGTTCAAATATTTTTACACCGCTTTCTCTCACAACAAGATTTTTACTCACTTGTTCTATCAGAATACGTGCCACATAAATGCTTGCTACAAAGCCTGTAGTAGCACCCACACAGGATATTACAAAATACTTGGATACATAAAGCATACGAATAGCCCTGTCAGTCAATCCGATTGCCTTCATAATACCGATTTCTTTGTAATTTTCAGTAATTGTAAAAATAATCGTAAATCGAAGCATCAGCACCGAAACAACAATCAAGCAGATACTGATAATCAAAAAAACTGCTGCAATAATCAAATCCATAACATAGCTGATTTTCAACAAAGATTGTTTTACGCCAAACATCGTGCTAAAAGACTCGTCAGCCAATTCATTCATAAATCCCTGTAAATCATCTGTCCATATAGAATATAATTTACCTTCTACCACTCCGCTCTCCTTGGCCAATTCTTCATAATCACCACGGCTTACAAGTGCTCTGTGATTTCCCATTTGTTTAGAGCCGACGAAAGCGTCTTTGATATAACCGCCGAATATAAACTCTTTTCTATAATCGTTTTCACCGACAAAGTAGATTGTATCGCCAATAGTTAAATCTTCATTATCGTCCATCGTTTTTCTGACAAAATAAATTGTTCCATCTTCCATTTCCGTTATTTTATGATTATCCATATCAAAAAAATTTATCTGTGCAATGTCGAAAGCACACAACATTGTGGTTGTATTTAATGTTAAATTATGACCGTTTTCCAGTTCGTAATTTTTACTATTTGTCCACAACGTATTATCAACTGTATACTCATCAATGGACTCTTCCTGTTCTAAAAATGCTTGCACCAGTTCATCATTATGAGATGTTTCTCCACGTTTGACTCCTATTGTACCGGTCAAATAGTCCGGTGCATTTGCCAATTCCATATATTCCTCTGTACCATTTAAAACGAACATAAAATTACTAAAACTTCCCGCAATAAACGTGGTTGCCAGAAAAATAAATATCATCAGAATGAAATGAATTGTTTTCTTTTTTGTCAGGTCTTTTTTCAGTATTCTAAAATTCATAATCTTCTCCTTTCCATCGTCTGATGATACTATACAAAACGAATTATTAAAAAATCCTTAAATCCAATTTTATCATACATCGGTAATTTCTCCCACCTTTACCAGCCCTGTCAACTTGACTTTACTCTTACCCTATGTTTAGATATTAATTAGAAAACTTTTTTAGGAGATAACAAATGAAAAAAAACAAATTATTTACATTGCCCATCATTCTATGCTTAAGCCTGTCTCTTATTGGTTGTGGAAAATCTGATGCAGATGCCATTGCTGAAACTGCCGAGACATTTTTACAGGCTGCAACAGAATGTAATATGGAAACAGTTTCAGAATATTGCCTTGAATCTGCCTTGACCAATATAGGTCTTGATGCTTTGGCTTCAGAATACGTTGAAAATATTATATATACAAATATGCAAATTGAAAAAGATTCTTTAAGTGAAGAATCACAAAAGGCAGTGAGTGATTTTTGCACCTACTATTCAAGTAACCTGATTCAAAATTTTTCGATTGGTGAAGTGAGTGAAACAGAAGGTATCGGCTTGGTAAATGTAACCGTTACAACTTACAGCGAGGATGCTCTTTCCTCACTCTCAAGTGATGCTTTCAAAACCGGTTTGTCAGAGTTAATGAATAAGTATCAGGAAGAAAATATGCGTGAGCTTATATCCGTAAACCTGAATCTGGGCGAAGAAGCAATGATGAATAAGCTTTTTGATGACTTGATGCCAGAAATTATGGATATGATGAAACAAAGCTATGACAGCTATACTCCGGAAGATGTAAGGGTTGTTTTAACCGTAGAAAAAACAGAGGATAAATGGATGATAACGAAGGCTTCTTTAGCAGAATAATGTGCCAGCAAAGAGGGCTGCCCATAAGTTAAGTAGGCTTATGGACGGCCCTTTCTTTTTATTCCAAACCGGTTCTTTTGTATGCAAATACAAATAAAATAATTGCCACAATTACTGTTACGCCTATCACCAAAAACTGTTCTGCTTCCAACCTCAAATTGTCCACGTTGTTTAGCATCACATTCATCTGTTGTGTATATGTGAATTTCCCGATTTTTTTAATACTATCGTTAAACATAGATAACATTGGTATAAACGAAAAAATCATCATTACCGGTATCATAACCGAAGTTGCCATCATCTGATTTTTACTCATAGTACCGATAACAGCCCCTATAAACATTGACACCAGAAGCCCTGCTGCCATAATGAGGATAAAGCTTAGTAATTCCGCACCTTTATAGCCTCCCGCAAATGCAATGACACTTGCCCCTATCATACACATTAAAAAGACATAAATCCCCACCCCTGCCAGATATTCCATAGGCTTCACATTGGACATTAAAAGCACTCTTAATGTATTCTTTTCTTTTTCCTCGGCAATAATTGCTGACATTGCAGTAAGTGGTGCCATACCGATAAACATAACCGCAAACAAGGTTGCAAAAAAATGCTCCGGCATTCCTTCCATTTCAATTCCATTTTCCATAATAATTGTCATCACCGGAAACATAACAAACTGAATAAGGATTGTTTTATTTTTCAAAGTATCTTTAAGTTGTTTCCATAAAATTGCACTGATATGTTTCATAATCTATTCCAGTTTCCTTCCTGTTAATTCAATAAATACCGTTTCCAAATTGGGTTCCGTGGAATGGATGGTCTCAATCTGATTGCCCTCTAAGTATTCTTTTACTTTTTCAAAATCTTCGCCTGTATAACCAAGCACAATATCACGTCCGTCATACAGATGTAATAAAAGCTGCTTCTGATGATTATATTTACGACAGATTTCTTTTGGGTTTCCACTTTCCACAATGTCTCCCTCATTTAAAAGAGCAATACTATCACACAGCTTTTCGGCTTCCGTCATATTATGTGTTGTTAAGAAAATCGTAGTTCCCTTTCCTTTCATATCTAAAATGAGCTGATGAATCTCCTTCGTGGTTTTCGGGTCAAGACCACTTGTTGGTTCATCTAAGAAAAGAACTTCAGGATTACTTAAAATGGCTCTTGCAAGAAGCATTCTGTTTCGCATCCCCTTTGATAAATCCGATACAGAAGTTTTGAATGCATCTTGCAATCCTACTTTTGAAAGTACGTCATCTATTTGTAAAACCGGGATTCCAAGAATCTTGCAAAAAAGCTTCAAATTGTCATAACAACTCATTCTTTCATACAGCCCGAAATTGTCCATCATAATACCAATTTTATTGTAATCATTTCCTGAAAGTTTTACCGAATTTTTTTCCAGTAAAACTGCTTCACCTTCTGATGCGATGAGTTGTCCTGTCAATATCTTAATAATTGTCGTTTTTCCGGCACCCGATGGCCCCAGAAGTCCGAACACCGTTCCCTTTTCTATTTCAAAATTAATATTCTTAAGCACTGCCTTTTCACCGAAACAGTGTCTTAAATGATTTACTTTAATTGCATTTTCCATAATTACTTACCTTCCTGCATTCTTTCCAATGCTTCCTGCATTTTTTTGTTTGTTGCTTTTTCCTTCAGCATCGATATCAAATATCCTCCCAGAGAACTGATTGCAAAACAAATCAGAAATAATACCCACGGTAACCAATCGTTAACCGGAAACCAATCAAACATCCAGACAAACAATACTATCATTACTATTACCGATGTAAATAATCCCACAGTTCTTGCCGGTATTGACATATTTTTTATTACTCCGTCCATAAAAAATAACTGTCTAAGTAAGGTAATAATTGTCGATGTTAACAAAAATTGTAAAAGTGTTGACAATGTAAGCCCCTCTGTACCAAGTGCAAAAATACTTGAGTATCCAAATCCACTATCTCCAAAGAAATATGCAAATATAATCAAAAAAATAATTGAAAAACCAAATATTATAAAGATTTGACCAACCAAGTCAAAAATTGTTGTTTTCTTATCCATTATATAACCCCCAATCTTCTCTTCATTTCGTCTGCATACTGTCTTGATACCATAATCTGTTCACCACTTTTCAGTGTCAGACGGATTTTTCTGTCTATGTCATTCTTAAGGGACTTTATGTATTGCAGTTGAACCAGACACGACTTACTGACACGGAAAAATCCGCATTGAATCAGCTTTTCTTCCATTTCGTACAATTTCAGTTTTGACTCATAGATGTCATTTTTTGTATAAACAAATGTCTTTCTGTCAATTGCCTCCACATATATAATTTCAGGAACATCCAATATGTGCGTTTCATTATCTTTTGTTACCATCATCTGCTGATTTAAAATACGAAGCGTCGCCAGAACTCTTTCTATTTCCGGTGACAGTTGATTGCAATTAATCACAACATCTGTATCCTTTACATCAGCATTTATATTAATCGTGATTTTCAAATTACCACTCCTTCCGTCTTTTGAAAGTTAACATTTTTCTATTTTTAAAGCAAGAGGCTATAACGCAAGTTGCCAGATAGACTGCATAAGTTGCCGTATATCATACAAAACCTCACCTGCATACAATTCTTCCTCTGTCCTTACCGGACGAAGTCTTTTATCACCTTTTCCAGAATCCAAATAGCTTTGCTTTCCTTCATTTTCCGTTCCCGCAAGCCACGAGACCCGCTCAACCCCATCCACAAAATAATACACCAGAGGACTTAAATTATTTTACCTCATCACATCCATAACCTCTTCGGTCTGTGTCCTGTTAAAATCCTCTTTTGAAAAGATTTTCCTTGTATCGGGCTCAATGATAAAAGCTCCATTGTATGCAATAATACTATGACCAACCATAAAAATATGCCCGAAAAACGCACATTCTTTATGCATCCTTCAGGCATACCTTAAATCTTTTTATTATCTTATTTTACGCACTGGCTATACTGCTGTTTTACCTGCTGTAAATTTTTCTCCTCTGCCATCGGTGTCGGATAATAACCTTCTGAATGCATCATTTTGAAAACATCCTGCTGGATATCGTGCTCCTGACTTAAGATATGCAACATCGTTTTTCGCACATCTTCATGCACACATTCGTTGGCTGCTATATTCATAGTGCTTGTTGCAGCTTTTTGTGTTGCCAGAGCATCGCCTAAAATTTCTTTTTCCGTATAAGTGTTCTGCATCTTTAATTCCCCCTTATGATAATTTTGAATACAGTTCATTAAAATGACCCTGATGTTTGTCCGAAATGCTGTTCATTTTACATTTTACTTCTTCGTTCGTTGCATGTTCTGCAAGCATTTTAAATTTTTTTACTAAAAGGTCTTCTTCTGCAAGAAGGTCTTTGATTGTCGATAATTCTTTTTCTGATAACTGTGACATAAAAATACCTCCACACAATTCTATTTTATTGCTACGTATTCAGTATGCGCAATTGTAATAAAAATATGTGATATTTTATAATTATTAAGGAGATTTATTATGCAAAATTATGAAAATATTATTGCACACTGGAAAAATAATAACATTAAAACTGTTTCTGATTTAGAACAGGCTCTTTGCAATTATAAAATTTTATTTGCATAGCATTCCGGTGCTATTGAAAATCCGGAAATTACTTATCATAATACCAGAGAAATATTTGAAAATGATAAAGTTAGCAATTATACCGGTAATTTAAGAGCTCATATAGAAAGCACCATTCTAAACCATAAAATTTAGATGGTGCTTAAATACCTTTCACAAGCAAATATACATATCCCCTCACACACGCCGTATTCATTTACTTTCTGTCCCTTTTCCAAACAGTTCCGTAAAGTCCGATTTCATCCTCATAAAATACCGGATTTTCGCCTGCTTTTTTCTGTTTTTCATAATTTTTCAAACACTTAATTGCAATTTTTCCAAGCAGGAAAATTGCAATAATATTTACAATCGCCATAAGACCCATTGTAATATCCGCAAGATTCCATACCAGACTGAAATCTGCCTGTGCACCCAGGAAAATTGCTACAACACAGGTTACGCGGAAGATGTTTAAAAGCACCTTACTGTTTTTAATAAACAAAATATTGGATTCCGCATAAAAATAATTACCAATCAGACTACTGAATGCAAAAGCAAAAATGGAAAACGTAATAAAATGAATTCCCCATTCGCCTACGTTACTACTGATAGCCGCCTGAACATACGGAATTCCGTCAAGTGTACCGCTCTTTCCTTCCACACCGGAAACAAGGAGCATAATTGCCGTACTTGAACAAATCAAAATCGTATCGATAAATACAGAGATAATCTGCACAAGTCCTTGTTTTACAGGATGGTCAACATCCGCCGATGCTGAAGCATTCGGTGCACTACCCATACCTGCTTCATTTGAAAAAAGACCCCTTTTAATACCGATTACTACTGCGCTTCCTGCAAAACCGCCCATAATTGCCTTCACATCAAATGCATTTTCAAAAATAATTGCAAACATTTCCGGCAATTCTTTGATATTTAAAACCATTGTTACTAAACCAAGTAAAATATAAATAATCGCCATAACCGGTACGATAACTGAGGAAATAAAGCCAATTCTGTGAGTGCCGCCCCAAATGACAAGCCCTGTTGCCACCGCTAAAACAGTACCTAAAACCATCGGCCAGATTGTATTGGAATAATCTGCAATGTAATATTCCAAAGCTGATGACATATTATAAGACTGTAAACCATTGAAGCCATAAGCAAAACAGATAATTAACAAAATGGAAAACAAAATCCCCATCCATCTTTTTCCAAGAGCACGTTCCATATAATAGGATGGACCACCACGGTACTGGCCGCCTTCTTTTATTTTATAAATCTGAGCCAGTGTACTTTCAATAAATGCGGACGCACCGCCGATTAGTGCCATAAGCCACATCCAGAGCACTGCACCCGGACCACCTGCTGCAATAGCGGTTGCAATCCCTGCAATATTACCGGTTCCGACTCTGGAAGCCGTGGAAATCATAAGTGCCTGAAAGGAAGAAACCTTCTTTTCACCATTTTCGGTCTTCTCTGTTTTTTTCATCATAGACTTGATACCGTCCCCAAGAAGTCTGAACTGAACACCTCTTGTACGAATCGTGAAATAAATCCCTACACCAACAAGTAAAATAACCAATATGTAAGTATACATTACATCATTGATTTTCGTTAAAATATCATTAAAACCCATAAAATGTTTCCTTCCTATGTTTTGGCTTATGCATGAAGTGAACACGCTAAGTTTTCAAGTTATATCATAATTATTACCCTTTCGGAAGAAAAACTTGTATGAATTCGCTTACAAATTACTAGCTTCCCGTGCTGGTATATCTTTTCACGCTGATTCTCCAGAATACATATGTGAGAATATAGATTCCCACTCCAACCAATGAAGCAATATACATATATGCCTCATTATATAAAGCCATCTCCCACTTCATTCATAATATCCACAATATAACTACCCTATAAAATCTCCCTGCACTGCATCTCCACAATCCACAAGTGTCACATATGGCGTTTTTTCCTCTATAGACTCCTTATATGCCGCAAGAGCCGCATATCCAATATTCTCCTCAATTCCGCAGTGAACATCATTGGTGTACAAAATAACAATGTCATTTTGTTCTTTTGTACCGAATCTTACTACAGAAAAAATAATGGTAAATAAGATTCCCACTATTAAAATTGTCAATAATATATTTCTTATTTTACGCTTCATAGAGATACCTCCACTAAGTTTTGGATTATTTTTGTTCAATGTAACACATCTCGAATTATAATTCTTTCCCTTTCCTCTCCTTCTTGCTAAAATATCAGCAAAAAGGAGTTTTTTATGAACACAATAATAACCACACAAATTGAAAACTATGTAACCTTTTGCAAATTCCAGAAACGTCTGGACGAAAAGACTATCAAAGCCTACAAAATTGACCTTGCACAATTTTCTGCTCTCCTCCCGGTACATACAGTTACCGAAATTTCCATTGAAATTCTTGAAAACTATATTTCTTTCTTGCACCAGACCTATAAACCTAAGACAGCCAAACGAAAAATAGCTTCTGTAAAAGCCTTTTTTCACTATTTGGAATACAAAGATATTATTCTCATTAATCCCTTCAACAAAATGCATATCAAGTTTCGTGAACCGGTGATTCTGCCCAAAATAATCCCTCTTTATACGATTGAACAACTTTTGAAAACACTTTATCGCCAACGCTCACTTGCCAAAACTTCCGTCCAAAAGCAAAAAGCATTGCGCGATATCGCTGTTGTTGAGCTTCTTTTTTCCACAGGCATACGTATTTCGGAGCTTTGTTCACTAAAATCATCTGATGTTAATTTGCAGGATAATACAATACTGATTTTTGGCAAAGGAAGCAAAGAACGTCGAATTCAGATTTGTAACGAGGATGTGCTGAAGGCCTTGTATGATTATCGTGCAGGTTTTGCAAAACAGATACTCCAATGTAACCACTTTTTTGCAACCACAAACGGGCAGCCACTCTCGGACCAGTCTGTACGCCGAATGTTACGAAAATATGCTACTCTTGCAGGAATTGATATGCATATCACACCGCATATGTTTCGCCACACATTTGCCACGAGTCTTTTGGAAACCGATGTGGACATCCGCTACATACAAGAAATGCTCGGACACAGTTCCATTAACATTACGGAGATTTATACTCACGTAACTACTTCTAAGCAGAAAGATATTTTGATGAATAAACATCCGAGGAAGAATTTGAGGGTGGAGTGACGGATAATAGAGAGTTATCTGTTATAAATTAATGGCTCAGTGCAAAGGTGTAAA
>ERZ1032130.426-NODE-426-length-10647-cov-4.278890_pt1 | contig 10647 bp, 9 predicted proteins | sample MGYA00517879_ERZ1032130 | MGnify/ENA primary metagenome ERZ1032130 (study PRJEB33719, sample SAMN04262597) | wastewater metagenome | biome: rural village; feature: animal feces; material: feces | host: Bos taurus | place: El Salvador | collected 2012-01-31 ...
CCTTTTCCAAGAAGAGCGATGATATCCCCTTTCTCGGCATGGTCAATGGCATAGTGGATGGCATCGGTTCTATCTTCGATTTCTACAAATTTACCGTCGGTCTTTGCCAGTCCGATCTTAATATCAGCAAGAATATCCTTAATATCCTCGAAGCGATTGTTATCTGCAGTAATGATGGATAGATCTGCCATCTTTCCAGAGGTTTCGCCCATCTCATAGCGACGCAGCTTGGAACGGTTTCCACCGCAGCCAAATAGGGAAATCAGGCGGTTTGGATGGTATTCCCGAAGGGTTTCTAAGATGCTTTCCATACTCATGGCATTGTGTGCATAGTCGATTAGGATCGTGAAATCTTTAGAAATTGGTACAATTTCCACACGTCCTTTTACGCGGATGACTTTTAGTGCTTCCTTCATATCATCTACTGGAATACCCAAAGCATGACTGATGGAAAGAGCGACTAAAGCGTTGTATACACTGAATTTGCCAGGGATGTTTACGATCATCTCTGTATGGATGTCGCCGCTTAAGTCAAATTGGATGCCCAAGTGACCATGTTCGTTGAAGAGATGGTCCTTGGAAGCACGAAGATCGGCATCTTCTGCAAATCCAAAGGTCTTGACCTCACAGGTATGCCCCTTTAGGATAGCATCTAAGTGAGAATCGTCAGCGTTGAAAAAGCCAACCTTACATCTCTGGAATAAAAGGCTTTTGTAGTAGATGTATTCGTCCAGATCCTTATGTTCGTTCGGACCGATGTGGTCAGGGGAAAGGTTGGTGAATACGCCGTAGTCAAAATCAAATCCATCCACGCGGTTCATCATCAGTCCCTGGGAGGATACTTCCATGACCATATAGTCACATCCGGCCTTTACCATTTCGCTCATCAGGTACTGTACTTCATAGGATTCAGGAGTGGTATTGTCGGTATGGTACTTTTTACCATCCACGACAGCACCGATGGTGCCGATGACGCCCACTTTCTTTCCTGCGTGTTTTAAGATGGCTTCTACCATATAAGTAGTGGTTGTCTTTCCTTTGGTACCAGTCAGACCGATGGTGGTCAGCTTCTTGGCAGGGTAATCAAAATATGCTGCGGATAGATAAGCCAGTGCTTTTCTTGCAGATTCTACTTTTACTACTGTGACAGCAGCATCCACATCTACATCCTTTTCGATGATGATGACAGAAGCACCTTTTTCCACTGCATCCGGGATAAATTTATGAGCATCTACCGTTGTCCCGCTGATGCACAGAAAAGCGGCATTCTCCTCTACCTTTCTGGAATCATATATGATATCGGAGACATCTGTATCTAAACTTCCTTTTACGAGGGAATAAGGGATTTCTTGCAATAAATCTTTTAATTTTTTCATTATAACACCTCATTTCTTAATCTTGTTTCAATGATACTCTAGAGCCGTTTTTTTGTCAATTACATGGTATTTAAAATGAATCTATGGTAAAATTAGTAGATGAAAATTTTTGGTAGAAAGGAAATTTTTTTGGTATGAAAAAGTCAGAAAAAACATTATTATTCATTGGAACAATTGTAGCAATTGCATTTATCCTGATCGGGATTCCAAAGATTGGAGAATTATTGGAGCCCATCATTGGATTTAATATTAAGATGGCACTCTATATCGTGATTCTGTTGGCAATGTATCTGGTGGGGAGAAAGAGAGGGAACCAGTATAAAAAGATTGATAAGCAGCTAGATGATCTGAACCGGGATCTGATCAACAATCATAGAATCGATTATTATATTATTCAGAATAAACGTCTTTATAAAGAGGTGGATAATAAGACGTATCGTACGATGTTCCTGATCAATATTGCGACAGCTTATTATCACGATGGACAGTATGAGAAGTCCAATGGTGTTATTGAGAAGATTGAGGATGAATATCTCAATGAGGGACAGATGGCAGCTATTTATAATCAGCAGTTTTTAAATTATGTACACCTTGGTGATCTAGATCGGGCAGAAGCTGTTTATAAAGAGCATCAGGAATTATTTAAAAAGTACGAAGAAGATAAAAAGCTTAAGAATCACTATGTGATTAGTAAGCTGACCTTTGCACTTGGGAAAGATAAGATGGATGAAGCAAAAGTAGCAAAGATCAGAGAGGCATTTGATGAGATTTCCATTCCACAGAAATTTTATGAAAAGGCCTATTCCTATCGTTTGTTGGAAGGAAAGCTTCTTCTGGCAGAGGACAAACGTCAGGAGGGTAGAGAGGCACTTAGAAGTCTGTCTGAGTCTTTTATCATGCCTGGAATGAAGAAGGAGATTGAACAGATCTTATCTTATTAATGTTGTTTGGCAATGAAGCTGGATAAGAAGAAAGGGGTATCTATGGGGAATATTTTAAGTTCTGTCCCAAATGTGGGCTCGTTTTAGAGAGATTATTGTCCCCATTGTGAGCCGGAGAAGGAAAAGGAGTTTCGAAGGAAGCAGCAGCGCTTAGACGATGGCATATTTGATGCATACAGCAATAAAGTGCATAAGGGGAAAAAGATTACCAGAACAGGGAATAAAGGAGAGAAGTTTTCTGGGTGATATGAATGATAAGGTGATCAAAGTCCTGGGGCCAATAAAACAATGGAGAGAGAAGGCAGGTGAAAGTATTGATGAGATCTTGGATCTATTCTTGGATCCTGCATTGGAAGAGGATGAATAGGGGGATGAAACGATCTTAGTGGATGTTTTTTCAGACTTTTTGGCGTTCAATGGCTATCCCGCTTATGTGAGTGGAAATCCTGTCTATTATCTTCAGAATCGGAAGTCGAAGGACTATACGTATTCCATAAATGGAATTCCTTATGGATATTATATAGAGGTATGTGATATTTTCGAAAATGGAAACAAGGCAGATATTCCAGTACAAAAAGAATTGGAACAGATTTATAAACGTTGGGAGAAGAAGGGAGAAAATGCAAAAAAGAATCGCATAGAAGCAGATGGATCGTTCTATTCGAATGCCACTTATTATGACGATGATTATATCAGTCTTTTGATATATGGAGATGAGATGATCAATGGAGAGGATAGTACGTATGAATTTTATAGTTTCATCTTCAATGCGCAAAATATAGAAGTGATTCCATTAACTGAATTTCTACAATTCGATGATAAATTTTATGATATAATGATGGAGGGAATGGATCATACATTTTCCAGAGAAAAAGTGAAAGAGCTGGCAGAGAACAAGCAGTATTATTATGGCTTTGACCAGGATGGAATTCTCTGGGCAGGATTGTATAATGACGATACTTATGTGAATGTAAAGTTTGAGGATATTATCTTATAGAGATATTTTGGAGGAAGAAATATGAGTTTTACACACCTGCATGTCCATACGGAGTATAGTCTTCTAGATGGCTCCAGTAAAATCAAGGAGTTGGCCAGGCGGGTAAAAGAGCTTGGTATGGACAGCATTGCCATCACAGACCATGGGGTCATGTATGGAGTAATTGATTTTTATAAAGCGTGTAAGGCAGAAGGAATTAAGCCGATTATTGGATGTGAGGTCTATGTGACCGGAGGCTCTCGTCATGAGAAAGAGAATGGGTACTATCATTTGGTTCTTTTGGCGGAGAATGATACAGGGTATCACAATCTGATGAAGATTGTGACCAGAGGATTTACGGAAGGCTTTTATTATAAGCCCCGTGTGGATTATGAAGTGTTAGAGACATATCATGAGGGAATCATTGCTTTAAGTGCCTGTCTTGCTGGAGAGGTGGCGACCAATTTAAGAAACAGTGATTATGAGAAGGCAAAGGAAGCAGACTTCCATCTGCAATCAGTCTTTGGTGAAGGAAATTTCTTTTTGGAGCTTCAGGATCATGGGCTCAGGGAACAGACCATAGTGAATACAGGAATAATAAAACTGTCTAAGGAGACGGGAATTCCTATGGTAGCGACCAATGACTGCCATTATATATTGAAGGAAGATGCAGATGCCCATGATATTCTGCTATGCATCCAGACAGGCAAGAAGGTAGCCGATGAGGATCGTATGCGCTATGAGGGCGGTCAGTATTATGTAAAATCAGAAGAAGAGATGCGTAAGCTGTTTCCATATGCCAGTCAGGCCATTGATAATACCTATGAAATTGCAAAGCGTTGTCAGGTGGAGATTGAGTTTGGTGTTCAAAAGGTACCAAAGTTTGACGTGCCGGAGGGCTATGATGCCTTTTCTTACCTGAAGATGCTGTGTGAGACTGGACTGGTCCGACGATATGGTGAGAATACAGGCAAAGAATTAAAGGAAAGACTGGATTATGAGCTTACAACGATTCAGAACATGGGGTATGTGGATTATTTTCTGATCGTATGGGATTTTATTCGTTATGCCAGAGATCATGGAATTGCGGTGGGACCGGGAAGAGGATCTGCAGCGGGAAGTATCGTATCCTATTGTCTTGCCATTACCAATATTGATCCGATCAAATATCAGCTGCTGTTTGAGCGTTTCTTAAATCCAGAGAGAGTGTCCATGCCGGATATTGATGTGGATTTTTGCTTTGAACGGAGGCAGGAGGTCATTGACTATGTGGTTGAAAAGTATGGCAAGGATCAGGTCGTTCAGATTGTTACCTTCGGTACCATGGCAGCCAGACTGGTTATTCGTGATGTTGGAAGGGTGTTGGACATTCCATATGCAAAGGTGGATGCCATTGCCAAGATGATTCCCAATGAGCTGAATATTACCATAGAGAAGGGATTGAAAGTATCGAAAGATTTACGGACAGCCTATGAAACGGATGAAGAGGTCAAATATCTCATTGACATGTCTATGCGTCTGGAGGGATTGCCAAGACATTCTTCCATGCATGCAGCAGGAGTCGTGATCGGTCAGAAGGCGTTGGATGAATATGTTCCGCTTTCAAAGGGGGCAGATGATGCGATCACCACACAGTTTACCATGACCACCATTGAAGAATTAGGGCTGTTGAAGATGGATTTCCTCGGCTTGCGTACGCTCACGGTCATTCAGGATGCAGTCAAGCTGATTGAGAAGAACACTGGGCAGAAGATCGATGTGGATCATCTGAACATGGAAGATGCAGGGATCTATGAGATGATCGGACAAGGTAAGACTGAAGGGGTCTTTCAGTTAGAAAGTGCCGGAATGAAAAGCTTTATGAAGGAATTAAAGCCTCATAATCTGGAAGACATCATTGCAGGGATTTCTCTGTATCGTCCGGGTCCGATGGATTTTATTCCGAAATACATTGAAGGAAAAAATCATCCAGAATCCATCAGCTATGATTGTGCAGAACTGGAAGAGATCTTAGCACCGACCTATGGTTGTATCGTATATCAGGAACAGGTTATGCAGATCGTTATGAAGCTGGCGGGCTATACCCTTGGACGAAGTGATCTGGTACGCCGTGCCATGTCTAAGAAGAAAGGAGATGTGATGGCCAGAGAACGGAAAAACTTTGTATATGGGAATGAAGCAGAGGGGGTACCTGGATGTATTTCCAGAGGGATTCCGGAACAGACGGCCAATCATATTTTCGATGAGATGATCGATTTTGCAAAATATGCATTTAACAAATCTCATGCAGTTGCTTATGCAGTAGTGGCTTATCAGACGGCATATTTAAAATACTATTATCCGGTGGAATTTATGGCGGCATTGCTTACGTCTGTGTTAGGGAATGGTGCAAAGGTATCGGATTACATTTACAATTGCAGGAAGATGGGTATTGAGATTCTGCCACCGGATATTAACGAAGGCGAAGGAAATTTCTCTGCTTCTGATCTGGGAATTCGATATGGTCTTTCAGCGATCAAGAGCCTTGGAAAGCCGGTCATCAATTCGATTCTTGCCGAAAGGGAGAGGCATGGAAAATTTAAAGATCTAAAGGATCTGGTGGAGCGACTCTCAAGCAAGGAAATCAATAAGCGGACAGTGGAAAGCTTTATCAAGGCAGGAGCCTTGGATAGCCTGAAGGGAAGCAGAAGGCAGAAGATGCTTATCTATGTCCAGGTCATTGAGAATGCCCAGAAGGAGAGGAAGAATGAGATGGCAGGGCAGATGTCATTGCTTGATTTCTTATCGGATGAGGATAAGAAGAGCTTTGAGATTACTTATCCGGATGTGGAGGACTATAGCAATGAGCAGAAGCTGGCTATGGAGAAGGAAGTGCTTGGAATCTATGCCAGTGGACATCCATTGGATGAATACCGGGAGGTTCTTGGAAAAAATGTAACGGCTTCCACGACAGACTTTCTCATTGATGAAGAAACCGGACATGCAAAGGCAAAGGATCAGGTGCCATATATTCTTGGAGGAATAGTTGCCGGTAAAACGGTAAAACTAACAAAAAATAATCAGAACATGGCATTTATTACTCTGGAGGATCTTCGGGGTACAGTGGAAGTCATTGTATTTCCAAGAGATTATGCCCTCTGTCAAAATTATCTGAAGGAAGATGCAAAGGTCTTTATACGGGGGAGGGCTTCCATCTCAGAAGAGGAAGGCAAGCTGATCTGCGAGCAGGTAGTGCCGTTTGATCAGGTTCCAAAGGAGATATGGATCCAGTTTGAGGATAAAGAAGCATATTTCAAAGAAAGTGAACATTTTATGCAGATTTTAAGGGAGCATAAGGGAACGAATCCCGTTGTTGTGTTCTGTCGGAAGGAAAAAGTGATTAAGCGATTATCTCCATCTTATTCGGTCAAAGACGATGATCAGTTTTTAGAGGTTCTGCATGCATATTATGGGTTTGGAAATGTAAAAGTCATTGATAAGGCTATTGATAATTTTAGGAAAATGCATTAAAATACAATTGATTGTAGTTTTTTATGGTATGGAAAATCTAACACGTATGAGTTTATTATGGAGGAACAATTATGGAAAGTAAGAAGATTAGTACAATTGCTGTTTTAACCAGTGGAGGCGATGCTCCAGCAATGAATGCTGCAACACGTGCAGTTGTTCGTACGGCATTGGCAAGAGGATTAAAAGTAAAGGGAATCAAGAGAGGATACAGCGGATTGTTAAAAGAAGAAATCATCGATATGGATTCTAAGAGCGTATCTAATACCATTTCTCATGGTGGTACCATTCTTTATACTGCTCGTTGTGAAGAATTCAAAAAACCAGAAGTTCAGCAGGAAGCTGCAGAAATCTGTAGAAAGCATGGCATTGATGGTCTGGTTGTTATTGGTGGTGACGGTTCTTTCCGTGGTGCTGGTAAATTAGCAGAATTAGGTGTGAATACAGTTGCACTTCCTGGTACCATCGACTTGGATATTGCATGTACAGAATATACCATCGGATTTGATACAGCGGTTAATACAGCAATGGAAGCCATTGATAAGATCAAAGATACTTCTATGTCACATGAACGTTGCAGCGTTATCGAAGTAATGGGACGTGATGCAGGATATATCGCATTATGGTGCGGTATTGCAACAGGTGCAGAGAATATCTTAATTCCAGAAAGATTTGATGGAAACTTACCAAATACAGAATCTGCAGTCATTGAAAATATTTTAAGATCCAGAGCAAAAGGTAAAAACCACCATATCATCGTAAATGCAGAAGGTGTTGGACATTCTTATGGAATGGCTAAGAGAATTGAAGCTGCTACAGGTATTGAAACAAGAGCAACTATCTTAGGACATATGCAGAGAGGTGGTAACCCAACTGCAAAAGACCGTGTATATGCATCTATGATGGGCGCATATGCAGTAGATTTACTGATCAAAGGCGGTACAAACCGTGTAGTTGGATATAAGCATGGTGAATATGTTGACTTTGATATTGAAGAAGCATTGGCGATGACAAAAGATATTGATGATTATCAGTTAGAAATCGCTGAGATCTTAGGAAAGACAATGGGAACAAACGCATAAGATGTGATTAAAAATTAAAGATGTTTCTATAAAAGGATGTTTTTCTAACGGAAGAACATCCTTTTTTAACATCTTTAATATCCTTTTAATAAACACATATTGTAAAATATGATATACTCTTTGTAATAACACAGGTAGAGGATAAGAAAGCATGATCGAGAGCAAAAACAATCAACAGATTCGGAATCTTTTAAAATTAAAAAAGCAGTCCAAAGAACGGAAAAAGCAGAAGGTATTTCTGGTAGAAGGAATCCGGATGTTTCAGGAGGTTCCAAAGGACCGTGTAGTGAAAGTTTATGCAACAAAAAGTTTTTTTGATAAACATGAAATGCTTTTTGCCGGTGTAAGCTATGAATTAGTGGATGATAAAATTTTCAAAGAGATTTCAGATACAGTAACGCCTCAGGGTGTGCTGGCAATCGTACGGCAGAAGCAGTGGAAGCTGGATGAGATTTTAGGAATTTCCAGCCAGCCATGCCTTTTGATTTTGGAAAATATTCAGGATCCAGGTAATTTGGGGACGATGATTCGTACTGGAGAAGGAGCTGGGGTGACCGGTGTGATCATGAGCCGGGATACGGTAGATATCTATAATCCGAAAGTGATCCGATCCACGATGGGATCGATTTACCGGGTTCCGTTCTTTTATGCAGAGGATCTGAAAGAAGTCATGAAGGAATTAAATGAGCATAAGATTCATTCCTATGCAGCTCGTCTGGATGGCGAGAATGTATATCAAAGTAATTTGAAAGAGAGCTGTGCATTTATGATTGGAAACGAAGGAAATGGGCTTAGTGATGACCTTAGTGCCATGGCAGAGCGGTATATTCGGATTCCAATGTGTGGCCAGGTGGAATCGCTGAATGCTGCGATTGCAGCGACTGTTCTCATGTATGAGACTATGAGACAGCGACAAGAATCTTAGCATGTAACATGCCAGAAGGGAGTGAAGAGTATGATGACAGTATACTGGCTGATCGGTGCGGCAATACTATTATTAATTGAAATTGCTACCGTAAGTCTTACCAGTATCTGGTTTGTAGGAGGCGCCGTTGTGGCAGCCATTGTATCGGCATTTCATGGACCGATGCTGCTTCAGATTGGAAGCTTTATTGTGGTATCAGTCATTTTATTGATACTTACAAGACCAGTAGCGGTAAAGTACATGAATTCTAAAGTGGAAAAGACTAATGCGGACGCACTGGTTGGACGCAAGTGCAGAGTGACAGTGACTATTGACCCAACAGAGCCTGCCGGGAATATCCGCATCAATGATGTGGATTGGGCAGCACGGCCTTTGGATGGAGAAAGTGTCATAGAAGCAGGAACGGAAGTGATCATCCGAGAGATTTCTGGAGTAAAGCTATTAGTAGAACCAATCGTGAAGGAGGCAACCAAATGATTTTAGCGATTTTTGTTATTTTTATTATTCTGATTTTAGCATCCTGTGTAAAAATCGTGCCACAGGCACATACTTATGTATTAGAAAGATTAGGAACGTATCAGGCTACATGGACGGCGGGGCTTCATATGAAGGTGCCTTTGATTGATCGGGTTGCACGAAAGGTAACCCTGAAGGAACAGGTAGTGGATTTTGCTCCACAGCCGGTAATCACAAAGGATAATGTAACTATGAGAATCGACACGGTTGTATTCTTTCAGATTACAGACCCTAAGCTGTTCGTATATGGAGTGGAAAATCCGATCATGGCCATTGAGAATCTGACCGCAACCACGCTGCGGAATATCATCGGTGATTTGGAATTGGATGAGACATTGACATCAAGAGAAACCATCAATACTAAGATGCGTGCAACTCTGGATGAAGCAACAGATCCATGGGGAATTAAGGTAAATCGTGTAGAGCTCAAGAATATTATCCCACCAGCGGCAATTCAGGATGCTATGGAGAAGCAGATGAAAGCAGAGCGTGAACGTCGTGAACAGATTCTGATCGCAGAAGGAGAAAAGAAATCAGCAATTCTTCGTGCAGAGGGACATAAGGAATCTGTCATTCTTCAGGCAGAGGCAGATAAGACAGCTGCTATCTTAAAGGCGGAAGCGGTGAAGGAAGCTAAGATCCGGGAAGCAGAAGGGGAAGCACAGGCCATCTTAAGTATTCAACAGGCGAATGCAGATGGTATTCGTTTCTTAAAGGAGGCATCTGCAGATGAAAGTGTCATTCAATTAAAGAGCTTAGAAGCCTTTGCGAAGGCAGCAGATGGAAAAGCAACCAAGATTATTATTCCATCTGAAATTCAGAGTCTGGCAGGTCTGGTAAAATCTGTTACAGAAGTGGGTTCTCAGGAATAAGGGGTTGTAAAGCTGACAAAGGCGTCGAACGGTTCGTTCGGCGCCTATTTCCTATATCATTTGACTTTTATGTTAATCCCCAAATTATGATTTCCGCTGAAATGATTGAATTGTTCGTCCCTTATAGCTAATAATTCCTTTATCACCTACTGCAATTATAATATCATTTGCTTGAAAACTTCTAAGGTTCAAACGTTCTCCATTCTCACACTCCACTACATACCATTCAATATTTCCTTGATGTATTGGTTTTTCTAAAATTTTTACCTTTCTTGTCATAAGTTCTTTTTTATCATCTTGTTTTTTTAAAAAAAGTAAACTGCAAAAAGTGCAATCATTATAATAATCATGACACAAAAAAATATAGGCATCATTTCACCTTTGTTGTCTATTTGAGCTCCACAGAATTTAAGAATCAAGAAGACTAGCAGACGGAGGACATTCTAATCGCT
>ERZ1032130.427-NODE-427-length-10636-cov-5.065022_pt1 | contig 10636 bp, 9 predicted proteins | sample MGYA00517879_ERZ1032130 | MGnify/ENA primary metagenome ERZ1032130 (study PRJEB33719, sample SAMN04262597) | wastewater metagenome | biome: rural village; feature: animal feces; material: feces | host: Bos taurus | place: El Salvador | collected 2012-01-31 ...
ATATAATGGTTAAGTCACCAAAAAATCCACCCACTTTTTTTACAACAATTTCACTCCCCACCCTCAATAAAGCAACCCGAAGCCATAGCGAGGAAGTATGTGAAGGAGCAGTTCTGCACTTACATACGGCGCAACCGTGACGGGGCTGCGGAGTTACTGCAGGGTAAGGGTGGAGGCGCGATTGGGGGCGATGCTTGCGGCGGCGTCTTGCAGCTGCTGTGCGGTGATGGCTGTGATGCGCTTGGCTGTTTCTTCGCGCGACCCTACGTGGCCGTAGTAGAGCAGGCTCTTGGCGGCTGCAATTATCCGGCTCTCATGGCTGTCGCCCGCTACGCACAGCTGCCCTATATACTGCTTCTTGGCGGCATCGAGGGCGCGGTCGGTGAGTGGCTTGGTGGCAAGGCGGTCGATGGTATCGGCGATGATGCGCTTGCTGGGTGCCACATGTTCGGCATCGCTGCCGAAGTAGATGGTGAGCAGTCCGCAGTCGGAGAGCAGCGCAAGCGACGACTCCACGGTGTAGGCATAGCCTCGGCGCTCGCGGATTGCCACATTGAGCAGCGAGTTCATGCCGGGACCGCCGAGTATGTTGCTCAGCAGCGACATGGCGTAGCGGCTGTCGTCGTACATGCTGCACACCGGCACGCCGTAGATGGTGTGCGACTGGTGCGAGTCGATGGCTTTGCTGTGATGGAAAGGTGTCACTATCGCCGGAGCAGTGCGCACAGTGCGGTTAAGGCGGTGGTTGAGTGCCCCCAGGTAGCGTTCGGCAGTGCGAGCCACCACATCGTGCCGCATATTGCCGAGGGCGAAGAATACCATGTTTTCAGGCACATATAGGCGGTCGAGGTAGTCGCGGCAGTCGTCGCCGGTGATGGTGAGCAGGTCGGCTTCCACACCGAGAATGTTGTGTCCCAGTGCCGAACCCTTCCAGATGAGGTCCTCAAAGTCGTCGTAGATAGCCTCTGCAGGCGAGTCGAGATAGGAATCCACCTCGTCGAGCACCACTTCGCGCTCCTTGGCAAGCTCGGCAGCAGGGAATTGCGAGTTAGCCACCAGGTCGGCAATCAGCTCGGTGGCACGTGCGAAGTGCTCGCGCGGAAAAATGGAATACACCATCGTTTCCTCCTTGGTGGTGTAGGCATTAAGTTCGCCGCCCACTCGCTCCATTCGGTTGATGATGTGCCATGCACGACGGCGGCGTGTGCCCTTGAAGATGGTGTGTTCCACAAAGTGAGCAAGCCCCCACTTGCCGGGCAGCTCGTCGCGACTGCCGGCATTCACCGCCAGTCCGCAGTAAGCCACCTCCGAGTCGTTGGCAATGTGCACCACGCGGAGTCCGTTAGAGAGAGTGCAAGAAAATATATCGTCGCCTTTCATTGTCAAAAGCCATTAATTGGTAGTTTTGCAGGTGCAAAACATAATTATAAGTCGGTGAGCAAACCCGGAGGTAAGTCCCAAAAAATTATTTGCGGCGACAAAGTTACGCATTTTTCTGCATCTTACACATTCTTGCAAATCAAATTCATGCAAAAAATCGGGAGCCGAGTGTTTGATATTTAAAAAATATGCAGTAAGTTTGCAATTGATTATCGTTATTTTGAATTTTTTCTTTTGATTTATGAAGTATTGGGCAAATATCAATGGCGTTCAGCACGGTCCGGTTGAGAAACAGCAACTGATAGGGCTGGGACTCACGCGCGATTCCTACGTGTGGCGCGAGGGACTTGAAGACTGGGTGATGGTGCAGAATTTCAGCGAACTCGACGACCTTTTCCCGGTGAAGCCGATGGCTGATGTGCCGCCGACAGATGACAACACTTCCACTACGGCTGCCGTAACGCCAGCCGATGAATCTCTAACGGAAGAAACGCCAGCCGATGAGTCTGCTAACGACGAGACTCCTGCCGACGAGCCTGTCACCGAAGATACTCCTGCCGATGAGACCACGACCAATGACCCCGTGCCGCCTTCAATTCCGCAGATTCCGCAAATTCCACAGCAGCCATATCAGCAGCCATATCAGCAGCCGGTTGCTCCGCAGCAGCCGTTGCCACCTTGTCCGCCCACCAATCTGGTGTGGGGCATTCTTACCACGGTGCTCTGCTGCCAGGTGCTTGGAATTGTGTCGATAGTCTATGCCTTGCAGGTGAAAGCCAAATATGATTCGGGCGACTTGGAGACGGCACAACGATATAGCGACCGTGCCGCAATGTGGAGTATCGCAGCGATAGTCGCAGGATTGATAGTCACTCCTTTTGTGATGCTCGTGCAGCTGCTCTAAGCCTTGTCAGCAGCCGAAGATGTTGCGGACAATCCACCACACTATCACCACTATGAGCACTGCCAGAATGGCGGTGACGCTGTTCACGCGGTTATAGAAGCGGGGCTTGCGTGTCCGCACCAGTTCAGCATATCCATAAAGCAGCAATAGCGGAATGCTCACCGGCAGCAGTGCATTGAAGTGCAGAGCCGAGAGCACATCGCCGTGGAGCAGTGCGTGAATGGCACGCTGTGTGCCGCACCCGGGACATTTCAGTCCGGTGAGCATAAGGAAAGGGCACCGCGGAAACCACCGCGAAGCCGAGGGGTCGAAAGTGGAGTAAATCACCACTCCCGCCACCACCACGGCTGCCACTGCCAGCATTGCTATGACGCTGCGTCGGCTCATTCTCACATTGGTATGCCTGTGATGAGGTAGGCAATGTAGTAGAGAAGTCCGATTATCGCTGCTCCCACCACTAAATCTACCGTCCAGCGAAGCCAGCGGTTCTTTATGTGCTTTTTAAGAAAACGCTCGAAAGGTGGAGCTATGAAGAAGCAATATACAATGGCTGTGATTAAGATGATAATTTGTCGTTGTAGCATAATTCGGGTTATTTTAAGTTGTTGCTGTTAATCAAAGTTTCTGCCACGAGCCAGTCGATTGGTGTGTCGAGATCGACCGAGTGGCTTGCCGACATTTCGCAGAGTCGGCGGCGCGGGAACTCACCGAGAGTCATTTGGCGGAGCGATGCCACATTTATCACATACACTGCGCCATTATATTCCCACACGCGTGGGGCGTCTTGGCGGCGAGTGTAGTGTCCATCGCCCTTCGAGATATACAGAAATCCGTTCTCGTCCTCCTCAAATGCATTGTAGTAGGGGTTGGTTGCAGCCTCTTTCACCGTCACCACCATGTCGATGTCGGGCGAGTAGAGCCTGATGGCACGGCGCACGTCGTCGGCAGTGCGGAATGGCGAAGTGGGCTGGAGCAGCACCAGGGTGTCGTAGTTGCTGCCGTGGGCTGCATAGAAGTCGAGGGCATGGAGCAGCACGCCGTAGGTGCCGCTGCGGTCGGTAGCGAGTTCGGCAGGGCGAAGGAAAGGCACCTTCAGCCCGAATTGCTCCTCAGCCACCCGGACAATCGCCGGGTCGTCGGTGGTGAGGCAAATATCCTCGTCGGGAGCAAAGGCACGTGCCACCTCAATAGAGTAGCCGATGAGCGGCTTGCCTGCGAGCGGCTTTATGTTTTTCCCGGGAATACCTTTGCTGCCGCCACGCGCAGGAATCACAAAAAGAGTCTTCATTGCTTGTTGAGTTTATCCCACGGCACACGCAGTGCGCCTATGAGTGTGTTCATTCAGTGACAAAAGTATAAAAATTTTTGCACACAATGAACAGTGTGCACGGTTTTTTGTTTACCTTTGTAGTCGGGACAGGCAAGCCGTTGCCTCCGACAATGAATATAAACATCTAAAGAATACTACGTTATGAAATTCCAAGCGAAAAATCTGCTTATTGCCGGCATCATTGCCGTGTCGCAAATAGTGGGCGTGGCATGTGCTACCCGCAACGTCACTCCCAGTAAGGTAACTGCCGAGAAATCGGTGACTATGCAGAAAATCAACCAGATTTCGCTCAATATCAGTGCCAAGGTAATCTATACGCAAGGCTCTGCCACCACACTCACCATGAGCGGCCCCGACAATCTGCTGCCGCTCATCGCGCTCGACAACAGCAACGGTGCTCTGTCGATAAGCTATCCTTCCGACTTGAGCATAAAGGGGCGTCTCGACAAGGATGACATCGTAATCAACATCACTTCGCCCTCAGTGAGCGGTTTTGCCGTGTGCAGTGCCGGAGAAATTGAGGTGCCAAGTGCTATATCGGTGAAAGACCTCAGCCTTGCCGTGACCGGAGCCGGCGACATGGAGCTGAAGGGCGTTACCGCCACCGGAGCACTCAATGCAGCCGTCACCGGAGCCGGCGACCTTGAACTTGATATGCACGTGAAGGCTGCTATCGTGAATCTTGCCGTGACGGGAGCGGGCGACCTTGAGTGCGAGAACATCACCACTCCGCTTCTCAACGCTGCCGTATCGGGTTCGGGCGACATTGAGCTGAAGGGCGGCAAGGCTGATGTGGCAAACTTCAGCACCTCAGGAGCCGGCGACATTAATGCCCGCAAGATGCCTGCGGCACAGGTTTCTGCCACAGTGTGTGGAGCCGGCGACATTCTCTGCAATGCCACCACCACGCTCAACGCCTCGATTACCGGCGGCGGCGAAATCAAGTACGTAGGCTCGCCCAAAGTGCAATGCACCACCGCCCGCAAGCCCACAGCCACCGGGCTATAACCACTGCCCATTCCCCACATCGAATAAACAAATGGCTGCATCAGGATTATTCCCTTATGCAGCCATTTTGTGTTTGGGCTTAGTCTGGTTTAATGCCTTTAATGCAGTGTGATTTTATATCACTTTATATAAAGACTAAATGTGTCGTTCAATGCAAATTGCTTTGCTCATGTGCTTCGTCCCACACCAGAGTAGCGAGATATTTATCGCTTCGACAATGCAAATCAGCCACCTTTTCTTCAATGAGTTGTGATGTTTGTGAGTGATAAAACATATCCATTGCACGTTCCAAAGAAATACCATACATCTCACTCAAATCAGCAATAATTTTAGTGCATTTGCTACACATCTGCGCTTGGCGTTGATAGTCAATCATAATCTTATGCTCTTAATAAAAGTTACACAATCATTAAGCATCTTATCCGAGCAGAAACAATATTGAATATTGGGCTTTTCGTATTTTAGAACTCCAAGAGTTTGCTCTTTTGATAATTCACCGGCAAAATATCGGTCGATTGTGATAATTACACGGTCATTTGCGATACCTCCGATGATAAGGTCATATTTTTCAACAGGTTTGCCAATTCTGCAAGCAGCCACATAATCAAGCCATTGGCTATCATACGAGTCAAAATACTTTACATTCCAGCCACTAAGATCTTCACTCAATTCATATATATTGAGCCAAGCTGCCTGTCCTCTTCGTAGAAAGCGTTGCGCATAGCGTTAAGCTTGTTCACGAATGGTTGTCACATAGAAGCCCTTACCGAAGTCAAGGAAGTCTCTTGAATGCAAAGTGTCGGGAAATGGCACTTCTGTGTTTGATGCGTGATATATTGTCATTTTGGAAACACTCCTTTCTCCTCCATATATTCAGCGAGGTCGTCCATTAGGTATCGGGAACTGAATGTGTGTAGCACATCATATGAAGGGATGATGTAGTTGTCGAGAATACCCGATCCCTTCAGTCTGCTATACACCTCATTTTGCGACAAATTCAGCCTTAAAGCCAAGCCGCTTATGCAAAATGCGACAAATTCCAAGATGTTCTTGTTCATAAAATAACAATTATTTTTGCAAATATAGCAATTTTTGGAGAGGGAATCAACGGAGGGGTGGAAAAACTCAATCAAAAAAAGGAAGCCTCCACACATAGGGGCTTCCTCTTTTGATATATGGTGCCACACGGGGTGGCAGGGATTATTCGGCGTAATATACGGTGACGGTCTTCACGCGGAGCTGCACGCCACCCGATGACTGTGCGTAGGCGTTGGTGATGAGAAGCTCTGCACCCGAGAAGCCGCTGAAGGTCACTGTAGTGCCCGATACCGACGGATTCACTGTAGTGCTTCCGCTCTTGCCGTTGAGAGTGTCATTACCCACATAGTCAGTGCCATTATAGCTGTCGCAGGTGAGTTTCACGCCGGTGATGGTCTTGCCCGAAGCCTTCACGTTGAGGGTGTTGTTGGCATACATGCGCACACCACCCGTTGCAGTGTAGTATTTCGGAGCATTTGTAGTGTTTGAACCGCTGCCGAAAGTGAGCACTGTGCCGTCGCTCATGTTCACATCGGTTACAGCAGTAGCATTTTCGAATCCGAGAGTGCTGAGGTCTAGGGTTATGCTGTTGCCGGAGATGTCGCCGCCACCGGTTTCGCCGCCGGTTTCACCACCACCGGTGCTACCGCCGCCTTCTCCTAATACAACATCATCTACGCACCATGTAGCATAGTTTGCATCAGTGCTTGCTGCATATTGGAAACCGATATATATGATTCCTGAATAGCTGCTTAGGTCGATATCACCCGATTCTACCCAATCGCTGTAACCTGATGCAGGTGCAGTAGCCCACTTGCAGTTAAGTTCAGTGCGTGTAGCCGTAGCAGGATCGGCTGATGTGAGCACAAACACCTTCATTGTGGTGGTTGTAGAACCATATCCGTTTACCTGAGTGCGGAATGAGAGTTTCTTAGTTGTAACACCATCCATGTTGATGGCCGGAGTGATCAACCATGAATCGAATGGAGCGGTACCCTTATATCCGGTCATTGCAGCATAATAGTTATTGTTGAATGATGGAGTGTACCACTTCTTGTCTCCTTTAAGCTGAACATTGCCCCAATTTGCCGGAACTGAGCCACCCTCAAATCCTTCGTTGATTGCAGTCACCGCATCACCGCTTGGCTGGTCGCCACCGCCAGGATTGTCACCTCCACCTGTACCGTTAATTGATACGACGTAAGCTTGACCTTTACCCACAGTCTCTGGGGTGTTGCCCTTATAGTTTACAACTTTACCATAAATTAAAACATTATCACCAACTTTAATCTGGTCAACTGAAGTGAATTTCTTGTTGCCCGGACCATACACCTGGAAGGCCTTGAACGTTTTCTCATTGTTGCCATCATCTACGATGTCGAATGTCATGTTGCCGTATGAGCTTATGGTAGATTCTGTGGTTGAGTTGTTCGACACGCGACCCTTCACATATACCGCTGCACTTGACTCTGTGTCGGCGCCAAGTGTGTTGATAAACTCAAGCACGCCAGCCACATTGTAGGGGTTGGCTTCAGTGCCATCGCCCTGTGCCTCCGAAGAGCCACCGCCGTCGCCGAGTACAAACTCATCGTAGCCACCGCTGTTGCCAATCAAGCCGTTAGCGCCCATGTAGGGAGCGAATTTACCCTTGAGGGCAATCTTGGTACCGAGGAGTGCCTTATGAGCCTCGTCCTGGAGGTTGGCTGCTGAGCGGAGCTGTGAGCCTTGCGGCAAACTGAGCACGATACACTTAGTCACGTCCTTCACGTCGGCTGCGTCAGCGATGACGAGGGTGTTGGCGAGAGTAGTGGGGGCAGTAAACTCGATGTCGGCGCTCGACTTGATTTCGGTCACTTCGGGAGCAACTGCACCCACAATGTAACCGCTCACCCATGCAGTCTTCTCCGAGCCTTGCTTCTCGATGGCTTCAGCCACGGTGTAAGGCTCAGCCTTGCTGCCCTTGATGGTGGTGTCGAAGCCTATACAGTCGTCAACGTCGCGGAGCAGGAGCTGCCAAGCGCCGCTGTAGTAGCTGAGAATACCCACCACGCTACCTACGCCAAGGGGCAGAATGTCGCTCTTGAAGTTGGCATAGTTGCTGTTGCGCACGATGATGGTGTTGCCCGAATCCTCGTCCTTGAGGTTGCGGCTTGTAGATGACTCGCTCTCCGAGAAAGTGGTCTTGCCGTCGGCTTCGACAAACGAAACGCCGTCGAAGCGCACAAGCTGGCTCTGCATCTTGCGGATTCCGTCGGGAGTAGTGGGAAGCTCTGCCATCTTCACGCTGATGGTGTCGATTTCGGCTGCATTGGGAAGTCCGTTAAGCTCGGCAGCCTCCTGGAACATAGCCAAGGGCAAGAAAGTAGCTTGCCAGCCGTAGGTGTCGCTGTAGTCGGGATAGCCGAGCTGCTGCAAGGTGTTGTACTTACCGATAAACAAGCCTGTCACCGGAAGGACAATCTCCTGACCGATGCGGTAGGTGTTGTAGAGGCTGTTGCCGTTGATTGAGATGGTGATGGCAGCAGTCTCGTCTTGGATAACGAGGTTCTTGTAGATGTTGCCCGACTCGTCGGAGCTAACCACGCGGCCTTTGATTACCACGCTGTCGCCGGCCTCAGTCAGCTTGATTGTGTCGATATAATTCTTGTCCTCTTTCCAGTATTTTGTCTTCAGGTCGAGGATAGTGGTGTTCACCTTGTCGATGTGTGCTGCATGTGGAATCATCATCGGCGGACGGTCGAAATCGTCGTTGCAACTTGCCACCATTCCAATTGCCATGAGCAGCAGGAGATTGAGATATAGCTTAAACTGTCGCATAATCATTATTATTGTAGTTTGTTATTGTTTTTAATCTTGTGAAAAAAGAGAATTTAGAATTTCAAGCCCACGTTGAAATACACCTTGATGCCCTGGGCATAGTAGTATTTGTTGGGGAACTTGGTGGTGGTATAGTTTGTGTAGTCGAAACGACCCTGCTGATAACCGCCGGTCTGTATCTTGCGGTTATTGAGGATGTTGTTCACATTGAGGTTGAGGTTGAGCGATAGCTTGCGGTTGAGATACACCACCTTGCCGATGCTTGCGTTGAGCACGAAAGCGTCGTTAAGCTTCTCCTGACGGGTGATTTCGTCGATTTTTGCGTTAAGCTCTTCCTCGCTACTGCAAATCTTCCACAGGTCGGGCATTGCCTCGTGGCGAATGGGTGAGAGCGACACATAGGCGTCGCCCATCCACGAGCCATTCACGTTGAAGTACCAGTTGTGAGGTGCAGCCCAGTCGATTGCGAGGTTGTAGGCCTGTTGTGGGGTTCCGCCCACATAGTAGTTTTCGAGATATACGATTTGGGTCACATCTTCAGCCATACCGTTCTCGTAGCTGCGTGTACCGGTGGGGCGGTTCTTATACTGGTAGCGCGAATAGGTTCCGGCAGCCGAAACGGTTACCGATGGGAGCACTTTCACTGCCAAGCCCAGCTCAACGCCCTTGTAGGTGCGGTTCACGCCGGTGAGCACGTAGTTCATGAAGGTGGAGTATTGGTCGTCGTAGAACGAGGTGCGTTCGGTCATGTCGTACATATTGGTCCAGAAACCGGTGATGCTACCTTTCACGCGGCGATAGTTGAATGTGTAGCTCACGTCGCCCGAGAGCACGCGTCCGCTCTTCAGCCCGGTGATAACGTTGTCTTTGATACGCGGCGACACGTAGGCTTGGTCGAAGATAGGAGCCATTGTGCCGTAGGAGCCGTGGAAAGTGAAGCTGTTGCGTCCGTCGAGCTTGTAGGTGGCACCCACCTTCACCATACCGTTGTCGAAGCGGTGAGTTTCGCCCTTGCCATAGGAGTTGTGCGGGGCACGGCCGTTGCGCATCTTACCGTCGCGCTGGAACTGTGTGTAGCTCACCTTGAGACCGTAGTTGAAGTCCCAGTGGCGCAGGTTGATGATGTTCTGGAGCCATGCGTTCACGCTGTAGGCGTTCACGTTGTAGTCATATCCGAAGCGGTCGCCTTCCACCACCTTGCGGCTGGGGTTGTTGAGGTCGTTCTGGAGGAGTTCGGGATTCTCGGGATAGTCGCGCTCCGAGAATTGGTCGATGTCGGTCCAGTATGAGCCTCCAAGGAGGTCCTTGATGGTCTTGTAGTAAGAAGCCTGGGTGTAGTTGGCTCCAACACCTGCCTGAAGCTTGATCTTGTCGGTGAGCTGGGCGTTGATTGAGGTGTTGAATTGCAGGTTGAGCTGGTTGCTGTGGCGGTTTTCGAGGATGTAGGTAGCACCCTTGCCCTCTTCGTTGTTGAGGTAGTTGGTCTGATAGAGGTGGTTCCAGTCGATTTGGCGGAAACTCTCATCATTCTGCCACAGGTCGGTGTAGAAAGCCTTTGTCGATTCGTCGTCGTAGTACGACGGGAGGTAGCGGTAGTAGTCGGGACGCGGGTCGGCGGCGTTATACCAGTTGAGTGCCGACGAAGCGTAGAACGACTTGCGGAAGCCCACGCCGGTATTTACCATAGTGCCGCGCTTCGGCTTCCATATCCAGTTGATGATAGCCGTGGGGTCAAACGACTCTACCACCTTCGAGCTGCGTTGCTTTCCGTCTTGCCAGCCCCATGCCGAGTTATAGAGGTAGTTGTCGGCAAGTACGCACGACTCCTCAAACACGGCGTTGGTGTTGGCGCGGCGTGTGGGAGCACCAAAAGTGGTGAGCGCGATAGAGTGCTGGTCGTTGAACACCTTCTGCAGCGACAGGAAGTATCCGGCCGAGTTGTAGAACGTACCGTCCTGCACACCCTTGTCGGCATAGCGTGCTATTGCGCCCACGGTGAGTGCCCAGCCGCTCTTGCTGAGTCCGGTAGAGTAGAGAGCCATGCCGCGCACGTAATAGTTGCTGTTGGTGTAAGCCACGTTGGCACGGAAGCCCGGAGCGAAGTCCTTGGCTTGGGTGTTGATATTGGTTGCACCTCCCACCGGACCTACGGCAAATGT
>ERZ1032130.428-NODE-428-length-10628-cov-9.553012_pt1 | contig 10628 bp, 12 predicted proteins | sample MGYA00517879_ERZ1032130 | MGnify/ENA primary metagenome ERZ1032130 (study PRJEB33719, sample SAMN04262597) | wastewater metagenome | biome: rural village; feature: animal feces; material: feces | host: Bos taurus | place: El Salvador | collected 2012-01-31 ...
CTGGCACAAAGTTCACCCATTGTAAAGTGTTTCATAGCTCAGCCCTCCTTATGCTTCAAGTTCTTCACCAGCTGCGGGATCTTCCTGCAACTTTTCTTCCAGTCCGTTTACACCTTTTTCTCCTCCTTCAGACAGGACCATAGCCATTTTGGCGGCTTCAGCTTCACGGCGTACGGTAGCCCAGTTCTTGTTTGCTTCCACTTCCTGATCGGAAGTCTGTTCGGTCGCTCCATCGTAACTGTAGATGGCACCGAGAGCTTCCATTTTCTTCGGCAGTACGATGTAGTAGTGACGGAAGTTCACTTCGTTCTGCTGGTATTCCGGGTTGGTCTGTGCATCGCGGTAATACATCTTGGTTCTACCCTGTGCACGGAACACACGCTTGGTGTAGAAACAGAAGGATGCCTGATGGTCAGTACCCGAAGGCGAGTTCTTGAACGGAACCTTGGTCCCTTCCTTGGTGAAGTACGGACAGTTCTCGAATTCGTACACCTCGAAGCCGTACATGTTGGCAATCTTTCCGGTTGTGTAGTTATAATACTGGTCGCGAAACTTCTGATCGTCTTCCAGCAGGTCGTTCACGTGATCCGAGCAGAGTACCAGCCGGCGGCCTGCTGCCGGAATCTGCAAGTCATCCAGCTTGCGTTTCAACGCGATAATATCCTTTCGGGTACATTTCTTTCGTCCGTTGTCATCTTCGCCGGAAGTGGGCACTACCGGAGTCTTGGCCGTATTGCTGTTCGGAGCCAGCGCATGAGCCGCTTTCTTGAATTTGGCGATAGTGATGGCATCTCCGTGACGCTCAATAACGCTTCCCATCTTGTCGTAGGAGATAGCAAAGAGCTGATCATCCGATACGGCAGTTTTCTTGGTCTGGAACTTGTCAAGGCCCAGTGCGATATCGCCGTCCTCCAGTTCCTGTGCGGCGATGGGATACGTCGTGTTGTTAATCAATACGTCCGGATCTCCGCCCACATCTACCAGGTGAACCACTTCGTTATTTACCGCAGCCGAATAATCGGATACTCCGTCTAGCCAGGAAGCGGTCATACCCCCGCGAAGCTGCTTCACCAGCTCGCCCATCCACACTTCGGTATAGACACCTTCCAAGGCTGCGCCTTCGGGCATAAACTTACCTAATGCCATCGGAATAACAACACCTGCAGCAACTCCCCAGGCTGCTGCATTCTGCACACCCAGAAGACTGAGGATAACGATACTCATCAGCACATTCACCAGTGTGCCGGTTACGAATTTTACGATTTCTTTTCTCATGTTCGTGTTTTAATTTGTGTTCAACAATCAGTTAAGTTCCGGACAGTCCACACCGTATTCTGCCTTGTACAGCCTGCGGTACTGCTGCGGGTCGTTCTTTCGCATCAGCTTCAGTTCCTCTGCCGGAACTTCGCTCAGTTTCTTCCACTCTCCGGTTACCGTCTGTGAGGTAGAGCGGCTCAGTACCATCGATGGCTTTACCGTGCCGTGCATAGCCTCAAAGGTAAGTTTCAGGCTTTCCTGTCCGACTTTCTTCCCCAACTCGATAAAGTGAGCTTTCTTCCCGGCTTCAATCTTTCCGGCAGTTACAGCTTCCTCTACCAGCGACGTGATTCCTGCCAGTCGTAAGGTGTCAAGCTCCTTTTCCAGTTTTTCTTTCTCGGTACGCAGCGTAGTATTGGCTGTCTGGTGGCCGAGCAACACATTGATCTGTTTCTGCACTTCCTGCAGTGTGGCGGTGTCCGCCAGCCCCAGCATCAGGGCGATGGTTTTCAGTTGTTCGTTCATTGTCTGTAATGTTTGGTTTTCATTAAAGCTTTCCTTCAACAGCGGCAGGTCGCATCCGCCTCCTGCATCCAGCCTGATTTCCCGCCCCTCGTATGAGAGCCGGATGTTGTCGTCGTTTCCGCCGATGTCCACCATGCTGTATTCCATCAGCTTGCAGCGGGTTACGGTAGGACGGGTCTGTCCGGGTTTCAGCAAGGCAGCGTCTTCGCTTGTTTCCAGTATCTCGAAGTTGGGCGAACCCATACGTAGCGTACCCTTTTCCCATTGCTGCTTTGCCAGACGCGATTCTTCGCGTACCTCATCAAACCAGGGTTCGCCGGTCACTTCTCCATCCGCTATGCGTATATCCTTGATCATTCCTATTACCACGCCCCGCTGGTGCATCCAGAGCAGTACGGGATTCCGGTTAAACTGCGTCAGGTCGATGCCTTCGGTACGGATCCAAGTGCCGTAGCAGTTCAGCGTTTCGTTCGATATTCTGATTCGTTTTGCCATTTTTCCGTTCGTTTGACGCAAACTTACTCTGCCTTTCCCGTCCGGGCAAAAAAGTGTGTAACGGTTACAAGGAAGTGTGTAAATGATGCACTGTTCTCTGTAACGGTTGCATTCCTTTTTCCAGGAAGCACGAAAATGGATGAACTTTGCCTTAAACGAATATTAAACACAAGGTAAAACATGGCTAAAAACGACACAAAACAGGAGCTGGCTCGGGTGCTCTACATGAGCGGACTTTCGCAGGAAGAGATTCTTCAGAAAGTGGAAGTGAGCCGTCAGACACTCAGCCGGTGGATCAATACCCTGGGCTGGAAAGAAATGAAGGCGGCACGCAACATTACCCGTCCGGAACTGGTAAACAAGCTGCTGTCTTCCATCAATTCCCTGCTCGACAAGGCGAACGAGCCGGGCAACGAGGATATGCTGGCCAGCCTGGGCGACAAGCTGATCAAGACGGCCACGGCCATCGAGAAGCTGGAGAAGAAAGCCAGCGTGGTAGACCGTATCGACACGATGATTGACTTTGAGAACTGGCTGGCCGCACACCGGGATGAATATCCACAGCTGACCAACGAACTGTTCCAGCTCGTGAACCAGCTTCACAATGATTACCTGAATGAACTCTTCGCCCAGAAAGGAGGATGAGCATGACGGAACAGGAAAAGAAAGAAGCACTGAAACGGTGGCAGGAACACTGCAAGCGGGTGGAGCGCATGACCTCGCAGGAACGGATGGAAACCGAAGCGGAACGCAAACGGAACATGGCCCGTGCCCTGAAGGATTACGCTTACTTCTGCCAGCGGTACCTGTCGCACTACTGCCAGTGCCCGAATGCCATGTTCCACAACGAGGCGGCACGCTACATAGCCTCCCATACGGAACTGCGGCTAGTCTGCAAGTGGCCGCGCGGTCACGCCAAGTCGGTCCATCTGGATATCGGCATCCCGATGTGGCTGAAATTCCGGGGTGAGCTGCACGTCATGGTGCTGGTCGGCAAGAGTGAAGACAGCGCCGACGGTCTGCTGGGAGATTTGCAGGCGGAACTGCAATACAACCAGTACATCATCCGTGACTTTGGGGAACAGTACAACAGCGGCATGTGGCAGGAGGGCGAATTCGTCACCAGGGACCAGTGCGCCTTCTTCTCGCGGGGCCGCGGACAGTCGCCCCGTGGTCTGCGCTTCCGGGAGATGCGTCCGGACTACATCGTGGTGGACGACCTGGATGACGATGAGATGTGCCGGAGCGAATCCCGTGTACGCGAGATGACCAACTGGATAAAGGAAGCCCTGTTCGGCTGCTTCGGCGGCAAGGACGGACGTTTCATCATGGTGGGAAACCTGATATCAAAAAACTCCGTGTTGCAGAAGATTATCGACACCCCCACGGTGAAGACCATTGAGGTGAACGCCATCGACCGCAACGGGAATCCTGCCTGGCCGGAGTTCTACACCATCGAGAAGCTGCGGAGCAAGGAGGAATTCATGGGCTACCGTTCGTTCCAGAAGGAATACATGAATAATCCCATCACCGAGGGAGCCGTATTTCAGGAACGGTGGATACGCTGGCGGCCGATGCTGAAACTGAAATACTACGAGCAGATAGTGCTCTACATCGACCCTTCGTGGAAATCCTCCGGAAAGAACGACTACAAGGCTGCCGCCATGATAGGCCGTCCCAAACGCGGACTGAAAACCGCCTCCCACCGGGAACTGCATCTGCTGCGTGCCTTCTGCCGTCAGTGCAGCGTGGGCGAAATGGTGCGCTGGCTCTACGATGCCTACGAATCACTGCCTGAAGACGCGGCGGTCAGCATCTATATGGAAGCCAACTTCATGCAGGACACCATCCTGGACGAATTCCAGCGTGAAGGCGACGCACGTGGCTACCAGCTTCCTATCATGCCGGACAAACGGAAGAAACCCGACAAGTTCGCCCGTGTGGAAGCCGTCAGTCCGCTGTGGGAACGTGGCTACTTCTTTTATAACGAAAAACTGAAAGAAGACCCCGACATGCGGGCCGGAATCGACCAAACACTGGCTTTCGAACAGGGAAGCCGTGCACACGATGACTTCCCCGATGCCAGTGAGGGGGCGATATATAAACTACAGAAACAAACCCGTGAAGTTTCGTTCACACCCCGCTTGGGTGTACGCCGCCCTCCAAAGAATGCCTGGTAAAAACGACAGCTTTTAACTATTAACTTTTAACTATTAACTGACCACATGTTTATCACTGAACAAGACTACATACAAGTCAGTGCCGATGCGCTGAGAATCATCCAGCAGGCCACGGACGACAACCGCCTGCGGGCCGAACGCCGTGCCATGGACCGGATAGCCAGCTACCTGGACGGACGTTATGACATGCAGGCGGCCTTCACCGCCGAAGGCGAAGCAAGGAACCTCGACCTCGTGGGACTGGTGGCTGACCTGGCACTCTACTTCATGGTGCTCAGCCTGCCGCAGAAAATGGGGTATGAAATCCGGAAGGAACAGTTTGAAAACGCCATCGCCTACCTGGAGAAAGTGCAGGCAGGCAAAGCAGTCATGAACCTGCCCGAACTGCAACCAACGGGCGAGGAAGGAGAACAGACCGGAGCCGGCATACGTTACGGCTCCGACAAACGTAACAACTATATCTGGTAACGATTATGGCAAAGAAACCGAAAATAGAATATCTCAACCGGATGAATGCCGCCGAAAGACGGCGCATCAAGGAAATGAGCATCAAGCTCCAGCTGCTCACGGAAGCACTGACACGGCGTGACCTGGCCGACTGGCGGCGTGCATGGCAGATGGCCATCAACGTGGACAACCCCAACCGTACACGTCTGCTGAACCTCTATACCGATGTGGATGCCGACCTGCACCTGACCGGATGCGTGCAGCAGCGCATGGGATTCGTGCTGAACAAGAGTTTCAAGCTCTGCGACGCGAAGGGCGTGGAGAACCCGGAATTGACGGAACTGCTGGAAGCTCCCTGGTTCAAGGAGTTCCTGCGGCTGGCATTGGAAAGCAATTACTACGGCCATTCACTCATCGAACTGGGCGATGTGGTGGAAGTGGACGGACGGATGGCCTACAACCGGGTCAGCCTGATTCCGCGTACCCATGTTATTCCCGAATACGGTGTCATCATCACGCATGAGAACGACACCTGGCAGGTGGGTTATGACTACCGGAACAGCGAAATGACCGACTGGTGCATCGAGGCAGGCGGCACGCATAATCTGGGCCTGTATCTGAAATGCGCCCAGCAGACTATCCCGAAAAAGAATATGTGTTCGTTCTGGGACATGTTCGGCGAAATCTTCGGTATGCCGCTCCGTGTAGCTACTACGACCAGCCGCGATCCGAAGGAATACGACCGCATCGAACGGATGCTGCGCGACATGGGAGCAGCCGCCTACGGCCTGTTCCCCGAAGGAACGACCATCGACCTGAAGGAAAGCACCCGTGCCGATGCGTTCAATGTGTACGACAAACGTATCGACCGCTGTAACTCGGAACTATCGAAAGGAATCCTTACCGTCACGATGACCATGGAAGACGGGGCCAGCCTTTCGCAGAGTGAAGTGCACCGCAAGATGCTGGAAAACCTGATTCAGAAGGATGCCGACCTCATCCGTGATTTAGTGAACTGGCAGCTCATCCCCCGCATGATCCGTCACGGATTCCCACTGAAAGGTTTCCGCTTTGCGTGGGATGAGTCAGTAGACTATACCCCCGAACAGCAAGTGGCCTACGAGCGTCTGCTACTGGAGCATTACGAAGTAGAGCCGAAATACTTTGTCGACAAATACAATATCCCGCTGAAACGGAAGAAAGACACGTCCTCCGTAGCGGTTCCGGAAGTCAGAAAACCGACACAGCAGAAATCCGGAAAGGAAAAGCAGGAACTGGCATTTCTGGAAGGGGAACACCCTTTTTTAGATAAAAACCTCACGCTCGATCATTCAAGCGGGCTTGATGATACTCGCTCAACCGGTTTTTTCGACTAAGCCCCGACGATTATAAGGGGCTTCACCGCAGATACGCCGAAATCCTGAAACTGGCGGCTGAGGAAGAGGAGGAAACGGAAGAAGCCATGGAGTTTCCCGCCCTGGAAGCCGGATGGATGCTGCTTATAGGGTGGCTGTACCAGCAGGCGGAAGTCTCGCCCGAAAGCCTGACTGCCGAAGAGGTGCAGCGTTTCATCCGCACCCATGCCGACGTGCTGGACGGGGCGGTAGATACGGTTCTGAAGGAAGTACCGCTGGACGATATATCGGTACAGCGGCTCAAGGAATCGAACTACGTGTTTAGCGGTATCAAGACCTTCCACGAACTGAACGAGGCTTTCCCCTCCCTGCTGGATGAAGAAGGAAACCGCAAGCCGTTTAATCAGTTCTTAAATGATGTTCAAAAGGTGTATGACACCTACAACGTGCAGTATCTGCGTACGGAATACAACTTCGCCCAGGCATCCGCGCTGATGGCCGCACGATGGAAGCAGTTCGAGCAGGACGGCGACCGCTACTACCTGCAATACCGCACCGTGGGCGACAAGCGGGTACGACGCACCCACCGGATGCTGCACAACATCACCCTGCCCATCGAAAGTCCGTTCTGGGACAAGTATTTCCCGCCGAACGGATGGGGCTGCCGCTGCACCGTGGTGCAGGTGCGCAAGGACAAATACCCCGTGAGCAACGAGCAGGAAGCTATGAACCTGGGCAGTCAGGCCACCGCCGGAAAGTATCAGGAAATGTTCATGTTCAACCCCGGCAAGAGCATGACCTGCTTTCCGGCATATAACGCTTATACACGCAAGGCTTGCGCCACTTGCCGCCAGCGACCGGGAAACATGGAACTGGCCGCTAACATTCCGGATAATGAGCTGTGCCGGGCATGCCGGATTCTTCAGGAACTCAAACACATGGATGCAAAGGCTTCCAGACACAAGGCTGCATTCCTGAAAGGGACAAAAATTTCTCATCCTGAATTCAGTCGGGAGATAGGCATAACGGGAAAAAGCATTAAGGAATGGACAAACCAACCTTTTAAGCATTTCTATGAAAAGAACCGGATGTTGCTTGATATTGAAAACGCTATAAAGGAAACCTCTTATCTAGGAGCGGTTCCTTACCATAAAAGCGATGATGTGAAATGGTCGCACATTTTTGAAACCGAAATTCAGGGAAGCAAGGCATGGATTATTGTACGTGAATATACTTGGGGAGAGATTACCCTGCACAGTATTTCCGACAGTATGGGAAAATACCTGAAAGAACATAAACCCATAAAAAAAGAGTAGCAAAGAAGCCCATACACTCGGAACTACAATCCGAAGCGGTACTTCAATGCTACCCTTTGCAAATATACGATTAATTCATTAAAAAACAAACCGTCATGACGATAAACACGCTATTTCTGATGAGTTTCCTGCAAGGCTACGAGCAGTTGCCGCACCAGGATGATGTTGCTCCCGTCTGTACTGTCGGGGCAGCCCCGGCTTGCCACGTCGGTGTAATACACGCAGGAGTCGAGCAGGATAGCCTGCAGGGCGGCTGCCAGTTCTTTCGGGGTGTTGTCCGCCACCACGCTTTCCAGCATGGTCATGTCGTATTGCTGCTTCATGGCTCAGTCCTCCTTTGCGTTTGGTTCTACAATCTCCTGCGGCTCGAAATCGAAAGCGGTCTGACCGTAGTCGATGCCACGCTTCCGGATGCGCCAGTCGGGGAACGTGATGCCCTTGTTCTTGTTTTCCTTGGCAATGTCGATGATGGACTGGAGTACGGGGTTGCTCACACTGTTTCCGGCAAGCACGTCCTTCACGTGATGGAGCGTCACCTTGTGCCGTTTTGCAATCTCTTTCAGGTTAGCCAGCGAAGTGTACTTGCGCAGGATGGCCTCCAGCTTGCGGAATCCCTCACGGTGTTTCGGGGCGGGAAGAATACGGGTGTTGACCAGCGTGCCCACGTTGCGGCCGGTGAGGTACTTGATGAAATGGTCGTAAACTACGTCTTTCTTTACAGGGTCGAGCCACAGGGCGAAATCAAGTGCGATATGGAAATCGGTGCACCAGGTTCCTTGCTCTTTTGCGTTACCTCCCTGCACCATGATGATTTGTCCGCCGTAGGTTTCATCAAAAGCGTTCCTCAAATTCCCGTAACGCTCTTGGTTTTCGTTACGGGAATTCCCGTAACGCTCCAGCAATCGGTCTTCGTTCCTCATTTTCGAGGAACGGTATTGAAGATACTCTATCGTTTCTCTTCTGCGCAACCAGTTCGATACCTGTTTCCCCTTTCCATACGGCTTCGCCATCTGGGTGAGGTTCACCATGCAGTTGTTGATACCTTGGCGGGACACCGCCACTTCATTACCCTCGATGTGGAGGATTTCAATCAAATTCTTATTAGAGGTCATATTGATAAGAATTGTGATATAAAAGAAAAGCCCCCCGTAGGTGTGACCTCCACATACGCAGGGCGGATGCAGCCGATAGTTTCCGCACGGCCACCATAGAGGGCTATTCTAAAATATCCTGTTCAAAATAAAGTCTTATAGATTTATTTGCCCAAGAATGGTATGTGAGGTCACCGGCAAAAGTACAACAAATTTTTAAATAAACAACAGACATGCAGAAAAAAGATAAGAAAACAGCACAATGAAAGGGGGTCGGCATTCCAGACATCACATAAAGGGGTGGTATAACTTACCATCCCCTGGGATATACGGGGATTCCTTTGCCGTAATCCGGGAACTGGTGGACGGAAGATGCCAGTTTTATTCCATCGTGGAGAAACTGAAAAAAAGAAAAGAGAGCGACTGAAGCCTTTAGTGAAGGATCTGCAATCCAACCCAGTACCTCGAGTCACTCTCTCCTTTGCAAATATACGATTAATTCATTAAAAAAACAATGCTTAATGGCTGAAAAATCGAATCAGGTGACCCGTGAACTTCAACGGCGCATCAACCTGTTGGTAAGGGAGACACTGAAGGACATACGGACGGAAGCCTTGGAGGAGTTCGACCGGAACTTTGAGCGGGAAGCTTTCTTTAATGATAAGTGGGCACGGCGTAAATACAACGATGATGAGAGCCGTGGACTGCTTGTAAAGACCGGGAACCTGCGCCGGAGTATCACTGGGAGAATTACCGACCGTGACAGTGTAGTGATAGAAACCACCGAACCGTATGCGCAGATACATAACGAAGGAGGAACCATCACCGTGACTCAGAAGATGAAGAAATATTTCTGGTGGAAATATATCACTATTACGGGCAGCAAGCGGATGAAAGCCGGAATACCTGTCACTTATTCCGAACGCTTCAGTCGGAAAAAGGACGGGACCCTCCGGAATACGAAGCGGAACCGTGCCCTTACCGCCGAAGCAGAATTCTACCGGAGAATGGCCATGAAAAAGGTAGGCAGCAAAATCACCATCCCCAAACGCCAGTTCATCGGAAACCATCCCGACCTGGAGAAACTGCTGAAAGAAATCTTCTACAATAACGCACGGCTAATTGACAACTGATAATTGACGATTACATCAACAAACTTAAAAACTAAAGAACTTACCAACTCATGAGACGTATGCTTTATCTCGGCCTGACCGAAAGGCTGAAAGAACTGAAGGAAGAAAATGGGAAGCCCGTTATCCGGCACATTGACCTGTGGAACGAACAGGTGGAGTTCATCGAACAGGAAGAGCCGTTCGACACCCCGGCCGTGTTCATCGAATTCCGTCCCGTGCAGTGGCGCACGATGGGAGGAACCACCCAGCAGGCCGACGTTCCGTTCCGGCTGCACGTGGTCACTACGTGGAAAGGTAGCGCCCGTCACGGAAGCCATTTTCAGCAGGACTCCCTGGAACGGTTCGAGCTGCTGGATAAGATTGATGCCTGGCTGTTCAATTTCGGGATAAAAGAGGAGAAGGAAAGTGTCTGCATGACTCGCCGCACGGGGAGCAGTACCAACCACAACCACGAGGAGCTGGTGGAGGACATCAGCGATTTCACCTGCCTGGCTACACAGTCGTACTAGCCGAACAGGGACAGCTGCCTTTCCGCCTGTTCGATGCGTTCCATCACGCGCGGATCGGCGCTGGCATTGATGATGTTGTAGAAAGTCTTCTCGCAGATGTGGTATTTCGGCCAGATGTACCGTCGCAGGATTTCACGGTTCGACAGCCCGCTGCGTGCATGTTCATCGTAGATGCGTACGATTTCCTGCACGCGGAAGGCATAGCTCATTCCTACTATTTTTTTTCGACGCTCCATTACCTTAAAAACTAAACTGTTACCCGAGACAAAAATAAGAAAAAAGACAACATTCTGCAAGAAATCTACCGTTTATGCATATTG
>ERZ1032130.429-NODE-429-length-10613-cov-4.623129_pt1 | contig 10613 bp, 9 predicted proteins | sample MGYA00517879_ERZ1032130 | MGnify/ENA primary metagenome ERZ1032130 (study PRJEB33719, sample SAMN04262597) | wastewater metagenome | biome: rural village; feature: animal feces; material: feces | host: Bos taurus | place: El Salvador | collected 2012-01-31 ...
GAGGGTAGAACTAAGTACTTATAGCTGCTGTTATCAGAATCGATTTAAAAGACGGAAAGAATTTTCAATCAGAGATGTTAAACAGATAGGAATCCGCCAGAAATACATAGGACTTATTAAGTGGAATTATCTGGAGTTAATGGATCAGAAGGGAAAGATTATTGTCAGTATTAATGTGCTGACAGCTAAGAATATCGAACTGCTCATTCCGTTCTTTGAAGAATATAATACAGAGGTTGTCATCGACGAGAGCGGCAGAATGACAGTAGCGTCTCGCATGCCGGATCTGCAGGATCATGTGGGCAAAAGGAGTGAACGGCAGATGAAACGGTGGCGTAGTCATAACAAAAGGTGGGAAAGAAAGCCTGCTTTTTATCAGAAGCCGTTGTGGATGAAGCGTATCAGAATGATAGGATGGGGATTGGATGGATTGATGTTTGCCGGTATAGCTGCAGCTCAGCTATGTCCAAGAATTGTGGCTGCGGTGGTCTATGCCATAATTCCTTTACTTTTATTGACCTATTTCCTATTGTTTCACCGCGTGCTGGTATGGAGGACACCGAAAGAGACTACAAGGGACTGGGAAGAGGCTCACGTGGTGATGCCGAATGTCACATTGGCAATGTTTCCCTTCTTTTTCTGGTGTCCGCTGAGGGACATGAATTTTACACTGAATGACCAGATTATTTTTGGCCTGAAGCTGTTTCTTGTAAGCTTTGCAATATTCTTGCTGTTTACTATCGTACAGAGAGCATGGACAAGACTTTCGATGCTTTTCCTGTGTTTATTATGTTACAGTTATACGGGAACCTACTGCTGGAACTATCTTTTTCCCGTGGATCAGGAAGTAATATGTGAAGACTTTACAGTGTTGGAAAAGGATAAAACAGATTTTTTGCAGCTCTCCCAGTATCGTGTGAGAGTATATTCCGAGGCAGAGGGTGAAATACAGTTTCGGGTTTCATGGGACACTTGGAAAGATACGGAGACGCAGGATAAGCTTACCTTCTGTATTAAGGAAAGTGTGTTTGGAATCCAGTACTGCTATACAGAATTGAAATAATAGAATCAAAGAGACAGTAGGTGCAACTACCGCTTGCTAAACTATACGCTAGCCACCCACGATTGAGGGGCAGGGGAGTTGGGAGTGTCAAAGACACTTTTTTAGAAAAATTTCAGGAAATCTTTCAATTTTTCTAAGGGATTAAATAAGATACTTTTGATACTTTGTGGAAATGATTTAAAGTATTCGTTTTCAAAGGGAAGTATCAATGTATAGAATGATGTTGGGGTCAAAACATTAATTCTAGCCCCGTTGTTAATTCTAGCACTTTGAAAAATTTATATTTTGTAGTGAATTTACTATGCGGCTATAAGATTGCCGATGTCATTTTTGAATGTTTTCAGATCAGAATTGGATTTTGAGCATAATTACCTAAGCCATTCAAAAAATTGAAAAGCTTTCGAAAATTTAATGCTGTAATCTTACCGCCAAAGAAAAATTTTCCGCGCTGTTTTCCTCGTGGCAATTTATCTAGATGGTAATTATTCCGTAGGTTGGATGGTATGGTTTCTATTCCGTTTCGTAAACGAGCATATGCCTTGTATTCGTCCGTCTGCATTTTGCGCTGGATTTTAGCACGTTCATGTGCCATTTTGGAAGTTACCAGTTTTGCTACTTTTTTGTATATTTTAGGTTTGCATTTATCCTGATAAGGGCATCCAGCACAATGATTACGGTCAAACGAGACTCTGCATTGATTGATTGGTTTCATATAAGTACAGCTTTTTGGTTCGTAACCGGCAGGACATTTCAGTACCTGTGTTCCTTCTTCATTAAACTCAAAATCAGCAAGGATATCCGGTGCATCACGTCCTACGAGACTTGTAGTTATCAATTCTACATTTTTATTTTCTGCAAGTTTTGCGTTATCTGTTCCACTATAAGCTCCATCGGTGATTAGCGATATCGTTTCTTCCTGTCTTGCCATCTGTTCCAGATGTTCCTTCAGAAAACTGCTGTCACTATGGATATTTTGCCCATAACGATAGTCGGTTATTACGGAAGCGTTCTTTCCAACAGATTCTTCTATGTTTGCAGTATATCCACGGTAAGACCTTCCGCCCTTGCTGCGGTAAGTTGCCTCTGGATCAGAAGAATTTTGAAGGGCAGTCGAATTCATTGTGCCATCTTCTTTGGTGTGAAGCCGCCGCACTGAATCTTCTACTGTAGTTTGTTCCGTAAGGCATCTTACAAAGAGTTCATACTCTGTAACTTCTTCCAGGTCAGAGATACATGACTCAAGAAGTTTATCTGCATCTTCAAGAAGCTGTTTCATTCGGGTTTCGGCATCCGTACTTCTTTGATGGTAGATTTCATCAGCGAAGACTTTTGCCCACGACTTTTCTAAAGCTTTCTGTTCTCTTGCAGTTAATCCAGCAAAACTATCTGCTATTGATATTTGCTGACAAGAATTTTCTTTGAATGACATAGAGGATACCTTCTTTCATAAGCTACCTCTATTATACATCAGAATGAATGAATGAACAGGTTGGTTTTTACTATAAAATATATGAACTTTTCAAAGTGCTATAGTGGGGCTTTTGACCCCAACATCATAACAATTGAATTAATATTCAATAAATATCAAAAAGTAATGAAAGCATGCTGGGATGTTAGCATGCTTTTAATTTACTCTTTTTTTACAAAAAGTTCATGGATAATTAAAAAAGTTTACCTTGATTTGGTAGTTTGATTTTATTTTGATATTTATACTGATATTGGTTGTAATTAAAAAATATTGGCAAACGAAAGGAGAAAAAAGTGAAAAAACTTATTTCTATGCTGCTCCTTTGCACAATGTTATGTTCGCTCATGGCATGTGGTAAGACAGAGGAAGCGATAACAAAAGAAAACACAACAACAGAGTCTGTGTCAGAAGAAGCGACAGCAGAAAATCCAATGGAGTTAACGATGTACTTCCCGGTATCTGTAGGCGGTGGCCCGGATGCCCTGATCGATGCATTATGTGCGCAGTATCATGAAGAACATCCAGAGGTAGTTGTAAAACCTGTATATGCGGGAAGCTATGCAGACACAAGAACAAAAGTACAGGCAGCTATTAAAGCCGGTAATACACCGGATATGGCTATCATGTTCTCTATCGACTTATATTCTTTACTAGCAATGGATGCAATTGTAGACATGAACAGCTTTTGTACAACAGAAGAAGATAAGGAATGGTTAAACGGTTTCTATGAAGGCTTTATGATGAACAGCCGTGACGGAGAAACAACTTATGGTATTCCATGGCAGAGAAGTACAATTGTTCTCTACTACAACAAGGAAGCGTTTACAGAAGCCGGACTAGATCCTGAAAAGGCTCCGGCAACATGGGATGAATTAAGAAGCTATGCATCTGCTTTGACGAAAACAGAAAACGGTGAAACAAGATACGGTATCGAAATTCCATCCGATGGTTATGCATACTGGATGCTTCAGACCTTCTGTGTACAGCAGAATGGATTTAACCTGATGAACAATACAGGTACAGAAGTATTCTATAATGATGAAAGAACAGCAAACGGTCTTTCTTTCTGGAAATCTCTTGCAGATGATGGGTCTATGCCAAAAGGTATCGTAGCATGGGCAACAACACCTTCTGATTTCATCGAAGGAAAAACAGCTATGATGTACCATACAACAGGAAACCTTACAAGTGTAAAAAATAGTGCTGACTTCGACTTTGGTGTAGCAATGCTTCCGGCAAACGAATCCTTTGGTTCACCAACAGGCGGTGGAAATTTCTACATCTTCAAGGGTGTATCAGAAGAAAGACAGCAGGCAGCTTTTGATTTCATCAAGTGGATGACAGATGATGAAAGAGTTGCACAGTGGAGTATTGATACCGGATATGTAGCGACAAGACCATCAGCATATGAAACTGAAAGAATGAAAGCTTATGCGGAAGAATTCCCATACTGTTTGGTAGCAAGAGACCAGTTAGAATATGGCTATGCAGAACTTTCTACATACAATCAGGCAGAGGTTCAGAAAGCAATTGATGATGCAATTTCTTATGTAATGACTGATCAGTCAGATGTTGAAAGTGCATTAGAGACAGCGCAGGAAACAGCAACAAACATTTTAAAAGCATATCAGTAAAGTGATAGGGGTCGGTTGTATAACAATCGGCCCCGTTTAACTGGAGGAAAAGAGAATGAATGAAAAGGCGAAAGCAGTAATTCAAAAATATAGAAAAGCAAAATGGAAAAGAACTTTTGTTGCGTGGGGACTCCTGGCACCATCAATCATATTCCTGACTATATTTACGATTTATCCAATTATAAAAAGCTTTATCAACAGCTTATATATTGATAATCTTTCTACGATACAACCGGTTTTTACAGGCTTTTCAAATTATGTGGCAGTTTTTAAAGATAAAGTATTTTGGGAATGCTTTTTTAATAACTTATTAATCGCAGTGGTAACGGTGCCCATTAGTATCGGTCTTGCAGTTGCAATGGCATTGTTTTCAAATAGAGTAACGAAGCATAAGGCTCTGGTTCGACTGGGTTTTACTTATCCAACATTCATTCCGTTGGTAGCTGCAGCAAACGTTTGGATGTTTATTTACACGCCGATTTATGGTCTGCTTGGTTATATTAATGCAGAGTGGCGTTTGCTGGCAAACCCGGATACTGCAATCTGGGCATTGATCGTAATGCTGATTTGGAAACAGGCAGGATATATTATGCTGTTTTATATTGCGGGCCTAAATGGAATTCCAAAAGAATTTTTTGAAGCGGCTAAATTAGATGGCGCAAGTCCTTTTAGAGTATTTGTGAGTGTAACATGGCCGATGCTGAAGCCAACCACAATCTATGTTTTGATCATAGCAATTACCAATGCATATAAAATGGTAGACCACTTATATCTCATGACAAAAGGCGGTCCGGGCAACGCAACGAATGTGTTATTGTTCTACATTTATCAGACAGGATTTGATTATTGGGATACAGGAAAAGCTTCAGCAATGACCGTTATTCTGGTTTTTATTCTTCTTGTAGTAACATCAATCAGTTTCTTTAAGCAGGATAAAAAGGCTTATTATAATTAAGGAGGAAGACTATGTTGGAAACAAAGAAAAAACATCATCCGATTTCAGTGGGAACGATGTTGGTTTATACATTGATGATTGCATTACTGATACTTTGTATGATTCCTCTTTTATGGGTTATCAGAACAGCATTTATTCCATCAGAACATGCCTTGGATTTGACATCAATTGCGATGCCTACATTAGACAACTTTAAGCGTGTATTGGATGCGGCGCCATTTGTAACATATTTTGGCAATACAATGTTAATCGTAGTGGGTGTTTTATTGGTACAGTTTGTATTGATTACATTGGCAGGCTATGCATTTGCAAGAATTGATTTTTATGGCTCGAATGCACTGTTTGTTTTGTTTTTATCACAGCTTATGATCGCACCGGAGGTTTTGATCCTTCCAAACTATTCTATGATGGCAAACTGGGGACTTACAGATACAAAGATAGGAATTATGCTTCCGTTTTTTGCGTCAGCCATGGGAACATTGATCGTAAGACAGAGTGTAAAAACAATTCCATATGAATTAGAAGAAGCTGCCAGAGTGGATGGAGCAAATCTGTTCCAGATTCTTACAAAAATTTATGTTCCATTGTTAAAACCGGCATATATCTCCTTTGGTATGATTTCAGCTTCGTTCCAGTGGAATAACTTTTTGTGGCCATTGGTTATGACAGATTCTGTTGCAAACAGACCATTATCTTTAGGGTTGGCAATGTTTGCAATGTCTTACGAAACAGGTGCACAATGGAGTGACGTAAGTGCAGCAACATTTATGGTAATTGCTCCGTTACTGCTTGTGTTTATTGTATTTCAGAGACAGTTTATTGAAAGCTTTATGCACTCAGGAATTAAGTAGGTAAGTATGAAAATATTACATTTAACAGATTTGCATTTTACATATGCTTTGTCCGAAGTAGATTCCAATGTGAAATGGAAAAAGATTTTAGGATTCATCTTGAAGGCCTGTAAGAGGCAACAAATTGATATGGTTGCTGTAACAGGTGATTTTTGTTGTCATGGTGCAGAAGTTGAATTCCGAAGAGCGGAAACATTTTTGAATGAACTTTTAGAAAACCTGAATTTGTCAAAAGAGAATCTGGTCATGTGTCAGGGAAATCATGATGCAGATGGTGATGAGGAAGGTGCCTCCTTTGAACATTATCAGGAATTTTGTTCGAGATTTACAGAGTCTGCTGTTTGTAAAAATGATCACTATGTTTTTATTTCCATGAATACATGCAGTAAAACATCGCTGCTTCTTTATGAAAATGCTGTTCTTGTTCCAGAGGAAGTTAATCTGCTTAATAAAGTGGATTGTGATGAATTTGGTATCGTACTGATGCATCATCCACCTGAGACAATCAATAATCAAGAAATTTTTGAAAAAATTGTGGAATCAGGAAAAGTAAAATTGATTTTGTCAGGTCATCAGCATATGTCTTTGCCGCGTATCTACCAGGCTGGAAATGTAGTGGTGGTTGGTGGGATGGCAGTTTCGCCTCATCGTCAATGGATGGCTTCTGGTGGTCAGATCGTCGAAATAGATGAAAAAGGCAATGTAAAAGCAGAGGCAATAAAACTTACAATATAGAGGGGGGAGTGTTATGTTTGATGTAGTAATCATTGGCGCAGGAGTTGTTGGGGGGATGATTGCCAGGACTCTTTCTGCATATGATTTAAAAATTTGCATCGTGGAAAAGGCAAATGATGTGGCTATGGGAGCCACAAAGGCAAATTCTGCAATTGTGCATGCTGGATTTGATGCGAAGGCTGGCAGCTTGAAAGCGAGATTTAATGTCCGAGGTTCGGAAATGATGCCAAAAGTAACCGAAGAACTGGGCGTAAAATATGAGAATAATGGTTCTCTTGTTATCGGTTTTACAGAAAAAGACAGAGAAATGATCAAAGAGCTTTATGAACGTGGCTGTACAAATGGCGTAAAAGATTTAAAAGTTGTAGAAAAAGAAGAATTAAAGACATTGGAACCAAATCTTTCAGATGATGTTCTTTGTGCATTATATGCTCCAACGGGGGCAATTATATGTCCATATGAATTGACAATCGCAGCGATTGGAAATGCCATGGATAATGGCGCAGCGCTGGAATTAAATTTTGAAGTAAAAGAAATCCGTGAAAAAGACGGTTACTATGAAGTTTGTTCAGATAATAAAGTGGTAGAAGCGAAATATGTCATTAATGCTGCAGGATTATACGCTGATAAAATTGCAGGCATGGTAGGAGATACTTCTTTCCACATACATCCAAGACGTGGGGAGTACATTTTATTAGACAGAGAGTGCGGCGACTTGGTATCACATACAATTTTTAGAACTCCTTCTAAAATGGGAAAAGGGATTTTGGTAACGAACACAGTGGATGGAAACCTTTTAACCGGTCCGACTTCTGTAGATATTGAAGATAAAGATGATACATCTACAACTTCCGAAGGATTTGACAATATTATCCGTCAGGCAAAAGAAAATGTACCATCCATTCCTTATAATAAAACCATCACTTCTTTCTGCGGACTCCGTGCGGTAGGAAGCACAGGTGACTTTATTATCAATGCACCAAAGAAGGGCTTTATTAATGTGGCAGGTATTGAATCGCCAGGATTAACCTCTGCTCCTGCCATTGCAGAATATATCGTGGAGCTTTTGAAAGAACAGGGGGTAAAGCTTTTTCAAAAAGCGGACTATCATCCAATCAGAGAACCACAACATGCTTTTAGAGAAGCGAACATTGAAGAAAAGAATGGAATGATTAAAAAGGATAAATCCTTTGGAAAAATTGTATGCCGTTGTGAATCTATTACAGAGGGAGAAATCCTTCGGGCAATCCGTACAAATCCGGGTGCCAGAGATTTGGATGGTGTAAAACGCCGTACAAGAGCACAGATGGGCCGTTGTCAGGGTGGATTCTGTGGTCCTCAGATTATGGAGCTTCTGGCAAAAGAGCTGGGAATTGGTTATGAAGAGGTCACAAAATCCGGTGAAGGTTCTTATATCAATATTGGAAGAACAAAGGAGGTGTAAGCAATATGACAGATTTAGTCATTATCGGCGGCGGTCCTGCCGGAATGAGTGCAGCAGTTGCGGCGTATGAAAGCGGTATTAGAGATATTTTGATTCTGGAACGTGATGAAAATTTAGGCGGTATTTTACAGCAGTGTATTCATAATGGATTTGGCTTACACAACTTTGGTGAAGAACTGACGGGGCCTGAATACGCATGGCGTTATGAAGCAAAGATTCTTGAACTTGGAATTTCATTTAAATTAAATACAATGGTTCTGGATATTACAGAAGATAAATTGATTACAGCAACCAATGAAGAAGAAGGCATTTTTCAAATTCAGGCAAAGGCGATCGTCCTTGCCATGGGGTGCAGGGAAAGAGCCAAGGGTGCCTTAAATATTGCAGGAACAAGACCGGCAGGTATCTACAGTGCCGGAACAGCGCAGAAATACGTAAATATCAAAGGATATATGCCGGGAAAAGAAATTGTAATTTTAGGTTCCGGTGATATTGGTCTGATTATGGCAAGACGTATGACTTTAGAGGGCGCCAAGATAAAAGCAGTTTGTGAATTAATGTCTTACTCTGGAGGCCTTGCAAGAAATATTCAGCAGTGTCTTGTTGATTTTGATATTCCGTTGTTACTGAGTCATACGATTGTAGAAATTCATGGAAAAGATCGAGTGACGGGTGTTACAATTGCAAAAGTGGATGAAAACAGAAGGCCAATAGAAGAAACAAAGCAGAATATCAGCTGTGATACCGTATTGCTTTCTGTAGGTCTGATTCCTGAAAATGAGTTGTCAAAATGTGCGGGTATTGGTCTTGACCGTATTACAAATGGTGCAGTGGTAGATCAGGAACGCGCTACGGAAGTAGATGGTATTTTTGCATGTGGTAATGTACTTCATGTACATGACCTTGTGGATTTTGTATCTCAGGAAGCTGAAATTGCAGGAAAAGGTGCAGCAGCTTATATTCATGGTGAATCTTATAAAGACACAGAAATTGTGATAAAGACTGATGGGAAGATTCGCTATGCAGTGCCTCAGAAAATAACTGCAAACAAAGACGTAAATGTATATTTCAGAGTTGCGGATGTGTTCCGTGATGTGCGTGTGAATGTATATAAAGGGGAGGAGCTGATCTTCTCAAAGAAAAAGTCAAAGGTTGTACCTGGAAAAATGGAAACAATCCTGCTGAAAAAAGAAATATTTGTTGGGGCAGAAAACTTGTACTTTACATTGGAAGGCTAGGAATATGAAGAGAGAATTGACTTGTATTGTATGCCCGATGGGCTGTGCATTGAAAGTAGAACTTGATTCTGAGGGAAATGTATTAGAGGTAAAAGGAAATACCTGTAAACGTGGTGCAAAATATGCAGAAACAGAGTGTACCAATCCACAAAGGACTATTACTACAACACTTCGATGTGAGGATGGACGGATGGTATCTGTTAAAACAGATCGAACCATTCCGAGAGAAAAAATGCTTGAAGCAATGCAATTGATCAACGGAAATATTGTAAAGCTTCCTGTGAAGATTGGAGATATTCTTGTAAACGATGTATTTGGAAGTAATGTGGTAGCAACGCAGAATCGTTAGGTAAAATATATATGAAAATAGAAGATATTAATAAAATGAACTTATTTCTTTTGGATATGGATGGGACAATCTATGAAGGTAATCGTTTGTTTGATTATACAAATGATTTGCTAAAAAAAATTCGCCAATCAAATAAGAAATATTTGTTTATGACTAATAATTCCTCTAAAAGTGTAACTGATTATGTCCAGAAGTTGAAAAAACTTGGAATTCGTGCGCAGGAAGATGAGTTTATTACATCATCTCAGGCAACAGCACTCTATTTAAAGCTCCATCACAAAGATGCGAATATCTATGTGTGTGGTACAAATTCTTTAAAGAGTGAATTAAAAAAAGAGGATTTGTTCATCACTGAAAATCCAGATGATGCAGATTTGATAGTTGTAGGATATGATACAGAACTAACTTATAAGAAATTAGAAGATGTTAGTCGATTGTTGAATAATAAAGACATCGCATATTATGCAACACATCCTGATATGGTATGTCCAACAGAATTTGGAAATATACCAGATTGTGGAAGTATATGTGAAATGCTTTATCAAGCAACTGGGAAACGTCCGATCGTCATCGGAAAACCAGAGGCACTTATGCCAGAAATGGCAATGAAAAAGTATGGATATCAAAAGTCTGAAACCGTAATCATAGGAGACAGAATTTATACGGATATCAAAAGTGCATTGAATGCAGGAGTTGCAGGTGTATTAACGATGAGTGGAGAAACCACAGCGGAAATACTGGAAAACTCTGAGGTAAAGCCAGATTTGGTAATTAGAGATTGCAGTGAATTGATAAATTATATTTAAAAAAGGCTCTATTCTTAGCAGTTCTGTTGAGTGTATTATAAATAAAAATATTTTTAGTTAGTTTAGCGTG
>ERZ1032130.430-NODE-430-length-10611-cov-6.192213_pt1 | contig 10611 bp, 10 predicted proteins | sample MGYA00517879_ERZ1032130 | MGnify/ENA primary metagenome ERZ1032130 (study PRJEB33719, sample SAMN04262597) | wastewater metagenome | biome: rural village; feature: animal feces; material: feces | host: Bos taurus | place: El Salvador | collected 2012-01-31 ...
GCTTAAGGCACTTGCAAAAGAGTCTCTTATGGGCAACTACGGTGTCGTTGTCGGCGCCTCTTTACTATATATTTTAATTACTTATGTGATTACGGAAATTTCAGCCATTTTTCTGGTAGTACCGGGAATTGTAGGCACTATACTTTATTATCTGAGCATTTTTGCAATTACAGTATTCACAGGTATTTTTGCATACGGATTTAACTTTCTATTCTTGAAAGTTTCCTGTAATGCTCCGGTAAAAATAAATGATTTATTTTATGGTTTTTCTACCCATACAAAAGAAATTCTGAAAGCACAGTTGTTCCGCTCGGCAATCTCTTATGTGACATGTATTCCATGTTATGTATTTAATGAATTGGTCAGCAAAGAACAGATGACAAACTATATCGGAATTTATTTTCTGTTATTTGGGCTTGGATTGCTTGGGCAGTTTATCGTAATGCTTTTGTATAATCAGACATTTTTCATTATGCTTGATTTCCCGTATTATGACGCGAAAAAAGCCCTCGCCTTCAGCAGAGAACTGATGAAAGGTAACAAGGGCCGTTTCATTTATTTAATGGTAAGCTTTATTCCACTTTTCTTACTTGGAATGCTTTCATGCTGTGTTGGCTATTTATGGATTGTTCCATATATGCAAGCCACTTTAGCACATTTTTATTTGGATTTGGTACAAAACAAAAATTAGTCTTCAGACACTTTTTCTCCCGTGTGGAGCCATTTTAAATATGCATTGATAAAAGGATCAATAGCACCGTCAAGGGTAGCATCCACGTTACCCGATTCCTGACCGGTTCTGTGGTCCTTTACCATTGTATAGGGTTGCATTACATAAGAACGAATCTGATTTCCCCAGCCGATTTCCGTAACTGCGCCTCGGATATCTGACAGCTTTTCTGCATTTGCTTCCTGTTTTAACATATACAGTTTTGCCTTCAACATCTGCATAGCTTTGTCTTTGTTCATATGCTGGCTACGCTCGTTCTGACACTGTACCACAATACCTGTCGGTAAATGGGTAATTCGGATGGCAGAAGATGTTTTGTTAATATGCTGTCCACCGGCACCACTACTTCTGTAGGTATCGATTCGCAAATCCTTTTCATCAATTTCCACATCCAAATCTTCTTCGATATCCGGCATAACGTCCATAGACACAAAGGACGTCTGACGTTTCCCCTGGGCATTGAAAGGCGAAATACGTACCAGTCTGTGAACACCCTTTTCTGATTTCAAATACCCATAGGCATTTTCACCGTTTATCTGGAAAGTAACGGATTTAATTCCGGCTTCATCCCCATCTAAATAGTCCAGTACTTCAATCGAAAATCCTTTGCGTTCTGCCCATCTTGTATACATACGATAAAGCATCTGCGCCCAGTCACAGCTTTCCGTACCACCTGCGCCGGCATTCAATTTAAGGATGGCATTATCTTTGTCATATTCCCCTGATAAAAGCTGGGAAATACGGATGGATTCCAAGGTTTCTATAAAAGAGTCCAACTCCTGTCTGATTTCTGCTGCCATTTCGGCATCTTCTTCCTCGTATGCCATTTCAATCAAGGTTTCTATGTCTTCATACTGGGTACTTAAGGCATTACAGGTATCCACCACATCTTTTATCTGCTTTAATTCTTTCATTTTTTTATTGGAAATTTCCGGAACATCCCAAAAGCCCGGGGCTTCCATTTCCATTTCCAATTCTTCGATTCTTTTTAACCTGCTGTCTAAGTTAAAGTGAATCCCTCACTTCCGCTAATGGAGTTTTGTAGGCTTGTAATTCTACTTTCATCTGGTCTAATTCTACCACTATGCGTCACCACACTTTCCATATTTATTATTATATTTGATATATTTTTATGGGCGCCTGTCATTTCAGACGCCCATTTCATTCTTAATATCACTTATATTATATGCTATTTTCTGCCACAGCACTGTTTGAATTTTTTACCGCTTCCACATGGACATGAGTCATTCGGATAAACCTTTACGGCTTCACGTTTCACAGGTACTTTGGCTGCGGAATCATCTTTGTTGGTTCCTGTCACTTTTGCAACCTGCTCTCTTTCCACCTTCTGTTCAATCTTCACGTGGAATAAGAGTTTCACAGTATCTTCACAAATGTTTTCTTCCATTTCTTCAAACATATCGTAACCGCTCATCTTGTATTCTACAAGTGGGTCTCTCTGTCCATATGCCTGAAGTCCGATACCCTGACGGAGCTGGTCCATATCATCAATATGGTCCATCCACTTACGGTCAATTACTTTTAATAAAATAACACGTTCAATCTCTCTGATTGCTTCTGCCTGTGGGAATTCTGCTTCTTTACTTTCATAAAGCTTAACTGCTTCTTCCTTAAGCTGCTGTTTTAATGCGTTTTTCTTCGGTGTTTTTACGCGTTTTTCAGAAACCGGTTCAAGCGGAATAATCGGTAATAATAAGCTGTTCAACTCTGAGTAGTTCCATTCACTTGCATCACTTTCATCATTGATACTGATATCCACTTTAGATTCCACAATATCTGTAATCATCTTAAAGACAGCATCTCTCATGCTTTCGCCGTTTAAAACGCGTCTTCTTTCTTCATAGATAACTTCACGCTGTTCATTCATTACCTGGTCATATTCCAAAAGATTCTTTCTGACACCAAAGTGGTTGCCTTCAATCTTCTTCTGTGCTTTTTCGATAGTATTAGAGAGCATCTTGTGCTCAAGCTCCTGTCCTTCCGGAATACCCATTGCATTGAATACGGTAATCATTCTGTCAGAACCAAAGAGTCTCATCAAATCATCTTCCAACGAAATGTAGAATCTGGATTCACCCACATCCCCCTGACGACCGGAACGACCACGCAACTGGTTATCAATACGTCTGGATTCATGTCTTTCTGTACCGATAATCTTAAGACCACCTGCCGCTCTTGCCTCGTCATCAAGCTTGATATCCGTACCACGACCTGCCATGTTTGTTGCAATGGTTACTGCACCATGGATACCTGCATCAGCAACAATTTCTGCTTCCATTTCATGGAATTTCGCATTCAATACTTTGTGGCGGATACCGCGTTTTGTAAGCATTCTGCTAAGTTCTTCTGATGCTTCGATTGTAATTGTACCAACAAGTACCGGCTGACCTTTTTTGTTAGCCTCTTCTACTGCATCTACAATTGCATTGAGCTTTTCACGTCTTGTTTTATAAACCGCATCCTGAAGGTCAATACGTGCAACAGGTTTATTTGTCGGAATTTCAATAACGTCCATTCCGTAAATATCCCTGAATTCTTTTTCTTCTGTCAAAGCAGTACCTGTCATACCGGCTTTTTTGTCAAATTTATTAAAGAAGTTCTGGAAAGTAATTGTTGCAAGAGTCTTACTTTCTCTCTTAACTTTTACATGCTCTTTCGCTTCAATTGCCTGATGTAAACCATCTGAGTAACGTCTACCCGGCATAATACGACCTGTAAACTGGTCTACAATCATAACCTTGTCATCAGATACCACATAATCCTGGTCTCTGAACATTAAGTTATGCGCACGAAGAGCCAAAATAATGTTATGCTGAATTTCTATGTTTTCAGGGTCAGCAAGGTTTTCAATCTGGAAGAATCTTTCTACCTTAGCTACACCTGCTGCCGTCAAATTAACCACTTTATCTTTTTCATTTACGATAAAGTCACCGGTTTCTTCTCTTTCCACACCCATAATGATATCCATCTTGGATAAATCTTCCATATCATCGCCACGTTTCATCTGACGTGCAAGAATATCACAGGCTTCGTAGAGTTTTGTAGATTTACCACTCTGACCGGAAATAATAAGTGGAGTTCTTGCCTCATCAATTAAAACAGAGTCAACTTCGTCGATAATTGCATAATGCAAATCACGAAGTACAAGCTGCTCTTTATAAATAACCATATTATCTCTAAGATAATCGAAACCAAGTTCATTGTTGGTTACGTATGTGATATCACAGTTATAGGCTTCTCGTCTTTCTTCTGCCTTCATACTGTTTAAAACAACGCCTACTTTCAAGCCAAGGAAAGAATGTACCTGACCCATCCATTCCGCATCACGCTTTGCAAGATAGTCGTTGACAGTAACTACGTGCACACCTTTTCCTTCCAGCGCATTCAAATATGCAGGCAACAAACAAGTCTGTGTTTTACCTTCACCTGTTCTCATTTCCGCAATACGACCCTGATGTAAAATGATACCACCCATCAACTGTACTCTATAGTGCTCTGTATTTAAAACACGTCTTGCTGCTTCCCTTACGGTTGCATATGCTTCCGGGAGCAAATCATCCAGTGTTTCGCCATCTTCTAACCTCTTTTTATATTCTTTTGTCTTTCCTCGTAATTCTTCATCTGATAATGCCATCATAGAATCACGTAAACTTTCAATCTTGTTTACGATAGGCATAATTCTTTTAATTTCTCGCTCACTGTGAGTTCCAAATATTTTATCTGCAATACTCATTAGACATTCTCCTTTTGAACTGTCCATTTTAAGACCGTTCACATAGTCAAAGTACATTTTAACAGATTTACAGTTAATATTCAAGGTTTGCACTTATTATAAAAATCTGAATTTTTTGTAAACAAACTGTGGCAATTATACATAAATCCTCTACGACATAAAAAGGCAGGGAAGATAAACTTCTCTGCCTTTAAGCTTCTAACTATTATTTCTGTGCTTTTGCTGCTTTTTTAGCTGCTTTTGCTTCCAACGCTTTGTCTGTTGGTCTAACAAATACCAATGCCAAAATAAGAGCTACGATGTAAAGAGCAATTGTTACATATAATACATACTGGTAACCTACCGGATTTACTGCATTGCCATCAACCATAACTGTGTCACCAAAATGGTTTACAATCCAGGTTGCAAGCTGGTTACCTGTCAAACCTGCAAATGCCCAAGCTGACAATGTGATTCCGTGAAGTGCACTGATACTTCCCATTCCGTAATGGTCTGAAAGAAGTGTCGGAACGTTAGAGAAACCACCGCCGTATCCTGCATTGACAACAAAGATTAATGCAAGTACAAGTACAATAAGAATTGTATTTCCGTTTCCGTTTTCAATACCGCTTGTTAAAATAACTGCACCTGTAAGGATGATTGAAAGGATGAAAATTAATTTATAAATTGTATTTCTATCCTTCATTGTATCTGCCCAAGCAGAGAAACCAAGACGTCCGCCTGCATTAAAAATTGCTGAAACTGTAGAAATGATACCTACAGCGCCTGCAAGACCAATACATTTAACAATTGCTTTTTCCTGCGAAATAAGTGCAAGACCACAAGTAATATTAATGTAGAACATTAACCAGATACCAATATAGTTCATAATTGGTTTTGTCTTAATAACTGAAATGATGCCCTGACCTTTTTCTTTTGTCTGAGGTTCATGCCATCCTTCAGGTTTTGCAAGTAATTTATGTCCAACAAACATCATTACAAAATAAACACATGCAAGAATGAGGAACATTTTATAAATGCCGCCTTCACCAAGACCGGCGAGCATAGACTCCATAATCGGGCTGGCAATCGCTTTAGCTGCACCAAAACCTGCTACTGCAAGACCTGTCACAAGACCTTTTCTATCCTGGAACCAAAGCATTAATGTCTTAACCGGTGAAAGATAACCTGTACCAAGACCGATACCCATAATCAAACCATAACATACATAGATACCAACTAATGCAAGTACGCTTCCTTTATGAAGACCACCGTACCAGATGAAAAGACCTGTACCAGCCATACCAACTGCAAAACAAATTGCTGCAATCAATGAGGATTTATGTATATCTTTTTCTACAACGTTACCAAGGAATGCAGCTGACATACCAAGGAAAAAGATTGCAAAGCTGAATGCCCATTCTGTTGCGCTTTTTGAAAATCCAATATAGTCTGCGATTTCCTGACTAAAGATAGACCAACAATACACTGTACCAATACTACAATGCAATAATAATGCCGGAATTGCCGCGCGAATCCATTTATTTGTACGCCAGCCACCGGACTTCTTAACATTTTCTCCCATAGTTCTTTACTTCCTTTTTATTTTCTCTTGAGTTCCTGCTTACTTTTTCTTTGCGAAACCCTAACCAATAGTATTATACACCTAATTTGATATAGTTTCAAGAAAATATATATGGGGGTTATATAAGAAGATATATATTACTTCGCTATTTTTCAAAATAACTCTCGCTCTAAGATATGCTTAAAATCCTTCATACTGTTTTCACTGCTGTCTCCCAATTTGTCGTAAGCAATTCTTATATAATGTCCATCAATTTCAAGCAATGCTATATTACTATAATTACCACTATATTCTTCATCACAGGCCCTATATAAATCTGCAATTCCATACCTTGTCGCAACTCTATCTTCTTGTTTTCTCAATCTTTCATTGTTTTTACTATTGGCAATTATCTCTTTTTGTTCCTTTGTAATTTCTTTAATATAAATATAGCTACCCTCATTCAGACCACCTTTATAAAGCAAATCTGTTGAGGAATCTTTAAACTCCTCAATTTTCACAAATCCTTTTGGCAAATTATAGCCAAATACAATCTGACCTTCTTGATTTACATAATATCTATTATACCTCTCCATTCCCCCACAAGATGCTAAAAACATCACACATACACACAATACTATCAGTGCAATACATTTTCTCATTTGCCTATCTCCGTCGGTGCAAAAATCTCGTTACTCTATACATTTTAGAGTTTATAACTCTATTTGTCAATAAACCACGCATTTTTTTCTTATACTTTTCCTATACTATCTGGTAGAGGTTAAATATATGAAATACAATGAAAGAATTCGGGAAATCCGAGAAGATTTTTCAATGACGCAGCAAAAAGTTGCAGAACTTTTAAATGTAGGTCAACGCACATATGCGGACTATGAGAGTGGAAAAACAAGGATTCCCGTAGACAGTTTGTTAATACTTGCAAAATATTACAATGTGTCCTTAGATTACATTACAGGCGCAAGTAATATCAAAACTGAATATCCCAGCAAATAAATGATTTTAAATAGAATTCCTCTGCGTCTTTGATTGATTATATCGTCCGAATGGGCTTGATTGATAGTGACAGGCATATGCGTTATGCAACGTTTTTTCCATATTTTCTTACTAAAATTTCCACACTTGTAGCTACAACACATCCAATGCCATAGCACACAATATCTTTTATATCAAACACAGAGCCAATCAGTACGCTAAAAAAACGATTATCTGAAAGGCCAAGCAATTGTACAATATTAAAATATTGCAATACTTCTACGCCCGCCGCAAATAAAAAAACATACAACGGCAGCAATTTTACCCCTTTGGGAATCAAAATTCTCAAAAAAGTATATATAAGAACGGTTACCAGAATATCTCCCACATAAGGTCTTACAAACTTATCATGTACAAACAGGGCAATTGCCACTTCTATCAAAAATAAAATAAATGTGATAACAGCATATCGTATTCTCATTTTACTCTTTTCCTGTGTTAGAATTTCTTTCATATCCAAAGCTATTTCCTTAGTTCCCATAAATCAATTATTATTATTGGAGCAATTTGCTGCGTCAATCGCAATCACAAGCATAAGTCCCATAAGCTCATCTTTAGGATTTGTAAAATCAATTACATAGGTATCACCCCAGTGTAAAAGTTCCTTATTAATATGAATAATGGAACTACAGCCTTCGTATACATCATAATCCCAGCCAAAGAAATCACCTTCTACACGCCAGCCATTGAAATCCACATCATATTTTGGACGGAAGAAAGTAAATTCCTTTTGAATTTTTCCCATTACCGCTCCACCTATCTCAATATCAAACTGCGGCAAAAATGTGAGAACCTTTTCCTTTACCATACCAATCTCATTATTATTTGCATCCAATACACGAAGCTGATGTCCCCACGTGAAAAAATCTGCCTTTACAAAATACTTTACGTTACCGTTTTCATCATATATGTCATACGAGTCCGTCCATGAGAAGACTCTCTGTTTGATTAATAATTTCATTGTTTGCCTCCATTTCTGCCTATTTATTTCTGTCGCAATTATTGCTATATTCCTTGGTATTTTCCATCTCCCAACAAATTTTTATGGAATCGGGTACCTCATCAAGTCTGCTTCAAGAATCATATGTCCATAAGCCTCTTACACATCTTTTGCATTTTAATTCCTCCTTGTACATTTGCACTATATGTTGCTACTTTAATATTACATAATATTTTTCGTCATTTCAATAGCCAGCAGAACCATAATTCTCGTATGACAAACTAGGCTTGTCATCTTGATTTTTGCCACAATCGGTGCTATGCTTGATTAGATAGGCGGAAAGAATTAAAACAACATTTCTGCCACAAAAATATGAGAAAAAAAGAATATACGAGGTGTAGAAAAATGTCAGTAACTTTTGATCATTTACTTGCAGAAGTAGCAAAATGTGAAATGAAAACAGTTGCAGTTGCAGTTGCACAGGACACACCGGTCCTTGAAGCTGTAAAAGCTGCAAAAGAACGTAATATCGCTAACGCAATTTTGGTTGGTGATGAAGAAAAAATCAGAGCAATTGCTGCCGAAATCAATATGGATTTGGAAGGCTTTGAAATCATCAATGTACTTGATACAACAGAAGCCGCCCTTACAGCAGTTAAACTTGTTCATGACGGCGTAGCTGATATGTATATGAAAGGCTTAATTGATACAAAAGGTTTCTTAAAGAGTATCTTAGATAAAGAAGTTGGTCTTCGTACAGGTAATCCTTTATCACACGTTTGTCTTTTTGAAATCAAAGGTGTAGAACAGTTACTTTTCTTAACAGACGTAGCTTTTATGACATACCCTACTTTGGAAGACAAAGTTCATATCATCGAAAATACAGTAGAAGTTGCAAAAGCCTGCGGTATTGAATGCCCGAAGGTTGCACCTATCGCTGCTGTAGAAGTTGTTAATCCAAAAATGCCTGCAACTGTCGAAGCTGCAGAGCTTACAAAAATGAACGAAGAAGGACTCATCAAAGACTGTATCGTTGACGGACCACTTTCTGTTGACCTTGCGATCTGTCCGGAAGCTGCAAAACACAAAAATGCTGAAGGAAGAAAAATTGTTGGTGATGCGGACATCCTTTTATTCCCGGATATTCACGCAGGTAACATCGCTTACAAGTTCCTTGTTCATACAACAGAATTTAAGAACGGCTGTATCTTAACAGGTACAAAAGCACCTGCAATTTTAACATCTCGTTCAGATAGTATGGAAACAAAAGTTAACTCAATTGCTTTAGCAGCCGTTGTTGCCGAAGCTATGAAAAAGAAAAATTCATAATTTATAAAAGGAGAAAACAATATGTCAATCAAGAGTTTAATTATCAATCCGGGCTCTACTTCAACAAAAATCGGAGTATTCGAAGACGAAACTCTTTTATTCGAAGAAACTCTTCGTCATTCAACAGAAGAAATTGCACAGTACGCATCTATCGTAGACCAGAAGGATTTCAGAAAAGAAATTATCGTAAATCTTTTAAAAGAAAAGAACTTTGATATCAAATCATTAAATATGGTAGTTGGCCGTGGTGGTATGTTAAAACCAATCCCGGGCGGTACATATGCAGTAACAGATGATTTATTAGAAGATTTAAAAATTGGTAAACAGGGACAACACGCTTCCAACTTAGGCGGTATCCTTGCCCGTGAAATCGGTGATTCCATCGGAGTTCCATCTTTCATTGTTGACCCGGTAGTTGTTGATGAAATGATGCCAATCGCAAGATACTCAGGTGTGCCTGAACTTCCAAGAACCAGCGTTTTCCACGCATTAAATCAGAAAGCTGTTGCGAAACGTTACGCAAACGAAACCGGCAAAGCTTACACAGACTTAAACTTAATCGTTGTTCATATGGGTGGCGGTGTTTCAGTTGGTGCTCATAAAAACGGCCGCGTAATTGATATTTTCAATGCCCTTGACGGCGACGGTGCTTTCTCACCGGAACGCGCAGGTAGCGTACCAAGCGGTGCACTTGTTAAAATGTGTTTCTCAGGAAAATACACAGAAAAAGAAGTTTACAAGAAATTAGTTGGTAACGGTGGTTTTAACGCATATATGGGAACAAACGATATGCGTGATGTAGAAAAAGCTGTTCTTGCAGGCGATAAAAACGCTGAAGAAATCCGCGATGCATTCATTCTTCAGGTAGCAAAAGATATGGGTTCTATGGCTTGTGTATTAGACGGCAAAGTAGACCAGATTATTGTTACAGGCGGTATTGCTTACGATAAAGGCGTTGTTGCAGGCCTTAAAGAACGTGCTGAATGGATTGCTCCATTTACAGTATATCCGGGCGAAGATGAACTCCTTGCACTTGTTCAGGGCGGTTTACGTGTAATCAACGGCGTTGAAGAAGCAATGAAATACTAATTTCAAAACTATTACAGTTAAACTAAAAGCTATGTGCTATCAGCGAGTTTTAATCGCATTTGCACATAGCTTTTTTTATGATTTTTTTGTATTTCCATTTTTTCTATTAAATAAAATTATAAATATACTGCACATAGGTGCAATTGCAAAAAGTGCACACATAGGTTCTTTTA
>ERZ1032130.431-NODE-431-length-10609-cov-4.873413_pt1 | contig 10609 bp, 10 predicted proteins | sample MGYA00517879_ERZ1032130 | MGnify/ENA primary metagenome ERZ1032130 (study PRJEB33719, sample SAMN04262597) | wastewater metagenome | biome: rural village; feature: animal feces; material: feces | host: Bos taurus | place: El Salvador | collected 2012-01-31 ...
GAATATTACACAAATATTGATATGAAAATTAAAGGAACGATTTCTTTGGTAAAATATTGTTAGGAGCTTTGTATGTTTCGATTACTGTTATTTTTTAGAGGTTATTACGTGATTGTAGTGTCCGGTTATGGCACAGAACGATTTATTAATTTGTGCAAGGTTAAAAATATATATTTGTGGGATTTAAAGCTGTCTCAAGGTGAATGTATAATGAAAATAACAGTGTCAGATTACGATACTCTTTTTGATATTGTGAATAAGACAGGCGTAAAGGTAGACATACTAAAAAAGTATGGACTACCTTTTTTGTTTTGGGGCAGAAAAAGCAGGGTATTCTATACAGCTTTTGTTGGCATAGCAATCACACTTATTTTTATCAGCAATTTATTTGTTTGGAAAATCGAATTTGAGGGGAATTATACGCTATCTAAAGAGCAGTTAAATGATTTCCTGACAGAATATGAAGTGGATGAAGGTGTTTTAAAATCCAAGGTTCCCTATGAAATTTTAGAAGAAAATCTCCGCAAGGAGTTTCCCATTGTAAAGTGGTGTTCCGTTGCCCTTTCAGGAAATACTCTGTATGTCAGACTGGAAGAAAATACCCTTTTAAAAGATACAACTGCTGCTATGGAAGAAGGAATGTATTCGGATATTGTTTCGGATGTGGACGGAGTTGTAACCGAATTACTTGTAAGAAACGGCGTAGCCCAGGTGAAAGTGGGGGATACCGTCACAAAAGGGCAGCTTCTTGTAACCGGAGTTGTCCCCATTTATGATGATTCTCTGCTTGTAAAAACATATCATTATTACGATGCCGATGCAGATATCAAAATAGAAACCACAATGAATTACGAAGATTCCATAGATAATATATATTTTGAAAAGGAGTATACGGGAAGAAAAAAAACGGTATCTTACCTAAAGTGGAAAAATACAGATATTCATCTGCCGTTTGAATCCAAGTTTGCCTATTATGATACTTACACCACAGCCCATCAGGTTCATTTGTTTGACAGCCTGTTATTGCCTGTTTATTACGGGACTTATGAGGCGCGGGAATACTATTTGGTTGAGAAAGAATATACCGAAGAAGCGGTACTGAAAATATTTAATGAAAAATTAAGTAATTATTATACAAGTTTAAGTGAAAAAGGGGTACAAATTCTAGAAAAAGATGTTAAAATAGAACATAATGCGAGTAAATGGGTCATTAAGGGGAATTATGTCGTTTCCGTTAGTAATTCAAAGAAAGAATACAAAGAACAACAGGTGGAGAATATCATTCAATGAATTTAGAGTTAGAATTAGAGGCTTCGGTAATAAGGCATATTTTCGGTCCCTTTGATTCCTTTGTAAGAACGATTGAAAAAACATTTCATGTCATTATTGTTGACAGGGACGGTAAAATCAAGATTGCCGGAGAGAAGAAGGAAAATCTTGAATCCGCAAGAAATGTTCTTTTAGAGTTGTACAGATTATATCAGAGAGGAAATGAAATTGACGTTCAGCGCGTCAATTATGTGATTGATATGGAAAAGATAAATCAGATAGAGGCTTTGGAACAAATGGATTTGGAATGTATCTGCCATACCATTAACGGAAAGCCGATTAAACCAAAGACACTTGGTCAGAAGGAATATGTGGACGCCATCAAAAAGAATATGATTGTATTCGGTTTAGGACCTGCCGGAACAGGAAAAACCTATCTGGCAATGGCAATGGCAATTACCGCATTTAAGAATGAAGAGGTCGGTCGTATTATTTTAACAAGACCTGCCATTGAAGCCGGAGAAAAGCTTGGTTTTTTACCGGGTGATTTACAGAGCAAGGTGGACCCGTATTTGAGACCGCTTTACGATGCTCTTTATCAGATTATGGGCGCAGAAAGCTTTGCAAAAAATATGGAAAAAGGTCTGATTGAGGTAGCACCGCTAGCCTATATGCGTGGCAGAACTTTAGATAATGCGTATATTATTTTGGATGAAGCTCAGAATACAACCCCTGCCCAGATGAAAATGTTTTTAACAAGAATCGGTTTCGGCTCAAAGGTTGTGATTACAGGGGATGCGACCCAGAAAGATTTATCGCCCGGAACAAAATCAGGCCTTGATATTGCAGTGAAGGTTTTATCCAAAATTGATGATATTGCCTTTTGTAATTTGACAAGCAAAGACGTTGTACGTCATCCGCTTGTACAAAAGATTGTCAAGGCATACGATAACTACGAACAAAGAGAACAGAAGAAAACAAGCAGGAATCAAAAAAATGGAAGATAGAGAGAAATATTTACATTTAAGAAGTGTTTTTATAAATATAGTACTGTTTTTTGTAACGCTTGTTGTTGTTACGGTAAGCAGTTTTTTGTATACCAAAGATGCTGTACAAATTATCCGTAATGCGGTTATCACTTGTATTTGTCTTGGCACGATTATTTTTCTGCTGGTACAAGCAAGAATTAACCATTCCTATCAGGAAGATAATGAGGAACATCCATTGAGATTTGCGGTCTGTTTTCTTGTGGGAGCAGTTATGGCGGTTCTTTTGCCGATTTTGCCCACAACGGGCTGGCCATATGTTGCAGTCTTTATAACCTTAACGTTGTTCAGTAATGCACTTGTGGGAATTGTCAGCTCATCCTATCTGTTAATGATAAGTGTTTTGTTAAGCAGTAGTGCGGATATCAATACGTTTTGCCTGTATTTTGTCAGTGGTATTATTTGCAGTATTTTATTTCAGAAGCTGGATGATGATTTTAAAATTGGTTTTCCGCTTATGTTGTCTGTTATGATAATTATTCTCTGTGAAGTGGCAAATGCCGTTTTGTTTATCAATGAGACACTGCATTGGGAGCTTTTAATTATTCCGGCTGTGAACGTGGTCGTAAGTGCAATTTTAATTTTGATTATTCTGAAATTATATGGGCAACTAATTGTGTTTAAATTCCGTGAACGGTTTTTGATTATCAATGACACCGAATGTCCTTTAATGGTGGAATTAAAAGAAAAACAGCCTGATTTATATATTCACACGGTTCACGTGGCATATTTAAGCGATAAACTGGCTACCGCACTGAATCTGGACTGCCAGTGCGTAAAGACTATGTCGTATTATTACAAAATCGGTATTCTTCAAGGAGAAGCAAATTTTGAAAATGCGATGAAAATGATTGAGGATTATGAATTTCCGTCGGTTACATATGAGTATTTGAAGGATGTAATTGAAAATCAGCATTGTCCGGTTACGAAAGAAGGATTTGTTGTACTGATAGCTGAGATGATAATTTCGTCTGTGGAATATTTATTTGCTAAAAATCCGAATAAAGAAATCCAGTACGAACAGGTAATCGGTGCACTCATCAAAAAGAAAATCGAAAGTGCTTTTCCGCAAAAATGTGGAATTACGTACGGGGATGTTGAAATAGTAAAGCATGTGCTTTTGGAGGAAAAATTGTATTATGATTTTTTACATAGATAAGGAATGTGATATTGAATTTTCGTTTGATACAGAGGCGGTGGCAAAGCAGGTCATCGAAAAAACTTTATCTTATATGAAATGTCCGTATGATGTGGAAATAAGCCTTTTAATAACGGATAATGAAGGAATCCGGGAATATAACAAAGAGTATCGTAACATTGACAAGGAAACGGATGTATTAAGCTTTCCGAATATAGATTATGAAGTGCCCGGTGATTTTTCGGATGTGGAAAAACATTATGAAGATTATTTTGACCCGGACAGCGGAAGACTGGTTTTCGGCGATATGATAATTTCCGCACCGAAGGTTTTGGAACAGGCTGAGGCTTACGGGCATAGTGATAAGAGAGAATTTGCTTTTTTGATTGCGCACAGTATGCTTCATTTGTGTGGGTATGACCATATGGAAGAAGAAGAGCGACTGGAAATGGAAGCACACCAGAAAGAAATTTTAAATGCATTAGAGATTAGACGAGACGTGGAAGAATAAAGGAGCACAAATGAACTCAAAACAACAAATATTATTAAATAAAATTGAATATTTGTTCAAATTTTTTTATATAGTAGGAATCTTGGCGGTTCTGGCACTGCTTGACGAAGTGGGAAAAGATTATATTATCGCATCGTTTATGGTGTTTATGCTGATATATCTTTTCTGCGGACTTTCCCTTCCGCAGGCTTTTCATAATGTAGCTAAAGCCAGATTCCAGAAGCAACAGTTTAGAAATGCAAAGACCGTGTTTAAAAGTACAATATTGTATCTTATGATTCTGGAATCTGTTGCAATGATTGCGGCATTTCTTTTTTTGGATAAAATGTCTGCATTTTTGCATGTGGTTAAACCGTTTCCGCATGGAATTGGTCTGTTTTTGCCGTTGCTTTTATTAGTACCATTAAATGAGGTGTTCCGCACATATTATCAGTGCTATAACAGACGCCTGACCATTATGATTTCCAGAACACTCGGTTTTATAACGGCTTTGATTGTAGGTATCTGTGTATACAATCCTTTAAGAAAATACGGGATGAAGGTAGATGCTTTATTAAAAAGTGACTGTATGGAAAATCTGTATGCCTCTTTGACCATTCCGATTGCAATACTGGCTTCGCAGGTTATGGTGCTTTTGTGCCTTGGATGGATGTACCTTGTTTATAAGCCGTATATCAGAAAACAGACTACCAATGATTTGACCAAATATAATGAAAGTATTTTCGGAATGCTTCCTGTTATGGCAAAGGCACATATAGCTGCCAATATTCACAAAATCAGCATTTACTTACTTGTATTTGTGGCATTTATTTTCTGTTCATTTTACAACAGAAAAGCGCCGGGACTTGAAAATGCAAATACATCTTTCGGTATTCTGGCAATTGTAATGTGTGTAACCATAATCGTACCTTATTTTGTAACAAGAGCATTTTCGTTAAAATATATTATCCGTTATCGTAAAATGCTAAAAAGTGAAGACTCAAGAGGTGTAAAAGCGTATTTATGGAATCGGACACACAAGTATATTATCATTACGTTTGCGCTAACGATATTTTTTATTGTAATGGCAGACAGTGTGATTTTTATTTTGAACGGAAGTACATCGCCACAATATGTAATGCATATGCAGATATTGTCTCTCGCGTTTGCACTTGTCCCGCTATATAGCTTATATAGTATGTTCCTGACAAATATCGGTAAATCAAAAAGTGTACTTTTGATTAATTACATTTCTTTGTTTGCATCGGTAGGAATTACATTTTTATTGTACAGAATTCAGGTGATTGGCGGATATGGAATCAGTATCGGTGTTATCTGTTATTTCCTGATTGCCTTTGTGTGTGAGTTCTTTATTCTGGAAAGAGAATCAGGCTTCAACAAAAACATTATGAAACTATTCATTCTGCCGGCTCTTAGTGCGTTTGTAATGGGAATTATTTTGTTACTTTTAGCAAAAGCAATCGGTATTGTACAGCAAAGACTTTTGCAGCTGTTCATTGTGCTGGGACTTTTGGTTCTGTGTGTAATTTTGTATATGGTATTGCTTCTGGTTCTGCATTGCGTAGACGAAGAGGAGTTAAATGGCGGTTTCTGGGGACGAATCATATATAAAATCGGTGAATTGTTACACATTTTTTAAATCGTAAAATATAAATGAATATTTTGATAAAAAAGCGTTGATACTTTTTTTAAGGAGAGTGATTGTATGCACAAATTAAAAAAAATCGGCGCTTTTTTATTTATTTTTTCCATTGCTTTTATAGCAGGAATCTATTGTGAAAAACTGATAAATTCTTTTTATCCGCATAGATATGAAAATAATCCGGAGCCTATAAAAATTTCCGCTGTCAGTGAAAACGAAATTACACCGGCACTTCAGAGTGAGGAATTGATTACGGCAGATACCAAACTGATTGTTGTAGAGCATGATTTGGAGTCGGGAGAAGATATTATCAGCGAAAATACCATTCCTATCAAATACATTGGTTTAAACAGGGAACGCTTTATAGAAGAGATGGAAATATACGAGATTTCCCCTGCTTTATCGGATATAAAAAAAGGATTCAGAAGCCTGTCTGTTGTGAGTTTTTCCGGCAAGGAAATTACACTTCAAAAAAACTATGTAAAGAGTACGGTACAAATGCATTTTTATATTGTATCAAAGGATAATAAACTGGTTGTGTATTATGAGGATATGGAAACCGTTTTTTTGACAACCGAAATTTCTACAGACAGTCTGCCAACCGATGTGCGTCTTGAAATACTGAACAAAAAGTATTTTGAAACAGAAGAAGAATTATATAATTTTCTTGAGTCTTACTCAAGTTAGTATTATAATTTGAAATAGTGAGTATTTTGGGAGGAGTCTGTGATGCAGATGAAAATAGCGGTAATCGGCGGTGGCGCGGCAGGAATGATGGCGGCTATTACAGCAGCCAAAAAGGGCGCAGATGTTACTGTTTTGGAAGCTACAAATCGAATAGGAAATAAAATTCTGCTTACAGGAAACGGAAAATGCAATTTTTCCAATCTGTTTTTGGACGAATCCTGTTATTATTGTAAAGATAATGCATATTTACAGGGAATTTTTGGACAATGTTCTTCGGAGGATATTTTGGAGTTTTTTGAAAAAGCGGGAATGCTTGTAAAAAAGAAAGGCGGATATTTATACCCGGCAGGAGAACAGGCATCCATTGTTCTGGATATTTTAAGAATGGAATTAAAAAAATATTCCGTATGCATTATCACAGAGGCAAAAGTCATCAAAATTGTAAAAGATAATAACAACTTTTTGGTGGATACAGAAAACGGAAAACAGTATTGTTTTGATAAAGTTATTCTTACAACGGGAGGCCGCTCCTATCCAAAGACAGGTTCTGACGGAAGCGGCTATAAACTGGCAAAAAAACTGGGACATTCTATTGTACCGACAGTACCGGCCTTGGTACAGCTGTGCGGAAGTGATGACTTTTATAAAATCATTGCCGGTGTCAGAAGCGAGGGAATGGTTTCTCTTTATGTGGACAATGAAATGATGAGGATGGAAGTAGGCGAAATCCAGTTTACGGATTATGGTATTTCAGGAATTCCTGTTTTTCAAGTAAGCAGAATCGCTGCCTATGGTCTTTTTGAAAAAAAGAAGGTGCGTATGGTTGCAGATGTTTTACCGGCTTATAACGAAAGCCAATTAGAAGAACTGGTAAAAACACGAATTTTGTTACATACAGAAAATTCACTGGAAGAATTTATGTGCGGTCTTTCCAACAAAAAGCTCTGTCTTTTTGCCATAAAACAAGCGGGCAGGAAAACCGCTGACTTGATAAAGGATATGTCTTTTGAGGATGTACTCAAGGTAGTTCTGAATCTGAAAAAGATAGTATTTCATATCGTGGATACGAAAGGGTATCATACAGCCCAGGTAACTGCGGGAGGCGTACCGGTAACGGAATTAGATGAAGGCTTGCAGTCAAAATTTACCAAGGGTCTGTATTTTGCAGGGGAAATTGTTGATGTAGACGGTATTTGCGGCGGATATAATTTGCAGTGGGCATTTGCCGGCGGATATGTGGCAGGAAGTAAGGCTGCCGAAAGAAAAGGTTAAGTAATTGATAGTATGATTCAAATTTCACAGTTAAAACTAGAAGTAAACCATAACGAGAAACAGCTTGTTTCCAAAATCTGTAAGACACTTCGTATCGGCGAAGCTGCCTTAAAAAGCTATCAGATACAGAAAATGTCAATTGATGCCAGAAGGAAGCCACAGATTTTTTACATATATGTTGTGGATGTAGAAGTAAATAATGAAAAGCAGGTGCTTGCTAAAATTAAGGATAATACGGTTCAGAAAATCGTGAAAAAGCCGTATGTTTTTGCGTGTACGGGAAATGGAAAACTCACCCGGAAACCGATCGTTATCGGGTCAGGACCAGCAGGACTTTTTTGTGCCTATATGCTGGCGGAAACCGGATATTGTCCGATTTTATTGGAACAGGGAGAAGACGTTGATAAACGCAGTGAATCGGTAGAAAAGTTCTGGAGGGAAGGTACACTGAAAAAATATTCCAATGTACAGTTTGGTGAAGGCGGTGCCGGAACTTTTTCGGATGGAAAGTTAAATACCCTTGTGAAGGACAAATACGGAAGAAACCGAAAGGTTTTGGAAGTGTTTGTAGAAAACGGAGCTCCGGAAAAGATTTTATATGAGGCAAAACCGCATATCGGAACGGATGTTTTGAAGGTGGTTGTGAAAAATATGCGAAACCGTATTTTGGAATGGGATGGATGCGTTTTATTTGAAAAGAAAGTTACAGATATTGAATTTTCGGATAATCGGGTCAAAAGTGTTACAATCAACGAAGAGGAAAAACTGGAAACAGACTGTATTGTTTTAGCTATCGGACACAGTGCAAGAGACACTTTTGATATCTTATATCATAAAGGCGTTGCAATGGAAGCCAAGGATTTTGCGGTAGGCTTCCGAGTGGAACATCCGCAAAGCCTTATAAACAATGAAATGTATGGTAGTATTATGGCTGATAAAATGCCACCGGCACCATACAAAGTGACGGCAAAAACGACTTCAGGAAGAGGCGTATATTCTTTTTGTATGTGTCCCGGTGGGTATATAGTAAATGCATCCAGTGAGGAAAAACGGCTTGCCATTAACGGTATGAGTTACAGCAAAAGAGACAGTAAAAGTGCCAACAGTGCCATTATTATCTCAGTAACGCCCGATGATTTTGAGTCAGATAATCCGCTATCGGGCATTGCATTTCAGCGCATTTTGGAAGAAAAAGCTTATCAGCTGGGTGATGGCAGTATTCCATACACCACATACGGAGAATTGTGCGATGTTATCGGCGCGAAAAACACTTTAAAAAGCCAAAATTCGGAGTTTTTCAAGGAATTTGAAAGAAATACTAAGGGCAGCATTAAAAAGGCCGATTTAAGCCATTTTTTCAAAAAGGATATGATGGAAAGCTTTGTGGAAGGGATGAACCATTTTGATAAAATCATTCCGGGCTTTGCTCATCCTGAAACAAAAATATATGCAGTAGAGAGTCGTACCTCTTCACCGGTTCGTATCGTAAGAGATAGCGAAACGTTGGAAAGTAATTTTGAAGGATTATATCCTTGCGGAGAAGGCGCAGGTTATGCCGGCGGAATCACCTCGGCAGGTATGGACGGGATAAAGGTGGCAGAAAAAATCGCCTCAATATACAGACCTATAAAGGAGTAACATCATGAATACATTTCGTGAAAATTTGAAAGATAAAAAGAGAATTGTTGTAAAAATCGGTTCATCTTCCCTGCAGCATACGGCCACGGGAGAACTGGATTACGGAAAAATGGATATTTTTGTCAGGGAACTTTGTAATCTGAAAAATCAGGGAAAAGAAGTAGTTTTAGTAACATCCGGTGCGGTTGCGGCAGGAAGAAAAGCTGTCGGAATCAGCAAAAAGGATCAGGAGGCATGCGAAAATTCCATGGCAATCAAACAGGCATGCGCGGCTATCGGTCAGGCGCGTCTTATGATGATTTACGAAAAATTGTTTGCGGAATACAATCAGTTGACTGCTCAGATCCTTATGACAAAATATACGATTATGGACAGAGAAAGCAATGAAAATGCACACAATACCTTTGTTCAGCTTTTAAAAATGGGTGTCATTCCGATTGTAAACGAAAACGATACGGTTGCTACAGATGAACTTGGAATCGGCGATAACGATACCTTATCTGCTATTGTGGCAAATCTTGTAGGCGCGGATTTACTGATTTTGTTATCGGATATTGACGGACTTTATTCGGATGACCCGAGAAAAAATAAGGATGCCAAATTCATTCATCTGGTTGAAAATTTAACCGAGGAATATGAAAATATGGCAAAGGAATCCACAGGAAGCAGTGTTGGGACAGGTGGTATGAATACAAAACTGACAGCTGCCAAAATCGCCACAAAATCCGGTGCGGATATGATTATTGCAAACAGTGTTGATGTGAAGATTTTGGGACGTCTTGTCAGCGGCTGTGAAGAAGGCACCTTGTTTGTCGGCAGGAAAGACGAAGCATTTGATATGAAAGAATATATTAAATAATCTATAATAGTCTGAGGTAAGAAAATGGGAAAATTAATTGACAGAATCAACGAGTTATATCACAAATCACAGGCGGAAGGTCTTACAGATGCAGAAAAGGAAGAACAGGCAAGACTTCGTCAGGAATATGTTCAGATTGTCCGTCAGAACTTCAAAAGCCAGCTCGATAACATTGATATTGAGAATGAAGACGGAAGTATCACAAATTTAGGCGAAAAATTCGGTAGCAAAGATAATGAAAACATACATGAAAGAAATTCTTGAAAAAAGAAAGCAACTATCCAAAGACGAATATACCTCTTTTTCGGAAAAAATCTGTAAAAAGCTTGAGCAACTGGAGAAATACCGGAATGCCCAAAATCTGCTTGTGTTTTATCCGTATCTGGGTGAAGTTAATATACTTCCTCTTGTAAAAAGTGCTTTCAGTCTTGGCAAAAATGTTTACTTTCCGAAAGTAACAGATGAAACCACTATGTCTTTTATGAAGGTAGAGAGCTTAGAGGATTTTACGGAAGGCTATAAGGGCATCAAAGAACCAATGGATGGG
>ERZ1032130.432-NODE-432-length-10597-cov-4.496301_pt1 | contig 10597 bp, 9 predicted proteins | sample MGYA00517879_ERZ1032130 | MGnify/ENA primary metagenome ERZ1032130 (study PRJEB33719, sample SAMN04262597) | wastewater metagenome | biome: rural village; feature: animal feces; material: feces | host: Bos taurus | place: El Salvador | collected 2012-01-31 ...
TCTTCTTTCGAACCATCATACACCGTCATGAACTCCTTGAAGGATAGTGGCCACACATGTATCTCGTCACCTCTGCCTCGGAATTCCGTCACCACATCAGAGGACAAGAAACGCGAGTTGGAGCCTGTGACATACACATCCGCCCCTTCGGTGACCGACAAGGAAGAGAGTATCTCTACAAAGTCTTCCACCTCTTGTACTTCATCGATGATGATGTAATATGTCTCGTCGTCAATCATCATCTTTTCCACCCAGTCCAACAGGTAGTCCGGGTTCTTGAACTCTCTGTTCTTCCTATTCTCCATATCGATGACGAGAATATGGTCTTCTCTCACGCCCTCATCCAACAGATGCTGACGAAAGAGTTTCTTCAGCAGGAACGACTTGCCTGAACGTCGCAATCCTGTGATTATCTTTATGAGTCCGTTGTTCTTTGAACGGCTCAACTGTTCTATGTATCTATATCTGTTTACTATCATATTTTACGAAAAACTGTCACTTGTGACACTTTTTCGGAGGCAAAGTTATATATTTTATCCCAAAGCAAAGCAAGAAATAAAGAAAAATACACTAAAAATCAATGATTTTCCTGTTTTGTAGTGTCTATTCCACTTGCCGATGCCCATTTTTCTTTGCAAAGTTACTGCCCGGGCGAATGGTCAAGTACCGCCATGCTAACAGGCAGAGGACTGAACGACAACTTTCCGCAAATCAAAGATTTGGGTATTTCATTAACTCCTCCGTCTGTTTTCTTGCCTTATCGCCCTCATTCCGCAGTCTTTTGATGCACGAAAAATCAGTTCCCGACAAGAGGAGCCGAAAGGCTTCAAAAGGAGGGAAGAAAAAAAAGTTGAACAAATAATTTCTTTGCGTATGGAATTACACAGATTATCAGAAAACGAGCAGGCATTTGTCGAGTGCTTCTCACGGTTCGTAAACGGTCAGATGGGTTCAGCCGCCAAGGTAGGCAATGCCCTTGCAGATGACCATCGCTATCTCATCAACGAAAAGGGCAAGGTGGTGTTTGCCTTCTTGGAACGCCTTGCCAACGACTATCAAAAAGGTCGTTATGACCAGCGTGACGAGTGGGTGTGCCGATTGGCAGCAGAGACCATCGAACACCTTGAAGAGAACGGAATGTATTACAGAACACTTAACAACGATTGACTATGGCAAGCAGATTGATTACACCCGCATTGGAGGAGAGACTGAAATCCTATCCTCTGTATTCACAGGACGGCAAAGGCAAGGATGCCGTTTGTGTGGCAATATTCTTCATCGGACACGTCCGTTGGTTCGTACTAGAAGGGCAACAGGAAGGTAACGACACCACGTTATTCACCATCGTATGCGGTCTTCATGAAACGGAGTATGGCTATACCTCCGTCAATGAAATGGAGAGCGTAAAGGTGGATGGCTCCAAATATGGAGTGGACGAGATATTTCAAGTGGAGCAGTTAGACGGCTTCAAGCCAGTGAAACTGAAGAGCATTCCAGACGAGGATTTACAGGCATTCCTTCATAAGATGGAATGACCCCAAAATTAAATCAGCCGCAGGGACATTACTCCTTGCGGCTGACTATTGTTAGTACCTAATATGAGTAGTAAAACCTACGATTAGTATATACTACGGCACTACTCTCATCTTCGGAAAGCGGACTTGGCAACGTGCTCCTCCTGTCTCTCCTCCTTTTGATACTCCTCCATATCAAGCAGTTGTTCATACGCGGAGCTGATGTTTGCATCCATAGAATGGTCATGGCTGAAAGGGAAGGAGTGCTTCACAGAGAGTCCTGCATTGGTCACAGTCCCCACATCCAGGCTATCCTTCTCCTTGTTATATTGCAGGTTCAGCAGACCGCCATTCGGCATTTGGAATATCGGCATCTTTCGCTGCGCCAATTCCGAGAACTCTTCGGCGGTCATCTCTCTCGCCACTGCCTTCACGTCCTCACTGGCACGTCCTATGCCATAGCGAGTGATATGGTCACGCACTTCTTGCTCCGTATGCTTCAGAAACACCTCATACGTACCGCCGACACTCCCGTTATAGACCACAGCAAAGTCTTTGTCTTCGATAAGCAGGTTATCGCCTCTGTTCTGGCACGGCTTCCTGTAGGTCTGCTCCTCGTCCATGCCGTTACCGTCATAGTAATCCTTGGCAAGTTTCAGCAGTCCATCATAGTCTCCTCGATCTTTCAGCTTATCCAGTTCCGATGTGTCATCCGTTGATTGGAGATAGGCAACGGAAGCGTAATATACCAGCCCGGCATCCTCACTTCCCTCCATCTTCTTTTCATTGCCGACATTTTCCGTCTGCTCAGACTTTTTCTCCTGGTCTATCTCCATCGCAATCTTGTCGATATGCTGCGTGAGCATCGAGGTGGCTTTCTTCACATCGAGTAACGTGGTCTTGATGAACTGCGGCGACTCTTTCAGCGAATCCAGCCAAGACTTCAAATAGGCAGCCGAATCTCCTTTCAGATGCTTCGTCATTCCATACCGCTGAGCGGTTAGCGCAGCCGTCAGTTCTGCCACCAGTTCCTCGCGTGCATACTCAGCCGAGCCGAAGGTAGCGGGCTTGATGCGGTCCAACTGTCCCTCCGCACCCGTTGAGTGTCCCATCTCGTGGAAAAGGTTCGAGTAGAAAGACTCCCCATCCTTGAATTGCCTTTTCTCCGGCATCACAATCTCGTTCTTGCTGATTGAGAAATAGGCGGAATCACCGAACATCGGTTTGATGGGACATATCCAACGGTTGTCCGCTATCATCCTATCCACGGGTTCAAAGGCAAACTGCTCGTCCTTCTCTACCTTGGGCATCGAGTATTCCTGTTCCAGTTTCTCCCAAAACTCTGGTCTGACCTCCTTCAGGTTGGTCTGCGACACATTGAAGACATGGTAAGTCTGAAGCTTTGGATATACATTGTACTTCTCGCGCTCCTCCTGAGAAAGCTGTTTGTAGTCCTCCCACTTGATGTGTTCCTTTGTTTCCTTATTGACCACCGTAAACGTGGTGAGCATCACGGGGAATGAATGCTCACCTTTCAATACCGACACACGAGGCTTTTGATTCTCTTCTTTCTTGCCGGTCTTGTTAAACTGTTGTATGCGGTCGAAGGTGCAGAAGCGAGGAATCTTGTAGCCCTCCTTCTCGCAATGCAGAAGCAACATAAACGCATTCATACCATTGTACTCTCGTCCGTTCAGGTTCTTCGGCCATTGCAGCGTGCCTTCGGTAAACCAGGGCTTTTTCCATCCGTCTTTGCCCGACAGCGACTGAATACGCTCAATCATCATATCGGCAAACAGGTCGAGTGCCTTGTCTTCGGCACTCGGACCTTCCTTAGCATAAGGCTTTCCCATAGTCAATTACCGTTATAGGGCTGCGGAACATATTCGTTCATCTCCGACACTCGGCAGGAGAAGTCCAACTTGTCATTGAAGACACTGACAGAAAATGCGCCCTTGATGTTCGCTTTCACACCCGGTTGCAGCCATGCCTCGCGTTTGCCATCGAAGAGGAAGAAACTTACCCAGATGTATTCAAATCCGTCCTGCACTTTCTCTGCGCTGAAAGCGGAGAACTGGCAGTACGGCACACCATTCTTGTCCGTCTTGTCCTCAACGTTCTTGCCCACCTTGCCGCGGAACTCCATCACGCCCTTGATGCAGTCCTCTGCCTCGGCAGGCTGGTGGCTGATGCTGCTTGCCGACAGGTTGAAGTAAAGGGCGTCGCCCCGTTTCCTCGGTACCAATACACCGACTACCTCAATGTGCTCGCCAATGTTGCAGCTGCCTACCTCCGTCAGTGTCCCGTCCTTGATGACCGACACCTCGATGGTCTTGTTAATCCCGCTCTTCGCCGGAATGACTACGTTCATGGCAAAGCTCACGAATGCCTTGCCCTCCTTGTTCGTGCGGCAGGTCGCAACCTTGCTGACCGTTCCGCACACTGTTACATTACATTTGATCATTGCTCGATACTTTTTGAATTATACATCTCCATCGTCCAAGTGAAATGTCTTCGCAATATCAATAATCTCTTTTCAATCATCATATACCGGCGCACGTATCAGTTCATAGACTATCCACGCTGCTACAATAAGTTGGAAGCCGAGATAGATGATGGCCACGGTCTGACCGAAAAGCCATTGGGTAAGCATGAAGTGCCCTGTCACTGCCAGCATACCCATCAGCATTGTACACAAATGTCTTGCTATCCTTTTCATTTCCTTTGCAGATTTTGTTGTTGAGTCTCTGCCTCCATTCCTTGCTCGAAGTTCTGCGAAGCCTGCTGTGTCGCCACGATGCCTGTCACAATTCCCGCTATCTTCATCCGCTTGCTTTCTTCCGACAGATTGGCATTGCCCAAAATGAGCGACAGTCGGCTCATCTCCGAGGAAGTCAGTTCACGGTCAATCTTCACCGTACCGCTCTCTGCATGAAGCAAAGTCTTGCCGTTCTCACCCACAGCGATGGTGCATTGCCTCATGCCTGGAACAAGTGAGGTCAGATCTACAAGCCGGTTGGCTGCCATGGCAGAGATGAGCCCCTTTTGTCGTTCCTCATCCTTGCTGTCAATCTGCGCTGCCAACATCATCAGCGACATGAAGGTGGTCATCGCCATGTCGAGTATTGGATCATTAGTTCCCGAAATGCCCACGCCGCTGTCCTCTGAGGAAAGCAGTTTCTTCATCCAGTCCTCCGACGAAACTTTCTGCTCCTGCGGCGCATCGCTCTTGTATTTCGCCAACAGGTCATTGCCGTTATGCAGGGCCTGTAGCTTGATGTTGCCCTTCTGTCCGATTTCTGCCAAATAAGCGGCTGGATCCATATCCCTTTTTGAGCCGTCAGCCGATACGCTCTTCACTCCAAAATGCAGATGCTCGCCAGTGGTTCGTGTGCCAGTGTTTCCCGACACTCCCAACTTCTGTCCGGCATTGACCACGTCGCCTACCTTTACTACTATGTTGGAAAGATGCAGGTAAGAGCATTGCACCTTGCAGCCATCCTCACGGCTGTATTCCACGGTAACGGATTTCCCTCCTGCCGTGTTCGCATTATGATTCACCGCCACCACCTTGCCGCCGTTCTCCGTAGCCAGCACCGCCTCATGGTTCGTCTTGATGTCAATGCCCTTGTGCATCTGCTGCTTGGTGGCATCCATCGGATTCTGGCGATTGCCGAATGGCGAGGTGATGAAGAGAAATTCCTCTCGCTCTACAGGAAAGGAATACCTGGCAGACTGCGGTACATGGGCGGCAGGCATTTCTCTGCGAGGATTATTCTCCACCCCAAATGACCGACCTCCTGACCGCATCTCAGCCATCACCTCACGGTCATACTTGTCCAGTCCGTTGGCTTCAATGATACGTTGCAGACTCGCTGCATAACCGCCGCCAGTGGCATAACCAGCCTTCTCAATGCCCTTCGTCCATCCCTTGTAGTCGTCAGGTGAAAGCGTGAAGCACTGCGCATATCGCTTGTTCTGCTTCAGGAACTGCGAATGATGCTCATAGCTGTCACCCACGCTTTTGTACTTGCAGAACTTCTCATTGGGCTTGTCGTCCGTATAGACTCCATATTCGCCGCCATTCTTCAGCCACGAATCCGTAGCCTTGATGCCGAAGTGATTGTTGCATTCGCGAGACAGTTGGCTCTGTCCGTTGCTGCTCTCCAGAATGGCTTGCGCCAAGATGACAGAGGCAGGAATCCCATACCTGCGCATCTGCTCTTTGGCTTCCTCCGCATATTGTGCGGCATACGCTGCATTCTTTCCCATAAGCCTATCTCCTTAAACTTGTATGTTGTCCTGTTTCCTGGCTTTCCTGTGCCATCTGCTTTCCAGTCTCTTGTCCAGGTGTCACCATCTCCGCGATACCACGCTTCGACGATGTTGTCTGCTTCGGCATTTCCAACTGGTCACAGATGGCTACCCGCTCTCCCGCACGAATGAGCTTCGGAAGATAGGTGTCGAGAGCATGATATGGGAATCCTGCCATTGCCAATGGTTTGCCTTCATCATCTTTGCGCCCATTGCTCTTCGTCAACGTAATACCCAATATGTTGGAAGCCTTTACCGCATCATCCTTGTAGGTCTCGTAGAAATCACCGCAGCGAAACAAAAGAATGGCATCAGGATGCTTTTTCTTCAAGTCAAGATATTGTTGGACAAGGGGAGAGATAGCAGCCTTGACTGCCTTTTCTTCTTTCTTCTCTTCTTTCTTTTCTTCCCTTTGTTCTGATGCCTGTTCTTTCTGGTCTGAAGGCTTATCTTCCTGCCGTGCCATTTCCTTCTGTTCATCATGCTTCTCGACAGTTGCCGTTTCCGCTTGCTTCACCTCCGCCGCTTCTTCCTGCTTCTCCTGTGTACTTTGCTCAATGTTTTTGTCTTTCTGCAATACATCAGCATACAGCGATGCGGCAAGGTTCTGCTTGTACGATTCTCGGTCTGGAGCCACCCACAATCGCTGCCATTGGGACGGACTGACACTTCTCGGTTGCAACTTCTTGCCGTCGATGGTGGCGGCACACAGGCATTCACCCGACTTGGCACGGAACACTGCCACACGCTGGATGCGGTTCAAATCGACTTCTTGCTCATTACCTCCAAAGATATCAACCTTCAGGTCGGGCTTAGCCTCTGCCATGGCATAATACTTCTGTGCCAATTCTTCACGCACACGCTCGATGTTGTCCATCGATTGCTTCAAGGTGGTGAAGAAATGATTGAGGTCGCCTTTGTCGGGATAGACGGCAAAGCCCTCCTTGCCTTCGGGCTTGATATACAATGCCCACCGCTCCTTGTCATCCTTCACCAACTGTACATTGTCGAAACCGACGTCACGGCTGTGGGTCACTGCTTCAGAAGCATCCAACGAGGAGAGGTCTTCGATAGACCAGTTGCGCAATCTGGACACGGTGATTTTCTTATCAGCGAAATAACTGTCATCTGGACGAAAGCCCAAGGCTCCGTCGGGATTGTAGAAACGCACATTGTCATAGCCTTCTTTCTGCAAGGCATTGGTGAAGCGTTGCTTATTCATGCCCTTGATCTCGTTGTTCACCTCCAACGATGCCCCCTGTGGCAGCACCACATCGGCGGTCTTATTAGCATCATCTCTCACGATGACTACGGTACGCTGCTCCTCGTTGGGATGCTGCTTGATTTCGTCTGCTACGAAGTAGTGGTTGGGCAACTGCCCCTGTATCTGCGCCGTCTCTCGCTGATGCAGGTCGGTAGCATATTCCACCTTTTCGCCCAGTTCTGCCTTCTTCATTACCTTCAGCGCACCGTTCACCTCACTCTCGATGGCATCAATCAGACAAGGGTCTTCCTTCAGTTCCCTCGTCCAGTAGTCCACCATGCCCAGGCTGTCCTTTGACAGACGTGCGGGCAGTCCAAGCTCCAGCATCTTCACTCCCGAAGCAATCTCCGTGATGAGCCGTTCCTTCTTCACGGCATCCTCCGACGGGGCTTTGCCGTTTTTCATGACCATGCCCTCACGTGCCAACCGCTGCTGATGACCGGTGGCAGACACCAACTGGCGCATCATCTCCTGTACATAGTCGTTGTAGTGCTCGAAGTCTCGCTGCCGTGGCAGATAGATGACATCCTTCTCGGTATCATAGTGTGCCACGCCCGTTCCGTCCTGACGGACATTCACAAGATTGTCCTTCATCTTCTGCAGGAATCCGCTGACACGTCCATGCAACTGTTTGTCCTCCTTGTCGCCATAACCTCTGTTTTCCATCGTGCCGTCTTTCTTCAAGGCCGTAGTGTAGGCGGTTTCGTTGGCCATGGGCAGGAGGGTCTGGTCGATATTGAAGAGCACACGTATCTCACGGTTCTTCACTCCCTTGTATTGCTGCTTGTCCTGCTCCGACAACTCTGCGTATGTCTCCTTGGGGATGACATCATCGGGATGGTTGCGGTTGACGTACTTGTTCCAGTTGTAATACAGGAACGGCACGCCTTTCTCATGCTCCCTCACGCTCTCACCCCGTGCCTTCGCTTCGGAGAACTGCGTAAACAGATTGCTCTTGCAACCCTTGGCATCGGAGTCAAGGGCAAGGACAAGGGCATTGAACGGACTGACCGAAAAGCCCTTGGGATAGAGTTTCGGATAGAGTTTGCCGCTGGCGTTCAGCCAATGTCCATTGGCATTCACCGCACTTGTCAGTGCCTCAGTAAGCAGCGACACCTGTTTCTCTGCCGCCCGCTTCTCAAATTCTGATTTCTCGTTCATGCTTTTATTTTTTTGTTATTGTATTCCTCTTGGTCGTATCATTGTTTCCCGTGTCTGCTCCTCATATTGCACTGCTGCCATCTGTCGCATCTGGTCGTTCTTGGCGAGTATGGCGTTAGCCAATGTGTTCAGCGGCAATGCGCCCGCCTGATACGCCCCAATCACACTGTCAGGCAGTTGGATAGTGCAAGGCACATGGTCAATGTTGGTAACCAGGCATCTCCCTTGCAGCATCGGGTTGCTGATACGAGGATTGAGTGGTTCATCGGGATATTGTCTGTACAGCACACGTGGCGCACCAGCACCCACCACAGTTGGTGCAATGCCTTCCTGCTGTTTCCTGCCCAGCACCTCATGTCCCGCCTTGTTGAGCAGATTGGCACCTCCCATACCCATCAGCAACATCTTCAGTATGGGATTTTTTACGAACATTCCAGCCACAATGGAGGCCAAAGGAAGGAGGCTGTTGTCCATATTGAGCGACTTGGTCTTGCCCGTGAATAATCCAACCAGTACATCGGGCAGCATCGCCAACACATAGCCAAGGTTTTTGCCAATGTCTGAAAAGCCGTTCAATCCGAAACTCTGCAATAGCCCGTCCCATCCGTTTTCATTTGTTTGTAAAGCCGTTTCCTCCTGCTGGGCTACAGACGGTGTTGTCACTCCTGTCGTTAAATCAGGAGCTTCCTGCGGTTCTGCTTTCTTCTCCTTCTCAGCCTCTGCATCCAGTCTCGCCTTAACCTCCAGATACTCGTCTTCCTGTCCGGGTGCGACTATCAAGGGCACATCCTTGTACTTGCCTGTACGTTTGGCAGCTTCGCTTCTCTGAGGATCAAGGAACGTACCTTTATTCCATGGGAAGGAGGTCTGCTCGGTTTGTTTCGTCCAATCCATAAATGTGGTATTGCTCGTGGGAATCTTGTTCTTGAAATGGCTGTTGGTAGCCTTGATATAGCTGCTCTCATGGTTCTTGATGACCTTTGCCTTTTTGCGGAATGAGGCGAAGACATTGGTGTCCGTACCAAAAACGCCCTTGCTGATACACTCCTCGACACTTACCTCTTGTTTGCTGCCTTTTTTGCTTAGGTGGTCCATACCGACATTCATCACCATATCGATGCCGACAAACTTGGCGAAGGTTGCCCAAGAGCCGAGACCTCCCATGGCCACGGCATCGGCACCCGCTCCAGCTGCCCATCCCGCCGCCTTCTCTATTCGAGAGGGCTTATAGGATGCCTCTCCTCTGGCTTCTATCTCTGCGGCAAGCGGTGACTTGCTCAATTCGTAGGGCAGACCGAACAGACTGCTCTGTGCCGCCTTGCGGATGATATAGTCGGCAGAAGATTTTGGCATACGGTCTTTCACCATTTTTTCTATCATCAGCTGCTCCATGCGGTGGTCGATATAGGCGTATGCCAAATCACAACCGAGTTGTTTAGAGAGTGCATCGTACCGCTCTCGTCCTATCTCCGTCACCACCGCCTTGCGCCATTCCTCAGCCATCACGGCAAGGTCACGCTGCATGTCCTTGTTGCCGACAATAGCCTCCTTGCACATCGCCAGATAGTCTTCGGTGGTCTTGCTGTTCCACTCGCCTGTAATCCTCAGCGTGGCATATGGGTCATCACCAGGCATATTGGCAGTGGCCAATGAGCGTAGGATGCCAGCCGTACTGTTGGAGTAGGTCCGCATCTCGTCTGCCTGTCTGTTGGACAAGTCCCGTTGCACCCTGCCCATCACGGGGGCAAGGTGACACCCGAAGTAGTCGCCCATCAGACGCTCTATCTCTGCGAATCGCTGACTGTTCTTTACTGCCATAGACCTTTTTATATATTATACTGCTGTAATATCTGTTCCTTTGTCTGTTCGATGGCGTTGTGATATATCTCCATCTGCTTGGGATAGTGTTCCTCCAACCATTCGTCCTTGTCCACTTTGCGGTGGATGAACAGCACGGCCATGCGTTCCTCTATCTCCACGGAGGGTTCTCCCTCTTCCTTGCCATTGAACCATGCCTTTGTCCACCATCTCACGCCAGCCCGGTCGGGATAGACACTCACCATCCTCGGTATGTCGAAACTCTGGATATCCACATCCAAGTCGACAAGCGGATCGATGATGCCGTCATGCGTCAGGGCTTGCTCTTGGAGTTTTTTTTTAATACCTCGTCCATAGTGGAGAGATATACCTGATGTCGCATGGCAAGATAGTTGAGAAAGTCGGCAATGAGCAGGTTCTGCACCTTGGCCGCCATCGGCATACAGCGGTTTCCGATGCCCAAGGGATTAGCCATGCTCGGCATGGTCTCGTAGAAATAATGCTTGCTCGCTCCCAACGAGAAGAT
>ERZ1032130.434-NODE-434-length-10557-cov-4.461436_pt1 | contig 10557 bp, 7 predicted proteins | sample MGYA00517879_ERZ1032130 | MGnify/ENA primary metagenome ERZ1032130 (study PRJEB33719, sample SAMN04262597) | wastewater metagenome | biome: rural village; feature: animal feces; material: feces | host: Bos taurus | place: El Salvador | collected 2012-01-31 ...
AACATTGCCAAAATCTGATTTTTCGGTTTTGCACCTAACGACTGATTTACAATTTTACCATCTTTCATGACTACCAGAGTTGGAATGCTCATTACATTGAACTCTCTTGCAAGTTCCGGCTGTTCATCTACATTGATTTTTCCAACCTTAATATCGGAACGTTCTTCTGCAATCTCTTCTACGATTGGTACGACTCTACGGCAAGGCCCACACCAAGGTGCCCAGAAATCTAATAAAACAGGTTTATCTGAATTTAAAACTTCTGCATTGTAATTTTCTTTATTAATATTAATAGCTGACATATGTTGTCCTCCTTTTGTTTATCATCTTTATGATGCTAGTATATCCAAAGGACGGACAATCTTCCGTGATATTATCACAAAAATAATTATTCAAAGTAAGGTCCCATAATATCCGCTACAGATTCAATGTCTTCATCCATGACAACAACATAATAGCCTCCGTCGAAAAATAATTTTACATGTGTAAAGACTGTATCATCTAAATTAAATGTATCATATCCTTTAATGCGTTCTCCCTGATAGATTCCACTATGTTCCAAAAACCAGGTAGAGATTGCTGCGTGACCATTATATTCCTCTTTATGATATGGTGAATCTAACTGCTGTACATCGGAATAATAGACTCTTCTTGCATTTACAAATCCCATATATGGTGTGTCATCGCCACACAATGTAAATCCATAGTCTCTGGAATAAAATGCAATGGATTTTTTGATATATTCTGCACTCTTACCAAAAATAAACATACTTCTGCCATTCGTTGTGTAGGTGCATTCTTCTACATTAAATCCGGTAAGGGTATATAATTCTTTCAAAGCCGCCTGTGCCAATGCATCACGTTCCGCATCGGAAGCCCATGGATGATCAGTATAATAGTCCCAGTTTACTTCTGCATTATCTACATAGGTAAGTTTTGCTTCGGTGTAACCTTCACGTAAACGTTCTTCAGCTTGTGTAATCAGCCTTTCCGCATTTGAATCATTGCTTGAAGAATTTAATGTAGGTATACTTTCTTTTTCCTTTGGAATCCATATTCCATCTTTCCCATATGGCTGCCACATGGTTACACTTGTTCCATCGGTTGATCCATCGTCATTCAAAAACCAAATATGTACATTGGTTTCCTCTCTGTTTTCCTTAGTATTATAATGAACAAGAGAATAATCTTTGCTGATATTCAACAGCTCCAAAGCAGCACTCCCTGCCTCAAACAGTGGCTGATAAGCTTCAGAGGAGCTAAGCAATGCATTTTTGTTCAAGGCTTCTCCCAAGCCATTCGTATAATAATCCATCGGGGTATCTGTAATCTGATTTCTCGGATAAGCATTGCGATACTGTTCCAATTCAGAAATCACATCATATCTTTGCATCAACCATGATGATACCTTTAGTTCTCCCTTAACATCTTCAAATCCTAATGTTTCTTTCCAGACATATACATGCGGGGTTGAATCTATGGCATAATACAGAATTTCAGCACCATTTTGATCACAGTCAATGATTTTGTACGGTTCTTCTGGCTGCATCGGCCATGGGCTTGACCAGCCAAATTCAGTCATCTCTTCATCCAGCATTGCATTTTCAATTAACTGCTGGCAGGCATCCCCTGTCGCAAGACTCATAATTTTTTCCGCATCTTTATCAATAAACGCCTTTGCCCATTCATCAGCAAGCTTACGATTATTAATGCTTTCTTTTTCTAATGGAAATTCTTTTGCCTGCATCTGTTTACACAATGTCTCAGCAGGTAAATCAGATAAGATCAATCTGGCAAAAGTCACCACATTATTTTTACTTACCATCTCTGTCAATTTTTCATCATAGATTACCATCACTTCACATGAGGCATTTGTAATATCGGAATCTCTTGACTGATAAGCAGCCATTAGAATCAGATCATCACCAGGTTTTATTTCCAGCAGTTCTTTTTCTAAATAAGGAGAACTGATACCTTGGGTATTATCAGGAAATTTAGAAATTGGCATTGAAGTCTCTATTCCATCCATTTTAAATACGAAAGCATCATTGTCCTCATACTTATAGAATTCATTACGCAGCAGAAAAGCATCACTATATTTTTCCAAGTCTCCATAAGATAAGATTTTTCGTTTGATTAATTCTCCATATTCATAGGTTTCATAGTAAAAAAGCATACTTTGAAATTCATCCTGAAGAGAATATTCGTACATGGATTCAATGTACTTTAGTTCTTCTGTCTCGCCAATTGTATTGTCACCATTTGTCTTAATATAGCTTTTTTCACTTGGGTAAATACATCCAGTCACAAGAAGTAAAATTAATAAAAGAGCCACCGGAAATAACACGTATTTCTTCGTTGTTGTCTTTCTGGTAATTGCTTCAATTCTTTGCTTTGCAGAACTTTTATTACCGGAAAATGAGGTTGCAAAACATAAAGGTTTATTCTGCGCATTTTCAATCATTTGTAATAACGCATAGCCATAATTTTTCCGTTCTTCCAATGATTTATTTTTCAATACTCGCTCATCGCATGCCAACTCTGCATCTTCTGACACACATTTTGCGGCGTACCATACAAGAGGATTCCACCAGTGTAAAATACAAATAAAAACTCTATCAGCATTGTAAAAATGGTCTTCATTACGATAATGAGCCATTTCATGCTGTATTGCATATTCATACAGTACAGGCGAACTATAAACTTCTTCTGTAATAATAATTTTCGGATCGCGGACACCTGCCAGGCATGGGGTTTTGAACTCTTTGCTTACACAAATATCAATACCATCAATTTTGGCAACCGGCTCTAATTGATCGATTTTTCGACGCAGTTTACGATTTTGAATAAAAACATAACCACCTAAGAAGATAGAGCCTGTAAACCAAATAACCAGAACAATATTTTTGATGTTTGATTGAACATTTATCGTTTCATTTGCAGCATCTGCTTTCAAAGAAGCATCAACATTTTCTTGAATTTGTGCTGTCATGTTTTCTTTGGGCACAACCGCATCATATATTTTTACACTTTCTGAAGATGGTTTTTCTGTATTAACATTTGCATGATTCGTTTCAACGTTTGCTAATGTGTCTTTATAATCATCTAAGGATTTGTTGTCCTGAGTTTCAAATAACTCTTCAACAACTGCCATAGGTCTGTTTATAATTTCTGCTGCTGCTCCGAAAACCGGAACTTCCCAGTAACCAAAAGGAATCAGAAGGCGCAAAAACGGAAGGAACCAAAGAGCATAAATCACCCTGGCTGACAATTTTTTCCTGAATAGTTTTCTAAACAGCAGAACCAGACCAATCATTAAGCTGCTGCTTATAATAAAATAAATGATTCTCATATTGACAACACCTCCCGGCTACTCTTCCATACTGTCTAACATGCTTTTTAATTCTTCAATTTCTTTCTTTGTCAATTTCTGTTCTTTGACTGCATTGCTCACCAGCAAAAGAAGATCCCCTCTATAAACACGCTCCATGATGGACTGTGTTTCTTCCAAAATGGTTTCATCCTTATTCCATACAGCGATATAATTCTTTACTTTTCCGCTCTCATCTACGGAAATCGCACCTTTTTCCAACATTCTCTTTAGAAAAGAAGAAATGGCATGCTTTGTCCAGCCCTTCGGCTCACTTAATGCATCACATAGTTCTCTTAAAGAGGCGGATGACTTTTCCCACAATACCTGCATAATGTACCATTCATTTTCTGATAAACCTGAATTATATTTCATAGAGCGACCTCCCTGTTAATCATTTGGTTCACATTCATAATAACATGGCAATGTATGCTTGTCAATCATTTGTTAATCATTTTGTTAACAAAAAATCTCTTACAGCGATTAAACTGCAAGAGATTTTTGTTCGATAATTCGTATTGCACTACTTTGTATAAATATAAGTTATTCAACCCAGAAAGTTGTATGTTCTCTTCTGTCTTTGATTTCAGGATATTCCCCATCTACATAACCTAATACACAGTGGCCGATTCCTTCATAATCACCAGTAATTCCAAGAGATTTCAGTAACACTTTTCCTTCTTCGGACTCGAATTCATCTTTGACAATTTATCGCGAAGCTCTTTATTTGTTACTGCCACGATAATTCCTGGCTGACGGTTCATACCGGATGCAGCGTAAGTTCCTGCCTCTACAATTTTTTCAATGATTTCCTTTGGAATTTGGTAATTGTATTGCATATAATGTGCATATTTTGCTCCATTCAAATGAAATTTTTTATCTAATTCAGCATACACTGAACGAATATGTGCTGTAATAACGGGAATTTCTTTCTGCAGATTCTGCATCAATTCCGGATTATTTAACTGTTCTAACATTTATAACACCATAAGTAAGGTACCCGCTCCAATGAGCAGACATCCTAACACAGATTTAATTGTAAACTGCTCATGCAGAAATACAAAGGCTAAAATCAGTGTAAAAACAACACTCAACTTGTCAATGGGTACAACCTTTGAAGCTTCCCCAATCTGTAATGCACGATAATAACAAAGCCATGATGCACCTGTTGCAAGCCCTGATAAAATCAAAAAAATCCAGCTTTTTCTGCTGATCCCGGCAAGTCCTGTTTGTTCATTGGTCAAAAATACCATTCCCCACGCCATGATGACTACAACCACAGTTCGTACAGCCGTTGCAAGATTCGAATTTACTCCGTCAATCCCAACCTTTGCCAAAATCGAAGTGAGTGCTGCAAATACCGCTGAAAGTATCGCAAATATAAACCACATATTAAATTCCTCTTTTGTAAAAACAAATCGTTATTGTTTATTTTCAGCTTCTTTTAAAGAATCAAAGCCATATAATTTTGCGGTGTTTCCCATGATTTCCATTGCCAGATTTCGTCCGGCTTTTAACAGTCCAATAATAAAGCTTGCATACAAAAGCATGGTCTTTTCAGAGTAAGTACACAATTCCCCTCTAAGATATGTTTCATAAGACGTATTGAAGCTCGTATCTGAACTGGTACGGATTGTACGCATATTTCCCGATAATTTTGGATAAAGTTTCGCAAAATCCTCCATCCAGCCCACCTGAATCTTAATGATTTCTTCCTGAATTCGAATTCTGTCTTCATTGATGACAGGCAAATCTTTTTCAAGTCTTGCGTAACCCAGCGGATTTGTGCTTTGCATCATGCGGGCATATTTTTCCATAATGAGATTCCAGCCATTTTCTCTTGCTGTCACCAGATCATCATAAAAGCTTTCCAGCATTTCTTTTGACCAGGTCATATACTGAGCTTTACGCATGATAGAAAACGTTTCATAATCATCCTGACAATCAGCTCTTCCGCCTTCATTTTCTACTTTATCGAACTGACTCCATTCTTCTGCGATAACTTTATCAATCATACCCATATCTTTCCCATTTAAAATCTGTGGAATATAATATTCCAAAAACGTTTCGTTTCCGGATACCAGATCCTGACGCACCATTTCATCTAAAATACGTTTTGCAACCTCTTCAAATAAAGCCACATTGGCATCTTCTAAATGAACGGAAGCTGCGCTGTAACGATAACCTTCCCATACATTTGTCTGACTTGGATTTTTCGCAATTTTCTCTAAAATTGGAAGAATCTGTTTTGCAAGTTTTGAATTCTCCAGCCCTTTTTTCTTCCACTTATAATATGGCGCATAGGTTTTTTCCAGTAAATACACTAAATCAAGAGCAGTTTCTACTCCTTTTGCCACACAAACAAAAGCTGTCACTGCATCTTTTCGTGCCATCATACGGGAATAATTGCTCTGGGCATACTGTGAAAAATCATGAATACACTGGGCAAACTTTCTTCTCCATACATTTTCCGGATAGTAATCTGACAACTGTTTACGAATTTTTGAAAACAGTCCTAAATCATCTCTAAAAATTGCACCATTTACCGCAGTTGCCAGTAAATGTTCTTTAATATTTTCAAAGTCAATGACTGTGCCGGCTTCATAATTGCAGGAAGTTTCTAAAATTCCATTATAGAAACTATTTACAGAGAATACACCCCTGCGGTATTCTAAACGACCTTCAGATTTAATCAATTTGTCATATTCCTCCTGAATTTCTTTTCCGATTACACGATAATCTGCATCTGTCAGCCACATGCAAAATCCCGGCGCATAATCATGGTCTGCTGAAATCTCGTCATCAAAACCAAAGCAATCAGACCCTTCACCTACAAGACCCACTGCAATTTTGGCAGCATAGGAAGGAAACTTCTTTTCAATCATTGGTTTGCCGTAAGTTTCATAAAAATCTCTGCTTTTTTCCAAATTGGATTTCCAAAGATTGCGCTCTTTACACATTTTTGAGGCAAATTCAAACTTTTCCAGTATACGGGCATAATTTTCATTCTTTCCGGTATGCTTTTCCACTTCCGCCATGCCCATTTCATAATATTTTGCCGCTTTTACATAATCTTCCTTATAGCTGCAGGCGTCACCCATGGCAACCAAAGCCGCACCGTAATGAAAATCCCTGCCTCCATCCTTTTCAAAGATTTCCAGTGCTTTTGAAAGGTGCTCCGTCGCTTCTACATAGGCTGATTCTGTTCCAATTCCCAACAGGGAGGATGCCAGATTAGTTCTGGTTGTTGCCTGAGGAATGACAGCATCTTTATATAAATCAACAATCTTTAATGATTTTCGAAGCATTTCTGCTGCTTTTTCATATTCTGTACTTTCCTGATATGCCAGAGCCCAGTTATTATACAGACTGGCATACATAAAATCTTCCTTAGAAAGATGATTTCCATAAATGTCTTCAACTTTTTCAAACATTTGTACCGCCTCTTTATGCAGTCCAAATGCACGAAATGCATTGGCAATATTTAAAAGAGATGTGGCATAAGGAATACTTCCCTCAAGGTTTAACTGTGATAAAAGCTCTATTAATTCGCCGCACAGCTTTAACGCCTTGTCTTTCTGCGTGGTATCACGGTAAAAACCAATGGCTTCGTTTAACAAAGTCACCAGCTCCTGATGCTCACTTTTAAATCTGGCTTCGCTCATGTTTTTCAGCAAAAATCCCTCGATTTCTTTCAGTGTATATTTACCAAACATGGAATCATATTCTTCCAGTACATTCTGAATATTCATAAGAAAACCTACCCTTCCTAATCATACTATAAAGATAATTTATCCATTCATAATTGTCAATCAGATACATCATATGGATAAATTTTTCTATCCGTGGTATGATAACAAAAAATAGCAAGGAACTAATTACATGAAAAGATTTCTAAAAAGTTTTTTTACCAGTTTCATGATTGGTATTCCGTTTGTGATAGGTTTGTGTGCTTTTATGTATATAAAATCAGAAAATCAAAAAGCAGAAAATATAGAAGAAACCACTATTTCTGTTAAAAATTTGTTTGAAGATACAGAAGTTACATTTGAGGACACTTCCGATACAGAAATATTTTCCCAACCGGAAACTATAACGTGTGCAGCAGACAGTGTTACTCTCTCCTTTGCCGGGGATGTACATTTTTCAGAGCTTGTAACACAAAATTATGACAAAAATGGGATTTCAGCGGTTGTTGATTCTGAAATGCTCTCTTTCATGAAAAATGCTGATTTATTGATTTTGAATCATGAATTTGTTTTCAGCAATCGCGGAGAAGCCATGGCAGATAAACAGTACACCCTGCGCAATGACCCGAAATACGTGAAAATCTTACAGGAGCTGGGTACAGATGTGGTCAGTATTGCCAACAATCATATTTTAGACTTTGGCCGGGATGCATTTTCAGATACAATTTCTACGTTGGAAAATGCAGAGATTTCTTATGCAGGTGGCGGAAGAAACCTGGAACAGGCCCTTTCACCTGTTACCAAAACGATCAACGGCCAGACCTTTGCAATTTTCGCAGCTACCAGAGTGTCTCCATCCTATGACTGGTATGCCGACAGCAAACGTTCCGGAATTTTACAGACCTATGATGCAGCCGATTTAAACAAAGCAATCAAAGAAGCTGACACTTTGTACGATCATATCATTGTATTTGCTCATTGGGGAATCGAACGTACTGAAACCCCGGAGGAATACCAGAGAACACTTGCAAAAGGATACATTGATTCAGGTGCCGATCTTGTCATTGGAGCGCATCCGCATGTACTTCAGGGATTTGAATATTATAAAGATGTACCAATCTGTTACAGCCTTGGAAATTTTTTATTTGGCAACCGAACTGGTGAAACTCTACTTCTAAATGCATCTTTTGATAAAGATGGAACTCTTTCCATTGAATTAATTCCGTGTGAGCGTGTAAATGGAATTTTGTCCAAAATCCAGGAACCAACCAGGCTGTTTAACCATCTGACAGATATATCCTTTGATGCTGCTGTCTCTCACGGCGGTATTTTGATCCAGTAAAAAGAAGCAAGATTACATAATATTTTTATGTAATCTTGCTTCTTTTTACTTATCTAACAGATTGGTCATTAATCAGCATTCCCTCAAACAGCTTCTTATGAAATCTTTCTGCAAATAAATTACACTTGCACATAAACAGATAATATACATTCAATCCGCATCCATATAAGGTCTCAAAATTTCCCTGTCCCTTAGAAATAATAACATCCGCATTTTGAATAACCTTCAATGCTTCTTCCGATATATATTCCAGACAGGTTCCTGCAACAGTGCTTCCGTTTCCCATCACTTCTACAGTCTCTGCAAGACCAATCTGACGGGCATCATCCATCGTCGCATCATTTAAAACCGGAAATCCACGCACCATTGAAGTGATGGTCATCTCTGGGTAAAGCATTTTCAATGTTTTGATCAGCACATGGTCAAATACAATCTCCCCACAGTTATCATGTAAAAATACCATTGTTTTTGCTGTTTCCAAATCGTTTTTCAAATTTTTGTATTCCTGCTCATCTAAGGAAATGAATTTTGCACTTACAAGAAGCTCTTCAAATTTTTCTTCTGAAACACTTTCCATTGCACCAAAATCAATGTAATTTCCCGTCATGGCGTATTGCAAAGCTCTCATAAGCTGGTCTTCCGCTTTTACCACTTCATACTCAATGCGAGTCTGCTTTTTCATGACATATTCATTAAAATACTGCTTGATTTCTGAATAGTCCGTATTTGAACCAAACATTTCCATGCGAAGCTGGTCAATCTTATTTACCAGCATTGGAGCACTTTCGTTGTCTGCTGCAGTGGCAAGAATCTGTAAAACCTTCTGTTTGAACATAATCTGCTGTTCTTCTGATATATTTTCCGGATATTTATCGAGCTGTCCTCTTGTCAGACAGCTAAGACATGCAGAAGTTAATCTTTTATGAGCCATGGTTTTCTCTCTTTCTGAATTTAAAATACAAACTGAATTAATAACATATAACAAATGGTACCGCAAATAATGCTGAATAATGTATTTCTCCTCCATATGTGAAGAACTGCCACCAGTATAACCGATATCATTTCCGGTAATCCAAATGGTGCTTTTGCAAAGGAAATCCCTTTTAAGCAATACACCACCAGCATAGCCATAATAGAATATGGCAAAACTCGTAAACTACTACTCATTTTCACTTTCTCCTGAACTATCCATCACATTTTTACAAAGCAGCAATACGATCGTAATGGAGATCATCGTCGGAATCAAAAATCCATCCGGTCCGAAAATCATCAAACAAGCCGCCGAACATATAAGACCTGTAATTGCCGGCAAATGATTTTTGGCTGTCAGCCACTGCTCTACAAAAACTGTGACAAACAGTGCTGTCATGGAAAAGTCGATTCCTGCTGTGTTAAATGTGATCAGCGAACCTAAAATGCTTCCAATGATACTGCCGATGACCCAGTAACACTGATTAAATAATGAGACAAAAAAGCTGTACCAGTGCTTATCTTCTCCCTCCGGATAATCGTCACCGCAAAGCAGGGAATAGGTTTCATCCGTCAGGGCAAAAATTAAATAGGGCTTTTTCTTTCCTGCATCCTTATATTTATCAATCATGGAAACACCGTAAAATAAGTGTCGGGCATTTACCATCAGGGTTGTGAGTGCAGCTGAAATCAATGAAGCGCCTGAGCTTAACAAAGAAACCGTAACATACTGCATAGAGCCGGCATAAACGGTAAAGCTCATAAGAAATGACCAGAATAACCCATATCCCGCTTCCTTCATCAGAATACCAAAACCTATTGCCAAAACCACATAGCCTGCCATAACAGGCAGCGATTTGATAAAGGCTGTTTTGATCAGGTTTTTAGTGATACCTGTATTTATTACTTCTGCTGGTGCATCTGAATCATCTTCATAGGATTTATCTGCTTCACTTGTTACCTGACAAATCAGGTGAATCTTGTCCGCAAATTTCAATCCGCAGGCATTTTTGTAGACATTTAAATATTCATCAAAATTTAGGTGGTCTGCGTTGGATAAAACTTCCATTTCTACACCAAAAAGATTTACATCAAAATCTATGGTATGTAATCCATTTCTAAGATAAAAGGGATACATGTCGAAAGTAGCCAGGGCGGTTTTGATGATGTGCGGATTTTCTACACTG
>ERZ1032130.435-NODE-435-length-10544-cov-10.578701_pt1 | contig 10544 bp, 10 predicted proteins | sample MGYA00517879_ERZ1032130 | MGnify/ENA primary metagenome ERZ1032130 (study PRJEB33719, sample SAMN04262597) | wastewater metagenome | biome: rural village; feature: animal feces; material: feces | host: Bos taurus | place: El Salvador | collected 2012-01-31 ...
TTGTAAAGTGCATATCCAGAAACTGAAATACATCCGTTGGTGTGCCTTGTAAAGATAGAGAATGGGCAGCGACATTGGAGGGAGCGCGAAGATCCACCTGTGCAGAGTATCTGCATGAATGCGGCAATTAAGGTGGGAAGCGGGTCCGACCGTCCAGAAAGCAGATCGTGGCCGATCTGTCTTGCGATGACAGCACTAGCGTTGGTACTCCTGTCCTGAAAGGGGCAGCTCGGAGAGATCCTCGGAGGGGTGAAATTCCCGTGATGTGCGGCCAGGCACAGTTTCAGTTTCTGCCCTGGATGATCTGAGATCATCTGTGCCTGGGGAAGTAGTGTCAGGAATACAGGCAAAATAATAAACTAATCAAATTTCAGAAGGAACCGCCCTGCCGTTTTGCGAAAGCATCGGCAGGGCGGTTTTTGCATATTGGAGATTATTATGAGTGTAAATGCGAATTACTGCGGTACCGTTCTGCTGCTTCGCCAATTGGTGAGGGATGGATACTGCACAAAAAATGAAGCAACCAGGATTGCCGCACTGATTGCAAGGCAGACTGGTGTGAATATAAAATTGCCAATTACTTGACCAATTCATTGTCCATTAGTGTGAATAGCTTTGTGAGAGATAGTGTGGTATCGTTGCGTTGAGAATCCAGGAGGTGGCAACGATGGCAACAGCACAGGACAATCTCGCAAGAAAGCAAATATTCATTCCTGCTTCACAGCCGGAAGCAGTTGTACTTCGTGTTGCTGCATACTGCCGTGTCAGCACCGATTCCGAGGATCAGCTCAACAGCTTTACAGCCCAGCAGAGCTATTACAACGAGTACATCCGCAAGCACGATAACTGGCAGCTTGCGGAAATTTACGCAGACGAGGGCATCACAGGAACATCCGCCGAAAAGCGGGATGACTTTCAGAGAATGCTGTCGGACTGCCGCAAGGGACGGATCGATAAAGTCCTTGTGAAGTCCATCTCCCGGTTCGCCCGAAATACCAAGGAGTGTCTGGAATCCATCCGGGAATTGAAAGCACTGGGAATCAGTGTATTCTTCGAGGAACACAACATTGATACCAAGATGGTGACCAGCGAGATGCTGACTGCGGTTCTGGCCTCCTGCGCCCAGGCAGAGAGCGAGTCCATTTCAAAGAACATGAGATGGAGCTACCAGAAGCGAATGCTTAGTGGTACCTACATTCCATCTTCTGTGCCTTACGGATATAGACTTATTGATAAGCAGATCGCGGTGGAACCGGACGAAGCTGTTGTTGTAGCTCAGATTTTCACCTTGTATCTTGCGGGATACAGCAAGCTGAAGATAGCATCAGAACTGAACAATAGGGGTATCCGCACCCGGAAAAGCAATCCATGGGATTACTGTGCGATCCGTTACATTCTGAGAAATGAGCGGTATACAGGAAACTCCTTATGGCAAAAGACATATAAGACGGAGGACTTCCCTCCGAAGAAGCTCCGCAATTATGGAGAAAAAGAACGTTATTATGCAGAGAACACACATCCTGCGATTATCGAGATGGATGCTTTCTCTGCTGTGAAAGAATTGTTGGAGGAACGGAGCAGCTTCTATAGAGAAGGAAGCCGCACAGCCAATCCTGTCAGAGATCGGCTGGTCTGCGGTCACTGTGGGAGCCGGTTCAGAGGTAAGACCTCTGAAAGTGCCCATTATTGGTGCTGTAGAACCCATAGCAATAATGCGGCATCCTGCCCTACCAAGGCAATCCCCGCAGAAGAAATCGCAGAGGCTTTCCTGCGGATGTACTTCAATTTGAAAAATAACAAGCAGATCATGAGCTATCTGCTGAAGAACCTCTATACGATCCGCAACCGTCAGATGCTGTGGGGTGCGGATATCATTGAACTGAACAAGAGAATATCGGATCTCATTCGTCAGAGTCACAAGCTGACCGCTATGCAAAGAAGCGGCAAGGTTGACCCTGACATTTTTATTGCGAAAAGCAATCAATTGGCAGAGCAGCTTCGCCAAGTCAAGCAACAGAAAGAAAGACTCCAGCAACAAGAGGATGATGGTGTCATTGAAGCTACGGAACAGCTCCTGGATACCATCCAAGCCGGACCAGCCATGCTGGAGAGTTTCGATGAGGAACTGTTCTGCGAACTGATTGACAAGATCATCGTAGAAAGCAATACAAGAATCCGATTCAGATTAAAGAATGGACTGGAACTACCTGAATCCATAGAAAGGACGGGTAGATAAATGGGAAGCAACCGGACACAGCCATTCGGGTATCGGATGGAATACGGGAAAGTGGTAATAGACCCGGATGAATCCAGATGGGTCGTTTACATATATGAGCAATATGTACAGGGTGAATCCTTTAAGGGTCTATCGGATACCCTGTGCGGTACTGGAATCCATTACGATGCGGACAAGCCATGGAACAAAAACATGGTAGCCAGAATCCTACAGGATCGAAGGTACACAGGAGATGGTAGATACCCGCCAATTATTGACATCTGCATTTTCCAGCAGGTGGATCAAAAGAGAAATAAAAAGGTGGCAGGCAGTAAGGTGACGAAAGCACAAAAGATACTGAAGAAAAAAAGCGGTGGTGGGATAACACCGAATCTGGAACATGAAGTTCTGTACCTGCTGAACGGACTGGCTGGGAAGCCGGAACGGATTGAGATCCCCGATGTACCAACCAGGGGCAACGGTATAGTCGAGGCCCTGCAAGCGGAACTGGAAGAACTGCTGGGGATGCTCCCGGTAGATGAAGCGCTGGCCAGACAGAAGCTGATGGAGGCCACCGTGGCCATGTACGAAGCCATAGATCCAAGAGAATATGAAACCCACCGGCTGAAGCGGATCTTCGGATCAGAGCAGGTACGGACGGAACTGGACAGTAACCTGCTGGAACAGACGGTGGCAGCAGTAACTATGAACAGTATGGGAAAAGTGAGAATCAGACTTAAGAACGATCAGATCATTGAAAGGAGGGAGTGCAGTGAGTGAGCTCCAACGGATCGTAACCATAATCCCTGCCAAGCCAATAGCAGAGCAGGAAGCCATGAAACGGAAGCTGCAGGTTGCGGCCTACTGCCGGGTATCCACTGAGGAAGAAGAACAACAGTCCAGCTACGAAGCTCAGTGCAGCTATTACACCGACAAGATAATGACAAATCCAGAATGGACGATGGCAGGTATCTTCGCAGACGAAGGCATCACAGGTACTTCCACCAAGAAGCGGGATGACTTCAATAGGATGATCCGCAAGTGTAAGAAAGGTAAGATTAACCTGATTCTTACTAAGTCCATATCCCGGTTCGCCAGAAATACTCTGGATACCATCAACTACACCCGGATGCTTCGGGCAATGGGGATCGGTATCTACTTTGAAAAGGAAAACATCAATACTCTGGATATGGACAGCGAGATGCTGATTACAATGCTGGGTGCTTTCGCCCAGGCAGAGAGTGAATCCATATCACGAAATGTAGCATGGGGCAAACGAAAAGCGATCCAGGCTGGTAAGGTCTTCGTGAATTTCAATAGACTTTATGGTTATTTCCTGAAGGATGATGGAACACCGGGGATCAATACGGAACAAGCAGAATCGGTAAAGTTTATGTTCACGCGGTATATGGCTGGAGACACCACACGTACCATAGCCCGAAAGCTGGATGAAGCAGGCGTTCCAACACTGTCTGGAAAGACGGCATGGGAAGCCGCAACAATCAAGGCGATCCTTAAAAACGAAAAATACTGCGGTGATGTACTGGCTCAGAAAACATTTAAGGATAGTGTGATTGGAGGAAAGATTCAAAAGAATACAGGTCAGCTTCCTCAGGTTCTGGTTCAGAATAACCACCCTGCGATTATCAGCAGAGAACTGTATTATGAGGTACAGGAGGAAATGAAAAGGCGGACGGCAGCAAAAAGTCCGTCCACGAAATCTTCGACAGGTAGAACGCGCTACTCAAGCAAATATGCCCTCTCTGAGAGGCTTGTGTGTGGCGAGTGCGGGACATTATACCGCAGATGTACATGGACAATCCGAGGGAAAAAGAAGATCGTGTGGCGCTGTGTGAGCCGCCTGGACCATGGTACCAAATACTGCAAGCAATCCCCAACCATGGAGGAAGCCGCACTGCAAACAGCGATTATGGATGCAATTAACCGATCCATGGATTCAAGTGGAGGACTTGCAAGAAATGCTGCGGCAGGTTTCCTCATGATACTGAAACCACAGGAAAATGCTGAATTCACCCTCGGAGAAGTGAAACGAAGGATTCAGGAGCTGACAGCGGAATTTGATGCTCTGTTCGAAATAGATGGGTCTGAGGTTACAGAACAGGATCGATTCACTGAAATAACACAGGAACTGGCTGAACTCAAAAAGAAGCAGAAATCTATATCCGCACAGCTCCGAAATAATCAGGCAATTCAAGGCAAGGTGAATAGATTCGCATCAGCAGCGGAACGAATGGATCACCGCTTAACTGAGTGGGATGAAGAATTCATCCGGCAGATGATACATACGGTAGAAGTCATATCCGCAGATCGAATCCGTGTGGTACTGACGGACGGTACCGTGATTATGCAGGAGGTGCATAACCAATAAGGAACACGACGAATTAACAATGGGCAGCTTGTTCGATGGGATCGGAGGCTTTCCTCTGGCAGCATCCAGATATGGAATTAAGCCTGTCTGGGCCAGTGAGATCGAATCCTTTCCGATAGATGTGACAAAGCTGCATTTTCCCGGCATGATCCATGTCGGAGATATCACAAAACTAAATGGTGCTGACTTGCCCCCGGTGGATATCATCACCGGGGGATCACCATGTCAGGACCTTTCTGTTGCCGGGGCGAGAGCTGGTCTCGCCGGAGATCGCTCCGGCTTGTTTATGGAACAAATCAGAGTGATCAAGGAGATGAGAGCAGCTGATATACAACGAGGAAGACCAACTGAGCATATACGACCTAGATTCGGAGTTTGGGAAAATGTTCCGGGAGCCTTTTCGAGCGGAATCCCGAAAGGCGAGGACTTCCGGATCGTCCTCGAAGAATTCCTCAGAATTAATTTCGATTCCATTTATGTCCCTCGACCTTACACCGGGCGCTGGGAATCTTCTGGACGAATTCTACTGGGAACTTCTTTCTCCCTGGCGTGGCGAGTCTTTGATACTCAATACTGGCCCGGCACCCCGCAGCGGCGCCGCCGGATCTACCTTGTGGTCGATTTTGGAGGCACAACCGCACCCACGATACTTTTTGACCAGGAAAGCCTGCCAAGGGATTATTCGCCGTGCCTCCGAGCGGGGGAAGCCTTTACCGCCCCAGCTTCAGCAGGCACTTGAGATCCAGGCGGGGATGCTGGAGGATAGATCCCAATTTGATGGTTGCACAGACGAGGCAATAGGCTTTGATGGCTACAATGGCGATCTCACCGGTGATGTGACAGCAACACTGGGGACGAATTGTGGTATGTCCACCGGAAGAAACGGTGTCATCCAACCACCGCCTGTGGGCATCGACAGCAAGCATGCTTGCACCACCGGAGAGGTGGCGAATACCCTTAGTACGACCTGCGGATCTTCTACTGGGCGCAACGGTGTTATGCAGCCCATGGCATTTGCCCAGAACCAGCGGGATGAAGTCCGGGATCTGCACGATGTGGCAGGTGCCCTCGGGTCACAGCCTGGGATGAAGCAACAAACCTTTGTTGCCGCGGGAGTGGTCACCAAAGGAAATGGCGACTGCTTTCTTACAAAGGATGTACATACATCACTGTCAGGCGGCGGAGGGCAGGCTGGGCAGGGATATCCCTGTGTCCTGTGTCTGAATGATCAGGGCGGTCAGTTTATGGACTGCTCTGAGAATGTGGCCGGTACACTTCGGGCGCAGATGCATAGCCATCAGCCCCTAGTTCTGGACTCCAACCAGGAGCATGCAGCTGTAAGAAATGATGGTGTCTCACCTACACTTCCTGCCTCTATGGGTATGGGCGGAGGATATGTGCCAATGGTTTACGAGAACCACGGAATAGACTCCCGCTACACCGGCCCACATAGCGTTGTTCCAACAATCTCTGCCCGGTGTGGTACCGGAGGAAATAATGTTCCCCTTGTAGGTGCGGAACCGGAAGTATACTGCATCGTAGGTAATGTGATTGACCGGGAGCCTGAGAATGGCGGCAACGGCTGTGGATACCAGCAGAATATTTCCTATACATTGACGGCGATGGATCGGCATGCGGTCTTTAGCCGTCAGCGAACAGATGTGTTCACAAAGAATAATGTAGTCAGTACAGAGAGTGCCAGACAGCACAAGGATGCCACAGACCTGATCATGCAGCCCTATCAGGAAACTGTTGGAACCCTTGTGCGTTCGGACCATAAGGGAATCAGCAATCAATATGTAAACGACGATAAGTGTATTGTCGGTGGAATCAACCTGATTCGCCGCCTGACACCCCTTGAGTGCGAGCGTTTGCAGGGTTTCCCGGATGGGTGGACAAACATCCCATCCGCATCGGATTCGGCCCGTTACAAAGCCCTGGGCAACAGTGTGGCCATCCCCTGCGTGGAGTTCGTTATGAAGGGCATCGCAACTGTATTGAAGATTGAAAAAGCAAAGCACAGAAGGAGGCAAAGCTGTAACATAGGAGCCTGCTTCCCAATGGCAGCTTAAATAATGACCCCCAATCCCGCTTCTTTTCATTCCTTTCCGGCGGGACTCAACAATAGGGCGGGAAGGCCCAGCCTGACGGCTGGCTACACCCGCCCAACAATTCTAATATAGGAGGAACTCATGGCTGAAAAGAGAGCATTGTCCCGACACCAATTTGCAGAATCGGGCTTTGATACATCCGGGTACGCATTCAATGAAATACCGGGCTTACACACGGCCATCATCGACTGTAAACGATGGGGCAAACACAAACTGGTTACTTACTTCACTTTAGACGATGGCCGGAAGGTGGTTGCCCCTACCTGGCCCAACAGCAACTACCTTGGATTGGCGGAATTACCGATTGGTAGTAAAGTTGAGCTGGACTTCCAACACACCCGAACCGGTAAGCTGAATCTGAAAGGCGTTACTGTACTCCATATCCCTGCGCAGCAGGCGGAACAAGAAATGGTGATGGAATGAACGGAGATAATGGAAATCAAATCACTGGTACAATGCTGACCCCATGCTGGCGAGGGCAGCACCCCTTCGATTTGGATGACATTGAGTTCGAACAGGAAATCATTGCAGATGATGGAATGTTGAACTTCTATGTACCCATCTATTTTGATGCATACGGCATTTTTGGTGACGCGGTCAGCAAGCTGGAACCTGATGATAGCTACAATGTGTATGCAAATTATAATCTGGATGAGGGTGCTGTATCAGAGTATCTGGAAATCGTAATCAAATATGGTGATGGTCACGATGATGCAGCCTATTATCAGCTGACACCGGAAGAACAGGAAAAGTTCCTACGGAAGATGGATGCATACTGTATGCAAATCGGATGTAAGAGCTTGGATGATTGGCGGCAGGAATACCTGCAAGAACAAAGATCTGCAGCTATGACCGATTCTCCACAGATGTGAGGTGTTAAAGTGGCATATGTAAAGGCTAGAATTCCTACTGAGGTGTACCACCTGACTAAGCGGGAGAATGTGGAAAGCATTCGTACTGATAAGCGGATACGGCGATTTGGAGATACAGAGTGTTGGTTCTGCCGAACCCCGGAGGATATGCTGCGGTATATGGAGTACACGGTACTTTGCGAGGGGAAACCCTACATTGCCACAGGTGGTAGAATTGAGCATTACCCTAAGTTTATCCCAGAGGATTATGTGCTTCTGAAGCTGACCCCCAGCAAATGGGAGGATAAGTGGTACCAATGGAATCAGGAGCTTCCGGGAAATGCTTCTCCGAAGGCAAAAGCAGAGGCCAGAGAATTCTCTGAATTGAAAATTGGATATCGGGGTGACCTCCGCTTTTCAAAGATGGAGGTAATGGAGATGACCCAGCTGATGGGTGAACAGACACAAGGAGTCATTGAACAATCAATGTAACACGTACTTGATAAGCCAATAGAGCATGATCCAATGGATCGTGCTTTGTTGCGTTATCAAGGTAAATCTATAATGAATGGAGGGAACACAATGAACATCCGAAAGAATATTGACTACAGCGAAATGTACGAAGAACTCGATGAGTTGATGGAACAGCAGTTTCCTCAGATGGAACTGTACTGTGCTATCGGCAAGGCTGTATGTCGGAGAACAGAAAAGGGTGCCGCTGTTATGGCATCCGAATATCTGAACAAGCAGTACCCGGATGTGAAAGGTTTCTCTCCCCGGAGTCTTCGCAGAATGCGGGACTTTTACCGTACTTACGAAAATCATTCTGTGCTACTGTCCCGTGCCATGAAAATTGGGTGGATTCAGAATGTGGTCATCATGGAAGCAGATTTGACCATGGAACTGCGGGAATGGTATATGAAGGCAGCAGAGCAGTTCGGCTGGTCAAAGATAGAACTGATTGCAAATCTTGCGATGAAAGCACACGAAAACATTGTTCTCGCTATTGAGGAGGAAGTGTGCTATATTGTGGAGCAAGAAGAAAAGCAGACTGATTTCGGTAAGAATCTGTCTGCTGATACTATGAATGCGATCCACCAATCTACTCGAAGAATCAGAAAATGGTGGCTAATCTGGAAAGGTGGTGGGCGACGATGGCACACTATGTTATGGGAGACATTCATGGCGAAGCAGACAGCTTCCATGCGATGTTAAAGAAGATTCAGTTCTCAGAAGATGATATTTTGATCTTGCTGGGTGATGTAATTGACCGGGGGCCAGACGGAATCGCCTTGCTTCTGGAGATCATGGAGATGCCCAATGTAATTATGCTACTGGGCAATCACGAATATATGATGCTGCAGTATCTCAGCCCAGAAGCAACCAGTACGGAGATCCGCAGGTGGAACCGGAATGGCAATGCTCCGACACTATCTGCCTACCTGAAGCAAAAAGCAAAGGTACAGCAACGGATAAGAACATATCTGCGGACAAGACCCACGCACTTGGAACTAGAAGTCAACGGCAACCGGTTCTACATGGTGCATGGCTTCCCAGGTAACAATGTCCACGATGAGGTGTGGACAAGACCGACTATGGAGTCTAAAAACCCTATCCCGGATTGCAGACTGATCATCGGGCATACGAAAGTCTTGAGTATGATCCAACCGGAAGAAAAGCGTATAGCTTATGCGATGGATTTGGAAGATAAGGGTAAGCATTTGGAGATACTACATACGCCGGGGTTCGTAAACCTGGATTGTGGCTGCGGATACAATATGCCAATCAAAACATTAGCTTGTATTCGATTGGAAGATATGTGCGAATTTTATGCATGAAAAAAACAAATTATCTTTACGATGCAAAATGCTCATAATAATTAAACGCAAAAAGCGATGAATCGATTTGTCTCATTGAGGGGTTCGAATTGGTGCCTAAAATCTTAAAAAACGGAAAATTCTGTCGAACGAAAATGTTTGAAATATTCCGAAAAACAAATATATTTGTAGTGTATTTTGCATAAAATAATAATGAGAAATATCTAAATTGGGTAATAAAGACAGAAAAACACCGTGTTTTAGTACGAAACCCGGTGTTTTCTGAATTTTTAGGGACATTTTCAAAATCCGAAAAATGAAATTGTCCGTTATTTGTCCGTTAAGCCTGTTTTTTGATGGGATTCAAGAGGTTGTCCATCATTTCAGCGGATGCGGCGGCGGCACTCTGGATTGCGTGGGCGTAAACCTTCGTTGTGGTATTAGCTGTGCTGTGGCCCAGGGTTCCTGCCACGGTAGTAACTGCTACACCGTTCGCAATCTGAAGGGTTGCGTTTGTATGCCGCAGGCTGTGGATGTGGATCTGCGGTAGGTCGGTAGTTTTTATGAAACCGCCGAACCAGCTTGTCAAGGTGTCCGGGTGCATGGGCGTTCCGTTCTGGGTGACGAACACCTGCCCGGATTCCTCCCAGGGCTGACCGATGCTGAGGAAGGTTTTTCGCTGCCAGGTGCGGTATACCTTCAGAGAGTGAATTGCGGAAGCCGGCACCTTCAGCAAGTTTGGCCTGGGTGATCTTATGCTCTTTGAGATACGCTCTTAGATCAATCTTGGCGGTGTAGCTGGATGCCTTGCGAACCTGAGCCAGCTCCCGATAGAAGGCGGTTAGATGGGTAGGGCGGAGCCGGTCAAGGTAGATGCTGCCCAGGGCAGGCTTGATGCGCTCCAACAGCTCCCGGTACCGGTTGACAGTCTTGGGGCGGAGCTGGGTTTCTGCGTAGTCCTTCATCCAGAGATCGCAGAAGTCCGCAAGCTTGATCTTCTGCTCTGCGCTCTGGCCTGTCCGAACTTTTTCCTCGAATAACTCCGCCTGGTGGCGGGCTTCACGCTCCGCTTTCTTTTCGGACATTCTCGCCGGGATCTTCCATGTCATGGTCCGCTCGATTTGCCGGCCGGTCTGATCGTAACCGTCATAGCAGCGGATA
>ERZ1032130.436-NODE-436-length-10543-cov-7.838387_pt1 | contig 10543 bp, 1 predicted proteins | sample MGYA00517879_ERZ1032130 | MGnify/ENA primary metagenome ERZ1032130 (study PRJEB33719, sample SAMN04262597) | wastewater metagenome | biome: rural village; feature: animal feces; material: feces | host: Bos taurus | place: El Salvador | collected 2012-01-31 ...
ATCTGAAAACTTAAAAAAGAACTGAAATGGTCAATAATGTTATGTTAATGAGTCAAGAGGGCGAAAGTAGATGCTATGTTAATGGACCAAGAGGGTAAAAAAGAAGCTATGTTGATGGATACCGGTCAATAAATAGTTATTAATAAATATAGGTAGATGTAAAATTGCACAAATTTTAGGACAATAATTCTAAAATAGTCCCAATTGTCTAGAAATACTCTATGAGGTAAAATGATAATGATACAATAGCGAAAATGGGCAGGAGTATGCTCTTTCCAAACTTTCGCTTGCGGAAACTCACTAATAAAATATATAGAAAGGAAAGAAAGAGATGAGAGGGTTTTTAGCAAAATTATGCAAGAAAAACGGCATTGCTAAACGTATCGGAAGTTTGTCATTAGCATTATTGATGGCATTATCTACGTTACAGGCATTGCCGGCAGGCATCTTGGTTGCACATGCGACAGGTACTGAAACCACAGTCAAGAGTCCGATTGTTAATGAGGATGGTTCTATTACATTCAACTTAGCTAAAGGCGACTATACTTCAGCAGAAGTAATGGGTACTGTACCGGGATGTTCTTGGAACATAGGTTCCGGATTTGAAATGACGCTGAATGCTGAAGGTGATTTGTATACCTATACAACAGTAGCGGGTATTGCACCGGGAACATACGAATACAAATTCGTAACGAACGGTAGTAACTGGATTACTGATCCGGCGAACACACAAACATCAAACGGTAACAGTGTCGTAGTAATACCAAGTGGTGTAGAGAGTCCGATTGTTAATGAGGATGGTTCTATCACCTTTAATTTACCTAATCAGGGCTATACTTCAGTAGAAGTAATGGGTACTGTGCCGGGATGTTCTTGGGACTTGGGTTCCGGATTTGATATGACACTGAATAATGAAGGTGATTTGTATACCTATACAACAGCAGCGGGTATTGCACCGGGAACATACGAATACAAATTCGTAACGAACGGTAGTAACTGGATTACCGATCCTTCGAATACACAAACATTAAATGGAAACAGTGTTGTAGTTATACCGGGTGGCTTAGAAAGTCCGGTAATCGAGGGTAATCAGGTTACATTTAACTATAAAGCGGCAGAAGATTTTGATAAACAGGTATATCTTCGCGGTGCTATGACAAACTGGGCGACTGACCAGAAGGAATTGACAGATGCAGATGGTGATAAAGTGTATAGTTTAACACTTACACTTGAACCGGGAACATATGAATACAAATTCTGGTATGATGATGGCACTGATAGTGGTAACTGGTTTACCGATCCATTGAATACACAACAATCAAATGGAAACAGTGTTGTAGTTATACCAAGTAGTGTTGAAAGTCCGATTGTTAATGAAGATGGTTCTATCACATTTAACTTGGCTAAAGGGGAGTATGCTTCAGTCGAAGTAATGGGTACTGTACCGGGATGTTCTTGGACACCAGGGTCAGGATTTGCAATGGAACTGAATGATGAAGGTGATTTGTATACTTATACAACAGCAGCCGGCATTGCACCGGGAGCATATGAATATAAGTTTGTTGCTGATAGTGCATGGATTACCGACCCATCGAATACTTTATTCATTGGTCAAAACAGTGCAGCAGTTGTACCGGGACTTGCAAATGCGACAGTGGAACCTGAAAAGGGCGTTGTAACTGATTTACCGGAAACGCTTGAATCGTTTACAGCAGGTTCAACAGCAAGTACAAATGTAGCTGTTACTTATACATTAGATAATGCAGAACTTGCAGACGAAGTTACGATTGATAATACAAATCATACAATCAAAGTAAAAAAGTCATGTACAGAGACAGAATTTACATTGACTGCAACTGCAGGTTTACAGACTTCTAAGGTATATGTTAGACCTACTGAAAAAATATATACATATACAGTTTATTACTATGATTTTGTGGAAGAACATATGGCAGATGGTGCAGCCGATATGTATGTTTGGGCAAATGATGGTTCAACAGTAACCAGCCCGGCAACATTTACAAAGGAAACACTTTCTGACGGAAATGTATGGTTAAAAGCTGTTGTGAAAACAGCATCAACTGATATTGGATTTATTCCGCGTTCGGCAGGCAAATGGGCAAGTGAAGGCGGTTGGCAGACAACAGATCTTGGATATAAGAACACTTCAAAGGCAGAAAGTGTTACTTTATATGCAACAAGTACATCTGCAGCTGTTTCAACAACACTTCCTACTCTTGAAACACCAAGAGAACGTTACGTTATAATTGCTTATGAGCGTACAAATGCTGATTATAGTACAGACACAACAGGATGGAATATCTATTCTTGGAATACAGGTTTTGGTTCTTCAACAGAAATTTATGGAGAATTACTGAATGGTGAATACGTTATGGTAGTACCAATCCGTGATTCGGAAGTAGATATGAATCTTGGTTTTTGTCTCCGTAATTCTGAAAAAGCAGAAGACGGAAACAAATGGGCTGACAAGGAAGGTGGCGATCACTACGTTACCATTCCGGCGGACCAGGAAGTTGTAAAAGTATACTTTGAACAGGGAAAAGGTCAAGTAGATACTCTTACATATAACAAGAGTTATGACATTGATGGCTCAAAAGATACAATTACTTTCTATTATAGAGATGATGCTGCTTTAGTAGCAAAAAACAGTGCACAGTTAAGTGAAACTGTAAAAGTAGTTGTAGACGGTACAGAGTATGAAATGACATACGATGCAGAAAATGAAAGATATTATTATGCATTACAGAACTGTACAAATGGAGATTATGAATTCTCATACAAAGTGGGAAGTAAAGTAGTAGAAGACAAGTTTGCTAATGGTGTTGTTACATATAAATCTTTTGATGATTTATCTATCACAGGAACACTCAGTCAGGCAACAATGGACTACAATGATAATAATGTACTGACAGTTGCATTTGCCGGTAGCGATGCATCGTTAATTGATTATACTGATGTAGAATCAATCAGTGCAGATTTATCGGTATTAGGCTTAGACTCTGAATTTGCAATTGCTCCGGAGCTTATGGAAGGTACAATTTCCGTAGACAGAAAGGTAGCAGCAGGACAGTATGCTATGCCTGTTACATTAAAGGACAAATATGGTAACACATATACAACCAGTGTAAGGGTAGAAGTTACAGAACGCGATGAAGATGTTTTTGACTGGGATGAAGCAGTTATTTATATGACATGTACAGACCGTTTCTTTGATGAAAACAAAGAAAATAACACAGGTGTTGATAAGACAGATTCATTGGCTTATCATGGTGGTGACTTCGCAGGTCTTACAGCAAAACTCGATTATTTAGAAGATTTGGGTGTTAACACAATTTGGATTACTCCAATTGTAGAGAACTCAAACACTACTAACGATGATGTCGTTAGTACCGGTTATCATGGATATTGGGCAAGTGACTTTACAAAGCTTAATCCATACCTTGGTACAGAGGAAGAATTTGAAACATTGTTAACAGAAGCCCATAATCGTGATATGAAGATTATGGTTGACGTGGTTCTTAACCATGCAGGCTACGGTATGGAGGATTACTTTAATGAAGTAATGGACGATGCTGAAAACGACATAGATATTACTATGATTCGTGATGCAGAACATACCATCCCGGGCGATGATATTTATTCAGGCGATTCATTATCAGGTCTTCTTGACTTTATGACAGAAGATCCGGTTGTCAGAGACCAGTTGGTTGAATGGCAGGTAAATTGGATGGATAAATTCGATATCGACTATTATCGTGTTGATACGGTAAAACATGTTGATAACGTTACATGGCAGGCATTTAAGAATGAATTAACAAAAGTAAATCCTGACTTCAAGATGATTGGTGAATACTATGGTGCAGGTTATGCAGGTACAGGTGGTGCATTAGGCACAGGTACAATGGATTCACTTCTTGATTTTGACACAAATGACAAAGCAAAAGATTTTGTGACAGGAAAAATTACAGATGTAGAAGCTTTCTACGTAGACAGAAATGAAAATATCAGCAACAGTGCAACATTGGGCGGTTTCTTAAGCAGTCATGATGAAAACAGCTTTGTTGATATGTTAATCAATGAAAAAGGCAAGACAGAAGCAGAAGCTTTGGAACTTGCAAAAGTTGCAGCAGCTCTTCAGATTACAGCAAAAGGTCAGGTCGTTATTTACTATGGTGAAGAAATTGGTCAGCATGGTTTGAACAACTATCCGATACAGTCTAACAGAAATGACTTTAACTGGACAGCAGCAGAAACTCAGGCAAATACAGAAGGTTCAATGTTGAAACATTACCAGAAACTTCTGGAAATCAGAGGCACATATTCTGATGTATTTGCAACAGGTACACGTGAAACAATTGCTGTAAATGATACAGCAGGTTATGACGTATTTAAACGCGCAAGCGGAGAAGATGAATTATTTGTAGCATTAAATATTAAGTCAGCAGCACAGAATGTAAAAGTTACAACAGATGCAGTTGACGGAACAATCTATACAGATTTGTATAGCGGAAAAGAATATAAAGTTGTTTCAGGTAGTGTTATCGTTTCTATTCCTGCAGCAGCAGATGGTGGTACAGCTGTTTTAGTAGAAACAGGCTGGGAAGAACCAGACGAAGCTGTGGACTTTAGCGGTGATCTTGCAATTCACGTACAGAAACCAAATGGCTGGTCAAAAGTTAATGTTTACACTTGGGATATTAATGAGGCTACAGTTTCAGGCTCATGGCCGGGAACAGAAATGACCGCTAACGTTGATAACGATGGTTGGTATGATATCAAATTGAAAGATATTGAACTTGCTGAAGGTAAGCTTAATATGATTTTCAATAATGGTTCCGCACAGACAAGTGATACACCATATACAATACCTGCAGGTACAACGGATATCTGGGTAACAAGTGTATCTGCATCAACAGTACCAACAATCTCCAATGAAGAACCAACAGGTTGGAAAGTATTATATGATGTAATTCTTCACTTGGATAATGATACAAAGAATTTTGATGAACCATATGTATATGCATGGGTAAATGATGGTTCATCGACCAATCTTGCCGGCGGATGGCCGGGTGCGGCTATGACCGAAAATACAGCAAATGACGGTTGGGTAGATTATACGTTAGATGATATTACATATGATAAAATTGGTATCATATTCAGTAATAAAGGCGCAAATCAGACAGCTGACCAGTTCTGTGAATTAGAAGACAGAACAACTGAATTCTGGTTATCAGGAAGTGAGGCTTCTGCACCACTTTCTACAATAGCTCCGGAAGGCTGGAAAAAATTTGCTTCACAGGATTTGATATTACATTACTGGAATTCAAATGACTGGGCAGACGTTTATGCATATATGTATGCAGACGATGCAGCAGTAGGAGAAGCTTGGCCTGGAACAGAATTAACACAGGGAAGTGATTCAAGCTGGTACAGTGCATCAATCGAAGGTATTACAACCGATACATTCAAATTAACAATGAATGATGGCGGTGCACAGGATGAAGCTAATAAAGATAATGATTTAGACATTACATTAGCTGAAGCTGAAAATGAATTATGGATTAAAGATGGTGTTGTATCTGATAGTGATCCTGATGTAAATACAGGTAGTCCGATTGTTAAAGGTACTGAGGTTACATTTAACTATGCAAACGAAACAAGCGGTAAAGTATATCTTCAGGGTAGCTTTAATAATTGGGGCGGCGGCGACGCATATGAAATGACAGATCCGGATGGCGATGGTATTGTTTCTATTACAATTACTCTTGAACCGGGTACATACCAGTACAAGTTTGAATTAAAAGAAACAGGTGCATGGGTAGCGGATCCGCAGAATGACAAAAAAGCAGACGATGGCTTCGGCGGAAGCAACAGTGTGGTTGAAGTAATTGCTATGGGCTTATGTGATAAGAACGTAACAAATGTTAAGAAGGGTACAACATATACTCTTCCGGCTGAATTAGATTTTATTGCAGAAGACGGCTCAAAAACAAAGAAAGCTGTAACCTATGAATTAAAGAATGCAGAAGATGCATCCTTTGTAACATTGGATGGTTTGAAAATTACACCAAAAGCAGGAATCTCTGAAAGTGGTGTAGAACTTGTGGCAACAACAAGTGTAGAAGGTACGAAGTATACAGCAACAGTATATGTATATTTCTTAAATGAAGATGCAGTTGATAATAACAAGATTACTTTAAAACTTCACTATTCAAGACCTGACGGAAATTATACAGATTGGAATGCTTGGATTTGGTCAGATGGCCTTGGCGGAGCAGCTTATGATTTCGTTAACGAAAATGGTGAAATGGTAGCAACTGTTAAAGATATTCCGGGACGTACAACAACAAGAATGGGATTCATCGTACGCTTAGGTGACTGGAAAGCTCAGGAAGCAGGCGATCAGTTTATTGATCTTTCAGATGTTGTATCCGGTACAGTTCATTACTATGTAAAATCAGGCGTAGCCGGTGGTACACGTAAGTTTGACTCAGATACTATCACAGGTTCTAAGATTGTAAAAACAGCTTATGACAGAACTACAAATAAAGTAACCGTTACTCTTTCAACAGGAATTGATGAGTATGATGCAAATACATTTGTAATTAAATGTACAAGTACAGATAGCGATATCGCTATTACCAATATTGAAAAGACATCTGAAACAGAATATGTTTTAACATTAGGTACAGATATCTCTTCATTGGAAGCTTTATTATTAAGCTACACAATTACTTATGACGGATATACATACAATTTAATGACACCAAATGTGTACTCTTCAGATGAATTTGAAGCAGCATATTCATATGATGGAAAAGACTTAGGTCTTACATATACCAAAGAAGCTTCTACATTCAAATTGTGGGCACCTACAGCAGATTCTGTAACACTTAACATTTATGAAGGTGGTACAGCGGGAACTGGTGATAAAGTAGGTTCTTATGAAATGACAGGTGGTACACGCAATGAAAAAGGTGTATGGACTTATGTATTAGATGGTGACTGGAATGGTAAATATTATACATACACAGTTAACGTTGCTAACAAAGTAAATGAAGCTTGTGATCCATATGCAAGAACAACCGGCGTAAATGGTAAACGTGCGATGATTCTTGATTTAGATTCAACAGATCCGGATGGATGGGATGCAGACAAGAATGCAGTTCGTCACGACGGAATGAATTACACTGATGCAGTAATTTATGAATTACATGTAAGAGATTTAACAAATGATTCATCATCAGGCGTTGATTCTAAATATCAGGGTAAATTTATGGGATTAACACAGACAGGTACAACAACTGCAGGTGGTAACCCGACAGCATTAGACCATATGGTTAACTTAGGAATTACACATTTACATTTAATTCCTGTTTATGATTATGGTTCAGTAGATGAAACAAAATTAGATACACCACAGTTTAACTGGGGTTATGACCCTGTAAACTATAACGTTCCTGAAGGTTCTTATTCAACGAACCCATACGACGGTTCAGTTCGTGTTGCAGAAATGAAGCAGATGATTAAGACACTTCATGATAACAACATCAATGTTGTTATGGACGTTGTTTACAACCATGTATATGATGCAGAAACATTTTCATTTAACCAGGTAGTTCCAAAATACTTCTCAAGAACAAAAGAAGATGGAACATACTCAAGCAGATCCGGTTGTGGTAACGATACTGCTTCAGAACGTGCAATGGTACACAAATATATCGTAGATTCTATTTTGTACTGGCACGATGAATACCACATTGATGGTTTCAGATTTGACCTTGTAGGTCTTATTGATACAGTAACAATTAATAAGATTGTAGCAGATGTTCACGCTGTAGATCCTGACATTATCTTCTATGGTGAAGGTTGGGCGATGGATGATACAGCAATGACAAAAGATGGATATGATCTGGCAAAACAGGATAACTCTTCAAAGACTCCGGGATTTGCATATTTCAGTGATACAATCAGAAATGGTATTGCAGGAAGTGATGTTGACGGAAAGGGTTATATCTGGGGCGCAGCAGGAAAAGATGCACTTGTATCAGGTTTGACTTTAGCAAAGTCATCATGGACAACAAACCCAAGCCAGACAATTAACTATGTATCTTGTCACGATAACTATACATTAATGGATAAGATTAATGTGGTATCAGGTGCTAACGTTACAAGCCCTGACTACGAACCGGGAGAATATCAGGTAGCATTAAATAATCTTGCAGCAGCAACTTATATGTTCTCTGAAGGTATTCCTCTTATTCATGCAGGTGAAGATTTCTTGAGAATCAAGATTGACGAAACGGGTACAGTTATCCATAACAGTTATAATTCACCTGATTATGTAAACAAACTTCGTTGGTCTAACTTAGATAAAGATATCTACAAAGACACAACAGATTACTACAAGGGATTAATTGAATTCCGTAAAAACCATGCTGTATTACGTTTAGCAGATGCGGCTTCTGTATCAGCAAATGTAACTTCAGCAGTACATTCAACAGGTGTTATCGTTAATACATTCAAAGGTGGCGTAAACGGTGAAGTATCAGATGGAATTGTTACAATTTTCAACGCAACATATGCGCCTGTAACAATCAGCGAAAAATATGGTATTACATCCGGCACAGAATGGAAAGTTTGTGTAAATAAAGAAGATGCAGGTACAGAGGTTCTTGAAACAATTACAAATGGTTCTGTAACAGTACCGGCATATTCAGTAATGGCACTTGTTAAAGGTGAAACAGTTGATACAAATTCAATTTATGATCAGAACAACAGTGTAACTCTTACACTTGATAAGACAGAAATTGAAACAGGTATCGGCGGCGTAGTAGCTATCACAGCAACTACAAGTACACCTGCAACATTGACATGGACATCAAGTGATGAAACTGTAGCAACAGTTGATGAACTTGGTCGTGTAACAGCCGTTGCAGAAGGTAGCGCAACAATCACAGCATCAACATATCATGGTGTTGAAGCTACATGTGATGTAACAGTAACCGATGAAGTAGTTGAAGCTTCAGTTACAATTGATAAGGCAGAATTATCATTAGTAGCAGGCGAAAGCGAAACATTAGTTATTACAGTTTCTCCTGTAGGAACAGAAGTTACTTATGGAACAAGTGATGAAACTGTAGCAACAATTGATTCAACAGGTAAAGTAACAGCAATCGGAGCAGGTACAGCAATTGTTACAGCAACATTGGCAAATGGCCAGAGTGTAAGCTGTACAGTAACAGTAGAAGCAGCACCTGTAGAAGAAACAGTTACATTAAATAAAACAACGTTATCATTGTCAGCAGGTTCCAGTGAAACATTAGTAGCAACCGTTACTCCGGCAGGAACAAAAGTAACATTCAGTTCAAAAGATACAGATGTTGCAACAGTAGATGCAAATGGTAAAGTAACAGCAGTTGCAGAAGGTGAAACGGAAATTGTTGTAGCAACAGCAGCAGGTAAAACTGCAATCTGTACAGTGACAGTAACAAAAGCAACCACACCAGCACCTACACCGACACCTACACCAACACCTGGTACAGGTGGAGCAACAGGTGGTTCATCAGTAGGACCAACAGCAGGCGCAACATTAATTACACCGCCTACAACAACATCTGGAACAACTACAACAACACCTTCAAACGATACTAAGATTGATGTAGAAGTTCAGACTGACGCAGCAACTGAAGTTCCTGAAACAGTAAAAGATGTTACTCCAATCGTAGATGAGAAATTACAGAACGCTATTGCAAAAGAAACAGAACAGATTGTGGAAGATATCTTAAATGATGAACTTGCAGAAGATGTAATGGATGAAGAAACAATAGAAAATGTAAAAGTAGCTCAGAAAGACGGCGAAGGTATTATCACAGCAGTTATTGTAGATAAACTTGATGAATCTAAAGTAGACGCCGATGTAAAAGAAACTCTTGCAAAAGCTTTAGCAGAAAACGTAAAAGATAAGAAAGGTGCAGAAACTAAGATTGCACAGTTCTTAGACCTTACAGTACTTCTTAAGACAACAAGCGGTAAAGAATTAGGTGAGATTAATAAATTGTCAAAAGAAATGACATTTACAATCGCAATTCCTGAAGACCTTGTAAAAGAAGGCAGAGCATTTGTTGTACTTCGTATGCACGAAGATGAAACAACTGTTCTCGAAACAACAATGAATTCAGACGGAACACTTTCATTCAAGACTGACAGATTCTCAACATATGCACTTGCATATATTGATGCTCCGGCAGAAGAAGTGACAGATGATGAAGGTACAACAAATGTTGATTTACCGGATGATTCAACAACAACAGATGAAGAAGGCGGCAACTATACAGCATTCATTATTATTGGATTAATTATAGTAATTATCGCAGCACTCTTTATTATCTTCCTTGCAATGAAACGTAAGAAAGACGAATAGAATAGTACTTCTAAATAAGAAGGCGGGATACGAAAGTGTCCCGCCTTTTTGCTTTTAGAATACCCCGCGTTAGACGTGGGGTTCCGTGGAGCTTTAGCG
>ERZ1032130.438-NODE-438-length-10466-cov-5.347805_pt1 | contig 10466 bp, 18 predicted proteins | sample MGYA00517879_ERZ1032130 | MGnify/ENA primary metagenome ERZ1032130 (study PRJEB33719, sample SAMN04262597) | wastewater metagenome | biome: rural village; feature: animal feces; material: feces | host: Bos taurus | place: El Salvador | collected 2012-01-31 ...
AATACCGCACAAGCACTATTTCTTCATCAACAACTCTATTTTTCACAATCAAAACCTCTCTGCCAAATTCAAATTTTCTTTATTATCGCTCTGTGAGTTTAAAACCAATACCCCAAACTGTTTCGATATAGTCTACACCGCTGACATCCTGCATCTTTTTCCGCAGATTGCTGATGTGCTGCTTCAAAGAACGCTCGGTGCAGTCGGGGGTGTCCAGACTGATACGATCAAGAAGAACACTCTTGGCAATGACCTGTTTCGGATTCTCCATCAAGAGCTTCAAAATGGCATACTCTGTTCTGGTCAGCTTCACAGCCTGTCCCTGTACCGTCAGAGAAAGTGAAACTAAATCCAAAACCAGCTCACCAACGGAAAGAGATTTGATTTCCTCATGCTGTTCCGCTTTACGCAGTTGAACAGTAATACGAGCAAGCAATTCCTTAGTGTCAAAAGGCTTGGTCATATAATCCGCCGCACCGCCAAGCAGAAGATTTACCTTGTCCTGCACATCCACTTTTGCGCTGATAACGATAACCGGAATGTTTTCAATGTGAGGCAGAACTTCCTCGCCAGACAGACCCGGAAGCATCAGATCCAACAAGACCAAATCTGGTTTGTTTTGTGAAAGAAGATATAATGCTTCGGTACCAGAGTATGCACGGAGGACACCATAGCCCTCCTGCCTCAAAACTTCTGTCAGCATATCACCTATGTGTATGTCGTCATCTATAATTGCAATATTTTTCATTTTGTAACTCCTCTTAATACAACTATCCTTTTCTGTTTTTTCCATAAAATTTATGATAGTAAAATATAGCTGATATGATTCCTGGAACAGCAACACACATCAAAACTGTTCCTACCGTCAATGCTTCAAAATCTTTTACAAATGGTACTGCTCCAATATAAAACACGCCTATCGGAATTGCAACAATACCAAGGATCCTGTGTGCTACATTCCATGTTTCCTCATCGGCTACTGTCCATGGAAGTCTTAATCCTGTATGTCTTGTAAATGGCAGCTTAGGTGAAATATATCCCATAAATAGCAAAACTGCACTCACTAGAAATGCTGCAAAATATTTTTCTCCTACCGGACCAATCTTCACCATACCAGTTCCTGTAAGGATTGCTCCCACGATGCACAGTCCAATCACAACCATGTTAAAGAGCGTTGCATGGCGAAGTGCTTTCAATTTTAAATTCTTTGTTGTTACAATCGTAAGTGCTGCCAGATTCTTATAAAGAATACAAAGTGCTGCTATAATACATACTCCTACTGCCACCACTTGCATGAGTTCATTCTTGATTACTGATATGAATATCAGAGAAATGATGACCAGAAACAAGATTTTTCCTCTGATCCTATTTGCCTGCTTTACCAATCGTTCCTGCTCACACATTCTTGCCAGTTCTTCATTGACTCTCGTAAGTTCACTTACCAAATCTTCATATAATAAAGATTCTTTTTCTTCTACTCCTAATAAAGAATTCACCGAAACTTCCAATACTTTTGCTAAACGTATCAGTTCCTCAGCATCCGGCACCGATAACGCATTTTCCCATTTTGAGATGGTCTGTCGTACAACATGTAATTCTAACGCCAGTTCTTCCTGGCTCATCCCTTTCTTCTTCCGAAGAGTTTTTATTCGTTCACTCAGCATATTTTTTGCCTCCCTTCGGAATCATTGAAGCATGATTATCATACTACAGTAAAGCAATGCTAATTAACATGTGGCTTTTTTCGTACCAAATTATAATTTGTATCGTAATATAGCCCTAATTCTGAACATATTCGCTGATTCATAGCGGTCAGCGCATCATGATACTTTTTGTAATCTGGTGAAAGTATTTTCATGTTCGGAATAAAAATATCATTATATCCTTTGTTCTGCAATTCTTTCATAAACCTTCGTTGTAATATATAAACTGGATGAAAACGCATCAATCGTTTTATACGGTACCCATCCAAAACATTCTTTTTCAACTTTTCATATTGATTCTCGTCCGGTTCCAGATATAGTTTCATCTGCGCATCCATTTTGGATGCCATTGTTTCGGCAGACATTTCTTTATTCAGCCGATATGAGATCCAACTAAACAATCTCATGAATACCGGTATCTTAATCTCGGTATTATCCCAAAAAGCGCAAATAATTTCATATGCTTCTTTCTGCTCTGGTGTTTCTATTCTGCCCTGTAAATATGGTTGAAAATGATTCAAAAAATAATATCCATAAAATCCCGGTACTGCATCCTTTATTGCTTCACCGATCGTTTCATATTGAATTTCTTCGCCTATATTTTTTATTTTACCAGTTGAAACAAACTCTTTTAATTCTTCATATTCTGTTTTCTTCAACCTAAGTTCTCTTTCTTTGTTTTCCAGAATATTTGTAAGAATATCTGTATCTTCTTTTTCCAGCAATTTCTGGATATCCGAAATGCTTATTCCAAGTTTCCGATATATAGAAATCATCCGTAATACTTCCACATCACATTCAGAATAATTTCTATATCCATTGTTATCCTTTGAAACCTTGATGAGTCCCTTTTCCTCATAGAACTTAATTGCTCTTTTTGTAATATTAAGCTCTTTCGCTATTTCATTAATGGTCATATGCTCCACCTCCTCGTATACAGTCTAACAGTATACGTAACGTACAGGTCAAGCTAAATAAGCATTTTCCCAAAAATTATTTATTTCTGTAAATCAATTTGCGTAATATTGCTCCTATGAGCATCCCTACACTGGATACAACCAAATACCACACGGAATGGATCAATGCGGTCTCATTATAGTAAATGAATACGGATGGTACAAATAATATTGCTGTGATAATAGGATACAAATATTTCATCTTTTTATCCGATAGGAAACCAATCACTGCCGAAAACAATAATGTTGCCACTATGATCAGAACAACCATTCCTATTACATCCGTTGGACCTGCAAATAGCGGAAAGATATAAAACATAAACAATTGGAGTAATAGAATAATTATTTCTTTTAAATATCTCTTCATACTGTCACCCCCATGAAAAGACTATTTCTTTCTTCTCCCAATAATAACTGATGATATAATCGCATATACCACCGTTATCACGGCAATCGCAATAAACACATAGAACAGCCACCCCGTCTGCAATACCATATCTACTGCGTTGATCAGCCAGATAATGCCAAGAAGCAGAAATATAATACCAGACTGTTTATAATGTGGTCTTTTGTCCATAATTTCACGTTCTTTCTTTGAAGCATAAATATAGGCATTGTTAAATAGAAATCCTTTTTCATGGAACTGAAAATAACTAAAAATAAAACACAAGCCTTTGTGCTTTTCTTACGTTCATAACAACACCCTCTACACTGCTTTATCGAACAAACCACACAACAATAGCACATCCAAAGATGAACAATGCTGCACATAATCCAAATACAGCTATACCCCTATGTTGTTTCCATTCTTGAATTGATTGAATAAGTAGAACAACACCTATCAGAGGAACCGCCAAATTAATAGCCTTATCCCATACTCCCAATAATTGTAATGTTGCAAACACCAAAACACCTATAGATGCAACTATTCTAACGATTATCATGAATTTAGTTGAAACAGTCATTTCATTCCATCTTATCTTCATATGGCTTCCTCCTTCTTCTTTTCCGTCAGTATGTATCAATTACTTTTTCTTTTCAATTTTTGAAATAATCACACCTGTGCAAATAACCATTTCAAATGCAAGGAAGAATGAACTTCCTATTACTCTATTACTTCATCTGATACTGTAAGAGTAACTACAACACCAGCATCACAATCCATTGTTCTGAAATCCTCTGTAACATTATAGTTTTCCATACTGCCCGATTTGGATCCAAGTTTCATTAATATCGGAGTTTCCTCATTTAATATAAGCTTTGTTTCTCCCTCTACTCTCGAACTTAAAATTCCCATAGACTCATCAAAAGAGGTATCCAGGTCTAGACAAGAATATTTCACATGCCCGCTTTCATCTATAGAATACAAATCATAACTGTTCTCAGTTAACCTAATCGCTATCTGTCTATCTAATAATTCCACTGGTCCGGAAGTCTTCCCGCTTTCTTCCCATACGCCATTTTTATATACCCAAACCGTTATCGTTTCCGATTTTACCGTTTCATCTAAAACAATGTCAAAGAATTGAACTTCGTCATCGAATAAGTTTAAGACTTTCCTTGTTTCTTCTGAAAACTCACTCGGCTTGATATACATACCTTTATCTTCTTTATTTTCACATCCTGATAAAGTAAACACTAAAACTATTGCAATAAAAAGACTTTTCAATAATAAAGATTTCTTCATTTACCATCCCTCATTTTACCTTTTATATAATCAAATACAGTACATTCAAAGTTCTGCACTGCATTTGCTCTGCATCCAAAACACCGTACTTAATAGAATCATTATTATCATATGAATCACAATTTTTTTCAGAGTGAAGTTATAGGTATTTGATACCTCACCATATTCTAAAAGATAACGTGACACCATTCCCATGATTGTGATTCCAATATTTAAAAGGCTTATCATAATCCATGTTGCTTTTGGAAATAACACAGCTTCCGTTTCACCTACACACTTACAAATCCCCACTGCTGTAATGAAATTAATAATACCGATTGTGAACCATTTTGTATGAGTGATGCTGCCAACCGGAAATACACAGCATTCTAAAAAAATCACAAAGATTAAACCTAATATGCACACTGTTTTTTTATGCTTTATAATAGCTGCTCTTATATCTTTCATAGACGATTTCTCCTATTAGACAGAGTTATCTTTTGTTTAAATAACATTTTCGATATATGCCTGCACCGCATCCTAAGTAAAAACCAATAATTATCAGTCCAAGAGGTAATTCTATATTGATTACTTGTCCGGTATCATTTGTACTCATCCAAATGAATACAATTCCTGGAATCATTCCGAAAAGACATCCCCATGCTTTCTCGTCACTAAGTAAAAATCCACTCGTTAAAAACAATGTGAGCCATATAAGTTCCTTTACAGAAATCATTCCAAATCCCAGAAAAGCTGCTGCTAAATAAGTGATTAAGGAAAGGATAAATGGTAAAAAGTACAACATTTTTCTTTTCCCGAAAAACTTTTCCAATACAATACCTAATAGCCCTCCAACAAGACAAGGAGCAAATAATGCACAAACGGTTATTGCAAAATACTGATTTTCTGACAATGTACTTTGTGAATACATCTTTGCTGCGTATGGTATGTAAGAAATAAAACAAATTGCTAAGCCTATGATTACTCCTACACCACCTATTGCTGTTGGAATATATTTTTTCCATGTACTTTTTACTTTTTTCAAAAATACTATTTGCCAAACACAAAATAAAATTGCCAATAATATTACGGTGATGGTCCTCATAAACTCGCCTTCTTGCAACTCCTTAACGGTTGATTACAGGTGAAATCACCGTTTTTCCATCTCGATCTAATAATGGTGTCATTCCACCAGAATAACCACTTGCATGGTACAAATAGTTCACACCGGTTTCTTTATCAACCCATATTTCCATTACATTCATTGAACCCTGAGAATATACTTTTTCAAATCTATCATTTTTACCCATTTATATTTCCTCCACAAAAATGCTAATCATCAATATTATTTGTTATATCGAACACACCGACAATTTTATTACAGTTTTTACACAAGAAAGCATTCGGCACTTTTGTTTGACTGAACAAAACGCTCGACTTCCCAATCGTACGAAGTCCAGTATGGACAATCCTCTTCAATCCTTTTTTCTGAAATTCTTCCATTGGTACCCATCCAGGTGCGACACCATCAATGACTAATCCGCCTTCTATCATTTCGTTATTGCAAATCGGACACTTCATAAAAACACCACCTTCAATTCAATTTCTCACTAGATATTATTCATAAGCCAATCTTTCAGAATTCCACAACATTCTCTAAGTACATTATTCGGAAGATATAACAAATTAGAATCTGAAGCTATACCACAAACGTCTTCTAATCCCTGTACTTTTGCAATCTGAACAGCTCTGAATACATGAAAATTATTTGTCACAATGCCAACACCATTGTAAGATTCTTTCATAAGCGCCTTGCTGTTTTGAATATTTTCGACCGTACTCGTTGATTTATCTTCTAAAACAATTCTATGTTCGTCTATGCCCTTATCCAAAAGATACTCTGCCATTCCCTCTGCTTCTGAAAATGGTTCATTTGTTCCTTGTCCACCAGAAACAATACATATCGTATCAGGATTTCCATTCAAATAATCAATCGCTGTATCTAATCGATATTTCAGAACAACGCTTGGTCCATCTTCTCGAACCTGCGCTCCTAAAACAATCATATAATCCAGCTTTTGGCTGCCCTTTGCAGAAAAACCGCCCAAGATCATTCCACATAATATTACTACTACAGCAATTCCTGCTCCGATCATTGTTTGAAAAATCACTTTCATTTTTCTGTGTGCAGTAAAAAAATCTGTATGTAAAAGAAACGCCCAGAAAAGAAAGAAAACACCAATCGCTTCCCATATAATCCAAAATCCTGTGCCTGAACCAACTTGAAGAACGAGTACGCCATATAAAATTGATAGTACGCCTAATACACTTAAAATGACTTTCTTCATTTTTCTCACTGTTCCTTTCACGTTACTTTCTGTTTCTGATACATTTTACAACCTGAAAAACGCCAACCACTGCCATCAGAATTGGAATGATAATCCACAATCCATATGAATTTGCTTGTTCTTTACACATAAGCAATAAGAATCCTATTCCAATTAGCGCAATCACGGCACCTGCATATAAACCAAGCACATCCATCTTTACCTTGTCAAAACATCCTTTCAATGTTAATGCTGCCAACACAAATGCTAATGATCCGAAGGTAAAAATGATGCCCCCAATAATTAATCCAACATTAGCCTCTTTGATACCACATATCAAAAGGAAGATACCTGCCAATAATGCAATGATAACTAATAACGCACTGACTATAAAAGCAAATGTAAAAAAAGATTCACTATCTTTTTCCCCGTTCTTGTCCAAAAATCTTTTTCTAATCAGAAAGATTCCAATAAGCCAAAATGGTATCGAAAATAGCAACAGACTATAATTTTTATCCCTGATAGATACGTAATCGGCAAATATCAGAAATCCAATAAAGAACAGTAAAAATCCCCCAGTAAATATTTTTCCAAATAGGTATTCCATTTTTTCTTTATTCATGATTCTTGCAATACTCTTTCCCGCCATGGAAAGGCTACAGATTAGAAAAGGAATAAAGATAACCTTAGGGCTCGGAGTTTTTATCATAAAGTGCAATAGCAATACTGTGGCAAGTAATGATGTAATTAAGTTTTTGGTAGCCAAACTTCTTTTCATACAAACGCACCCCTCTCTCAAATGAACTCAGTTAATTTATTTTTATTGTGTCGACTATTCAATTATTGAAACTATTATTATACCTCTTCATAAAATTCTTTATGTAATCTGCGTCCAGTCCCCACATTTCTGCCTGTTCTTTGATCGCTTCTGCAATACCACGGTCATCCTCTATAATCAAAATACGATACATCTATGAGTCCTCTCCTTTTTTCTTTCCTAAACGCCATTATAACATCTGAAGATATATTTTCAAAGAAAGATATCTTTATCCAAAACCTTACAATCACTGTAAGTGTTTTTTACATCCTCCTCGTGCTATCATAAAATCACAACCAAAGGAGGTATTAGCATGGAACCTATTCTTGACATCAAATCACTTAAAAAATATTATGGAAAAGCGCCAAACCAGACAAAAGCCCTAAACGGTATCAATCTTCAGGTAATGCCGGGAGAATTCTTAGGTATCATGGGAAGCAGCGGTTCTGGTAAATCAACATTACTAAACTGTATTGCCACCGTTATCCATCCTACCAGTGGCAACATACGTATGCAGGGAACAGAACTATCATCACTAAAAGGAAAAAACTTGCAAAATACAGGGGCACAAAGATCGGTTATTTATTTCAGAATTTCGAACTATTAGATAATCTGACAGGACGTGAAAATATCCTGCTCCCATTGTCCCTGCACAATGTACCAGAGAAAGAAAGCAAAAAGCGCTTAAAACAGTTAACCGAATATTTGGAAGTTGCGGATGTAATGGATAAATTCCCGTCCCAGATGTCCGGCGGACAGAAACAGCGTGTTGCTGCTGCAAGAGCCCTGATTTTAAATCCTCAAATGGTCCTGGCTGATGAACCAACCGGTGCACTTGATTCTAAAAGTGCGAAAACCCTGATGAATAAACTCTCCGGACTTAATGAGGACGAAAACACAACCATTCTGATGGTAACCCATGATTCCAATGCTGCAAGTTACTGCAAGCGAATCCTCTTTATTCAGGATGGAATTATCTTCCATGAATTGCGAAGAGATTTTGAAACAGAAACACAACAGGATTTCTATGAGCGGATTCTAAAAGTAATGTCCGCTCTGGGAGGAGGTAGTGTAAATGTTCTTTGATCTCGTTACCCGTAACAGCAAGAGGAGCAGAAAAGAAAACACCTTATTCTATTCCTCGCTCATTATCTCCATTATCGCTTTTTATATTATCCTTTCCCTCTCAAACCAGGATGTTATGTTCTTTCTCAGGGAAATGGAAAGCGATGCGGTAAACCGTCTGTTAATGATGATTCCCCTGTTTTATGGCATGACACTGATCATCATGTTTTTCCTGATCTATTTTGCATGCAATTACCAGATGGAATGCCGACGTCATGAACTTGGTCTCTACCTCGTACTGGGTATGCAGCGAAGCAAATTGTTTGTAATGCTCCTTGCAGAAGATCTTCGAAACAGCGTTATCTCTTTATTGATCGGTCTTCCCGTTGGAGTTTTCCTTTCAGAGCTTATCAGCCTCATCACTGCAAAACTGGTTGGTTTAGGAATTATCGGACATCATTTTTCCTTTTCCTTAGAAGCCTTACTTGGAACTGCAGCCGGATTTCTTCTGATCAAGTTAGCAGCATTCGTAATCCTAAGCGGCAAGATCAGCCGACAGGAAATCCAGTCTCTTTTATCAGGCAGCCCTGAAAAAAGCCGAAAACAGAGACCTTCCATTTTATATGCTGCTGCGTTTCTCATCGGTATCACAAGTCTTGCCACTGCATATTATCTGGCAATTACTGGTTTTTCCTGGAGGCAGCCAAAAGAAATGCTACTTACTCTGGTTCTTGGATTTTTAGGAACACTGCTCCTCTTCTACGGCTTACGTGCCGTTATGGAATTAATAAGCCGAAAACAGAAAGGAAATCGTAAACTATTTATTTATCTTCGGAAGGGTATTGGAATAATGATACTTTTGAATCATTCCCAGCGCATCTTCTTTTGAAATTTCTCTTATATCAAATCTGTACATTTCCTCACTTCCTTATTTTGAGCATGAAAAAAGCCCAGATTTCTCCGAGCAAAAAGAAAGCACCTGCCATTTCTGACAGATGCCATAGTATAAACTACTATATTACTTCAACAAATCTAACAACGTATATTCGCCTTTTCTAATTTTTGAAATTTCATTATATTTCTTGATTGCCTGTACCAGTATTTCCGGATTTGCAAAATACTCTTTAACAAAATCGTATGATTTCACACTGGACATTCTCAAGTTTTCCTTACAAAAAATACTTGGCTTTTTGCCGGACTTCTTAAACTCACTGTACTTATCCTCGTTAAAGATAATCAGCATTTCTATCTCCGGTGCTGTGATAACATTGATTACATCCACTTTGCTTTCATATGCCTTACTGAGTTTGAAATTCTCTCTCCTGGAATCCAGTATTCGAATAACCGAAATCAGTTCATTGAAACCTTTTCTCAAGTATCTGGTTTCAAAGGTTTTTCCGTCCCTACAACGAATTACGCCTTCATCCAGCATTTCCACACGCTGAAAGATCAGCAAGTCATTATCCAGCAACACATCAATAATAGCTGCTTCTGCAGCTCCTTCGCAAATACATGCCTTGATTTTTGCTAATTCCATCGCAATCCTCCTATCCTAAATAGAATTTGCGATGCTCTTTTTCAATCGCATATAGGACTCATACATCGGTGTCGTTCCTTCAAGGAAGCCACTCTGGTATGCCTCACTTTTCTTAATATCGTTTCGTTTTAATATGTTGGCAAGATTATCTACTGTAATACCATTTCTATTGCGAATGATATGAATGCTGTCATTTCTGTCGTATTCATCAAGCAACTCCGGATAGTGAGTAGTGAAAATTAATGTGCCTCCATTTTTATTCAGCCTTGTATCCATGAAAAATCGAATCAATGTGGAAACAATCTCTTTATTAAAATGGTTCTCTATCTCATCCATAACAGGAGAAGATGATGTGGCCGCTCTGCTCGCCGCCGATGCGGCAGCCGTTTTCTATC
>ERZ1032130.440-NODE-440-length-10438-cov-8.436290_pt1 | contig 10438 bp, 16 predicted proteins | sample MGYA00517879_ERZ1032130 | MGnify/ENA primary metagenome ERZ1032130 (study PRJEB33719, sample SAMN04262597) | wastewater metagenome | biome: rural village; feature: animal feces; material: feces | host: Bos taurus | place: El Salvador | collected 2012-01-31 ...
ATAGGCAGTCCATGCACGGAGAAATATGATCTATAGGCAGATGAATAGATTTTTTTTTGATGTATAAGGGGTGATCATGAGTCTTGTTTCGGCCTTGCTTGTCGGCTTTCAGGCGTTTATCGGGCCCTCTCATCGCTTTTCGGTCATTGGGCTTTTAGTGTTTACTGCCGTTCTGTTCTCCGACGTTGTACGGCCCACGGAGGCCCCTAAACGCATATCGTCCCCGATTTGGCCGTTTTTCTTGCGTCCACGGGCTACGCCCGCGGATGCTGGAGAATCATCAACCCCCAAAAAAAAGAGGGCTCTAAAAGCCCCCTTTTGTTAGTAACAATCACGCTCGAATAATCGAACCATTATATTTCCATCTTCCGCGAAAAATTTTAGTTCTAGGTCACCCGCTAGCCTTTGCAGGGTCGGCAAGTCAACCACTTTTTTAACATGGAAGTCTACGAAACTTCCGTCTTCGTAATGATGGAGTTCGTAGGAACCTACGCTGAAATATACTTTTATGTCGTAGGCTCTTTCGATGAGTTCTGTTAACGTCTTTGTCATGTCTGAAATCTCCTATAGTTTAATTAATTCTTGTTATGAGATTGTTACCGAGGTTTCTTTATCATCGCGTACTTCTGTCATGCTGTCTAAGAGCATTGTTAGTAGATACAGTTCTTTGCAATAGACGGGATTCTTGCAGGTTATAGTTACTTTTAGTTCATCTGGCATGTCTGGGATTCGCTCTAATTTAATAGTGAAAATCATGTCATCGGCCAGCAGATTCAAGTAATAGCATATCTGCTCAATGAAGATAAAATTATTTTTTGTCATAAGTCGAGTTTGTTCAGTTACCGCTGTCCCCCGTCTGATGATTTTTTTTATTACTGATTATCCGCGAATGTGTGTAATATAGAACGTATATTCCATATCGTAATGCTCATGGCAGACGATAAAGCCAAGAACCTCGTCACGCTCCGCGTTGCAGACGTGTTCGTACTGCATAATCTCATCGAGCACTTCTTTCTCAGTGTCGCCAAAATCTGCTACAGGTACATACTCAATACTCTTTGTGTTAGGACAATCGGCGTTGTCGCCTGTCTCTGCAAACTTGATGTAGGCATCCAGTTGGTCGCCCTCTTTCAAGAAGTTCACGCCTGCGCTGCCGCTACCTCTGTCGTTGGTGGGAATCCACCACTGCTCAACGTCTAACTGACGCTTTGCGTCGTTCAATGCTTTAAGTACGTTTTCGTTCTTCATAATTCTTGCCCTTTCTATAATCTTTAATTATTGATATATTCTATAAACTATAACTTGTCGATTGCATATCTGCTCAGTGATCTTGAATTGGATTCTTTTCATAAGTCGTATGTGTTCAGTTACCGCTGTTCCCCGTCTGATGATTTTTTTTTGATGTATAAGGGGTGGTCATGAGTCTTGTTTCGGACTTGCTTGTCGGCTGTCGGGCGTCTGTCGGGCCCTCTCTCCGCTTTTCGGTCATTGGGCTTTTAGTGTTTACTGCCGTTTTGTTTTCCATCGTTGTACGGCCCCCGTAGGCCCCTTGGTTGTAAGGAGGTGGCTTATGGCCAGTCCTCCTTTTAATCGCGTCTGTAGAAGCCTTGAATTACTTCGCCCATTCTTTCACCGTCCCCGATGATAAGGGTTGCGTGGCTTGGTGCTGTGCCGTATCTCTTTAGCTTAGCAAGCACGCGGAGCGCGCACATTATTGCCATGTCGTTATTATATTCCCTGCTGGATCCCATTACCTGCCCGTTATCATCATTTATCAGATTGTACATAGTCTTAATGGGCTGGATGCGGGTAGTGCGGATGGGCTTCGTGATGATGTTCAGGGCGTTCGCCATTTCGCGTGCTGCATGCTCTGCTTTTACCTGTGCTTGTTTTCTGCTAGTTCTTGCCATGATGTTTTGCCGTTTGGTCCATCGGCTCGGAGTTCCTAAAGGGTTGTTTTTTGTTCTTTGCTGATACAAAGATACAAAAAAATCCTGACATTTGCAAGCATTTTCAGGGGTTTATGTCGATACAATATGGCTCTTTATCGGTAAAATATGTCTCTTTGTCGATAAAAAAGGCCTGTTTTTCTAGGGTTTTCGGGCCTTTCGTCGATACCATTTGCCCGTCAGCAGGGGGTCAGCCCCCTGCACCCCCTAGTTAAACTTTCTTAAGAGAGTGTTAAAGTCAGTTTGGTTAAAACTATTCGTTTGTAATAAAAAAGTCAGTTAATCCCACCCAACAGGGTACCCGCTCCCACCTAACTCCGAGTTTGGTCCGAAAAAAAAAAATTTGTACCTTTGCCGACGTTGAAAAGCGCGTGCGCTAATCACCCCAACGGCCGAGGGCAGAGGCCATTGTTCTGAAATTAACACATTTTCTATTATGGCAAAAAGTAAATCAGGTGGTACACGTGCGATGATTCGCGGTCGCGTTGGCAATGACGTGTATTCAATCGGCCTCAATGGTGCAGGTCAGAAACAGCAGGTAGTACGTTCACTCGCAGAAGTTGTGGCCAACCCACAGACCGAAGCACAAATGAAAGGACGTATCATCATGAGCACAATCATGCAGTCTGTGTCTGCTATTCGTCCCATCATCGACCATTCTTTCGACAATGTTCCGAAGGGCCAGCCTTCTATTTCTGAGTTCATCAGCCGTAACTACAAGCTGATTAAGGATGATATCGCCGCCCATCCATCGACTGAGGCAAAGTTCAACCTGAACGAGTATCAGGAAAAGGGTGCATTGTCTGGCTGTTATGCTATCTCGGCAGGAGAAGCAACGCTACCTCAGCAGATAGAGCGCGTACGTGGTGGCTTTAAGATTAACCTTGGTGCAGAGAGTGTTACAGTAGGTGCACTGAAAACTGCTCTTGGATGGGCAGATGGTGACTATCTTACATGTGTAGTAATCGGCACTGATGCTAACGAAGCAAAAGTAGCACGTTACTTCCGCGTGTCATTCAAGGCTGGCGTAGCTGACACAACCGTTATCTCTTCGAGCACGGTTGGTACCATGTTCGACTTTGATGGCAATTGGACTCCGACTCCACAGGCACTGATAGATGGTGCCGACTCTGCTATCGCTTTTGAAGACTCTACACTGAGCTATTACTCTTGTGGCACAATCTTCTCTCAGAAAACTGAAAACGGATACAAGCATAGCACTTGTGTGATGGGTGGCGTTTCTAACGCATATCAGGCCTACGACGATGTTAAGGGTACCTATCCTAATGGTTCGGCAACATTCCTGAATGGTGGAGATATCCAGTAGTATTTTTGGCATACTAGCGGGTTTTGTTTAAAATAGGGGCTGGCCAATGGCCCGCCCCATTTTTATTTATCGATTGATATCTATGGCTAAAAGCGCGACAGGTGGAACTCGAGGCGGTCTTAGAGGTGGCCTAGGCGATGTTTATTATCAGCTGACTAGTAATCCCAATGGCGATGTGGTCCAGCTGGTAAAAGCTTGGAACAAGTCTAAGGAGAATGTGAACACCCCGAAACAGGCGATTGCACGGATGATATGTGCGACGATGATGTGGATGATGCACCGCCTAAAGCATATCATTCAGGGTACGTTTGAGGGCCGTCCACAAGGAGCCAATAGCATCAACTATTTCTCACAGCTGAATCTAAAATTGATACGTGATATAGCGGCAAATCACTGGTATGAAGCGTTCCTAGTACGGTATCCTGAAAAGGGTATCGACGAGAAGTGTATCGCACCGTGTATCATTAGTGAGGGTTCTTTGCAGTTGCCAAAGTGTATCTCCGTGGTGACTCGCGGTGAATACCTAGAAAGGGATATGTACATTACCTTTGACCATTGGCCAATCCAAATGATAGATATCCGTAGGGCCCTAGGGCTGAAGAAAGGTGACTCGCTGTTATTGATAAACTTTTGGACTACCTACGCATCAAATGTTGACCCTGTTCGCTACTCGCGGATATCGCTAAACTACGATATCAATGATTATACCACCATCACCCAGCAGAACTTTGCCAGTGCTTTTATCACAGAGGGAAATACCATCTGTTATAAGAGGTTGGACGCGGCCAATAAACGAATCAGATTGTACCTAAGCAATTGGTTCGAAACGGAATACTCAACATGGCAAATGACCATTGGTTATCATGCTGTTTTAATCAATAAGAAAGAACGTAATCTATGGCGTATCAATACCGCAATGCTCACGCCCCCTGATGGTGTGACGGATATCCCCTTCTCTAGCGTTGCCGCTAGTGAGGTGTTCTACTCATGGTGGCCCGAGTATGAAGGGCAGTCTTATGATGAATTAATGCGAATGTAATTGCTGTTATGGAAACAAAAAGACATTATGAAAAGGGTGTTGCTGTTGGCAGTTTTTTAGCCGCGGTGGGCCTCGCTTTTACCTCCCTAGTCATTAGCGAGAACCACGATATCGCGGCAGGAGTATTGATGATGTGTGCGCAGTTCCTAACGCTCACAGCGGCCATCTTTGGCCTTGATTACAAGTTTACTGACTTAATGCGGAGGATGAAAGATGATAAGTAGATTTGTAGTGATGATGTTACTTTTGTTGTGGGCTGTTGCTTCTGTGGCCATAGCCCATGAGCCTCAGAAGGTGCAGGAACTTTCCTTTACCACCTTTGATGTTACTTACGATAATTCACTAGGTATCCCCGTGTATGTTCGGTGGGATATTACCCCATCTGACCTAGGCAAGGTCAAGCGTGAACCATCATGGAGATTCCGTCAAGATAGGCGCATACCAAAACCTTGCGCCACCTCAAGCGACTACACGCGGAGCGGATATCAGCGCGGCCACATGTGCCCAGCCGCTGACCGCTCCAGTTCTGTCGCGAAGATGATAGAAACATTTACTATGGCCAACGTGTGCCCTCAGAGCCCTGCTTTGAATTGTGGCCGCTGGCTCCAGTCAGAAGAGAGAGCCCGATTCCTTGCGCGCCAGCTTGGTAAAGTGCACGTCCGCGTTGCGCCCCTGTTCTTTCACATGGATACCACCTTTATCGGCAAACATCGCATCGCTGTGCCTCATGGCTTTATCAAGGTGATATATCTAGCTGATAGTGTCACCGCTATTTATACTGAATTGTTTACCAACCAAAATTTGAGATATGAAGATACCAAGAGGAATCAGGAACAATAATCCCCTGAATATCCGCAAGGGTAATAACTGGCAGGGTGAAAGGCATCCGCAGACTGATAAGGATTTTGAAGAGTTCGAGTCCATCACGATGGGCTTCAGGGCCGCTTTCAAGCTTCTTAAGAACTACATGAGCCCAAATAATGGTCTTCGGCGAGAATGTGACAACCTCGAAAAGATAATTCGTAGGTGGGCCCCCGAAGTTGAAAATGCGACGGAGAATTATATCCACTTCGTCAGTGATACGACTGGTATCCACCGCCTCGAGAAGCTTAGGTTCAGCGACAGAGATAAGATGTGTCGTATTGTTCAAGCGATGGCCATTGTGGAATGTGGTGTGCGTATTGACCTAAGCACTATTGAGTCAGGTTATGATCTAGTTTGAGAAATCGTTATAGCATTAATTTATAGTCATATTCTAAGAGTCATGAAAAAAGGAATATTGTTTAGCGTATTAATAATGGTTTTAGTTTCGGGATGTTCGCCGACCCGATTGTTTCTCATTGACCATAACGGAGTACTCACGTACAACCGCAACTCTGGCCAGTTGGAAATCATTTGGGAATGGCGTGAACGTCCTAACGGAGTCGAGCGAGATTCCGTTTCGTCTGTGAAAAATGATTCCATCAATCGAATTTTGAATTACAATGTTAGTAAAGATTAGGCGATTAGATTTTCTAATTAATCAGATTGTTTTCGGAGCCCGTTGCGAAACGCGCTCCTTTTTTTATCCGCAGCACACGTAATACGTTTCTGCTGCGACTTGAGGCCTCAAGGATGTAATACGGGCCAGTTCTGGGATGATGTGTATTACGACGCCGACAACGTAATACTATCCAAGCAATCTTTAGGTTTATTTATTCCCGTTTTGCAATCTGTAATTTTGCAAAAAAAGATATCATGTATGACACAACCAGGTAATGTAATACAATTCTTGTATGGCCACAAAAATTTCTCCAGCAAATGTATTACACTTTTCCGGATTCTTTGTATTTTTGCCACGATTAAAAAGAAAAGTTATGAGTTACAAACCTAAAAAATTAGTTTCCGTTAGACTGGAGCAAGATGAACTCCAAGTAATTGATGATTGGGCCAAAGGCGAACGCTATCACACGCGGGCCGACATGATTGATGCAGCTGTGCGTTTTGCGGCATGGATGATTGAAAACGGTCAAGCCAATAAGCTCAGATGCTTTTGGCCTAAATACGATGAGGTGAACAAGTTCGAATTTGAATACCGCCGAAAACCCACCGAAAAGTGAAAAGGTAGGCCATGAGAGGCCTCCTTTTTTTTTGGCTGATTTTTGGTATGGATTGAGATAATTCAGAGTTTGGTAGCATTTCAGATTGGTATTATTTGATGGTTGTCATTCTTTGGTGGTGGTTATAAAGGTGGGTAGATGTAGGCGATGGTATAGGTGATGAATAGCACGCTTTTATGGTAGTATGGTGTTAATCGAGGTTAAATGATGTTGGAAATGTCGATAAAAACGTCGTGATTGTCGAATTGATGTGGTTCGTTTCAGCATAATTCCATATCTTTGTCAACGCTTAGGATAGTGGGCAACGTGAGGACGACCCACGAACGTAAAGCAAGGGTTATGCGCAGATTTGCGTTGGCGGCTGATTATGTTCTTTGCTGGTTCTGATTGGCCGCTTTTTTGTTGGCAGAATGGTTACAATACTATTTATCAGAATGCTGATTCTAGCAATGATTTGCGCGACTCTAATACGAAATCACCTAAACGCAAATCAATTATGGTACATTATTATTGTTTTATTCAGACTCAGGGCGATTTGTCCCCTGAGTCGCGTGTGTTCAAAGTCAAGGTGGGTGACTCATTCCGTGAACAGGCGAAAAGTTCTTTGATTGAGAACTTTGCTTCTGACCTCGGATGGTATTACCATGTGTGGGATTCTAGCACGGACGCTAGGTTAATTCAGGCCACTAATCGGTATCGTAATCAAGTCAGATTAACAGCTTTCGCATTCGATACCATCGTTATTTCGGTCAGTGCTCTGTATAAACATCTGCAAGATAATACCCTAGATTCCGTCCAACCGAGTCGAAATTACCTCAAAAACCGCGAAAGGTCCATCGCTATCACCAACCCAGCCGCTTCATATCTTCAAAAACAACCGAAAAACGCAACTCGCGCATACACCCTGACACGTAAAAACCTAAGTCATGGTTATGACTCTGATTTCTATAAGGCTGTAGCAGGTTTCACCTGCATAGCTTTTCTTTTTATCCTTGGTGCTTTGTTGGAAACTTTAGAAAGAACGTTATGAGTTATATAAGAGAAGAAACAGGTACTATCATCATTAGTGATGGCCGTGTGTACGCAACGTTCAAACAAGAGCCTGTAATAGTGGGCGATGTATGCAAGTTATGTGACCTACGGCATGATTGTAAAAGCGAGCAAGATAGAAATAATTATGGTGAGTTGTGCGAGGCAAACGAATCATTTCAAGGGTGTTTCTTTAAAGAAGTCAAACCATCCACGAAGTTAACCATTTTCGATGTGGCCACAGACCAAAATCTAAACGAAGCTTGCGACGCGATGTGTTGGATAGATAGAGAACTTTAGTTATTAACCCCATAAATTTATTGTAACATGTTTAAAGCAGAAGTAATTGGAAATCTTGGCGCAGATGCTGTGGTCAAAGACCATCAAGGCCAGAAGTTTGTAACATTCCGTGTAGCATCAACCTATAAACGGAAAAATGATGATGGTAGCGAGTCAACCACGACAGATTGGATAGATTGCACCATGAACAACGTGGATAATCCCATACTGCCCTATCTCCGTCAAGGAGTGAAAGTATTCGTTCGCGGCAATGCGTCGCTAAGGTGCTATTCATCCCCGAAGTTAAAGATGATGGTGGCAGGCATGCGACTCGGTGTCACTGAGATTGAGTTGTGCGGTGGTCAAAGTGATGATGTTCCCCGTCAGCTGATAGAGCCCGAAACAGGCGCACTGGTTGATGTCACGAAGTACTATCATTGTTCGGCAGATACCAAGAGTCTTAAAAAGGATGAATTTAAGATGCTCATTGATGGCAAGGGCCGTGAGTATGCTTGCCGCAAGGATGGTTTCGTGATATCGAAAGAAGCGTTAGAACAAGCCCAAAACGAGCAAGGATGAAGAAACCGTTTTGCCACTCTACTATCCAAGTCCACGCCTATCTTGAGGTCGTGGACTTGGTTTCTAACGGATACATGCCAGTCATAGAGCACTACGAAGATAAATGGTGGTTCGTAAAGCTTCGCCACCGCAAGAATAAACGTACTCTGATCGTGCAGTGGAAGAATGATTATTATACCATCAAGGAGAATCAGTTAATTCTCAAGGAGGAGGGAAGTTTGGTTCAGATTCATTCCTAACTGGTTTCAAACACCGATTTACCTTATATGCGTTGTATCAACATAGACTGGCTCGAAATCTCTGCTGAGGAATCAAACAGACAATGGCCGTGTAATGCGGATTATTTCCGCTTGCGCGGGTATGTCGTGCGTGAGCGTGACTATGGTACGCGTGTGTGGGGTGAGGTGTTCACAATCGATGATAGCGAGGGACATGCATGGATAGAGGTAAGAAGAAATCCACCGTCAGGGAAATCGGATTTCACGGGACTAAACCAATGGTCATGTAGATTGCGTTTGGTCAATTCACAGTGTTATGTTACCGATTGTGTAGAACGATTGCGCCAGTTCATGGTTCGTCACGATTATATCTTCAAACGTATCTATCGTATTGACATCGCTTACGATTTCGAATTCTTTGACTACGGAGATAAGCCTGCTCGCTTCGCTCGCAGGTATATCGAGGGTAAATATCGCAAGATTAATCAGGCAAAGTTGAATGCTTTCGGTCAAGACAATTGGAGCGCGTTTGCATGGGAATCGCTATCATGGGGAAGCAAGCTTTCTATGGTCTCGACAAAGATGTATAATAAGAGCCTTGAGTTAGACTCGGTGTCGAAAGAGAAAGTCTATATCAAGGTGGCATGGTTCCACGCTGGGCTAGTAGATGACCCTATCAATTTCACTAAGATTGGCAAAGATGGTAAGCCGTATAAGCCCGAAATATGGAGAGTAGAATTTTCCATCACGAGCAAAGCGGAAAGGTGGCTCATCATAGAGAGTCAGGACGGGAAGCGTGTGAAGCGGAAAAAAGTTCCTCATACGCTTGATTTATTCGATAGCCCTGACAAACTATGGCAAAGGTTCGAAGACCTTGCGTATCACTATTTCCGTTTCAAGAAAGCACGGTATAAGGAAGAGTCAAGAACACTGACAGCTGTTGCACTAACTGAGCGCGTCGATAAGTCTGAATGGACTCCAATCAGGAAAGATTTGTGCCCTGACAAGCCACTATTCAGGTTCTATGAAGATAGAGAATTCTTACATATCGACAATTGTACACCTGCATCGAAGCCCGATAACGAAATGAAGATACTGATAAAACGTCTAACCATCTTCCGAAACTCTCACATCGACAACGACCTCCGCGATGCGTGTAATGTCCTAATCGATTTCCTAGAAACAGAGGAAGCAAGGCGTTACACACCGCATCAGCTGTTCAGCGAGGTCGAAGCCCTACGGCGAACACTGGCCTTGAGAATGAAACACCCTGAAATTGATATCGTATCCACGATAGCAAAGATTCAAGATGCATTGTTTAATGAAGAAATGTTCTAACTATGGTAGAAAGATTGTGTAAGAATTGTATTTGGACGTATGGAGAAACGGAGTATAACAGCATGATAAAGTGCAATTTACTCCGTTTTTCTGTATATGCTGGCTCTGTCGGGTGCAAGCATTGGGAGGAAGATAGCGAAGAAAACCGCCCTTTTTAGGTCCGTATTTCCGCCCAGAAGGTGCGGTACAGTAATACCGCACCGCGATTTCAATTGTATTCTCTTCTAAACCCCTTTGTACAAAGGGTTTTTGAGCGATTTTCACTAACGGGCGCCCGCACCCGCACCCGTGCACTCGCGCACTCACGCGGGCGCGCTCGCTACGCTCGCGTGCTTGCATGCGCGTGAGTTAGGCGGTCAGAGCGCGGCGGCTGACTTCGGCGGTCCTTGCGCTCCATTCATCGCCCATCGGCCATCATCGCAAGCAGGGTGCGCGCACATGCACTAATATCGCGCATATGCACTGCACCCTGCATCGGTTTCATCATCGCACACTTGGCTATCATCGCAATCCCCACCCACCCACCATACAGGACGCGCGGATACATGTAGGCGGGCCATGCCAGTCAGAGCGCGGCGGCT
>ERZ1032130.442-NODE-442-length-10405-cov-5.284831_pt1 | contig 10405 bp, 13 predicted proteins | sample MGYA00517879_ERZ1032130 | MGnify/ENA primary metagenome ERZ1032130 (study PRJEB33719, sample SAMN04262597) | wastewater metagenome | biome: rural village; feature: animal feces; material: feces | host: Bos taurus | place: El Salvador | collected 2012-01-31 ...
TTTTCAACCGTGCCCTGCCAGCTTCCGCCGTAGGTATTCTTCCAGATTATCAAGCCCTACCGCCTGTACTTCCGGCAGCACTTTTTTCAGTACAGCGCCCTCCTGAATGAGCCGCCTTGTCCGTGCTTTTCGCTCTTTCACCCGATCCCGTGCCTGGGCTTCCTCCAAGCGGTGCTTTGCCTGCAACAGTTTCTTTTCTTCACTTGTCATGGGATTACCTTCGTTTCTGCCAGATCAGGTCATAGCCCAGCACATCGGCCAGTTCCACGACCTCCTTGTAGCGAATAGATTCCCGCTGGAGCTTGGCCGACAGGTTGGAAACACTGTCCGACCAGCCGTATTCCTCATGGAGCCGGTCAACTACCTCCTGCATGGTATATCCGGCCCGGACGATCTGTGCCTTAATCTCGTTGCGTACGGTCATCATCAAAAATCATCCTAAATTTACTTGATAAAAAAGCGAAGCTGGTATGCCCTCTGACATAACCGCTCCGCTGTGTGGTGAAAAATTCTCTTGTCAACAAATCCGTTCAGAATTGCCGGTGTGATGTCCTGTCTATAAACCGCACCTTCCGACTTTCCCGTTCCGTGTGACTTGGTTTGAAACCGTGCATTTTCCCATGATTCCATGCACTCGGTTCGCTGTTTCGAGAAGCACGGTTTCGCAAAATGATTTCTTCCAACCGTCAAATACTTTCCGATTCCCACTTGCCTTGATTTAACATGGGTATTTGACCGGCGATTCTGACTGACATAGCCGCCGAATTGCTATAAAAGGGAGAACAACGGTCAATCAAAGCGTACGTACGTACACGGTTCAGCGCCGCCATTCCTCCGGCACATCTTCCGGTACGTACGCATCGAATCACCGGAAAACACTGATATATGATTTCTCACCAATACCTCAATCCCCAGAAAGCCACGCACCCGCCGCCCGGCTGCGTTGGTCACATTGTTGCAGTATTCCAGATTGTACCGGCTCTGGCAGGCAATCAGGGCTTCGCTGAAGCTGCGGGGTTTCAGGGCGGGCAGGTTGTTTTCGGTGCAGTAAATCTGGTATGCCTCATACAGTTCTTTGGAGCTGGCGGATAGATCGGCTTTCAGGCGAACATATCCGTCAGAATCCAGAAAATCATACACATTGTTGTTGTCCCGTTTGACTGCCTCCCGGTTTTCTCTGGTGCGGTCACTTTCGGTGAACTTGAAGTTGTTTGCGGCCAGCCGCTGCAACCCCTCAAAAGCCCACAGCAGAATACCCTCAACCTCGGCTTTCAGCTTCTCGGCAAGGTTAGGATCATCCACACGGCCAGCCGGTTTTTCTTTCGTGGTCAGCACCAGCTGGCGGCGGTAAAATCCGTCGCTCCGGTCAAACAGCGCCTGCAAATCCCCGTTGGAAAAAGCCAGCAGCCGGGCGCACATCCACCCCTGATAGCTCTGCTTACCCTTGCGCTCCAAATCCATCTTGCCCTGGGCGGTGACGATGGATTTCACATAATTGGTCTGGCGCAAGGCTTCCATCCGCATATCATCGTCCACGCACAGGAGGATATGTTCCAGGTCAGCACGGGCAAAACGGTTCTCGGATATTTTCCCGATGCTGCCATCCTTCATGTTGGAGCCGAACAAAGTTCCCAGAACAGCGCCGATCTGCGACTTGCCCTCGCCGCCGCTGCCCTTAATGACCATCATCCGTTGTCCCTTGTTGCTGGGAATCAGGCAGTAGCCGATATATTCCTGCAAGGTGGGAATGTCCTCCGGGTAGAGCAGGCCATCCAGAAATTTCAGCCAGAGAACAGGTTTCGGGGCATTGGAGTTGTAGGCCACAGGGAAACGGTTGCGGACAATTTTTGGCTTTCCCTCCACAAAGGTCCCGTCCAGAAAGAGTGTCCCGTTGGAAAGATGAACCCGGTCCGGTTCCGGAGGAAAATCCTCCTCCAGTGCTGCCAGCTTCATCAGCTCCACAATGTTGCTGATTTTGCGGGGAATGTTGCTGACCGCACAGCATTTCAGCTCCTCAAAAATCTCTCCCCGCAAAGGCAGCTCATCGGTCACACGGCCTTCAGGCATGAAAAAAGCCCCGTTTGTGAAGATGATCTTGTGCGTCTGCAAGAACTCCTCACAAAACAGGGCTTCGTTGATGCTTTTTCCATCAAACCAGACGGGCATCCCGTCAAGCTGCGCTTTGTTTTTCATGGGCATCGTCCTCCTTTTTCAGCCTGTCCAGCCGTTCCTCCAAACCGGCAATCAGGCCCTCCTTGTTCAGCATTTCCACGATTTTCACCCGCTGTTCCAGCTCGGCGGCAATGAGCAAATCCGCCAGATACTCCACATAGTCCAGCATCTGGCAGGCTTCTACAAACCGGTCATCTAAACTGTCATCTGGATTGGATGGGGCATAATTCTGTTTCCAATCTTCCAAAAGATGCAGATAATCGCACAGCACCCGCAGACAGCGCACTTCCTCCTGCCGGTATGCTTTCAGCAGGGGGCGTTTTGGTTTGGGCAGGGCAACTGCCGCTGGGGGCTTGTCTGGGTCAATCCCAAAATCCTGTGCCAGCTTCTGCGCTGTCTCGTAGCTGCTCAGGTCAAATAACCTCGCCACAAGGTCGATCACATCGCCGGTGGCTCCGCAGCCGAAGCAGTAAAAATATCGCTCGTTCAGCTTCATGCTGGGGTGTCGGTCCTCATGGAACGGACAGCTGCACATCCCGTTTCGGTTGACTTGCAGCCCATAGTGTTCCGCCGCATCCGGCACACAAATATTCTGTTTTACCAGTTCAAAGAGTGTCATAAAAATCCCTCCATTTCAGGGCATAAAAAAGCGGCCTGCCCGGTTTATTTGGGCAGGCCGCAGTCTTTATGCAGTTTGTGATGTTTCCGTTTCTTTGGCTTTCCGCTTTTCCTGCCGGTAGAACTTCTCCCGGCAGGCGGGTTTGCAGAATTTAGCGTTGGGGCGGACAGACTGGAACGGCTCCCCGCAGCACTGGCACACCAGCTGGTACGGTTCACCCGGAACGATCAGCCCCTCGGCAATCTTCTGTTTGCGCTCCTTCTGGCGCAGATATTTTTCATGGTCACGGATGCGCTTCTGGCGGCGCTTTTCCTCCGCAGCCAGTTCTTCCTCGGTGGGTTCGGGCATGGGCACTTCAAACTTCCCGATAAAGTTCAGGTAAATCTCAATTTCCTGCACCCGTTCTCCGGTGCTTCTGTCCGGGGCATGGACTAAAATTTTCTCCACAAATTCATGGAGCATGGGGGCGGTCAGCTCGGTGAAATCCGTATATTTCTATGCCAGCGCCAGAAAGTGACTGGCACGGTCTGTATCCTCGTGAAATTGGTCCAGTTGCGCCTGCTCGGAGGCAAGCAGCTGTTCCAGCTCCGCCTGTTCCTTCTCATATTCGGCACAAAGCAGCTCGAACCGTTTTTCCTCCAACTTGCCCATGGCATAGGTTTCATACAGCTTTTTAATCAGCACATCCAGCTCGGCGCTGCGCTTGCGCTCCTTGGCGACCTTGCGTTTCAGCTCCTTGGCCGCTTCCTGCTGGCGAACCTGTGAAATGCTGCGAACTTTCTGAATAAACTCCTCCTTGCTCTGGATGGCATAGCTGGCGGTGGTGCGGATGGTTTCCAGAATCAGTGCATTTAGGGCTTTGGTGCTGACGGTGTGAGAAAAACACATCTGGGTTTCTCGCTCAAAAGTCAGAGTGTAGGTGGAGCAGTTATAGAAGTCGGTTCCATACTCCCGCCCGTCCTTTTTGCGCTTGCCCCGGTGGTTATACATCTTGGCTCCGCAGTCGGCGCAGAACACAAGGCCGGTCAGGGGATTGGCGACGCCGGTGGTATCTGTCCGGCGCACCGTTCGCTTCACCCGCTGGGCCAGCTGCCAGGTTTCCGGGTCAATGATGGCCTCGTGGGTATTCTCAAAGATCAGCCAATCGGATGGGTCATTTTTTACCCGCTTATCCCGATAGGACTTCTTGGAAGAACGAAAATTGACGGTGTGCCCCATATACTCCGGCTTGGTTAGCAGGGAACTGACCGTGAAGCCGTACCAGTCATAGGGGCGGCTGGTGTCCACGGTGTTCTTCCGGCTGCCTCTGCCGTTTCGTGCCAGATAATAGGCGGGGCACTCCACCTTTTCCTGTGTGAGTATCTTGGCGATCTCATAGGGGCCGTGCCCCTCCACCGCAAACCGGAAGATTCGCCGCACCACGGCAGCGGCTTCCTCGTCCACCAGCCAGTGGTCCTTGTCCTCCGGGTCTTTTTTGTAGCCATAGATGGCGTTGTTGGTGGTGGGCTTGCCCGCCTTGCCCTTGACACGGTATGCTGCCGAACCCTTTTTGGACTGGTCACGCAGATACCATTCGTTCATGATATTGAGAAAGGGCGCAAACTCGCCGCTGTCCTGTTCCTCGCTGTCAATGTTATTGGCGACAGCAACAAAATGAACCCCATTCTGTCGGAACATTACCTCGGTGTAAAAGCCGGTTTGCAGGTAGTTTCTTCCAATCCGACTTAGGTCCTTACACAGCAGGTGGGCCACCTTTCCCGCCTCGATGTCCGCCACAAGGCGCTTCCATGCGGGACGGTCAAAGTTGCCGCCGGACCACCCATCGTCTGTGTAGTGGACGATATTGGTGTAGCCCCGCTGTGCTGCATAGCTTTCGAGATAACGTTTCTGGTTCAGAATGGAGTTCGAGTCGCCCGTGAGGTCATCGTCACGGGACAGGCGCTCATAGAGCGCAGTGATTTTTTCTTCCGTCTGTCTGTTTGCCATATCAGGCGCTCCTTTCAGACGGACGGCTCATTTGTGGCAGTTCCATTATACCACATTCCGGCTGGTTTGCCAGCCCGTCATTGCGGATCAGCCGCAGAATTTTATCTTCCATCGTTTCCTTGGCGGTTTCGCTGAGGTAGACACGAACTTTATAGGTGGTCTTGCCAATGTGCCGAGTCAGAAACACGGCGTTTTCATCTGCCATAGAACCTCTCTTTCTTGCGCTTTCAGCGCATCCGGTGTATACTGTTGTTATAGTTCCGTTTCTTGTAACCTGCGATTGTGTTACTTCTTTTTTGTGTCAAGCCTGAACATGGCGAAAGCCCCCTTTCTCCCGCGTGAACGAGCCAATGCAACCCAAGTAACTTGTTTTTAGATTACTCTTTCACTAATAGGAGAAATCCGGGGTGCAAAACGGAACCATTTTTGAAAAATCGCAAAATATTTTTTTGAAAAGAGGTGGAGTCATGGCGTATCTGTTTGATGACGAGCTTCTGGATACCGAGCGTGGCTTCACCGGATGGGACGATGGGACAGGCGCTGGGGCGGAAGAAACGCTGGAACAGGCGCTTGCGGAAGAACGTCTGGTCGAGCTGGAAAATGAGCTGGAGCAGGACGAGCATCCCATCGACTATGAAGCAGAGCTGGAGGACGAGGAGGAAGAAGCTGCCCCGGTCAGTGATAAACGGCTCAAACGGGAGATGCGGGCCGAGGCCATACGGCGGCTGGAGGAAGCAGCACGCACGGAGAAGGATTTCCGGGCCGTGGTGGAGGAATGGAACAATCTGGAACGGAACCGGGAGCGCCGGGAACGGGACCACGAAAACCTCCGTGGGGATGTGCCGCTGGAATATCAGGCGGTGCCGGAACCGAAGCTCATTCCCCGCTAGATGAACAACCCCACATACCGGCAGATGATGGCCGGGAACTTTCTGGACATCCTGTTTGACTGTCCTTATGAGATGCACAACCTGACCGCTGATCCCTTTATTTCCCGCATGGTGGAAAAGCTGAGCGAGGAACACAAGGAAGTTTTATATTTCCTCTCTTTGCGCCTGTACAGCACCACCCGGCTTGCCGCTGTCCGTGGGCAGTCTGACCGCAACATCCGTAAACTTCGGAAAACCATCCACAAGAAATTGCAGCGCCAGATGTATGACCATCTGTGCGGCAAGCAGGAGCATGGCGGCAGCTTGACCTTGCGGGAACGCCAGTTTTTGGAGGAATACTCGAAAATTGCAAGGAAACAGGGCAAGGACGCCGTGATCCGGCGGGAAAACAAGACCAAGCGCAGAAAAAAGAAAAACCGCCCCTGATAATTGGGACGATTAAGGAGAAAGGGCGTGTATGATGAAAAATTTATTTGAACAATCCCGTTCCTATTGGGTGCGGTACGATCATTATGAGCTGAAAACAGCGGAAGATGGCAAGCGGTATATCACCCCCGGCAAGAGTGCAAAGCCGGACGTCTACAATCCGCTGAAAGAGGTCCCCAACATTGTGCTGGATGCGCTGAATGTGGGGATGCTGATGATGGGGCGCAAGCCGGAAGCAGAAGTGGAAAAGGCGATAATGGAGTTTATCACCCGGTACGGCCTGCTGGGGCTGATGACCGCCCTGCCCACCACGCCGTCCTTTATGGACTATGAGGCGGTATACCTGCCCAAAAACCACTTCATCAAGGAAGAATCCATGGCGACAGACAAATACCTGTCCCTGTTTTACCCCTTTGACCAGCTGGACTTGGTGAAGAAAGGCATTGAATCCACATGGAATGTGTCCGGTGACCGGACGATGGTTGCCCTGACCATGACGTTCATGGACGAGCCGATGGCGAAGAATATGAGCTTTCAGCGGGAATATGCGGAACCCTACGACTGGGTTGCTCAGCAGTTCAAGGATTGGGCCTTTACGCTGACCACCGCCATTTTGTACTACAATGACTATGATTCTATCGACGAGGACGCACGGAGGCTGTATCGCAAGGCCATGGCTGCGTTTGGTGGGATTGCCCCCAGCTACCACATTGAGCTGCTGGATAAGCCCACCATTTACTGGGATTTTCACTCCCTGCTGCTGGGTATCCAGATGATGTTCAGCTTCATGCTGGTGGACGGTGACCAGCCCCTGCGCCTGTGCAAGCACTGCCAGAAGGTGTTCCTGGGCAGCCGGTCCAACGCTGCCTTTTGCAGCTCACGGTGCAAAAATCAGTACAACGTCTACAAGAGCCGGGGAAAGAACCGGACGGATGGAGGTGACGAAGAATGAATGAGGAACAGGGACTGACCCCGTATGAAACCAGAGAAATCCTCTTTTACAAGACCGAAAACGGAGAAGTCCGGGTGGAAATCCTGATCTTTCAGGAAAACCTCTGGCTGACACAGGCAAAAATGGCAGAGCTGTTCGAGGTACAGAAAGCGGCCATTTCCAAGCATCTGAAAAATATTTTTGAATCCGGCGAACTGAACGAGAATTCAGTTGTTTCCAAAATGGAAACAACTGCGGCGGACGGGAAACGGTATCAGACCAACTATTACAATCTGGACGCCATTATCGCTGTGGGGTATCGGGTGAACTCCAAAAAGGCGACCATGTTCCGCATTTGGGCGAACCGGGTGTTAAAAGAGTTCATTATCAAAGGCTATGTGATGGATGACGCACGGCTGCGGGAGCCGGAGAACTTTTTCGGCAAGGATTATTTCGAGGAACAGCTGGAGCGTATCCGGGACATCCGGGCCAGCGAGAGAAGATTTTACCAGAAAATTACGGACATCTATTCCCAGTGCAGCGCCGACTACGATGTGGAAAGCCCCATCACAAAGGAGTTTTTCGCAACGGTGCAGAATAAGCTCCACTATGCGGTCACCCATCATACCGCCGCTGAGATCGTATATGGCCGTGCCGACAGCACCAAGCCCAACATGGGGCTGACCACATGGAAAAACGCCCCTAAAGGCCGCATCCGCAAATCCGATGTCACCGTTGCCAAAAACTATCTGAACGAAACAGAAATGCGGAACCTGAACGAAATTGTCACCATGTACCTGGACTATGCGGAACGGCAGGCCCGCCGGGGAAATGTCATGTATATGGCCGATTGGGTCAAGCGGCTTGACGCATTTTTACAGTTCAACGAGGAAGATATTCTGCATGATAAGGGCAAGGTGACCGCCGCCATTGCCAAAGCCTTTGCTGAGAAAGAGTTTGAAAAGTTCCGGGTATTGCAGGATCGGACCTATCAGAGCGACTTTGACCGGCTGGTTGCGGAAACTTCGGATGATCTGACAGAATAACCATATACGCAGAAAGCCCACGCCACCGGTTCTCTTTCCGGCTGCGTGGGCTTTTTCGTTCATCGCTTATTTCTTGTTTTGCAGCTGTTCATGGGCTTCCTGCTGGACGATCAGCCCAGCCGAAAAGCCATACTTGAAATGGCTCTCACTTTCCTCACACTGGGCGATAGCGTTCTGCGCCCGGAGTTCTTCCACCAGCGCATAGTCCTCTTTGCTGAGCCACTGGGATAGCTGCTCCATCAATGCCGCACAGGTTTGGACTGCCTTGCGGTATTCCGGGGACGTGGGCACTACCGTTTCACAGGGATAAAACTCCCCGTTGTACATGGCTTCCAAAATCATTGCGTTCCCTCCCTTAACAGTAGACCAACTCCGCCAGGACGATTTCCTCGGCCCTGTTGTGGATGAGTTCATGGAGCGCACCCATGCCATCTGGTCGGCAGCTTTCAGGGCCTCTGTGACGCCCTCTTGCTGCATCATGGCTTTTTCAATGATTTCCAGACGTTCCCGGCAGGCGGTGTCGATTTCCTCCAAATGGGGAAACAGCTTTTCAGTGACAATGAGATCGGTATACAGAATGGGCCGGTGTTCTTTTAAGTAGGCACGGCGCAACCGGCCATATTTACCGATATGGTACTCTTTGGTGTCCGATAACACAAGATCGGGAATGAGATAGTCGCCGCATTTGGTGTAAGTCAGTTCCATACAAGGCTCCTTTCGTGGGAATATGTGATTGACAGTTACGGTAGGTTTGAGGGCATCCCTCCTTTATCATAACTGCCTTTCATTCGCCACAAATGAGCCGCCAGTCATGATGTAATGCTTTTTGGTGTATTCCACCCTCTATACATTACATCATGGATTGAGCCGACTGTTCATTTTATCTTATAAAGGCTTACTTAACAGCTGTGTAGGAACACCATTTTCTGTAAAAAATTCTGCTACGGATTTAAAATAAAGGTCATTATCTACAACATAAACCAGACCATGTCCCGCCTTTGGTACGGTAACAATACGTTTTGGAGCATTGCAAGCTTCATAACTTTTTCTGCTCATGTCACATGGTACAAAAGCATCATCCTCACCGTGGAAAAAAATCACCGGAATTTTACATGTTTTCATGGCATCTAATGGTGTATATTCTTCTAAATCAAAGTGTCCAAAAACTTTTGCTCCCAGTTTGATAAAAGGATAAATCAAATCAGCAGGAAGCTTTAAGTCCCGAGCACATTTTTTAATGATTTCTTTAGGAGAAGAAAATCCACAATCGGCTAAAACACCAACTACATTTTCCGGAAGCGGTTTACCGGCTGCCATCAGTACGGCAGATGCTCCCATGGAGATTCCGGTAAGAACAAGCTTTATATCCGATCCAAAATGTTTGACTGCAAAATCAATCCAGGATAAGCAGTCACGGTGTTCGTTAATACCAAAAGAGATGACGTTTCCCTCGCTGCCGCAGCTTGTACGCTGATCTACCAGTAAAACATTTCTGCCAAGAGCAAAGCAACGCTGGATACCGCCGCTTAAGTCCCGTTCCGCACTGCCGCGATAGCCATGAAACATGATTTCCGTAACAGCACCGGGTGCATATTCAAAATATTTTGCATGGAGTGTTAATCCGTCAAAGGATTTGATGTAAAAATCCTCATTTTGAAATCCGCGTGCTTCTTTGATCCAGCGGCGCATTAGGTGATGGTAGGGCTCATAGATTTTCCCTGTCGGAACAGGAAGTTCGTCAGAAGATACTTCTGGTTTTCCCGGAACGTAAAAAACAATGCGAAAGCAGATGTAAGAAACGAAAAGGACCAGTACTGCGATAAAAAGTGCAATACCAAGAATTTTTATAAAAATATTCAAAATTATACCTCCAGGTGTAAATTGTACCCTGCTATTATATACCATAAAAAGGGGAATTAAAATAATCTGACGAAAAATTTACTTTTGAGAAAATTAGGCTTATAATCAAAGACAGTAAGATTTAAAGAAGGCATAAAACATGAATGATAAAGCAGAAAATAAAAAAATAGATTTTTCAAAAGGCCCGGTATGGAAGTGCATTGTTGCGCAGGCCGTACCGCTGACCATTGCCCAGCTTGTTCAGCTTCTTTATAACGTGGTGGACAGAATCTACATAGGTCATTTGGGAGAAGGAGATAGTATTGCTCTGACAGGTGTAGGATTAACATTTCCGGTGGTGACCTTAATTATGGCATTTACTGCATTATTTGGAATGGGTGGTGTTCCGTTGTTTTCTATGGCAAGGGGCGCGTGCGACGAAGAGGAGGCCGGAAAAATTTTGGGAAATTCCTTTGGGCTTCTGATGATCAGTGCA
>ERZ1032130.443-NODE-443-length-10399-cov-6.602185_pt1 | contig 10399 bp, 8 predicted proteins | sample MGYA00517879_ERZ1032130 | MGnify/ENA primary metagenome ERZ1032130 (study PRJEB33719, sample SAMN04262597) | wastewater metagenome | biome: rural village; feature: animal feces; material: feces | host: Bos taurus | place: El Salvador | collected 2012-01-31 ...
GAGGTAGTTGAAAAGGTAGGAATCAGACCACCTGAAATTTTTACCATGGGAAAAGGGTGCTTTCAGTTGATTTGTCGGCTATTCTGGCAGGTACAAAATATCGTGGGGAATTTGAAGACCGACTCAGAAAGATTCTTGCCGAAATTGATGAAAGAGGAAATATCATTCTTTTTATCGATGAAATTCATACGATTATCGGTGCCGGGGATGCGGAAGGCGGCGTGGATGCTTCCAATATATTAAAGCCTGCGATGGCAAGAGGTGAAATCCAGTTAATCGGTGCTACCACCCTTACGGAATATCGAAAATATGTGGAACGTGATGCGGCACTGGAGAGAAGATTACAGCCGGTGCACGTAGAGGAACCTACCAAAGAAGAAACACTTGAAATACTAAAAGGAATTATTTCCAGATATGAAGCACATCACAATGTAAAAATCAGCGAAGCGGCTATCAGGGCTGCGGTAGAATTGTCTGTCAGATATATTCATGACAGAAATCTCCCGGATAAAGCGATTGATGTTTTGGATGAGGCGGCAGCCTCCATAAAATTGTATTCCGCAAAAGAAAATGCAAAACTGGAGCGGATGTATGAGGAAATCAAGGCAAAAGAACAGGACTTTGAGACCGCTTTGATAGAAAAAGAACTTGAAAAAGCAGCGGAATTAAATAAAGAACTTGATAAACTACGCAAAAAATATGAAAAATCCAAAATGGCTTATATGGACGGAACAGCCTGTAGTGCAGTTGTGACGGAAAGCGATATAGAAAAAATTGTTTCTGTATGGACAAAGATTCCGGTTACAAAACTGGCAGAAAAGGAAAGTGAAAAACTTTTAAAACTGGAGAAGACCTTACACGAAAGAGTGATAGGTCAGGACGAAGCGGTTGTGGCAGTGGCGAAAGCTGTAAGACGTGGACGTGTAGGTCTGAAGGACCCGAATCGACCGATTGGGTCATTCCTCTTCCTTGGTCCTACAGGTGTCGGAAAAACTGAACTTTCCAAAGCTTTGGCACAGGCGATGTTCGATTCGGAGAATTCCATTATCCGAGTAGATATGTCCGAATATATGGAAGGACATTCGGTTTCAAAAATGATAGGTTCACCACCGGGGTATGTGGGATTTGACGAAGGTGGTCAATTGAGTGAAAAGGTACGAAAAAATCCATATTCAGTTGTACTGTTTGACGAAATTGAGAAGGCTCATCCCGACGTGTTCAACATATTGCTACAGGTTTTAGACGATGGTCATATTACGGATGCCAAAGGAAGAAAGGTGAGCTTTAAAAATACCATTCTGATTATGACATCCAATGTGGGTGCCAAAAGAATTATGGAACCGAAAAGTCTTGGATTCCAGACGGAGCGAAATGAGGAAAAAGATTACGAAAAGATGAAGCAAAATGTTATGGAGGAAGTGAAACGTACTTTCAAACCTGAATTTATCAACCGTATTGATGAAATTATGGTGTTCCATGCATTGAACCATCAGAATATGCTCGATATTATTGAATTACTGACAAATGCTCTGGCAAACAGATGTGAGGAACAGTTGAACATTAAGCTTACTTTTACAGCAGCTGTTAAAGAGTATCTGGTGAAAAAGTATGCAGATGCCAAAATGGGAGCAAGACCATTGAAACGTGGTATACAGTCGGCAGTGGAAGATTTGCTTGCGCAGCAGATACTTGAAGGAAAAGTGGAACGCGGCGACAAAGTGACTGTTTCGGTCAAAAACGAAGAAATTACATTTTCTGTCAAGAATGCATAAAAAACAACATATTTTGCTGGAAGATTTTATAAAAATGTATTATACTAGTGGAGTAAACATATATTGTTTGGAGGACATAAGATATGGCAATTGTAGAACAGTTAATTCGTTCTGAAAAGGATGCTCTCAGCTTTGGTAATTATAAGCTTACACAGAAAGCAAAGGTGGAAGACTTTCCGTTTTCAGGCAGTTCTTATAAGGTAAAGACTTTTAATGAAATTACCAGACTGGAAAAAGACGGTATGTTTGCCTATGAATCGGTACCGGGTACGAGTGTAAACGGATTTAAGGCGGATGAAAATGGGCTGGAGTTCCTTGTTTCAGGAAAAGAAGATGCACAATTGACTGTAGGGCTTTCAGAAGATGAAACATACAATGTATTTGTCAACGGCGAAAAAGTAGGCGATATGAAGACAAATATGAGTGGTAAACTGAGCATCAGCGTTGAACTGGGCGAAGGAATGGAAGTTCCTGTCAAAATAACAAAATAAATAATTTTAAATGCCTTTTTATTCCTATAAATTATAGTAAAAAGGCATTTTTATTTTACGGATTTTGAATTGTAATGAGGAGAAAGATATGGCAAAAGCAACGAATACTGTGTTTTTTTGTACCGAATGCGGTTATGAATCGGCAAAGTGGATGGGACAGTGTCCGGGGTGTAGGAGCTGGAATACGTTTGTAGAAGAACCGAAGGAAAAGTCCTCTAAAAATAAGAAAAACGGAAATTTGGATGTACTCGGTGTGAAAAACAATGAGCCGGTCCAGATATCCAAAGTATCTTTAGAGGAAACGAAAAGAATATCTACCTGTATGCCGGAGCTTGACAGGGTCTTGGGCGGTGGCATTGTACAAGGTTCCCTGACACTGGTTGGCGGAGACCCGGGAATCGGAAAATCCACCTTACTTCTTCAGGTGTGCAAAAATTTATCGGATAAGGGCTTAAAAATACTGTATGTATCAGGCGAAGAGTCCTTAAAACAAATAAAAATAAGAGGTGACCGAATTGGTCAATTTAGTGATAAACTACTATTATTATGCGAAACCAACCTGCAAAGCATTTCGGAACAGATAAAAAAACACTCACCGGAAGTGGTTGTGATTGACTCTATACAGACTATGTATAACGAAGAGGTGGGTTCTGCGCCCGGAAGTGTTTCGCAGGTAAGGGAATCTACCGGTATATTGTTACAGCTTGCAAAGGGGTTAAATGTTTCGGTATTTGTTGTAGGACACGTGACAAAGGAAGGAACCGTGGCGGGGCCGAGAGTGTTGGAGCATATGGTAGATACGGTTTTGTATTTTGAAGGAGACAGACATGCATCCTATAGGATTTTGCGCGGCGTAAAGAACCGTTTTGGGTCAACCAATGAAATCGGCGTTTTTGAAATGCAACGAGAAGGTTTGAAGGAAGTGGCAAATCCTTCCGAGTTTATGCTCGATGGTAAGCCCGAAAATGCCAGCGGTTCTGTGGTATCTTGTTCTATGGAAGGAACAAGACCGCTTCTTCTGGAAATTCAGGCACTTGTTTGCCGTTCCGGCTTCGGCAATCCGAGACGTCAGGCCAACGGAACGGATTTTAACAGAGTCAATCTTTTGATGGCTGTCTTGGAAAAACGTGTCGGCCTTCAATTGGGAGATTGTGATGCCTATGTAAATCTGGCAGGAGGAATTAAAATTAGTGAGCCGGCGATTGATTTGGCGATTGTGATGGCGATTGCATCCAGCTATAAAAACAGAGCGGTTCCTGACAAAATGGTTTTTGTGGGAGAAATCGGCCTCAGCGGAGAAGTCAGAAGCGTAGGTATGATAGAAAACAGAGTACAGGAAGCCAAAAAACTGGGCTTTACAACGTGCGTTGTGCCGGCAGGGTGTATGGAAAGGGTGAAAGAAATTGAGGGGATTAAAGTGATTCCTGTTTCCAATGTAAAAGAAGCGATTGATTTAATATAGAAAAACGTGATAAATACAATAAAAGCCTTGAACAATTGTGTTCAAGGCTTTTAGCAGGGGAAGAGGGAATCGAACCCCCGTTAACGGTTTTGGAGACCGCCGCACTACCGCTGTACTATTCCCCTATGAATAGTATAATTGATTTGCACCAACGTATTGCATTATAGCACAACTGGTGGTACAATGCAAGAGAAAATCTGAAATTAGTAACATTGCACAATTTTTTGCAATAAAATCCGTCAATAATGTAAAAAAACATTGGTTGTACTTGACTAAATAGAAGAAAGGACGTACAATAAACTAGAAATAGGGTGAAAGGTATATATGTACCTAAAGTACTATTTATAAAAGTGATATAAAACGCAGCGATGTGTTTTATATAGATGCTATCTATACTTATAAAAAAGGAGAGGAAATTGATTATGAAAAAGAAAGTATTAGCATTACTTTTAGCTACAGCAATGATCGCAACATTTGCAGGCTGTGGCGATGACACAAACGTTACTCCTGATGACGGCGACAACGTAGTTGTTGACGACCAGAGTGGCGAAGAAGAAGAAGAAGAAGCTATCACAGCTACAATTACTGTATGGGCTCCTTCAGAAGATCAGTCAGAAGACAATCCATGGTTACAGACACAGTGTGAAGCATTCGCTGCTGAACATCCAAACTGGGACATCACATTTAACTACGGCGTTTGTGCTGAAGGTGATGCAAAATCAACTGTAACACAGGACGTTGACGCAGCAGCTGACGTATTCTGCTACGCTAACGACAACTTGGCAGACTTAATCGCAGCTGGCGCTATCGCTGAATTAGGTGGTACAACAGCTGAATTCGTAACAAGCAACTTTGGTAAAACATATGTTGATTCTATCTCAGACAACGGTGCTGTTTATGGTATCCCATATGAATCAAACACATGGTTTATGTACTACAACACAAGCATCTACTCAGCTGATGATGTTAAATCATTAGAAACAATGCTTGAAAAAGGTACAGTAATGTTCCCATTAACAAACTCTTGGTACATTGAAGCATTCTACTTAGCAACAGGCGCTGAATTCTTCGGCGGTGTTAACGATAACGATGCTGGTATCAACGTTGGTGGTGACAACGGTCTTAAAGCTACAAACTACTTAGTAGACTTAGTAGCTAACCCTAACTTCAAAAACGGTGAATTCGGTGACGCTATGAGCGGATTAGCTGATGGCACAATCGCAGCTGCTTTCTCTGGTACATGGGATAGAGCAAACGCTGAAGAAGCTCTTGGCGATAACTTCGGTGTTGCAGCACTTCCTACAATCACAGTTGACGGAACAGCTTGCCAGTTAAAGAACTTCTCTGGTTCTAAAGCTTTCGGTGTTAAAGCTACAACAGAATATCCAGAAGTTGCTACAGCATTAGCTCTTTACTTAGCTGGTGAAGACGCTCAGCAGGCTAGATACGAAGCTCGTGGTACAATCCCAGCTCTTAACAGCATGGCTACAATCCTTGCTGATGATCCAATCGTTGGTGTAATCAGCGAAGTATACGCTAACTGCTCAATCATGCAGCCATACTGTGCTAACATGGGTAACTGGTGGACACCAGCAGCTAACATGGGTACAGAATTAAACGCTGGCGACATTACACATGACAATGCAGCTGAAAAAACAGAAGCATTCAACAATGCTGTAAATGGTAACTAATTTCTAATTTAAGAAAATAGTATATATCTAGAAATAAGTGTTCCAAGGTGCTCCAGAAGGACACCTTGGAATTATTTCTTTAGAGAAGAAAATAATTCCGACTATGTCGGCAGGAGGTTGTGCTGTGGGTAAATCATCTGGAAAGAAAATACGAATTAAAGAATTAGATGAATTTTATACTCCTTATACCGTAAAGGCTGCGTTGACAAAGGGTGATGTGTTTACATACATTACTATGCTTATTATGGGTTTTGGGAATATGGTACGTGGACAGATCATTAAAGGTCTGTTGTTCTTGGGAATCGAAGTTGCCTACGTTTGGTTTATGATAACTAAAGGTATTGGATTCCTCTCAATGTTACCAAGTCTTGGCTGGCTTGAACAGCAGAAGGTTTGGAATGAAAAGAAACAGGTGTATGTCTATGAAGCAGGACATAATTCCGTTTTAATTTTGTTATATGGTGTAATTACAATCGGTATTACAGCAATTTTCATTATGACATGGTGTGCATCATTAAAGAGTGCATACAAAGCACAGTGCTTGAAAAAAGCAGGTGCACGTTTAAAATCAATTAAAGATGACATTAAGGATTTGTTTGATACAAATTTACATAAATTGTTGTTAGCAGTACCTCTTACAGGTATTACTGCATTCACAGTTTTACCATTGATTTTTATGATTTGTATGGCGTTTACTAACTATAGTAAAGCGTGGCCGGGCAACGGAAATCAGAACAATTTGATTTTGTTTGACTGGGTTGGTCTTAAAAACTTTGGCGATGTATTGAACTTTAACAATACAATAGGTCAGGAATTCTGGTCAGTACTTGGTTGGACAATTGTATGGGCTATATTTGCTACATTCCTTAACTATTTATTTGGTATGATTTTAGCAATCATTATCAATAGACAAGGAACAAGATTTAAAGCCTTCTGGAGATTCTGTTTTGTAATCTCAATCGCAGTTCCACAGTTCGTATCATTACTTATTATGAGAACTATGTTAAGCCAGGAAGGTCCTGTTAATAACATGTTATTACATTTAGGATGGATTGATAAAGCATTACCATTCTGGACAAATGCAACATATGCAAGAGTGTCTGTTATTGCAATCAACTTATGGGTAGGTATTCCATACACAATGTTACAGGTAACAGGTATCTTACAGAACATCCCGGCTGAATTATATGAATCAGCTAAAGTGGATGGTGCAAACGCAGTTGTTACATTCTTCAAAATTACATTACCATATATGTTGTTCGTAACAACACCATATATGATTACACAGTTCACAGGAAATATTAATAACTTTAACGTTATCTACCTGTTATCAGGCGGTAACCCGACGCCGGTTGAAAATACGGCAGGTAAAACCGACCTTCTCGTTACATGGCTGTATAAGTTGACTATTGACAAACAGTACTACAACTTAGGTGCCGTAATTGGTATTATGACATTTATTGTCTTAGCGATTGTTGCTCTGGCTACATATCAGAATACCGGATCCTATAAGAATGAGGAGGAATTCAGCTAATGAAAAAAGGTGGAGCAAAAGCAAAGAAATTTATTGTGAACTCAGTCGTTCATATTGGTTTAGCTGTTATGGCTTTTGTATGGTTACTCCCAATCTTCTGGGTAATCATTACAAGTTTTCGTGATGAAAAAGGTGCTTACTTTAAGACATTTATGCCAAAGGCATGGACATTTAATAACTACATTAAATTGTGGACAGATACTTCAAACTTGAACTTCCCACAGATGTTTATGAACACATTTATTATTGCGTGTTTCGTATGTGTAATTTCAAGTTTCTCAGTATTGGCAGTTGCTTATACAATGTCCAGACTTCGTTTCAAACTTAGAAAGACATTTATGAACATTGCTATGATTATTGGTTTGTTCCCGGGCTTTATGTCCATGGTAGCTACCTACTACATCTTAAAAGCATTTGAATTAACACAGGGTAATATGATTAAAATTGGTTTGATTTTGGTATATTCCGGTGGTTCGGGTCTTGGCTTCTATATTGCGAAAGGTTTCTTCGATACGATTCCGAAGGCTCTTGATGAAGCAGCAACTATCGACGGTGCAACAAGATTCCAGATTTTTACTAGAATTACTATTCCGCTTAGTAAACCAATTATCGTTTACACAATATTGACATCATTTATCGGCCCTTGGACAGATTTCGTATTTGCAAAAGTTATCTGTCGTGCTGAAATGGATCAGTACACAGTAGCCATTGGTATGTGGAAGATGCTGGAAAAAGAATACCTTGTTAACTGGTATACACCTTTCTGTGCAGCAGCGGTATGTATTTCCATTCCGATTTCAATCTTGTTCCTTATCATGCAAAGATATTATGTTGAAGGTATGGCTGGTGCCGTTAAAGGTTAATGGTTATTTAGGGAGTCTCTTAAAGGCTCCCTTTTCTTTATTAAAAAGATTGGCGTTTGCGAAACTCCAACCTATATTAAAAAGAAAAGGAGAGAAGATATGAAGAAAAGATTACTTTCTCTGTTATTAGCATCTGCAATGCTTGTTATGACAGCTTGCGGAAATAATACAGATGGGGATGTTTCAAATCCGGATGATGCAGTAGTTTTATCACAAATGGATGAAGTGAATACTGCACAGTTGAATATGATTGATGACAAATATCGAAATTATTATGAAGTGTTTGTGTATTCATTCTGTGATAGTGATGGTGATGGAATCGGTGATATTCAGGGTCTTATTTCAAAACTTGATTATATTAATGATGGTGACCCGACAACCGATACAGACCTTGGATGTACGGGTATCTGGTTGATGCCGATTATGCCATCTACAACATATCACAAGTATGATGTAATTAATTACAAGGATATTGATATACAATATGGTACACTTGAAGATTTTGAACAGTTGATTGCAGAGTGTGATGAAAGAGGGATTGATGTTATTATCGATTTGGTTTTAAATCATTCATCATCACAGCACCACTGGTTTAAAGAAGCTACTAATTATTTGAAAACTTTAGGCGATGGTGAACCGAGTGTAGAAGATTGTAAATACTTTGATTACTATCATTTCCAGAAGGAAAGTGCATCAGGTTTTACAAAAGTGAGCGGTACAGACTGGTATTATGAATGTCAGTTCTGGAGTGAAATGCCTGATATGAATTTAGGTAGCGAATTAGTCAGAGCAGAGTTTGAAGAAATTACAAGTTTCTGGCTCGAAAAAGGTGTTGCAGGTTTCCGTCTGGATGCTGCAAAAGAGTTTTATTCAGGAAATAACACTAAGAACATTGAAGTGTTAACTTGGTTTAATGATTATGTTAAAGGAATTGATGAGGATGCGTACATTGTAGCGGAAGTATGGAACAATATGGAATCTTACAGCCAGTACTTATCCAGCGGCATTGACAGTGTTTTCAATTTTGATTTTTCTGATACTTCAGGTATTATTGCAAACAGTGTAAAACATCTGTCAGGTAAAAATGCATCAACTTACGGAAAAGAAGTTGCGAAGGTAGATGGTGTATTATCGGAGCAGAATCCTGATTATGTAGATGCACCATTCTATACCAACCATGACCAGGCAAGAAGTGCGGGATATTATTCCGGTGAATTTGGAGAAAATCAGACTAAGATTGCTATTGCAATGAACCAGATGATGACAGGAAATACATTCCTCTATTATGGCGATGAACTTGGTATGAAGGGCTCAGGTCAGGATGAAAATAAGAGATGCGCAATGCAGTGGTATGCGGATGATACTGCAGAAGGTATGTGTGTCGGTCCTAATCCAAGTCCTGTAGATATGAAGTATGGAAGCTTGGAAGAACAGGTAGACAATCCGTATTCGATTTACAATTTTGTGAAGCATACAATTAAGCTCAGAAACCAGTATCCGATTATTGCAAGAGGAGATGTTTCTTTTGAAGAGGCATATTCCGATGATAATATATGTGTACTTAAGAAAACATATGAAGGCGAAGAAATGGTATTTGTATTTAACATTTCTTCAGAAAATTGCACTGTTGATTTGTCAGGGCTTACAGTAAATGGCGTGGAAGCAAAAGAAGCTACTATGGCAGGAGTTCTGATTACACAGGCAGATACAAAAATTGAAATTACAGATGGCGTAATTAATATGCCGGTTTATTCTGTATTATTACTCAAATAAGAGTGAAATAATGTAATAAATGCCACTAAGTACCGAATATACTTAGTGGCATTTTTGGGTATACAAAATGGTTATTTTAAAATGTATATAATACTTATTTTAAAATGAGTGGTGCAACTTTTCGAAAATCGCCGTCTAAAATGGCATATGTTGCAGGAATTTCATCCGGTAATGGTGGTGAGATGTTTGCGTGAATGAATAAGCTATCCATACCACAGGCATTCGCAATTGCCACATCTGAACTACAGTCATTACCAATCATAATGGATTTTGATTTATCGAGCTTATATTCTGCAAGAAGCATTTCCATAAATTTAGGAGATGGTTTTTTTACTCCTTTATCAGAAGAAATATATATACCGTCAAATAAATCGTAAATTCCGAGAATGCGTAGCTCGCTTTCTGTGAAAAGTCTCTGGGCATTGGACAAAAGGTAGATTCCTTTGCCTTTCTTTTTCAAATCAAGAAGAAATTCCATAACACCATCGTACAGTCTGATGTAGTCACGGGAGAGAATACGCATTATGTTGCCAACGGCTTCAATGAGCTGGCGGTTTGGAGTAACACCCTTATCTAAAAAGAGTTGTTCAAAGACTCCGTCCAACTGGATTTCGGCATATGGGATAGTCTGCTTTGACTCCTCCTTATGAACATAGTAAAAATATGCTTTTTTTAGTTCTCCGGGAGAGTAGATTGCTCCATAACTGGAAAAGAAAGCAGACAGCTTGTTCCAAAGATAATGTTTTCCTTCGTTCGTGTCAAAGAGGATTTGCATAACCCTTGGTTTATCGTAAAATGACAACGGAAATCATC
>ERZ1032130.444-NODE-444-length-10393-cov-5.966048_pt1 | contig 10393 bp, 12 predicted proteins | sample MGYA00517879_ERZ1032130 | MGnify/ENA primary metagenome ERZ1032130 (study PRJEB33719, sample SAMN04262597) | wastewater metagenome | biome: rural village; feature: animal feces; material: feces | host: Bos taurus | place: El Salvador | collected 2012-01-31 ...
CTCAAAGATTGAGGGGCAGGGGAGCTGAAAGTGTGTACTACACACTATTTTTATTGTCTACAAAATCTGCTTGTAATTGTTTGTAAGCCTTGATTTTACTGGAGGCTAGCCTAATACGGCTTGCATTTTCAGCAGCGTATCGTCTGTTGTTTCCTGCTTTCTGATATAGTGCCAAGTGATTGCGGTGTCTGCGTGACCTAGCAATGTAGAAAGTTCGGTAATCGGTACGCCTTTAGAGAATAGCAATGTTGCAACTGTGAAACGTATTTGATGACTGGAACGATAACGAATCCCCAAATGATTGCATATTTTTTGCAGCTGCCCATTAAATGTGTCGGGAATGAGTTGTTTTCCGTCACGCATAAATAAAAATTCATTGTCGGGATAAAGTTCGTGTGTTTGCTCAATAATTTCTCTTGCGGAAGTTGTCAAAGGTAAAGAACGGAATCCTGTTTCTTTATTTCCTTTTAGACGTGCTTCGTTGGTAATCTGACGATTGCTAAATTGAAGGTTATCGTCCATTTTTTCGGAAGTTCTTCTTGCGCGTGAGATGTTCAATCGCCCGTCTATATCACAATACTTTATGCTGCATATTTCAGATATTCTAAGCGGCAGATAGAATGCAAGCTTAATAGCCATTGCATACGGGTCTGTCTTGTCGCTTAAATAGTCCAAAATCTGCTGTCGCTCTGCTTCGGAGTAATTATCTTTATTACTTGCAGCAGGTTTGCGACTTTCATGGAACAGATTGGAGAACCTTTCACATAATTATTGTAATCGTTGTTGTTCTCTTTTAAAGTTTTACTGTTCGTTCCATTGTCCCTGCGCCATATCATCCATTCTTTAAACGCTTCATCCAGTGTCGTGACAGAAATACCACAAAAATGCTCAAAAAGCTTGTCTATGAGGTCTTTTCGTGTCTTTCCAGTAAACTGCTTGCGGTTAATGACAATGTAGTGTTGATTGATTGCTTCTCTATATTTAATTTTGCTTGTGTCACAGAATTTTTTTACTTGTGTTTCTTTTCTCATGGTGTCATACAATTCTGCAACCTTTTCAAGCTCCATGTTAGAACAGCCTTCGACGGATTGCAAGAACGAATTTGCACCGATATTCAGTTTTTCCATTTTGCAATCCGATAGAAAAATCTATCTGCTCCTTTTCTAGTGTACGCCCTTATTATAACAAATGGGGTTTTTAGCTCGGATTGTGTAATGAGAGTAGGCGCGTGGGTGGTAAATGTGTAAACAGATAGGACGTTTTATGATAAATGTGTAATAGGACACATTTTTGAGAAAAGGGCATGTCAAGTAACTTTTGAAAAGTTAATAAAAATTTAAGAAAGTTGACGTTTGGTAGGAGAAGTTAGAAATATTAGGGAAATTCGGAAAAACAGCAAATTTTTGATACGTTGTATGGAGATGTTGGGAAAATGAACTATTTGTGGTTTTTGAAAATGTACGGAATTTTTAGAGCGTTACAAAGACTAGTTAGAAAACGTATTTTTTGAGGAAAATGGAAAGGTAGTGGAAATTTTGAACGCGTAACTGACATGTTAAGAAAAGTACTATGCGTGGTAAAAATCAAAAGTTATATAAAAATTTATATAGATATTGAAACCAAGGACAGATTTTCTGCAATATTAAAGTAGATAGTTATCAAGAAGATGAAAGGAGAAACTGCTGTGGAAGAAATGGATTATCTAAAAAGCTTAAAGCATAAAGATGAATCTGCACTTGTATGGTTTATTGAACGATATGCAGCATATGTGAATACCATTATCTATAGCATTATTGGAAATTCTATGTCGGCAGAAGATGTGGAAGAAGTTTCTTCTGATGTGTTCTATACACTCTGGGTAAATGCAAAACGAGTGAAACCAGATAAAGTAAAAGCGTATCTGAGTGGAGTGGCTCGTAATAAAGCTAAAGAATATACGCGAAAAATCAGAAAAGAAGTTTCTATCGAAGAGGATATATTAATTGTTTCTAGTGAAGATTTAGAGCGTAAATTTGAAATTAAGGAGCAGGCAATATTTATCAAGAAAACGATTTTGAAACTTCCATATCCTGATAGAGAGATATTTTTAAGGCATTATTACTATTGCCAACCTCTTACAAGAATTTCGCAGGAAATGAATATAAATATTTCTACGATAAAAACAAAGTTGCACCGCGGTAGAAAGAAACTCAAAAAAATAATAATTGAAGGAGGCTATAAAGTTGAAAGTTAGAATTTCTGATATGATGGATTATATAAATGATGACTCTGTAAAAATTCAAGAAAAAGAAATTGCCTCCGCTAACAGAATTAAGGAGGCAACTATGAAAAGAATAGAAAAAGAATCGCCAGTTGCAAATTTTACAACAAGAAAAATTTCGAGAGTAGGTATGCTTGTTGCTGTATTAGCGTTATCGATGATGTTTACAGGAGGTGTTTTTGCACATCTTAAATGGAATGGATTTGCGAATACTTCAGAAATGAGTAAATCAGAGAAAGAAGCACTTTTGAAAAATGATGTTGCATTTGTGGGAGAGATCATTGATCCTGAAGGTAATGTTCATTATTTGGATGCAAATGGAAAAGAAGTGATGGTATTGTCTAAAGAAGACGCAGCAAAATATGAAAAAGAGAAAATGGAGAAGATGGAGCAGGAAGTGCAAGAGAGCACTGAACTAGTAGATGTTCATACATTGCCACTTGTCCCGAGTGGAATTACTGAAGTAAAGGTTGATAAGAATGGGCAGTTTGATGACTTTGCATTGGGAGTTGGTCATATGATTGTACTTTTGCCTGAAGATACCAAGAACTATTCATTGAAAAAAGGAAACAGCGTCACTATTTCATTGAATGCAGATGAGGAATGTATTCTTGAGTGTGGATTGATTAAAGACGGGAAAGTAATTGAAGAAACACATGAAAAAAAACAGAATCATAAGTATTCCTTTGAAATAACAGAAGATGGAAAATACAATTTTTATATCATGTATTATAGTGCAGGTAAGAATATTTTTACAGAATGTATGCTTGATATAAAATAGAGGAGTTGCTATAGTAAAATTATAAAGAGATACGAATGTGCAAAGGTTTGACCTTGGTCTAAGATTATTAATTGAATAATTAGAAAAGCAGCTAACCTTGGTCGGTGCAGCTGCTTTTTTGCAGCTTTACTTTGAAAACCGAAAAGAATAAAATATTAAAGATTGTGCATTTTGCCAATATACTTTTTTATGTAAAATGCATATAATATAACTAGCCAAAGATGTTTACGATTTTTCGGGTTTGTAAACGGAGGTTTTTCCGTAAGTTTTGGTTCACTTACCCCGAATAGGTTTATCCGAAGAGAAGAGAACCACTTTTTGAAATTTGAATGCTCCTGACTATGTCGGGAGCATTTGTTATACATAGGAGTACTGCAATGAATGAATTGCTTGAAAAATTCAATGAGTACAAGGATATTTCAAATTATCGAATAAAGTATACATTGGTCAATGGAGATGTCATTGATTTCAAATTGAAGCAAACAGATTTTCCGCATTTGATAGGTTTACACAAGTTAGTAGATATTCCTCTTATTGGTCAGTTTAATGATGTTTCTAATCCTACGGTAAGTGCCAAATTTCTGATTTCTAAAATTAAAAAAGAATCCCAATTAACAGAAAGTACAATTAAAAATAGTGTATATTTCCCCGATATTGAACAGAGATATAAAAATTTCTCAAAAGAGAATTTACTTACTTTGACATATACGGATGCGATTGTAGATTTTGATGCATCGTTAATTGGTTCTAAGCTGCGTGGAGATTACATATTATTTGAGAATCAAAAGTCGCAGGGATATAATTATTTGAGTGTTGCAAAAGATACACAACAAAAGCGGTATGCAGAATCATTTTTCTATAATCCAGCAGACCGCTATATACGAAATCAAAAGATTGTGAAAGTAAGTAAAGTTGAGATATACGATAAAGATGGCAAGTTGTATCTTGAAGATAATAATATTTAACGTCCTTGTATCACTCGATTATACCGATTCCTTAACTGATTCTTTTTTGCCCCGACAAGGCGTTCCAGTTCGGGAATAGTGAAGTAATCATATTTGATATAGTATACAAGGTCTTCATCAGTAAGTTCCGCACCGTCGAGATAAAATGTCTGACGTTTTCTGCCTGCTTTTTTGGCAGTTTTTTCTTCAAGAGCAGAGATTCTTTTGAAGAGCGCATGGATTTGTTCGTCCTTGCGTCGGTTTGCTTCGATGAGCGCAGGAATAAGCTGATTGTAATTGATAGCGGTTGCCAGTACATGCTGAAGCTCCGCTTCGGTCATATCTTTATATGGCTTTGGAGTTGGCATTTTAAGCAACGTTCTGTCTTGGTAATTATCCATGGTAACTAATACCTCCTTTGAGTTACTGCATTTTTGCATTAACAATTTTAAGTTAATTTGTTAATGGGTTATTTGGATGAATTTCCAGTGAAAATCGAGGCTTTTTGGAAAATAAAAAATTCACGAGTATATTTTTAGTAACTAATGTACCAGTAACCATTGAAAGATAATTTTCCTAATTGTTTGTAAAATGTTTGTAGACGGTTGAAAAGGTTGCAGAAATCCCCTTATTTTCTTAGTTTTTTAAACCGACGTAAAGTTCGATTCCGGTCGCCGGCATGAAAGATTTGAGAGATGTTGAGAAATCAACGTCTCTTTTTTGTGCGAGTAAGGAGGAAAATAGAAAACCACCGATGGAATCAGATGTTCACATCGGTGGTTTTTTCTACTTGTCTAATTCTTCTTCGAGCTTTTTGTGCAATTCTTTGTTTTCTTTTTCTAAACGTTTAATCGCTTCCCAAAGAGCTTCCATGTCTTTAGAAGAGGTCGAAGTTTCGCTGTTTGCGGATTCTGCTGCGGCAGCTTTCTTTTCGGCAATATATTGTGCCAGCAGGTCTTCCGGAATGGAACCGTCTTTCTTCATACGTTTTGGATCATCTACTGTAATCTTGTATTCGGAAAGCGGTTTGTCCATCATCTTAAATATTTCGGCAAGAGATGGTGCATAAACACAGATGGTACCTGCCCAGTATTGCTGTCTTGTGCGGTCAATGCCGCCTGGAGCAGTAGTCATTTCCACATAAGGATAAAAGAGTTGCTTGATTTCATTTGATTGAGTAGCCCAATCAGGGAACTCTGTGCCGTCAAACTGCTTAAAGTTTACGAAAGGAGAAGATGTGATGTACATGAAATCTTCCCATTCTTCTTCTGCAACGAATGGATTGGTCTTTAAGACCAGTACTTTCACTTTTTCGTCTGCTTTCCAAATAACTGCAGGGCAGTTTACAACATTATAGGTACGTGCCTGGGAGATTACAATTTTGTAATGCTCTGCAGGTACATTAAAAATTTCTAAAATTCTCTGAAAATTGTCATCTTTGGAAACAGTGCGGGTTTCGCGAGTATCCGGATACTGTTTATCAATTTGTCTGGCTTTGAGCCACATTGCCAATAGCACAATGCCAAACAGGGCGATGAGAATTAACAGGATTATGATTGCAGCTGTCATGGGGAAAATCCTACAGTTCTACCGCATATTCATAATCAAGCATGAAGTTTGTAACGCCGTCCATAGCAAGCTCTTTTGCTTCTAATGGAAGTTCACCATCGCGAACTTTAGCGTATGTTAATGGCATGTACTGGTGAAGCATATTTAATGGGATTTTGTAAGTATTTAAGTTTGTAAACAGTTTGTTCATTGCTTCTAAAACTTCCGGCTGACCCATGTAGTAACGAGCACGGTCAGAGAAGCTGTATTTTCTTGCGAGGTGAAGCTGTTTTTCATCACCATGGTAATGTTTCTGCCAGTTGCCAGGGTTTGCAAGCATTGTATTTTCAAGAACATCAATAAAGTTAGAACGTTCTTCTGCTGGAACGAGTTCATTTTCCATTAAACTCATGGAGAAGAGTGCTTCTCTTAAACCGTATGTTAATGCAGGACCAACTTTTAAGATTGCGATACCATCTTCCACCATTGCTTTTAAGCATTTTGCACTCTGATAGTCTGTAGAATGTCCTTCAAAGCAAACTTCCGGGAATTCTTTTAATGCTGCACAAAGTTCTGCAGCTGCATGGTGGTCATATAAGAATACCTGATCATCACCGAATTCAACACCTGGCTGAACAACTACAGCGATAACATCTTCCATACCGGAACCAACGCCTTCTTCTTCCCAAACGCGTTTGTAAGTAGCAACAGTATCTTTAAATGCTGCAACGCTTGTTACTGCCAATGAATCTTCTGCTTCCTGAGCACCGCCTGGAATTGGCACTTCAGAACCGATAACAAATACAGGACGGATTGCATCTGGTTTTTCAGCTTTTAATTCTTCATAACCTTTGATTGCTGCTTTGTAAAGAGTTGCACCACGGCGAGCGATGACTTCTGTAGAGAGAAGGCCTTCTGCGTCATCAGCAACTTTCATACTTGTGTCTAAATGGATTTTTGTGAATCCTGCACGTGTGTACTGGTAAACTAATTCGATGGATTTTTCCATAGCTTCTGCTTCCGGGAGATTCTGCCATGTAAGAGGTCCTAAGTGGTCTCCGGCTAAGATTACCATCTGTTCCGGTAAGTCAATTTCTGCGGCCATGTCTAATACTAATTTGTAAAAATCTTTTGGGAGCATGCCTGTGTAACCACCATACTGGTTTACCTGATTTGCTGTTGCTTCGATGAGTACCGGCTGGTTTAACATTTTTGCACGGCGAAGTGCAATTTCAAGAACCAGTTCGTTAGCACTGCAATAAGAAGGAATACCGCATTTGATTCCCTGGCGGCGTTTTTCCATCATTTCCTGCATTGGATGTTTCATTTTAATGTCCCCCTTGGAGTAAATATAATATTAATTATTGATTTTAGAGTTTTGCGTCACCTTTACAGTATGTCTGAAGTACACTGTAGTCTGTATCAAGTACAACGATGTCAGCATCTTTACCAACCATAATGCTTCCTTTGCGATCGTCAATTCCTAAGCATTTTGCCGGGTTGATTGTACATGCGTTGATCGCGTAGTTAAATGGAACCATAGCTTCTTCCACAAGAATGCGAAGACCATCGTTTAATCTTAATGTAGAACCTGCAAGTCCGCCTGTAGATGTTAAGTGAGCACTTCCGTCCGGATAAATTTCGATTTCATTTCCGCCGAAAATGAATTTGGAACCTGCTGGTGAACCTTTTGCCATAAGAGCGTCAGATACCATGATAGAATAGTCAGGTCCTTTGCTCATAAAGTAGTTATTCAATGCTGCTGTTGTAGAATGATTACCATCGCAAATGATTTCACCATACATGGTACGAAGTCTGTAGGATGCACCAACAAGACCGTTTTTACGATGATTAAAAGGTGTCATGCCATTGTATACGTGAGTCATGGAACTTGCACCGTTTGCCCATGCCATAACTGCCTGTTCGTAGGTAGCAGCAGAGTGACCGATACTTACCACAACACCGTTCTGAGCAAGGTACTGTGTCAGCTCGAAATCAGCATCTGTTTCTGTTGCCATTGTAATATATCTGATATTCCCTTTGGCTGCTTTCTGATAATGTTCGAATTGTTCGATGGTTCCTTTTACGATGTGCTGTTCCGGCTGTGCTCCCTTGTAAACCATATCAAGATATGGTCCTTCAAAATGGATACCTAAAATTTCAGCACCTTCATAACCTTCTTCCATAACTTTTGCAACATTTGCAACTGCGTTGGTAAGAACCTCTTCACTCTGTGTGATTGTAGTTGCCAGGAAAGCAGTGGTGCCTTCTGTTACAATTCCTTTTGTCCATGCACGAAGTCCTTCTTCGTTGGCATCGTTTGTATCAAAGCCAAATGCACCGTGACAGTGGATGTCAATAAATCCCGGAACAATGCGTTTATCACCGTAGTCTACGTCAGTTTCTTTTGTTCCATATGGAAAAACTCCTGTGATTTTTCCATCATTCATTTCGATGACTGCAGGCATAAACTGGTCTGCAAGCCATACTTTTTTGCTTTGAATTAACATAAAAAATCCTCCTGTATTGATTCCCATTTATGTTGAACTTTTTCGTTCAATATGCACAAATTGCTAAGTGTATTATAGCATTTCCTTGATAAAAATAGTTGTATTTTTTAAACGAAAAATTAAAAGTTTTAATTGGTCTATTGTTTTTTTAGGGGTTTCTGCTAAAATTAAACTAACCAAATATGATTGAAAAAATAGGGGGTAAACTCGCGATGGGAATTTTTAACATTTCAGATGAAAAAATGCAGGCAACATCTTCCGTTTTCACATTAAGTGAAATTTATCAGCAGCCGGCTACTTGGAAAAAAACATGTGCTCAGATCGCAGCGTGCAAAGATGAACTTCAGGCTTTCATCGATCAGGTAGTAAAAGCAGAAGATTTTGATATTGTATTAACAGGCGCAGGTACAAGTGAATTCGTTGGGAACTCTTTATACCAGGCATTAAATACAAGATATAATCACAAAGCAAAATCTTTCGGAACAACAGATATCGTTCCAGCGCCGGAAAATTATCTTTCTAAAACAAAACCTACAATTCTTGTAAGTTTTGGACGTTCAGGAAACTCTCCTGAATCTGTAGGTGCAGTAGACAATGCAGAAGCAGTTTGTGAAAACTTATATCACTTATTTGTTACATGTAACAAATACGGTGCTCTTTCCAAACGTGCAGAAGGCGCAGACAACTGTTTCGCAATCAACTTAACAGATGAAACACATGACCAGTCATTCGCTATGACATCAAGCTTCTCTAACATGTACCTTGCAACATACCTTGCATTCAACTTAGACAAGTTAGAAGAAATTACAGCAATCATCGATCAGATCATCGCTGCAGGTCAGGACTTCTTAGATAACAAATATGGTCAGGTTCAGGCAATCGTTGACGATTTCAACTTCGAACGTATCGTATACCTTGGTGCAGTTGGTCTGAAAGGAGTTGCACAGGAATCAGCTCTTAAGATGCTTGAATTAACAGCTGGTAAAGTTGCTACAATGTACGACACACCACTTGGATTCCGTCACGGACCAAAATCCATCATTGATGATACGACATTAACAGTTGTTTACTTAAGTGATGATGAATATCAGAGAAAATACGAATTAGACTTAATCAAAGAAATGGGTCCTCAGAGAAAAGCTAATAAGATCGCTGCAGTTTACAATACAGCATGTGAAGGCTTAGATGCTTATGTTGATTACCAGATTCAGATCAACTCTGGTGAAGCAAAGGATAATGTAATTCTTGGTTTAGACTTCATCTTATTTGCACAGACACTTGCAACAATGAAATCTTTATCACTTGATATTACACCAGATAACCCATGTCCAACAGGTGAAGTTAACCGTGTTGTGAAAGGTGTTATCTTATATCCATACGCAAAATAATATTAGGAGGATTTAACCAATGCTTGGTTTATTAGTAACAGGCCATGGCCATTTTGCTACAGGTTTAAACTCCAGCTTAGAACTGATTGCTGGTGCACAGCCAAACGTAGCTTTAGTTGATTTCGAAGCAGATCATTCTATTGAAACATTAAAAGAAAATTTAACAAATGCATTAGATTCTTTAAAGGAATATGATGGTGTTTTAGTTCTTTCTGACTTACCAGGCGGCTCACCATTCAAGACAGCAGTAGAATTAAAATTTGAACGTCCAGATCAGGCAATCGAAGTAATCGCCGGTACAAACCTTCCATTACTCATTGCAAGTTCTACAATGACAGCTGTATTTGAAAGCCCACTGGATTTAGCAGAAGCTATGATGCCGGAAGGAAAAGACAGTATCATTCGTTTTGAACTGGCTGCTCGTGCTGAAGAACCTGAAGATGAGGATGGTATCTAATCTATGAATTGGGAAGTTATCGGATGGACATGCGCTACGCTGTTTGTAATTGTTGTAGTCGTAGCATTTGGTCTTGGACTTATATCAGCACTGAATGTAAGAAAACGCCGTGATGAGCTTGAAGAAGTTCATACGGAACTTGCTATTGGCTGCAAAGTAATCTGCTGCGGTGGCATTTACGGGAAAGTTGTTGGGATTAACGACAATGATGAAGTGGTGAACGTAGAAGTGGCTAAGGGCACTGTGATTACTATTTCAAGATATGCGATTCAGACATTGATCAAAAATTAATGAGCGAAAAAAAGGGAAGAATATCAGATTTTCTGATTCTTCCCTTTTTAAATATTTATTTTAATAATTCATCTACCACTTCTGCAACAGCTACAGAATGCTCCAGCATTTTATAGCAGGAGTCATAGTCCTTTGTTTCATGCTGTCTGATAAATTCTGATAATTCATAGGACAATTTGATTTTGCCGTCAAACTCCGCTAAAATTTCAGAACC